>Ga0214919_10000477_pt1 | contig 68329 bp, 76 predicted proteins | sample LL1503_MetaG_FD_177994 | JGI IMG/M metagenome (GOLD analysis project Ga0214919, IMG submission 177994) | Freshwater microbial communities from Lake Lanier, Atlanta, Georgia, United States - LL-1503 | ecosystem: Environmental > Aquatic > Freshwater > Lake | place: USA: Georgia | collected... | reverse complement strand
GACGGACCGTATGGCTACATGTGTATTCCTCCACCATCTGCAGAAAGCGCTTCTTGGCAGCGAATCGTATCAAACCGAGTCCCTTCTCCATGTTCTGCATTCGTATGGCCATATTGTATTGAAGGGCTCCAATGCGTACAAATACGTGCTGCAGTAAAGCGCTGTAATTAAGGGTTGCGTGGGACGTCGGAGATGCCGCCGAGACTAACGGAATTCCCTGCGAGAAGCCCTCTGAAGTACTGGGTCTGCGAGCCCGCCGAGAAGGTGGTCACTCGTGACGCCGCGCCATCCGAATTCTGAGGATTCGCAATCAATGTCTGTCCCGTAACGTTCATTTGGTATAAATTGCGTGCGTAGTTTTGGTTCTGGAGCCTCTGAATAATGACACGGCTATCAAAATTACGATTGGACATTTCTACTACTAAACGTGAAATTAGGACACTCGATGCTTCAAAAAATTGAAATCTCCTAACATAACATACAAGGTAACCATGCTGAATATCCCCATTAACGTGTGGGTACTGGACTCTCGTACCATGATGGGCGCCCGCTTTGTAGAAATTCACCTCCATGATATCATGAGACACGAGGATGTACCACTGCTTGTGGAGCTTCTACGTAGCCATTTTGGAAGAGAGATTCGGCTGGATGCGGCGGTGCAGGATATCAAGGCGTTCTTTGAGTCGCGACAGTATGTGGCGACTGTGGCGAGGACCGTGACGGATTTCGATTTCACTCTCGCCACGAACATGCTGGGACATATGGAGGATCCACAGGTGTCTCTGCGCTTAATGGAAAATAATGAGTTTCATGATATTCATATGTGGAACCATGGAGCCGTGTGGGAACTGGATGAAGTTTTATGCAGCGCTTTTTAGGGAGCGACCACGTAGCGCTTAAGAAAAAGCGCCCAAAAAGTGCACGCTGCGCGGCGCGACAGTACGAAATGTAAAGATTACTAAAAACACCATAAAAAGTCCAGTGCTACGCCGCAGGCTTTTTTGGGGACTTTTTCTAAAAAAGTCCAAATTTGAATTGGTATTATACTGCGTCATCGGTTACCATGACGACCTTTACAGCAGGAATCACAGTTGGCACCAAGGACATTTGCATCTTCTCCTTCGAACCGCTTACCAAGATGACGTCCAATCATGCGTCCGACATCGCGGCGGCCATGGCGTATCTGTGTGATAAAGTGAATCTGGACCCTGAGAACCTCCACGAAGTGTTTACGATTCACAAACGACTCTTCCATGCATTCGCCCCAGACGTCTACGTGGAGCTCGAGAAGCCCGCGCAGGTCGGCATCGGTTATCTTGTGCTGACCATTAATGGTTCAAAGGTAAAGCCTTATTTTCGGCAGGAATAAAAAAATTGAAGCCTCTTATTTTTATTTGGAATGGCAAGCAATGTTCGCCATCGGTATTCGTGATATTAAAACGGGGCTGCAGGAGGGTCTCTGTGACATCCATTTCGAATCGCCGATTTCCGTGGAGCAACTCCAATCCATCGCGGACATCTGCGAGGAGCAGGTCATAACGCTGATACGTAATGGCCATAAAATGGAAATCATCGATACGCTGCGCGCCATCGCGGATGTCATTGTGAAAGAGAAAGGGTCCATTGAAGTCGATGTGAATCTCCAGCATTATGGGACAAAGGAGTTTGCGAAGGGCGTGACGGATGCGGCGCTTCTCTTTATTCGATGTGACAAGTCGTGGCCTGAGAACATATATGAAATCGGCGAAGAGGGTAAAAACGCGATGGAAGCGCATGCGTTCCTCTTTGGAACGGCAGAGCACACGTTTCATATTGGGCTGGTCGAGAACGGCGAAGGCCAGGAAGTGTGCGAAGTGACCATGCACCTAGACCTCCTTATCTGTAAGGAATTGATTCATCTGTTGGAGGAGGAGCTGCTGTTTGAAAGCGAAAGCATAAGCGATATCGAAACCCTCATGGACAAGATTCGAGTAGTTACAGGGGGAACAGTGGTGCGTAAGACGGTGAATCCATTTGCAGCCATGCACCGTGCTGAACTGCTGTTTATCAAGGAGGAAGAAATGGTGTATAATGGAAATGTGAGGGAGTTGCTGGCGTTTCTTACCGCATAGCGCTTAGCGCTTAGCGCTTTTTAGGAAAAAGCGCCCAAAAATACCGATGTAGTAGGATACTCGAAAATACCACACTAGGAACCGCCCCAAGAGGCCTATGGCCGCTTTACGCAGTGTGCGGCCTATGGCCGCTCCAAAAACACGTTTATAAAAATTGAAATTATCTTTTTTTATAAAAATGGATATCCCTACTTAGCTTTTTGGACATGTCGATACGCAAAAACCAACTACTCCGCTCACTGCGTATTCCGATTTTACCCAGTAAGCCAAGCCGCGTCATCCACCCATCTATTAATGGGCTCCCTCGCGAACGCGGCACCTACTGGTGGACCGCGCATCAACTCGAATTGGAAGACGCTGTTGCAACAGGATTTGTGTTAGAACATGGCAATTTCTATGTCTTTCTAGAGGAAGAGTGTACGTATGGTAACATAGTAGCAGTGGTTCGCTATGGAAATGTGTTCATGACCGACCATTGGATTACGATGATTGATGTGGCGCCGAAGGGAGCTGAAGTGCGCTGAGGCTCCGAAGTGCTCATAAAAATAACGAAAACCCTACACTTACATCTTCTGCTTTTTACGGTAGGCCGCTTGGTACGCCCGCTGTTTTTCTTTTTTATCCTCGACCACCACCACCTTGGACTCCGTGGATAACTGTGTGTCTTCTTTGACCTCTTCCGCCTTGGAATGCCGTGTGCAGAAATCCGAATCCCCACTCTTATGGAATGTACACTGATTCCCGTTACTTAGCATCTTGGTACAGCGCCCTGCCTCAGGAATCTGCGTCCGCGTATATGAAATGGGCTCGTTTACAACTGTGTTTACAACTGCGTTTACAGTGCCTATGGCGCTTGGAACACCATCCGGACGCAGCGTCTGGATCCCGTGGTACACCTGCAGATGGCGCAGCGCGCCCTCATAGCCGAACAGATGATACGCGTGGTGTAGTGACTGGATGGCAAAGGCGTGCGTATGGTGCTCGAGGGTGACCTGCATGGGATTCTGCCTCTATACAACTCTATTTGCCGCGTCAATTTTACGAGAGATACACCAAACGGCGGTACCTATCCGCCATCGTCATGGAATGCATCATCCGCGTCGCGTTCGCCCGCTTGTTATCAAGAAGCTGGTCGCACTTGGACATGTAGGAAATGAAGGAGTGCCGAAGCGTGTTGATGGTGACGGGTCGCGCGGCGTACTTGAGGAAGATGGAGGTGATGCGTTTCGACAGTGCGTTCTCGGACAGGGCCCGATACGACTGGGTGGGTCCGTGATAGAGGGCGAGGAGGAAGGGCGAGGGGTGGATGGAGGCCCAGTCGAGGAGGATGGCGTGAAGCGTTTCGTCCATGGGCACCACCGTAGTTCCTTTGTGTTTGGCGGTCTTGTACTGCTGGAATACGAACCGAGGATCCGTCTGCAATACACAGTAATTGTCGGTGAAATCGGGAGGGACGAGCGAATCCTCGATGAAGAGCCGCATATTGGCGTAGTCGGCGCGTGCGGGTGGGTGAAGGGTGTAGAGGGAGACGATGACGAAGTCCATGAAGTGGTTGTAGGAGGTTTTGTCGAGCCCCTTCAGCAACTCAGAAGAAACGCGGAGAATGTCTTCCCATATCATGAAGGATTGTTGTTCCCTAAACGTCAGCTCGTGTTCCTTGCCGGCTTTGGATTGTTCGATGGATTGTTTGAGGCGCGCGCCGTGCACTTGGTAGGCTTCTCTAAACTTTTTACATTCTGTTTTATCGATACACTGCGTACACTGCGTATACCACAGCACGGCAGAAATGAAATTAATGACCGTCTGTGGTGGGTATTCGGCTTCGAGCAGCCGCATTATCTCGTCTACGTTCGCCAAATCGCCATCGCTCATCTCGACCTTCTTTTCGCGCAGGTACAGTCGCCGCAGGGATTGTAGGGATTGTTCATAGCTCTTTATGGTGTATTTGCTGTACGACATGCACACGAAGAATATTCTACCTTCTATCAATTTTATGCGGGGCAAAATCAATACGCCGCTATGCGCATTTAGCGCGCCTTTTTTAGCCTCTCTTCCTGTAGATGGCTTCCTACCTCAGCTACCGCAATGTGCTTCTAAGCAATTCTACGGTCATCGCGTCGACCTTGAATGCGGGTAGCGTGTCGTATTCGACACTGACAGGAAGTACGATGAGCACCCGAGGACTAACTGTCTCGACCCTCACGGGCTCGACCATCAATGGAACCACCGTCTTTTTCTCGACCATGACGGCGTCTACGATTCTCACGGCGGGGTCCACGATTAGCCTGGCGCGCAATGTGAATGTGCCGAATCGCTTTCTGGAAATCGGGTGCGACCTGGCGGACAGCATGTACCTCGATTTTCACTCGAAAGATTCCGCCCTCCCAGATTATTCGACCCGCATCATCTCCCAAGGAGGCACGACGACTGGAACGGGTAATTTGAATATGTATGCGAGCACGATAGGTATGATGTGCTCAGCGGGTGTGGGCATTGGCACGACTGCGCCAACTGCGGCGCTCCAGATTAAAAATGCTACAACTGCGATGCGAATCACTGGGAATCTGACTAATGCCTCTACTAGACCTGCTCTTTCTACGACACCTGGTGCATTTGAAATTAGAGGGTCAGGTGCGACCGATGCGAGTGATGATGGATTTCTTCGTTTATCAGCTGGTGGTGGTTCCAGTACTTCTGCACAGTCCTGGATTGATATATCAGGCTATAGCACAGTGGCAGATATGGTTGCAAATATTGCATTTGGAGCAGGGGCAGAGCGTATGCGCATTGCAAATACAGGATATATCGGTATCGGAAAAACAGCACCTTCTAATACACTTGATATAACTGGTTTTTTATTTGTGAATAATGGCGTAGCCGCTACCACAACTGGTCAGTATCAAGGGCTTCAAATATCCTATACTGGAACAGGAGCCACAGGGTATGCCAATATAACCGCTACCAATCCTGGCAGTACATATAATTCAATTAGTTTGAACCCTTTTGGCGGCAATGTCGGCATCGGCACGACTGCGCCACAAGCTTCTCTACATGTAAATGGAAATACTCTTGTTAGTAATCCAACAGTGTATGTTATAGGGACTGGCGCTTGGTATATTATTGGATATTGGGATTGCTCTGCAGCAGTTAATGCTGGAGCTCGTCTAAAAGTTCGTGTTATTGGTTGTAATGGATTTGGCGCGCCTAGTGTTTCAGGAAATGTTTCTGGCGGTGAAACTACAATTTATCTAACGAATCTAAACGGTGTCAATGCAACTTATGTAAATATCGATGGAATATGGAAACATGAAGGCGGTGCTTCTCCTTTCACAACAATAAAAGTGGTTCAAAATGGAGCCTCTCGCTCTCAATATTATGTATATGCCTACGTCCAGAGCTACACGCAGCATGCGATATCTGCAGAAACTACACAGGGTACAATTTGGACTACACAGTTTACCTCCACATCCGATCCAGGTGCAAACTCCGCATCGGTTCAACAGATTTTGATGTCGTCTACGTCTGTAGCAGGTAATATGACAATAGGTGCGGGTCTTACAGCAGATTTAGGTGGAGGATTAAAAACACAACTTACTGGTACTATTGTTACCGCGGCGACAGTAGCAGGAGATTATTATGCATATGGAACATTGAGCGGTTCAGGCCCTTATACTTTTACGACAAATGTTGCATCTGGTGCATTTTGGACAATTGTAACAGGTATTCGAAAATATACTACATACAAAGTATTTCTGACTGTAAGAGGCACAGTTGGTTCATCATTTAATGTGGATGGAACAGGAGGTGGACCTGGTGTTTTCTCCAATCTTACTGCAACCGATACAACGTGGGTCGGTTATGTGACCACTGGACAGTATGATAATATGTACATCAATATCTTTGGAGTTTCTGGTACACAATTTATACTTACTTCTGCAAGTGTATATAGGCTAGATACAGTTATGTCAGGTAATGTAGGGATTGGTACGACGAACCCTATATCTGCTCTACAATTTCATGGAAAATCTGCTGGTGGAATTTGGAATAATTCATGTTTATTACTGACAAACGGTATTACTACAACAGTAGATCAAACTACAAATGGTACATCAATACAACTTACAAACGGCGCAAATTCAAGATATTTTAATATAATGACATATGGTTATTCAACGGATCCATACTCTACATTATATATTACGAGTAATAGTACATCCAACCTTGGAGTGATATTAAACAGTGGTGGACAATCATGGGGAACCTATTCTGATTCTCGCATGAAGATTGATGTTACTCCTCTTCCCTCCGCTCTATCTAGCATTATTCGTCTTAATCCAGTTTCCTATTTATATGATGTAGACCCTACAGAAAATACACATATTGTTACACGTATTGGATTTCTAGCGGATGAGGTTGACCAGATTTATCCTAATCTAGTAACAAAAAATACAGGACCAAACTATACAAACTCGAAAGGTGAAACCTTTCAGCCTATGACATTGTGTATGACGGATTTAATTCCTTATCTTACGAAGGGTATACAGGAGCTTGCTTTGCAAACCGCTCAGCTTTCGACCGAAAACGCTCAACTGAAATCGCAACTCGCCCTATTGGAAGCGCGTCTTAACGCCGCTGGCCTTTAACATGATATTCGCTTTTACAAAAAGTATTTATCGTGTTACTTCGATTCAAGCGCCGCCAGGCGCGCTAGAACTTCGCCAATCTGTGTACGAATGGTTTCTTGCATCGCATTTTCGGATTCTAATTGTACTACGCGCTCAGTCAGTTCATGTATCGCTCCCATCAAGTAGGGGGTAAACTTTCCATAATCCAGACTGTAGTATCGTGGCTTTCCATCCTCATCCACAGGTTCATCATTCATTGATAAGCAGTGGTCGCATTGAATACCGTTCCATAAATCGTTTTTGAGACAGGTACAGTCCTTGATGTAGCTGGAAAAATTGGGGCGAAGATGCGGCAACACCTTATACACTTCCTGTGCGATAAATCCAAAATCGTATTGGTCATCGTTTATCCATCGAAAATGGACGGGGTTCAACTGATTGACGATGCCTAATGACCCCTCTATGCGATGGATATTATCTTTTAACCGTCTATCAGAAGATGTTGCATATGTTATGCTTGTAGAATTAACACCTTGAATGCCACCACGATATGTTCCTGCGGTGTTATGACTTGCATAGACAGTGTTTGTATCATACGCTGCTTTGCATGACATACCATCTTGTGTCGTCCCAGTTCCAGATACAACCTGAATAACACCATTTCCAAACGTAGATGTTGCATTAACAAGAACATTGCCACTAGAATTAATTACCATACGATACACACCAGCAGTAATATCAAAAAACACAAGAGAACCCACGCCCGCCGAATCGGCCGATGACGTGCTCCATATGTTAAATGACCGCCCACTTGCGCCTGATGTACTATCAAGTACAATACCTGATTGTGGTGAAGGACCGACATATATACCTGTTAATCGATTCATATTTGCGTCTGTAATTTGTAACCGTGCGGACGGCGCCGTCGTGCCGATTCCCACAAACCCCATCGCATTGGTATCGAGACGCTGAACGGAAAAGGAATTCCAGTTAAATACCGTTCCTGTGGCACTTACAATAGTACAAAGAAGTTGCGTACCTGCTACGAATTGAAATGTAAAGGATTGCATGGAAGATGTTAAGGTCGGCGTAACATACGAGTTAGTTCCATTAAAAAAAGCTGCTAATCCTGACCCTGATGTAATATTACATGTAATCGACAATGTGACATATGAACCTGGCGGTATATTTGCAACGCTGGTGGCTGTAAGAGAACCATTTGTACCAGATGTAGTAAAGGTATATGTACTGCCTGAAGGACCCGTTCTGGTTCCATTTATATTCGCTACTAGAGATGCCGCTGTGATGCCTGTATCGGTATATGATGTTTTCAATGCTCCTCCCAAATCCGTTGTGAGACCTAATCCCATCTGAAGCGCAGAACTTGGATTCGTCAAGCCAATCCCAATGCGCCCGTTCGTGACCAAGCCGACATTGGCGAGGGTCGAGAGGTAGGCACCTGTACCAGCGTAGACGCACGCAAGCGTATAGAGGCCATTCTGCGATATGGCGATGGCATTCCAGTTTCCGCTAGGGGTTCCGCTTTGTGTCCATGTTATACCATAATTGGTAGAGTAGTAGACGTAATTGTTATTTACCGCTGCAACCACATATTGACCAGATGAAGTACATGCCATAGCTCCCCAGCTTGTTTTTGTTAAATTGCTTGCCGCCCAGCTTACACCATAATTGTTAGAATAATAAATATAATTACTAGATGCATTAGCGATTTGATATTGTCCTGATGATGAACAACACATGATATTCCAGTTCGCATTCGCTACACCGCTCGATGTCCATGTTACACCATAATTGCTAGAATACCATATGGAACCGCCAGACGCGCAGGCTGAAACATATTGGCCACTATAAGAGCAGCATACACCTGTCCAACTACCATTGGCTAATGACGAATTTGCAAAAGTTGCACCATAGTTGGAAGACATAACAACATAACCTGTGTTAACTGTTGCTGCAAATTGATATTGGCCATTGTATGACAGACTTACATTTCTTCCAGATGCAGAACCGATTGTGTACGCTGTAGCAGACCATGTTGCACCATAATTGGAAGAGACATACAACGCAGAACTAGCTAAATCAATAGTTGCAAGCTGATACTGACCGTTTCCTGACATCCCAATCGCGAAATAGGCCGCATTCGCCAGAAAGCCAGTGGCGAGGGTCCAGCTGGCCCCATAGTTGGTGGAATAATAGATATTATTTCCACTTGCCGCTCCATAAATAGACACCGTCATATACTGGCCCGTTGCAGACATAGCGCAACCATACAATGCTGTGCCTGTTGCCAATCCACTCAACTGCTGCCACGTCTGCCCAAACGTCGTATTTGGTACAACCGTCGCGGAATCTGACTGGCCCACGGCTGGGATTAAACCATTGGCCTGTACGGTGCCGGCTACATCCAGTGCGTACTGCGGCACGGTCGAGCCAATGCCGACGCGTGAGTTGCCCATCAAGCAGAGCATTCCTGACATGTTTGTGTTCCCCAGAACCGTCGTGTTAATAGTTGTAGAAGTGCCTTGAACGGCGATGCCTGAACTATTGTATTCGTATTGCGGGCCGAAGCCGGTTACACCAAATCCCAAGAAATAATTTGCAATCTTATATCCATCTGGTGTTGGAAGCCATCCTGGCTGGTAGGTTGCATATTGATTAACAGGGTCTGCTCCAATACCTAGTGAATTAACAGTATTGGGCCAAGACCACGTTGTCGTGCATACCGTTGTGCCGTTCAACTGAAGAACATTATAGTTTCCACTTGCAACTACAGTATAATTCGCACTGGATCCAAAGATGGGAGAACCATTATTTAGAGTGAAACCATTCATATTAATATAATACGCGGCTGCAGAGGAAATCTGTGTCATTATTAAACGATAATACGTATAAGACGCCGCCACTTGCGTAAGTGTATACGTTCCCCATCCTGAAGTTCCTGTCTGTGTATCCAATAATAACCAGTTCGTACCGTCATTGGAGCCTACAATAATCCAGGAAGCAGGGTAACGTGCCAACCATAAGGGGCGTGATTGCAGTGTATACGACGTAATCGGCGACGGAGTCGCCAGCTGGTACTGAATCCATTCGCCATACACCGTCTGCTGCTGGTTCGAAAAAGATGTTGCGCTCTGTACAATCTGGTTATCCGAGCCGTATCCGAGAAGCGGGAAGGTCAGCGCCGTGCTTGAAATCGCTGGTTGAACCGGCGCGACATAGAAGCCCTGAGTATAGGGGTTCACCGTTGACCCACTGGCATTCAGAACAATCGAGTTCGCCGTTTGATTCGTCTGCCCCGCCTGATTTCCAATCGCAATCGCATTGTTGGCCTGGTTCACCGCGCCTGCGGCGCTACCCATCGCCACTGTGAATCCCTGCCCATTCCAGTTCAACGTGTAGACGTTGGTTGCGTTGCTCACCGTGATGTATGTGCCGTCGGCGGACATGGCGCAGCTCGTCATTGCACTTGATCCAACGGTCAGCGCAGTCCATGTAGACCCATAGTTTATCGAGTAATATACGTTGTTCGTAGTGCCCTGCGTGAGAATCGTCATATATTGCCCAGTGTTGGAACAGGACGCGCAGTTGATGTTCGCGTTAATCGAGGGGAGCGTGATGGGGGTGTATGACTGCGTCGCAAGTCCGATGTAGTTTGATATCAGGTAGGCAGTTTGTCCCGTTCCCGTTAGGGCATACTGACCATCGCCTGAGATGGCGCTGAAGGACTGAGATGCGCCGAGGAAGTTGTTATTGGACCACGTCTGGCCATAGTTGGAGGTGTAGGTTAGACCACCGGCGAAGTTGATGTACCATTCGCCGATTTCGTAGTAGGCACTTTGTGCATTTGCAAAGTTTGCTGTGCCAATTGCGCGAAAATAGAGATACGCATTCGTACTTGTCGCGTAAGAGGTTGTCACCAAATTCTGCGTAGTACTTGATGTAAAAGCTTGTGTTCCAGTAAAGTTTGCATTAATATATGTCGATAGTGTGGTATAAGCGCCGAATGGGTCCGCCGCCCATGCGGCAGATTGAATGGCATACCATGTTGTTCCATCATTTGATCCAGCAATCACATAGGACTTAGTATGATTAGTACTATTTCCTGACGTCATAATATAGGTACTCATCACAAGCGGTATAGAGGATTGTAGTTGTAACCATTCTCCTGTCACTGCGCCAATTCCAGATATGGTTGTACTTGTACTTCCAGTATAGGCGCCTGTAGTATTATAGCTTGCAGCGGAAGCCCATATATTAAAATCACTACCCAGTGAATTGTTAAATGCCATGTAGGGGTACCAGGTTGTGGCTAAAAACGAACTTGCGCTCACGGCCCATGAAACCCCGTTCACCGCCCAGGTATATGTGGCAAGACTCGTGCTTTGAGGCGTGATGGTCGCCGCGCTCGTCGTCGCCAACGCATATTGTCCTGAATAGGACTGGGATAAACTCGTCCACACGCCGCCGTTGAGCAACGCATTCACCTGTGTCCACGTCTGGCCATAGTTGGAGCTCTGGAATAAGCCGCCGCCACTACCCGAAGGGGATGAGGCTGCGAGCATATACTGGCCCGTCGCGGAGACCGCGGTGTGGGACCAGTTCGAGGGGGTAATGAGACTGAACGCAACAGCCGAGTTATAGATACGCAGGTCGTCGATATAGCCGTTGAATGGCTGAGCGGTACTACTATCATAGCAAGCAAGACCCAATGTTGAACCTGTAAATGTTCCAAGACCTGTACTGGTTCCTGTTCCTATCAGTTCGTTATTTACATAAAATGAAACGGTTCCAATTTGATAGATAATAGTAAAGGAATACCATGTATTCAAAGAGATTCCTGTTTTTGTGAAAATACTAGCCTGTCCGCTACCAGTACCCGTTGGATAATTTAGGTAAAGAGCTGAATTACTAGAAGAATTGATAAATAGTACAAGTGCCTGAGAGTACATGCTGAGAATGGTCGGAAATCCAGTTGTCGCTGCGGATTGAGAATTGAACCGTCCAGAGATGGTAAAACTGGTCATATTAGTGGGAACAGTATAACGGATATAGTTGGTTGCCGTGTTGCCAGAGGCGCCCGCAGTGTTTACCAGATTGAGCGCCTGTGTACCCACGATACCTGTCACATACGCCATAGAACCATTAATCGTAGATGCTACGTTTCCAATAACATCCGTTACAGCTCCTTCAAATGGCATGTAAATTGTCGGTGCTGTCGGGCCAATCGCCGTGAACGTCGGGGTTGCCACGGTTGCATTGTTGGACACATAGAGCAGGCCGCCGCTTACTGATGCGAGCGCATATTGTCCCGTCGCGGAATAGGAGACCGAGGTGTACGCGGGGTTTCCCGTCGCGGTTGCCTGGGGATACGCCACGGCACCCTTCGGCAAGCCGTTCGACCCGTTCGTCAGCGTTTGCCACGTTACACCTGAATCCGACGATTTCACCACGGAATACGATGCAACGGAGCTCTGCACCGCGAGTTGGTACTGACCCGATTGCGACATAGTCACCTTCTGGACACGGGCAAGGCCCGCGCCAGCCGTCGACGCCGTGGTAGACAGGGAGGACACCCATCCAGCCGTAAATGAGCCGTTTGTAAAGTTGTTGTACGCCTGGCTTGTCGACTGGCCCAAAGCGATAGTGGTGGACTGGAAGGCAATGGTCGAGACCATCAACGTGGGCCCCATCAAGGTACTGCCCGTCAGCGTCGAGACCGTGATTGTCGAGCCCGTCAAGGTTGAAAAGGTAGCCCGATTCATATTGATGGATGACCCAACCGTTATCGACGAGGCGTTAACCGTAGGGAAAGAATAGTTGGCTAACGCCAGGTAATTGGTTGACATCTATCTGCACTTTTTAAAAAAAAGTGCGCAAAAATGCGTGGCGTGTCTGAAAAGTGCGAAAGGACTGGATTATCACATAACTCTCACATCAATCCCTCTCAACGCCATACGAACATAATACCCCTTAGCACTCTCATAGATTCTCCTATAGTCCTGATCAGATATCGACCTGCTCCAATACAACGGAAAGAAACGACGAACATAGATCATCGCATTGATTTCATGCAATGCTCTATGTTTCCAATCAATCACATACTTGATTTGCGGGTTTCCCAGTGAACAACGGCGCACCACCAAAGTATCGTCGGTATATTCCCATATAAGGTTCTGCAGTTCTGGGATTTCCATTACATCATGGGGGGTGGCGGGACGGAGTCAATTTTTCTTGGGGCGCTTTAGGTGGTCTGTTGTGAGGTGAGGGGTTGGGGTGGCTCGTTTTTTTCCGCTTACCATTCCCACCATAACACAGTAGATATGAGTTCGTATCCCAAAAAAGTCTATACCAAGGGCACTGCACGAACCAAAGGCCCGCCCAGAACCACATGCTTACGATGCGAAAAGGCTATCAATCTGAAAGGCGATACCAACTATACATTATGCTATACCTGCAATCTCCGAAAGAACTGCCCTGCTTGCAGAGGTACGGGGATTTCCTACTGGAGCGACGGGATGTACGGAGAGTGTATGATGTGCTAGGGGTCGAGGTTCTCCTAACTTTTCCTCTAGGGGGTCTTCCTAGTTATTATGATGTTCACATGATAATAACGGGATGTTTTTGCTGTATAAACGGTTTGAGGCAGAATGAGGCGGAGGGTTCCATTTTAATTTCTCTAATGACACTCCTAAGAACGCATCTACTTGCGCGCTTAAGAACACTTCTACTTGCGCACCCAAGAGCACTCCTACTTACGCCCCGTTAGACCCCATACGCCCCGCGCTGCGCGCGGAAGTTCTGCGCAATCTGCTCCGCCGTCAGCACACTCGTGTTCCCCAGCAACGCACCTATATTTCCACCAAACGTATACCCTGGGTAATCCGTCTCCGACGCGATGAGAACATACTCCGCCGTGCTCAACGTATTACCTACATTACACATTCCCGTCGTATCCGCCACACCATCCACATACAACACCACCCTGCCCGTCGATTTCCGACGCGTTACCGCCACAAACTTCCACCCACCCGTGTTCACCGCCATACTCGACCGCAACGTGATATCCGATCCATCCAACGACCCATCCCCATACGCCAGACGCCCATCACTATCCAGACCAAACCCAAAATCATTATTCACCCCACCCGTCTCCGTCGAAACAATGAACATCAGGTTGTAATGATTCAAGCCCGCACCCGTCTCCGTCGTCTTTATCCAAGCACACCACGTAAAATCGTCGCTAATCGCATCCGGGCGCAAGAAACGCATATAATTCCACGACAAGTAATCCTCCCCTGATTCCAACGCATACCTCGTAAAGGCGAAAGATGGGACGGGACTCGATTCATGGACTGGCGACCCACCCTCACCAAGCAACGTCGCATTATACGTCGTCCCTCCCGTCCCAATGTTCACCCAGTCACCCCCTGTATAGTTCGACGCCTCAAAATGGATGAGCAAATCCGTCGTCACCAGCGTCGCTGGCAACTCACACGGTCCACCCACTTCACCCAATAACAACGCCATTCTCAGGGATTCATCCGCATACGCACCATTATTCAGTAGGCTGTAATAATACAGCGTCTTGTTCTGACTCGCCGCGGTCCTATCCGACGCCGACGCGTTCTTAGGCAACATCTACCCTGTCGCACTATTTTTTGTAAAATTGACCGCATTACACCTCCGACGGTTAATGTAACCACGCTATGTCCGCCTTCGCTTCGCTCGCCCGTAAATCACGGCCAAAAGTGCACGGCGGAATCCTATACGTCTCTGACCCTATCCACGTCCGCTTCGCACTAGTGCAGGGACGCCACACAGGGAAGTGGTCGTTTCCGAAAGGCCATCCGCAGGATGGCGAGCCATCCCTTATCACGGCGCTGCGCGAGATTGAAGAAGAGACGGGTATCCACGAACTCCCCACACCCGCCATGATGTACCGCATCGGCTATGGCAACTACTTCGCGTTCCAGATGCCTACCACCGTCCCTCTTATCCCGAACGACCGCGATGAAATCATGAACGTGGCGTGGGTCACGCTCGACGAGATGGAGCAGATGCCGCTCAATATCGATGTGAATCTGTTCAGGCGTCAGTGGTGGCGGTATGATATGAATAAACGAGAAACATTTGAACGAAAAACAAGACCCGTTAGTCCCGTTGGGGCGTAGAGCGATTCTTAAGGCACTTCGTGTTGCGCCACGCAGTGGCGCGGTGCTTATCACAACGTTTATCCTCACAACCCATCAGGATGCTACACATCAAAACCGACGCCCCGCCATCGGCGGGCGCAAGGCCCCCGTTCAGGGGGGACGAAATCTACGGAAACAACCCCATCGCCAACTCCAACGACCTCCGCCAACACATCGTAAACATCGACAGCCGCTTCCGCAAGTCCCAGCTAGAATCCTCCTCCGATTTTTTGTACGCCTTCGCCAAACCCTATAAGAACGTCATCCAGGCCCGCGTGGCCTCCGTCGAGATTCCCATCGGTTTCTACCAATTCTCCCAGGCCAAACGCAACACCTCGTTCCGCATCGACGTCCTCGACCATACCGACACGGTTCGACACCTCCTCGTCACCATTCCCGACGGCGATTATACGGGTACTTCCCTGATTTCCACGATACAAACCCAATTCGCCGCCATCGCCAACACCTATGGAATCATCCTCCACATCTCCCTCGACGCCATTTCGCGCCGCACCACCATCACCCTCGTCGGCTCCGCCGCACCACCCGCCCTCCTCACCACCACGCCCACCACACCACCACTGCCCTTCGGCATATGTTTTGCCACGGATCCCGCCCTCGAATCACGCCCCCACGACTTCGGACTCGGCTACCAACTCGGTTTCACCAACCACCGCTACCAAGGAATTTCGCTGGTGAGCGAATCCCTCCTCAGCACCCAATCCGACAACTACTTCCTCCTCGCCATCGACGATTTCTACACCGTCGAACACATGACCAATGACACCTATATCCAGTGTCTTGCCAAAATCCTTCTTAAACCCGGGCTGAACGGCATTCTCTACGACGACGGCTACACCGTCCTCTCCAACGAAATCATCTTCCCACGACCCAACGACCTCAAACAAGTCCGCGTCCGTCTCCTTGATTCCTATGGCCAACCCGTCGACATGCACCGCATGAACTTCTCCATTTCGCTGGAAATCACCGAAGTCATGAACGTGCAACTATACGATTCCTATCGCACCTACTTATGGAATAAGGAAGAACCGCGGGGGCGCGGTAGGAACAGCGTTGCTACATCGCAGGCGGGGCGGAGTTTCAATTAGGTGGGGACGTTACGCCCGCGAAGCGGCTACAAGGCCCGCAGGGCCAATGCCGCGACGCGCCCTTTGGGCGCTTACACCCCTCTACCGATGTAATAGAGACGCTTGCACCGATGTATCTTAGTAGGTTTCTTACTTATTTCACTTGTATATCACAGTGATACTCAAGTGATACTCAATAATCTAACCCATAATCATACTGTAGCCGATTGTAGCCGTTACCGATTTTCGCCAACCTTGTTCTGAAAAAATTCGTTCGGAGACCGGCCGGATTTTTTTTTGGATTTTTCAAATCAACGTTCTTTCAAATCGGCAACACTTCCATCTCTAACACGAGTTATTTAAACATTTCAAAAAGATATATAGATAACAGGATGGAAGCAACCGAATCTACCCGTTCGGCCGGCCCCAAACTCTGCAAAGAGAATCGGTACTATTATCGTCATCGTGAAGAGATTCTGGCCCGTCAAAAACTGAAGAAAATGGAAGACCCTGAGTTCGCCGCGCGCCAATTAGCCAGGGAACAGTTAAAAGCGGAGAAAGAGCGGAAAGCCGCAGAGAAGGAAGCGAAGAAAGAAGAGGAAAGAATAAAGCGCGAAGAGGAGCAACGTAAGCTAAAAGATGAAAAGAAGGAAGAAAAGAATCGTCTTAAACGTGAGAAAGCAGAAGAAAATGCCAAAATAATTGAGGAAAAGCGTCATCGAAAGGCCATGCTCCTCGGCGTAATCTGATTCCTTCCGGTGCGAATCCACTATCCGATTTCCGGTGTGTTTCTCTCCGAAAACTTTTCACCCCGACTTAAAGTAGAGATGAGTCAAGACAGCATGAAGCCCTTTGACACAGTACAGTACTGTATCGACAATAATGTACCCTGTTTCACATTCGGATTAAATGCAACAAAGAAGGTTTCCGTTGAATGGAGTAAGATTACACGTGACAATTTTAAAGAATACATTCACCGCCAACACAATGGATTTACGATTATCACAGGTCATACCCATGTGGCTCTTGATTTCGATTCCAAATACAATCCACCAGAAGAAATCAAGGAAATGCTGATGGAGAACTGTTCAGCGGTTGAAAAGTCACCTAGCGGATATCACTTTTGGTTTCGTATGACAGATGCCACCGCACATTTAGAATCTGCAACCAATATTCGTTGGAATAATATAGGCATCCAAGGGCTTGATTTAAGAGCTAAAAAAGGCCTATGTCACGTTGCGCCATCACATTATAATGTAAATGGCACTACCAAGCGATACGAATGGATAAAGGGTAACCTATCGACCGCTGAACCCATGAATGATGCTATTCAGCATTGCATTGAACCACCTGTACTACCAAGCCATATTGTATCGGTGGAAGTCATACGAGAGAATGGCCAAATGAGCTTGAAAATCACGCCGCAATCTAGACAATGCATCGTCAAACCCGATCACACACACTCTCAGATTGGACATAGCTGTTTCTTTATAAAGAAAGGAAAAACATGCTTTATGGCGAATATGCACTGTTTCTCCCACGGAACACGTAAACTATCCAAAGAACAATGTGCAGCATTAGTGAAAGAATATTGGCCATCTGAAGAACAAGAAGAGGGCGACGAATACACACGAATGAAAGATGAGTTTGAACAAAATAACGTTAAAATCCTTAATCCGATTGGATTCTATACGAATGTACAGGATATTTGGGTATTTCGTGACAGAAATTCTATGAAAATTGCCTACGAAAACCTACTTCTATCAGATGGCTCAGCCTTCCTAGATAAATGGCTCAAAGATGCAACCATGCGAACCTATTCATCCATTTCATTTGAGGATACATTGGACCCAACTGTATTTAGAGTACCTGACCCGCCAACACCCACTTTTCGGTATCAAACCTATCAATGTGACCAGAATCCAGAAGCGGTCCCTCTATTCGATGAATTCATAGGGATTCTTTCAAATCACAATGCGCCAATTAAGGAGTACATCATTCAATGGCTTGCGCATCTTCTACAAAAACCGATGGAGCTCCCTGGAGTTGCCCTCATTTTTAATGGAAAAAAAGGTGTAGGAAAAGACACCCTCGGCGATTTCATTGGCGAACACATTATTGGGAATCGTTACTACCAGAATTACCCCAATCAGCTCCAATATTTCGATAAACATGACACCTTCAAAGCCAATCGATTTCTCATTAAAATCGAAGAACTCAGCCGAAAAGTGCTATGTGATGATAGGAACGAGAGCGCATTCAAGGCATCTATTACTTCGCCCAATGATACTCTGAATCCAAAGAACGGTGCTGCGTTTAATGTAAAAAATACGAAACGAATCATAGGAACATCCAATCAGGCCAATTCTATCAATGTGGAACAGAACGAGCGTCGATATGTTATCTCAGTGGTTTCTCCAGAAAAACAGGGCGATTTTACCTATTGGACAAGACTGCGAGAAACCCTATTTTGCCCTTCTGGTGCGCGAGCCATTGCCGAATGGCTATTAGAACGTGATATCAGTGAATTTCGTCCAAATATATTACCAGAGAATACCTATTTGAAGCAATTACAAGAGGATACCCGTGATCCAATTGACGTTTTTATGGAACAAGTACCAACCGACGAGTATGCAGGGAGTGATTTATATCAGTTGTATCGTGAATTCTGCACGGTCGAGGGATTTTATCCTACAACCAATACAAAATTCTCAACACAGCTCTCGTTTTTGATGGAGAATGGAACCGTTATACGAAAGATTTCTAGAACTAGAACAAAAAAGGGAATGAATTACGTTATAAAATAATCGGGTGTAGGGTTGAAAATGATTTTGTATTAGAGGTGTAGGGTTGGTGTAGGGTTGGTGTAGGGTTTGAATACAACCCTACACCACCTCATTTAATGTAATATATAGGTAAATTCCTTATTTCTATCCCATAAAATGGATAAAGGTGTAGGGTTGTATAAAATAAACAGACGCGAAAAAAAAATTTTCGGATTTTTTTTAGAAGATAGAGATTTTACCCAACCCTACACCATTAACCCTACACCAACCCTACACCCGTGTTTTCTAATGTATTCTACGAGTAACAATGAGTGTAAAAATGCACAAATGTCAACCCTACACCAACCCTACACCCAACCCTACACCTTCTTAAAAAATAGGAGTTTGCTATTATTATACGCGTCCTGGATGGTTTTGTCGCTCACTTCGTAAAGCGTTCCGCTTTAAAAGCGCTGTGGTGGTAGGGCCGCGACCCATGCTGTACTTCAGCTGGAGATAGGCGAGGAAGAGGGCCGCAAAGAGAATGCCGAAGAGTACGAAAATAAGCATTGATGGCTTTTAGTGCTCTGCGGTTTTCAATTTTTAAGCGGCACAAGGCTAATGCCGCTTAGGACGGAAGGTCTTTTACCATGGCAGCAATCATCTCCTCGGTCCACCCATCTTCCGCGCGCATATAGGGCAAGAGCTCGGCAGGTCTAATAGGTGTTTCCTTCGACAAGTCCCTCACGCAACCCTTGTGCATCTTGACGTCTGTAACAATGATGTTGCGTCTTCCGCGGAACGAATTCCATACCACTTCAAACTGGTCAATGGGAGGGATATAGTCGCAGACCAGAGAGGTGAGGACGTAGTCGTCATCGATGTCTCGGGTTTCCCAGATATCCGTGATGTATCGCATGGGCTCCGTGCGGAGCGTGGCGAGTGGGTTGGCGTCCTCGTCGAGGAGGGTGATTTCTTCCGTGTCGGCGCGGCGAATCGTCATGAGTCGGCCCTTGTCGGCGTAGTATTGGAAGGCGGCGCGGAGTGCCATGGCTGGTTTTGGATTGGATAGAACTCGAAGTCAAATTTTGATGGGTTTTTGCGAACTTTTTCCTAAAAAGTTCTATTGAAAGCATACGTCAACAGGCCTTGCAGAAGGGCAAAGATGCACATCACGACTGCGATTTTAAACCAGTCCTTTCTTGTGGGAAGTTCGAGGCGTGTCTCTTGATTGCTGAATCGGCCGATGTTGTAGTGGATGAGATTCTCGAACAGGTTGACTATCAGATAGGCGAGGAATGAGATAACAATTAGGTGAATGCTGGAACCGTACATACTTTGTGCTGCGTTTTTTTAGGAACGACGTGAGGCGCTAAGAAAAAAGCCGCCCTTTTTAGTCGTTTTTTGTGAACCCCTGTTTCTACTGTTATTTTTGGGGACTTTTTCTCAAAAAGTCCAAAGAAAAAAACCGCCTCTTTTTAGTCGTTTTTTGTGAACCCCTGTTTCTACTGTTATTTTTGGGGACTTTTTCTCAAAAAGTCCAAAGAAAAAAGCCGCCTCTTTTTAGTCGTTTTTTGTGAACCCCTGTTTCTACTGTTATTTTTGGGGACTTTTTCTCAAAAAGTCCAAAGAAAAAAGCCGCCTCTTTTTAGTCATTTTTTCGGATTTTTTACTTTCATTCGTCTTCGAAGGGGTCGATTGCACTTTCGTCAATGCGGTCCTCTGCAATGAGATACAAGCCCTTCCAGTCGCCGCATTCTTTGCCGTCGTACATCCATAACTGGTTATCACTGTTTCGAAGATATTTTACACCCTTGTAGGTCCAGGGGTATACCATGCCATCAATGGGGCAGGTCCATGGTTTGGGCTCATCCTCTACTTTGCGCCTGGCCTCAGCTTCTACTCGGCGTTTGCGCTCAGCCTCTACTTTGCGTTTGGCCTCCGCTCTGCGCTCGGCCTCTGCGGTACGCACAGCAAGGAGATGAGAGGTCTCCACTTCCATTTTGACGATAAGGGTTTTCATCCCCTCCATCAGCTGTTTCATTTCTTCCATTTGAAGCGATTGCTCCTTCAATTGTTTCGCCATTTGGATTTCCAGCGGAGTAGCGGTGAGGAGACCATTAACGAACGTGCGCGCGGATTGGATAAGATAGGACATGCTTGGCGTTTGTGGAAGTGGGAGCTCGCTTCAATTTTTTTAAGCGGACCGCTTTACGAGCGGTACAAGGCTTATAAGGTGTGGTCTAAGAAAAAAGCCGCCGCTCTTTTCTTCTCTAACGGTTTTTAGAGCGCTTTATGCGCTTTCCATGATATGATTAATAAGCACGAAGAGTGTATCAAAGCAGCGCAACTGAACGCCTTCGCCTTGAATGTGATTCAGGCATTCTATTTTGAGCTCGTCCATCTTCTTGTAGATGGTATTCGCAAAGGTTTTCACGGAGAACAGCGTGCGATTCCAACGCAGATAGGTGAAGATGTTGATGCACGCATGCACGCGGGCAGATATGTTTTGTTGCGCCTCGGCCGTGGCAAACAGGTTCGACATGATGGCACAGTCCCGTAGGATGACGGCATTTCGGATTCGGTTAATCTCGAAACGAGTGTCGTACCTATGGCGCTTAGAGGGATACGTGATGTGGGACGCTTTTGAACACTCGTGCAGGAACTCCTGTGGAGACGCAAGCACCTTCGCTTGTGCCTGGAACTCCTGTGGAGACGCAAGCACACTCTGTAAACCCACGCCCCTCTCTTGTTGCGCCTTCGCTTGCTTCGCTTGCTTCGCTTGTGCCTGGAATCGAGTATTGTAGGAATGCATGGTTGACATTTATTATGGTAGAATGTGCTTCAATTTTTTAGGACTTTTTAAGAAAAAGTCCCCAAAAAGTCCTAAGGAGTGTTCTAAGAAAAAAGCCGCCGCTCTTCTTTGTTCTTGTTCTTCTTTTGTTCTTGTTCTTCTTTTGTTCTTGTTCTCTATCGGTATTTTTGGGGACTTTTTCTCAAAAAGTCCTAAGCGCGGCACATGCGGCGGATATCGAAATTGGCCGCGTTCTCATGCATCCACTCCATGACTTCTAGGAATGACCCATGAGTCCCATCATGTTCCGGCAACGGGATGTCCTTTGAAGTTGTGGTCGGCATCAGCTGGCCACGCTCCGCCTCTGCGATGGCATACCCGTAGCCGCGGGCATGCATGATGAGCACGTGGTTAATCTTGGCAGGAGCCTCTGTTCTTTCTGTGCGCACATAGGAAATCGCCTGCACCGTGACGAGGTCGGTGCTTTTCAGGGACGAGTTGCGAATCAGCCACGAGCCGCGGGGCGCATTCTCCAGCGTCTCAATGGCCTTATCGCGCATCGAATCGGTCCACGTGGAGAGGATACCCGCATCGCCGATGTGTAGGTTGTGTTCGAGCCAGGCGTACTCGGGGCGCGCCTTGAACGCCGTGGGGTCCTGGATAAACTCTTGGAAGAGGGTTTGCGTAGCGTGCGTGTCTTGCACTAGCGCAGCATGCGCACGCGTCGCAATTTCAACGCGGCGCCGCATGGCGCCTTTCCACGGGAGATTCGTGAACGGGTCCGTGTTGTTCCGTTGCAGACACTGTTGCAGGGAGGACAGCGTGAAGAAGCGCATTCCGACGGGGCAGCGACCCGCTAAGCGCAAGTAGGAAATCGTCTCGCCTGGCACGTAGGCGGGCATCTCTTCCATGGTGATGGGGTCCTCGAGGATGTCGTCTCCTTTCTCCTGCGCAAAGGCGATGCGGTTGCGGTCGTAATAGAGCTGCTTTGAAGCCGGCATAGGCGGCGACGCGCTCGCATTTGAAGCCGGCGGCGCGCGCTCTGCCGCTGTATAGGGATTGTAGAAGACGGTAACTTGAGGGGAATTCATGGTTTACGAAGGGTGCAATGTATGGTGAGGCGATGCGTTTCAAATTTGGACTTTTTAGAAAAAGTCCGCAAAAATAACAAGAAAAAAAGCCACCCTTGCTTTTTTTTCTTTTTCTTTTTACGCACACACCGTTGCAGGCTCTGTCTCGTGTGGGAATTCTTGGATTTCTGAGCGTGCCCAGCGCTCTTCTAGCATGGCCCGCAGTCGCGGGCACGGGATACCCATCAGTGCATTCAGGCACGCCTCAATGGTGCTCCGAGTAGGGTCCAGGCGGCGAAGGAACTCGCGTAGTTCATCCATCGTCTCTGCTTTCAACGCTTCTGCCTGAAACTCTGCCACCTCGTCCGCGGGTAGCTTGGAATATGACGCTGTGTACTCGCCACAGCCGCCGCACTGGTGCGCGCCCTTCTCGCGGCACATGCGGCAGCGCATGTGGAGAACAGGGTGGAAGTTGCAGCACATCTTGGAAACATGGGTGCAGTTGCTGCAGCGGAGGGAGCTGAACAGGTGGATGCTCATGGTTATAAGGCTGTCCTTTCTGGATGGGTGGATGTCTTCAATTTTTTTGCACTTTTTAGGAAAAAGTCCCCAAAAACCTTTTTGCGAGCTTTTTTCTAAAAAGCTCTGGCATGCAGACCCGAGAGGCCCATGTCAAGGAGGCGCACCATCAGTGGATACGAGCGGCGGGCGGGCCACAGATGATTCATGAACGCCTCTGCGTCCTTACGCGTTTTCAACAAGCCTGAATGGAGCATGTCTTCTTCAGGGTCGCCGATGGGGTTGTCAATGATGGCGTGGAACGCAGTCACTTGTTCATCCGTAAGCTTGGCGTACGTAGCGTGTCCCTTGCAGCCAGGGCAGATGTAGGGTGGCTGGCATCCGTCGAGTGTCCAGTTGTCGCATTCGTGGAGGTAGAAAGGAGCGCACTGAGTGCAATACAAACGGCAGAGATGATGCATGGTTGCGCTTTTCTAATGGGCGGCGCTGGTCAAATTTTGGGCTCCGAAGGGCAAGAAAAAAGGTGTTTCCACCCGTTTTCTTTTGGTTTTTCTTTAGTATTTTGGGGGCTTTTCTTAAAAGCCCCTGTCTTCCTTCGCGAACTCCAGCGCCACATTCTTGCCGCGAATAGACAGCATCTTCAGTGCCTCGTAGGCCCGCGTTGACTCAGCCGCCGTGTGGAACTTTACCAGCGCGAAGCCCTTGAGCGTGCCAAAGTGCGGACTCGACTTGTCCGTATTCTTCGGGATGTACACGTCGCGCAGCCCAGCGGCTGTGTGCGCGCCGAACAGCGCACGAATCTCGGCGTCCTTGATGTCGCGTGGCAGATTGCGAGCGACCACTGTTCGAATTCCAGCTGGATTCAGCGAAGTATGCGTAGCTTTCCCTTTCGACTTCACGACCTGAAAGTCATCTTCTTGCGTAAGCGGAGCAAGCGGAGTTACAAACGGAGTTCCAAGCGGAGCATCAATAAGAGCAGGAAGCGGAGCAAACGAAGTCAGCGTCTCCGCCCAATGAATCTTCTTGTACTTCGGCATAACAGACTGCAGGGTCTCGAACCCCTCTCCCTGTGTCACGAACTGAACACGAGCCAGCTCCTCTTGAACCGTGAATGGCACATCCCACGACGTAATCTTCGGCAGAAACGTGTGGAGCTTGGAGTACAGAGCCTTCGTGGAAAGATTCTTAAGCATGGATGACTGTGAGTGTTCGGGTGCCTTCTTCTAGGGCCGTCATCTTCTTCAATTTTTTCCCGATAAGAGCCTTCCATAAAAAAACAGGGCGGCCCTGCTTTTTTAGTCTTTTTTTTAGTGTTTTTACCATCCCTTAGAGATGGAGCCGTGCATCTTGTTCCAGCACCATGCGCGGTAGTTCTTGACAACATCGTACTTGTCAAACTTGAGGTTCCACTCCTTGGTGTGAGGGGGGTACATGAGGTTGCACTCTGCGTGTGCGATAATCATGTCCTCCTTGAAGGGGCCATAACCCGTGCGCTCCAGACCATGCTCGAAAGAGGCACGGACAACAGCGATGGCGGCTTGACGCTCCCGCTCTCGGTTGGCGGCATCCGAGTCCATAAGGCGCGTGAGATTTTGCACGAACGCGAGGCTCTCCTTCTCGTCATGCAGCATACGGTGGTCCTCCTGCCAGGCCTTCTCCTCTTGTGCGGCGTGTGCAGAGGACGGCGAAGTCGGACTGTAGGCAGGTGGGCCCATGCTGTTGCGCCACTGCTGATAGGCACGCTCCTCCTCCTCGGCCTCGAGGCGTTCTTGCTCCTCCGCACGCTGCTCCTTGGCGGAGAGCTTGTTCAGCCAGCGCTGATTCTCGATGATACGCTCCCAGTCCTCTTCAGATGGTTGAATCTTTGCAACGGACATCCTTACGGTGGCTACTAAGTTTCTACTACTGTTGGCCTGCTTCTTCTAGGGCCACCCTCCCTTCAATTTTTTCTGTTATTGCATACGTTACGGGGGTACATCAAGGGGTACCCCCCCTCTTATCCCTCTACTTGCAGTACTTACAGGGTACGAGAGGGGGTCCCCCCACCCTTGGTCAAAGTAGGAAAAAAATTGACGTTGTTGTGATACGTAGGGCCCCTCCCCCCTCCCTTAGGCCTTCCTTATAGGGGTGTGAGGGGGGGGGGTGGGGCAGACTGGAAGTGTCAAGAAAATAAAAAAATTGAAGAAGGGGGTGGGCCAATAGAAAGTCAGCCCAAAAGTAGTAGAAACTTAGTAAGCTCTGTAAGAATGTCCGTTGCTTCCGTTGCTTCCGCGTCTCTCGCTTCCATCCAGGAGTCCCTCAAGGGCGCCTCGGTCCAAGAACTCCTTTCCCTCATCGGCGCCGCCGCCGCCGAGGCCAAGAAGAAGGCCAAGGGTGTGAAGGAGCCCAAGGGCCCCAAGGAGCCCAAGGAGAAAGGCCCTGTGCCGCCGCAGCTGCGCATTCCGCACGCGTGGGTCGGCGAGACCCTGCGTGATTCGAATGCCAATGGCTGGGAGGAGTTCCAGGTGGCGGGCGGCGACGTGGTGCCGGCCTCGACGCTCAAGGATGGTATGCACGTGTTTGCCGATGGCAAGAAGATGAATCACAAGTTGGCGATGTCGTTGTCGAAACAGCGTTGGGCGCCGAAGACGCAGATTGGCACGCACAAGGCGAAGTACGAGGCGTTCCTGGTGGCGTTCCAGGCGTCGGATGCGGCTGTGATGGCTGCTCTGGCTGAGCCGAAGGCGGCGGCTCCTAAGGCGGCTGTGCCCGCGGCCAAGGCCTCTCCGAAGGCCAAGGCCTCTCCGAAGGTCCCTAAGGCTTCTGCGCCCGCCGCTTCGGTCGCTGCCGCTTCGGTCGCTGCCGCTTCGGTCGCTGCCGCTTCGGTCGCTGCCGCTTCGGTCGCTGCCGCTTCGCCCAAGAAGAAGACGAAGGCGAACACCTGGACGTGCGAAGACGACGGCAACGTCCACGGGTGGGAGTTCAAGGGCAAGAAGTACGCTCGCAACTTTCAGAACCAGGTGTGGGAGTATGACGGCGATGAGGTTGGCGAGTGGGCGGGCGTCTTCGACGGCAAGAAGATTGATGCCTCGGCGGCGGAGCCGCTCTACGTCGACGACGCGTAAGAATCAAAAAAAACGACGAAAAACTAGAAAACAAAAAAAGGCGAAAAAAAGCCTTTTTTGTTTTTGGGGAGCGACGCAAAGCGGCGCTAAGGAAAAAAGAGCCCCAGGCGGCCCTTGGCCGCTCCTACTGTTAGGATGGTTTTTGCGGACCTTTTTCCTTAGCAGCCCGCTAAGGGCTTGTAGCTGCGGGCGAGAGCCCGCTCCCTAAAAAGTCAAAATTTGAAAGAATCCTACAAACAAGTATAGGTAACCATGTCAAACAAGGGAACAGGCGCCGGCGGCGCCAACACCAACAAGAATGGCAAGGCCTTTGAGGAACTCACCAGCAACGAGCCGCGACTGCTCGCTAACGGCTTCGTGAAGCACGTAGTCCCTGGCAAGAAGGGTAAGTACGACTACTACTTGGAGAAGCCGACTGCGGATGGCTCCGTTGTCTACCTGACACAAGGCGGGATGGCGTCCTACTTCATGTGGAAGTTCAGCATCGAGATGGTCCGTCACCCTGACGAGGCCTACTTGATTCAACACGGCGACACCTACACGCTGCGCGTGCTAGAGAAGAAGAACCAAAATGTCCAAGGCAGTGTCGATACGAAGCTCCTTGCGGGGCCTGGAATGTTGGAGGAGTATGAGCTGTGCATTGACGATAAGAGATTCACGGTTCAGTACGCCTTCTGCCTGTCGGCCTTCTTGAAGGCGCAATACGTGTCGGATGCCAAGAAGTGGAAGCTGATGCGGGCCATTAATGTGCGCCATGGCATCGAGGTGCTGTTTGGTGAGGATGCGGACTACTATGAGCGGCTGGATGCATGGTGCGCTTTTGAAACGGCCTCTGAGTCGCATACGGAGTGCGCGGCTTGTGCGACAGCAGTAGAAGTGCCCTCAGAAGTGCCCGCAGAAGTTCCCTCAGAGTCGCCGCAGGCGGCTGTAGCGAAAATCCCACAGCGTAAGGTTAAAATTGTAGGGCGCAATTCCAAGTAAGAATCTGTGGGTCACGTAAAACGGCGTTGCCGCTTAAAAAAGAAAAAAGGTGGCTCCTTTTTCTTTATTTTACTTGTATTTTTTACTTGCGATTACTTGCTGGCTTGCGTTGCTTGCGTTGCTTGCGTTGCTTGCGTTGCTAGGGGCACCTTGACCCGCCGTGGCCGGCGCATTTGGACAATCACATTGTCCCACGTGAAGGGAGTTTCGTTCGCATCACTATACTCACACTCGTAATCGGCCACCGTCCAATTCGCGTAGTAGTTGGGGCGAACAGGATTGCACGGAGCGCGGAAGGACGGTTGCTCCTGGGAGATAGGGATTCTGATAGAAAGCTGAGACATGGTTGCCTTGCCTTTAGGGTTGGAGGGGCTTCAATTTTTCTGCACTTTTGGGGAAAAGTGCCCAAAACCATCTTAACGTAAGTAGAGATGCTGCCACACCCTTAAGTTTCTACTTAGCTTTTTGGGCGCTTCGCATCTCTTTTTCTCAAAAAGTCCAAAAAAATTGAAGCGTCGCTCTGCACCTACAGAAAGCAAGCCATGCCATCCCTTCTCTCCATCTTCGAGCGTCTCTTCTCTTCCAACGAGGTTATTACCTTTGAGGACGATGCGCCGCATTCGATTCCCTTCACGGCCGCTGACCCTCTCCCCTATTCCACGCAGCATTCGCACGTCGTCACCATTCTGGACTTCATGCAACAGGACCAGTTCTTACGCCCTTGGGTCGCGCACCCGTGGGCTATCCATCCGTATGTGGTTCGTCCGTTGGATGACCCGATGTTTCAGCTGAATAGCATCGTGATTAGCTACTCGTAAAACACTTTGTAAGAAAAAATAAAAAAGTTGCGGCGGCTTTTTTACTTCACAACTCTTTTGGGGACTTTTTCTCAGAGCGGGCTCTTGCCCGCGCCGCGTTCCGCTTCAAAAAGTCCAACGGTATTTTTGGGCGCATACTCCGTAAAGCATTTCTTTTTCTCAGAGCGGGCTCTTGCCCGCGCCGCGTTCCGCTTCAAAAAGTCCAAAGTCCAACGGTATTTTTGGGGACTTTTTCTCAAAAAGTCCAAAAAAGTCCAACAAATTTGAAGACATGTCTATCCCAGCAAAAGGCAACCATGAACGTTACCTACGAATCCGGTATCCAAGCAGCGCTCCCCCAGTTTCCCAATTACGTATGGGACAACGCTTCCTCCCAGTTGGAGCAGATTCTTCTTTCCCATGAGGAAACCGCTCAGCACGGTGACCGCTTCTTGATCGGGCGTTTGATGCGCCAAGTAGAGCTTGAAGGGTGCGGTCTGACGAGCGTCTATTACGACTACATCCTTACACGCGACGGCGAGTCGTGGACACACAATGTCGCAGTCTACTACGAGAACACTCCCTACGACTATGACTACGACGTCTTTGAGATGCGTCCCATTGATTCCTCCCTTTGCAGCTACTAAATACTTCATAAACAGTTCGTAATCCTTGCGTGGATTTTTTTTAAATTTGAATACAATGATGACGTTAATAACGGCCACGATGTCCGAACACTCCGATATTCTCGGTGACCTGTCATTATCGCAGCTCCAGGATGGGGTTCATCTGCTAGAACTCCAGATTGCACAGGCGAAACAAGAAGACCGCACGGACGATGCGAGTACTTATATTTTGACGAGAAACGCGATACAATATGAGATAGATTCTCGCACGAAAGGCGTGCCAACTTATATCATGACTGTCACGGCGCACCACGCGGTGCAGATTCTGTCCGTCTACTATCCTGAGAAGACCGTCGAGGAGCTGATGCGGGACAACGAGTATGATATTCGAATGATGTGGAACGAGCGCGCAGAGCGCTCCTTTCGATATCCCATCGAGGAGCGGGAGCACTGGAAACCCGATATGCCCGTGGAGATGCGCATGCACTCGAGCCAATGGCCCGCTATGCGCCCCGTTGCTCCGTTGGGCATCATCCACACGGAGGAGCCCGCTCTGTTTACCAACGCGGCTCCGCCGCTGAACGCGTGGTGGGCGGCCGAGGACCGTGTTACAGACCAAGAATGGGAGCTGGTGTGGCGCGAGTGGCGCGATGAGGTGATTCACGAGGCCTGGGTGCAACGCTTATCGTGTGGTTTCATGCACTATCTCACGCAGTACAAGGGCGGCGAGCCGTCGCCGCTGCCGCTGAAAGCCTGAAGGGTTTGAAGGCTGAGCTATTTTTTATAAATTTGAGCGGCGTCACTGCCAATCAAAGCAACTAGTCATGTACGATTACGTCCTTGTATTCCTTTCCACGATGTTCGCGACGGCGCTTGTTACGCGATGGCTGTACCAAGATGAGCTGAAGGCGCTTGAAGCGTTGCAAGCGCTAAAGGCTCAGGCTCAGCCAAAGGCTCAGCCAAAGGCTCAGCCAAAGGAAGAGCCAAAGGCTCAGCCAAAGGAAGAGCCAAAGGCTCAGCCAAAGGCACCCCAAACACCCATCAACATTCCCACCCTATCGCGCGAGAAGCACGATGAGCGCACCCGACTCATTGAGCAATGGACTATCAAGTACATGGTGAAACAGGCAGAAGCGCAGCAGCAAGAAAAAGCGCAAGCGCAGCAAGAGCAGAAGGAGCCTTTGGCTTTAGAGCCTTTGGCAAAGTCAACTCAAGAATCGAATGCATTGCACGACGCTGCCATCCACAATAAACACTTCCCTGACCGCGAATACATCTACTCCACCACCATCCTGCCTCACGAGCGCACGCCCACCCATCTTACGCGGTCCATGCAGGAGTGGTGGGAGTTCGAGCGCCAGCATTCGACCGCGCCCATCGGCGAATGGATTCACTACGAGGACCCCAAGGTGCAGGGCGAGACGACCATCCGAGTAACCTACGCCATTCTTCGTATCGACGCACCCGAGCGCTGGGAGGAACGCGTGTACTTCTACCATGTCGGTGAGACCTGTCCGTTTTAAGGGGTGGTTGGATTATTTTTACAAAATTGAGCGACCCCGTGGGGTTGATAGGAACGCAATGAGTGTTGAACTATCACATCGTGGATTAACGGAACTCCCTCCTTTGCCCGATCATATTACGAGCCTATGGTGTAATGGAAATCGATTGCTTACGCTTACACAGTTTCCAAGTGCGCTTACGCAGCTGCGCTGTGACGACAATCACTTGACCTCTCTACCGCCTCTGCCGCCTGGGCTTCGGCTCTTGCGGTGCGACAAGAATCGGCTGACGGTTCTGCCCGAGCTCCCCGCGTCTCTCCGCGTATTATGGTGTCATGAGAATCGGCTTACCACCCTTCCTGTATTTCCTGCCGTTCTTGTGGACTTATTCTGTGCAGGGAACGAGTTGATTGCGATGGGTAGGGACTCGCCGCATCAGTATGAATGCAGGCTGCGCGAGCACGAGAGCAAAGTGCGGATGATGGGCCGCGTGAAACAATACAAAGAAGAGCTCATGATGAATCGATGGCATCCGTCGCGAGTGGAGCGGCTGCTGATTGCGGGGTGGGATGTAGAGGATATGTAGAAGCGGCGTGTACACTGCGTAAAACGTGTCTAAAGTACCCAACGTGTCTAAAGTACCCAACGTGCTTTTTGGGCACTTTTTCTTAAAAAGTGCAAAAAAATTGAAGACGATTCCGAGCCTATTAGATGGCAGCCATGTCGATTCAACAGCTCCCCTCTTCCCTCACCCACCACGGCTGGAAGGCCGCCGTCGAGTACTTCTCCAAAGAGGATGAGTTCCAGCGACAATACGACGCCGAGCTCGCTGCGCACGAGTCGGCCTCCTTGAAATCCCCCAGCTGCGTCTATTCGGATAACTGCACATCCACTCCCCGCGTTCTTTCCGATAGCCGCTGGCGCGAGGAGCAGCGCTACCGTCTCATGGCACCCATCGGTGTACGCATCCTTCTTCGTCGCTCGCATCATTCTGGGGTCATCCAAGACACCATGATGATTCGCGTGAATGCGGTGCATCGCTGGGAGTGCATGTACGTCCTCTATCTTGACGGCGAGGTGTCGCCGCTGCCTATGCCGAGCAAGAAGCGTAAGTGCACGGACTTCTAAGCGGCCTTTGGCCGCGACGTGGCTACAAGCCCACATTGCAGGCTTAGGCCTCAAAAAAGATAAAAAGACCTTTGGGTCATTTTTATTGGAAAATTGAATATTTTTTTTGCGATTCAACGTGTCGATGCAAATCGCCTACACGCTTCCCGATGACGGCATTGCGCCCCTTAAATCACTCTATCCCTTCGAATACGACCCTATGATGCTTATGGCGCCTTGCACCGATTCGGTCTTCGATGAGCGCTGGACGAGCCACGATGCCTACGGATTCCGCGCACCCAATCTCCCTCCTTCCCTATGGGAGCATCGAGAGCACGCTGGCTTAGAGTCGCCCACTGGCTTAGAGCACGCTGGTTTAGAGTCGCCCACTGGCTTAGAGCGTATTCCCCTCTATCGACTCCATCACATCGGTCTCGTGACACTCTTTATGATAGAGCGAACCCATTCCATTAAGACATGGAAACGCATTATCATTACGTATTCCCAATAAAATTTGAGTGGGTTTAAGGCATTCGAACGGGCATCCATGGAAACATTAGAAGACGAATACATCACGCTGTATGTCGGGTTGCACGGCGCGAGCCGTGATGTCGGTCTCTATCGCATCGTATTTCATCGGCGGCTGACCATCGGCGAGGCGCGGTGTCTCGTTCAAATCCTTATCGACGGAATTCTAAAGCCACTCCAGGCTGGGCCCGAGAATTTCCTCGTCTATCACATCCAAGAAGAGCTCGAATGGAATTTTGGCGAAGCCCTTGAAGTTGTCTTTCACGCCGATGTCGAAGACCGGCTGGTTGAGACACTTGCCTTTATCGAGAGCGAGACATTGGAGCTCGCGTTTAGTGCCTGGATTCCTGAAGAGCATCGGCAAGTGATGGTTATATCCGAGTCAACCTATCTCCTCGAACAGCTGTTTGAAGAGGCGCGGATTATTTGAAGCTTTTAAGCGACATAAAAATTGACACGCGGCGAATTGATAAAAAAGGCACAATGTCGCATATTTTCTTCTGTGCCGTGTGCTCTGAACCTGCGGTCTCCAAGTGTGGCGGGTGCATGGAGGTGCGCTATTGCGGCCAGGCGTGTCAACAGGCCGTGTGGGAGGAGCACAAGGTCGAGTGCGAGACGAAAACCGCGGAGCGGCTCGAGAGGGAGCTGTTCGCCTGCGTGTGCGCGCGGCTGGGACGAGATGTGAACCAGTATCCGTTTGAGAACTTTAAGGGATTTATGAAACACCAGGCGCACCTCCATGAAAAGCGGACGGTGGCAGAGTGGATGGAGGACTGGCTTCTAGGTGATATGGAGCGCAAGGCGATGCTGCGCGGGATCTTTCACACGAAGGGGCTGAAATGGTCGGCGGATACCTATATGTTGTATGAGGCGTGGGCGGAGGGGCGGACGGGCAATCGCTTTCAGAAAATGATGGCGTTTGTCAAGGCGACGCGGTGGATGTTCTAAGCGTGCCTAAGCGTGCGAAGCACGTGATGCACGCGACATGGCCGAAGGCCGTTAAAAGGCAGCCTTCGGCTGCCGACGCGACATGGCCGAAGGCCGTTAAAAGGCAGCCTTCGGCTGCCGACATGGCCGAAGGGCAAAAGGCCTATTTTTTACAAATTTGAAATCCATCAGCCGATGGAATCGGTCAGTCATGTTCGTCTACGATACCATCCACAATAATACTGTGTTCCTCATTGCATATACGTATGAGGATTATCATGTCTCCTACCATCACATGGAGCAGGATGGGCGCGAGATGATTACCTTTGTCCAGACGCGGCGGGCTAATAACGATATCGAACGGTTCGAACAGTGGCTGCAGCCTCAGTTGGAACAGTTTCAAGTGACGAATCTCTTTCGCGATACGCTGCGCGACTGCGTGGCGGGGCGGGCGATTCGGGTTTCCATGATCCGTTGAGCTTTTTGAGAAAAAGCTCGCAAAAAGCCCGCAAAGCGGGCGGTTTGAAAGAAGTGCAAAGCTGTTCGGCATTTCTTATTTTTGGAGCGGCATAGCCGCTTGGGGGGTACTTCGTATTTCTTTTTTCTCAACGGTATTTTTGGGCACTTCGTATTTCTTTTTTCTAAGCGTTCCGCTCAAAAAGTGCAACAGTATTTTTGGGCACTTCGTATTTCTTTTTTCTAAGTGTTCCGCTTAAAAAGCGCAGTGCAGCTTAAATTTGCGATGCCTAAACATATCAGGTATGTCTGTCTGCAAAAACACTCCTCCCTGCAAGGCGCGCCACTTCTGTCATTGTGCCACGTTGGCCGCGGCCGGATGGTGCAAAGAGTGCAAAACGGAGTGCGGATTTATCGAAGAACTCTTTGAATTCCCTGAACTCGTAACATGTCCTATTTGTAATTCAAGGGTGGGGTGCGTCTGTCAGCTCCTTGTCGACACGGGATACTGCCCCACATGTCTTACCTATCAGAAAGGTGAAGCGTGTAAAAAATAAAATTTGACGACCGATGATGACATATTCAAAGTCACCGCAGAAATGTCCACCGAGCTTCAGAATATCCAATACCGCCTTGCGATGGCCGAGAACGCGATTGCTTACCTTACCCAGCGTCTTAATGCTCCTAACGCTCCGCAAACGCAGTCCCTTCAAACGGCCATTCCTCTCCAGGGTCGTCGTCCTTATGCGCAGCATGTGCAGCACGCTTCGCATGCACACGCTTCGCAATCGCATGCACACGCTTCGCAATCGCACGCTTCGCAATCGCACGCTTCGCAATCGCACGCTTCGCAATCGCAATCGCAATCGCAAGATCCGCCCGCTCCCATCCCTCTTTCCGAGATTCTGACGGCCGGTGAGGTGGTTACCTTCGGCATCTTCACCGGTCGCGACGAGAACGGCATCAAGACCTCAACCGTCCTCGCGACCTTTGACGGAACAGACCTCACCGTTACCGAGTGCGCCACCGTCCCCTCGTTGGTTGGCCTCAAGACCCCCAAGGCCGGCGAGATTCTCTTCAAGTTCATGAACGGGCTCAAGGAGGCCAATCTCATCGAGAACACCTTCAATGCCCTCCCATGGCGTCTCGCCTCCGTCCAGCGCAACGGCCAGAAGGTGACGCTGGCGCAGCTCCGTGCTAATAAGGCGTAAGACGCGAACAATAAAATCGACTAAGGGACTATAAGGAGAGCCCTATTTTTCATGAAAAAAATTTGAAGTGTTGTGGCGCTTCATAGTCGGTACTAATCTTCGCTAAATGATATCCGCTCTCCAAGCCGCTATCCGCCTCTGGCTCGCCTGCACGGTGTTGTCCCTCGGATTCGAGAATCAGCAGCGCGCCTCCCTCGAGGTCTGCGAAGAGTTCAAAAAGGGCCAGCGTTACGGGCTCCTCCGTGCCGATCTCCAATCCGGAAAAACCGGCACCTACCAGCTTCTGATTCGCAAGATGTTCGCCGAAGGGCTCATCGACCACGTCTATATTCTCTGCGGCTCCCACGAACTCGAGCTCCTCAACCAAGTCCGTGAGGATGTAGAGAGCTGGCACGGCGGCGCGCCCTTTAAGGATCGAATCCACATCGTGTTCCGTCAGAACTTCAAGAAGACTCACATGAAGTTGAAGCGGGTTCTCATTGTGATCGATGAATCGCACCTCGTGACCGGCGTGCACCAGACTCTCTGCAAGTTCCTCAAACGCCACGGGTTGTCTATGTCTGGGACGAACTTGCGCATGGTTCGCGATGAAATCTACATGCTCTCCGTTGACGCCACGCCCTACCTAGAAGAATCCGTCATGGCCTACAACGAACAAAAGGCCAAGTTCCGCGTCTTTCTTGAGTCTGGAGCGGGATATTATGGGGTTGCTAACTATTTGTCCGACGGTCATCTGCGTCCGACATGGGACCTCAGAGCTGAGAAGCAGCGTTTCAAGGAGCTGATTGCAGGCTGTCCTCAGAAGTACATTCTCGTTCGTGCGCAGTCTACAAACAAGCAGTTGCGGACCCTGTTGGACCTGGCCTCCGAGGCCGGCTGTGCGACGCTGCGCTTCACCTCCAAAGAGGAAAAACAGGGGACGCAGGTGGTTCTGACGCGCGCGGAGGCCGACGAGCATCGGCGGATGTACGGACGTGTGATTCCCTGTCTCGAGGAGGCTCCCGCGCGAACCACGGTGGTTGTCATCGATGGGCGACTCCGTTGCGGTAAGCGCGTTCCCAAGATGCACGTGGGGATTGTCTGGGAGCTGTCCAAGAGCAATACCGATACGCTGATGCAGGGACTCCTGGGGCGCATGTGCGGATACGAGGGTGGGAACTCGGATGTCTACAATGTCCCCTTTGTCAAACCGCTCATCTTCGTGGCGGGCGCGGCGCTGGATAAAGAGAAGAACAAGAAAAAGGTGGTGGATTGTTCAGAACTGGAACGGGCGATTCTGAGCGGCGTTAAATCCGAAATTAATCAACAGAAGGTCCGCATCGGGCCGCAGAAAGTCGCGGGTCTCAACCCAGGCCACGTACAAAACAAGAAATTTGCGGGGGATGCGGAGGTGTATCCTTGCGCACCGATTCGGTTTCAGCTCCCCGCGTTTCAGACCGAGAGTCTCGCGGATGGCAGCGAGTCATACATTAAGGCCATGTGCATGCGGTACGTGCAGACTCATACGCGGCTCATCGAGGAGAACCCGTTGCTGACCGAGGATCAGCGCGAGGAAATCATGAGCGTCGTGGAGAGCTGGTCTTATGACGAGCGGTGCGCGAATCTGCGTCGTTACAGTGGTAGTTCAAATGATTCCATGCACAAATCGCACGTGAAGGCCTTTGCGTGGCAGTGCTCGGCGACGGACGGTATCAGCAATCCTGAGCGGCCGACGTTCTGCGTGACATTCCCTGATTTCCAGCCGATGGAGGGCGTTCCCATGAAGGCGGGCGAGGTGTTCCTCATTATCTATACCCGCGCAAAGGGGTTGCCTCATGTTCTTCCGCTGGAGTCGCGCATCGCGCGGCATGATGGCACGAGTCATTTCTGTGCGCCTATCGAGGACCACATGGCGGGCGTGCCCGCCGCCAGCTTCTTCGGATTCAGCCCCGAGATTCTTAGGAGCGCGGAGGCGTTTGAGGCGCAGCTCGACGAATTCATTGGGATTGGGCTCGTTGGACACGGCTTGTATGGCCGTCGCTTCACCTCCCTTCAGAGCGGCGAGCCCATCCGTCTTCCGCGCTCCGTCTATGGCAGCCATCTCGAAATCATGAAGCCCATTCTTTCGAGATTGCGTACACGTCACAATGTTACGATTACCTATAAGTTCAAGCCGCCGTTTGCCGCGTCGCAGTTCATTGAGTGGACCAGCTTGGAGTGGGCGCCGAAGGCTTAAGGGTGGGCTCTACCTAAAAATAAAAGACAAATCTACTTACGGGCCTTCCTTGTAACCTGGCCTATTTTTCTTGGTTTCCGCCAAATATAAATCAGCTCATGACGCTCCTTATCCTCCGAGCCCAGCGCGGCGCGCTTGGCCGCATTAACCGGATGGCGGTTTGATAGCGGGAGCTCCCAGGCCGCCTTGATGGTCGGCAGCAACGAACGGATGGCTTCATACATCTCCGCCGGCATATTGAGCGCCATATGGCCGCCAGGATGCAGGTTATCCCATGCGGACTTTACCACAGGAATAAAGAATGTTTCCAGGAAGTCCTTCTTGTCCTTGTAGGGCGGCATCTTTTCGTATTCCTCAATCATGAAATACGGAGGGCTCGTGAAGACCAGGTCATACTGGAATCGGCCGAACTTCACCTGTTCCGAGGGCTGGAAATGCAGCTTGACGTTGGCGTTTGGTTCATACATTTCAATCATGTTGCGATAGGACGCCTCTAGTTTCGTGTTGGCGTCGATGCCGATATAGGGGATTCCCATGCTCATGGCCGCCAGGAGGCGGCCGCCCCATCCCATGCTGAAATCGAGAACCCCCACGCGCGGTTTTAGTAGGGAGTAGACCCATTTGGCGACGAGCGGGCGAAACTGGTTCACGGTGCCATAATACAACTGGAAGACTTGGTACTGGGCTTTCAATCGCTGGGTGCGGTCGTATTCGGTTAGGGCTTTTTTCTTGTATTGCACGACCAATTTGTTGAGCCGTCGGACGGTGGTGGGGTCTTTCATGGCCTCGTAGAAGGAAATGTGGCGGCGGGTGCGTGTTTTGAGGCGGTGATGGAGGAACCAATAGTCGAGGGCGGGGAGGCCGATGCGGCGAAAATCGGGGGCGTCCGCGGTGGCCGCTTTCAGTTCCTGATAGGACTTGAGGGCGGTTTCTTTTGAAATCTCGCGCAGCTCTCTGGCCAGTTCCATTACCTAGTTCTGCGGCATATTTAAATTTGAATAAGGTTCGTTCCTATCAGGAAGTTACAGAATGTCCAATTTTCCGGCTCTACAGGGTGAAGATTCCAAGGGGAAGATGCGTGTGTGGTCGATTCGCGTGTTCCTACGCGATGGCTGCGGCGTCATTGAGACGACCTACGGGCTGCTGGGTGGCAAGATGATTGTCAATGAACGCGATGTGTGCGTGGGGAAGAACATTGGGAAGAAGAATGAGACGACGCCGTTGCAGCAGGCGGTGGCGGAGGCTCGTAGTTCGTGGGTGAAGACCAAGGAGAGCGGATACAGTGAGGTGTTGCCGACGCATGTTTCGCCTACAAGGCCTGTAAGGGTTTCACCCGAAAGGGCTACAAGGGTTTTTAAGGCTTTGCCTTCTAAGGCGCCTATGTGCGCGGCGGAACAGAGGGCAATGGAGGCGGCACAGGCCGCCTATGCGGAGTGTCATCGAGTTGGAAGGCTGGCCAGTCCAGCTAGAGCTCAAAAGATAAAGAGGCCGACGTTCCCTGCAACTGCGGCTAGGGCTGCGTCGCCGCGTAAGGCTTCGCCTTTAAAAGACCAACGGTCGAATTCGCAAAAGGCAGCAAGAGCGGCTTCGCCTTTAAAAGACCAAAGGGCGGTGTCGCCAAAGGCGGCAAGGGCGGCTTCGCCGCGTAAGGCTTCGCCTTTAAGAGAGGTTCCAGAGCCTGTAAAGGAGCGCGGTAAGGGTATCGACGCTTCCGTCCCTCTTCCTATGTTGGCGCACGATTACAACAAACGCGGCAAGGGTGCGATTTATCCCTGCTTTGTCCAACCCAAACTCGACGGCACCCGTTGCATCGGCATTCCTCGCAAGGGACTCTTCAGCCGCATGCGCAAATCGTTTCCTCACATGGAGCACATCGTGGCCGAACTCAACCAGTTGCCCGCGGATGTCATTCTCGACGGCGAGCTGTATACCAACGAATTGACGTTTCAGCAGATTGTCGGGCTCGTCAAGCGGGAAACGCTGCGCGAAGGAAACGTCGAAAATCAGGTGAAAATCAAGTATCATGTCTACGACATGGTCTCGGCGGGAACCTTTGAGGAGCGCTACGCGGCGCTCACCAAACTCCTTCGCGGTCATCGGTTTCATCACATTGTTCTCGTCCCCACCGAGCGCTGCCCGTCCGAAGAGCGCATGAAGGCCAAACATAACGAGTACGTGGCAGAGGGATTTGAGGGGATTATGTTGCGTAACCCCGCGGGGCTCTACAAGCACTCTCGCTCCACGGATTTGCTGAAGTACAAGGAGTTTATCGACGAGGAGTTCACAGTGGTCGGGTTCACCGAGGGCGATGGGCAGGATAAAGGGTGTGTCGTCTGGATTTGCGAGACGGAAGAGAAGAAGCGATTTCAGTGCCGGCCGCGAGGGACTAAGGAGGAGCGCAAGGAGATGTTTCAGAATGGTGATGCGTATGTTGGCAAAAAACTCACGGTGCGGTTCCAGGAGTGGTCGGATGCGCATATTCCGCGGTTTCCGGTTGGGATTGCCTTTCGGGATTATGAATAATCGCGCGTAGCGCGATTGTGCCTAACGGCCGCTTGGAGGCGTAAGCGTCCCCCCAATTAAGAACGGGAAGATACTAAGAAGAATCAGCGGCATCGTTAGCACATGAATCCACGTATAATACGTACCATAATCATTCGTCGTATTCACATAAGGGACAAAGCTCCCACAAATAATCAAATGGAATATCTGGACGCGCGCCATTATCTCCATAATGGATGGAATCATTGCATATTGTTGGTGGTGTTTGTACGCGATGCACACACCCTCGAAAATGAGCATGGAAATCGATATACAGGTGGAGAGAACGGGTGATGTTTTTTCGGACGTGGTGCCTTTCACGATACCTGCATAGATGAGAAGCGTGACGGAGCTGAAGAACAGTAAGAGTGGTATGGCGGCGGCCATTACGTACTGCCCATCTGTTGGAATCTCGTCGATTTGGTTCATGCGGTCTAAGGCCACATTGACCATCTCATATTCTGTTGGTTGCATTTGCTGGCTTTTTTGTTGTTTACATTATCAATTTTAGAATCTTACAAAATTGATATTGTTTGTATGCGGAGGAAAAGGCATCATGACCACTTATCCCCACGGGACGCTCCTCCGAATCTCCGCAAGCTCCATTGGAAACTATGTCGCGGTCTCCCTTGGCGACTCCATTGCAGTGAATCCATCCTTGGCAGAACCCGTTGAGTCCGCGACAGAATGGCTCGCGATTTGCATGGAGGACCATACCACCTATCCGTCTGTGGAGGCGTGGCTCGCGACCATTCCTGCCGACATAACCCAGTTGCTGATTCATCCTCCAGGTTTAGTGGAAGCACAAGCACAAGCAAAAGCGCAAAAGGAAGTAAATAAAGCACAAGCGAAAGCACAAAGGGACGCAGAAAAGGCACAAAGGGACGCAGAAAAGGCACAAAGGGACGCTGAAAAGGCACAAGCAAAAGCGAAAAAGGACGCAGAAAAGGCACTTGAAATGATTAAAAAGGAAGAAAATGCACAAGCAAAAAAGAAAAAGAAGAAAGTGTGGAACGTTCCCAAGGCGAACAGCACCCAGAAATGGGCCTACCACGTTTATAAAATGATTTGCGAAAGCGGTCTCGAAGGCGATGACGTGCGTGATGCCTATAACCAGTTCGTCGACTGTCTCCTCGGACATAATCTCAATATCCGCACCTCTATCCCCAGAGCGCGCGAGAAATACGAAATAGGAATCGAACTGTCGCCGAACATTAATGCACCCCGCCACGGAATCCGTGACTACATTCACCTTGCCCCTCGCGTGCCTTACGAGCTCGGACAGGACATTCTCCGTTCCATTTACGACGCTTATCATGCGCTCTTCCTTCTTATTGAAGGGACAGTGGTTCCCTACATGCACCGAATGTCCAAGAAACGGAAGGACGATTACAACACGGCGCTCTACATGCGGGCACTGACCAAGGCCGTCGCGGACCACCAGAAGCTCGTCCAGAACTATCAATTACAGGAGGCGTACCTTCGTAGCCATATGGAGAAACTGCAGAGGAAGCTGGATACCCTGAAGGGCTCTTAGAGCTCTAAATTTGATAGCATTTATGATGCATAAAAGGGCGACATGGCCGACTCTACATGCATTGACGCAATCCATTATTTTCACCATACCCCCGATACACCCCGCATCAGTCTACGCAAACAAAGCGGCCCCTACGATGACCATGTCCGCACCCTATTCACACATCTCCCCGCTCTCTTCGACTACATCGCTCAACACAAGATTCGGTCTTTGGATCTGAGTATGGTCACGGATTATGGCGCTTACCCCATGCCCGCCTCCCTCGTTGCACCCCGCCTATTTACCAAAGGGCTTTCTGCGGTCGTTGAGGAACTCCGCACCCTTCTTGCCTCAAATCAGACGCTCACTTATTGCAATCTCGGCCTCTTTGCCGACGAATTCACTCGCACCGAACTCCAGGCGATATTTGAAGGGCATCCCACTATTGAGATGGTCTCTTTGACATCTGCTGGTGCAACGACCTATTATCACATGCCGCCCAACCATATGTATCGCCATCCGCGTGGCAATCTCTATTGGGCGCATTTTAGGGAAGACTAAAGACGGAGTCTATGCATAGAAGCATGTTCTGGTCACACTATTCAATTGGCCCTTTATTATGCGATTTTGTGGATGATACGGGTCTGCTCGCACTTTCATGTGTGAACCAGCATTTATATCATGAGGTAAAAGGGAACATTCGCATTAGAAAACGCCAATGTATTGACCGCGTGATGCGCTTCTTCCATCGGCCTGAAACCTTTATTTTTTCGTTCCACCGCGTTTTTCAAGAGGGATACGAGAAGCATCTTCAGCGGTTGTTCTTGATGTTGCCTGAATGGTTTGCCTACTTGGAGGAGCATCAGATTACGTACTTGGACCTGGACTGCCCCGTCTATTCCTCTATGATGCGGATTAGCCAACGGTTTGACCCTCATATCATTGAGGGCATCATGGGGTTCTTGGAAGGGAATCGGACGCTGTTGTACTGCAATTTGGGGCTGTTCTATTGGCAGTTGTCGCGGCAGCGGCTTCTGGATATCATGCGGGCGCATCCTAGTTTGTACCACCTTGAAATGACGAGCGTGCCTGATTCGGAGCTGACATCGCTGTATCGGCATGATGACGGGCTGGTCGAGTGGCGGCGCTATCCGCCGCCACATTATCAACCTAATTGATTCGAGTGGCGGCTTTAACACATTATCAACCCAACTGATTCTTAAAACCCAACTGATTCTTAAAACCCAACTGATTCTTAAAACCCAACTAGGGGTTCCTTTTATCTCAAGAACAAATAGAATGTCAATTAAGGTCTGGTTCGGCTACGAGATTCCGCACGCCTCACACGAGCTCTACGACATGAACGAAGTCATTCCCCTATCCTTTCAGTTTCACTGTATCTCCGAAGAACAGGTTATACTTGGGTTTCCCGTCGAGACACTCGAACGAACACGGGAACTCGCCGAGGAGTTGGCAGAGTGGATACTGGATAATCCGTTATTGTACAACATCGATATGAATGAGACGCCACGGTTCTATGGCGAATATTCAGAGAGCGATAACTCAGAGAGCTCAGAGAGCGATAGCTCAGAGAGCTCAGAGAGCGATAGCTCAGAGAGCTCTGAAAGCTCTGATGCGGATTCCGACGAGGAATCATATTCAGAAACGGATTCAGAATGTTCACGGTAGAGGAATGCGCGCATCTTCTATCATGCGGACTCGTATCCGAGCTCTATATCCCCACGCTCTACTTGTACGACCCCCACGTCGACGAGGCACTTCGCCATTATATGTGGTTCGTGGTCCCTTCTTTGCAAGAGGGTTGGGTCGTGGTTCGGCGGCGCATCTTGTTTCAGGATTAACAGCGTAAACCAAAGGACAGCGTAAACCAAAGGACAGCGTAAACCAAAGGACAGCGTAAACCGAAGGACAGCGTAAACCGAAGGACAGCGTAAACCGAAGGACAGCGTAAACCGAAGGACAGCGTAAACCGAAGGACAGCGTAAACCAAAGGACAGCATAAACCAAAGGACAGCGTAAACCGAAGGACAGCATAAACCAAAGGACAGCATAAACCAAAGGACAGCGTAAACCAAAAGGCACAGGATTACCTTATGGATGCCTATATTCATCAACCGATGATTACGTATATCGGCAACAAGCGGAAATTGGTCAAATGGATCATGAACATCATCGGCAGTCTTCCATCGCCTCTACGGATTCTCGACGGATTTGCGGGGAGCGGTGTGGTCAGCCGCGCTCTGCGCGGCATCTGCTCCGAACTCCACAGCAACGACATGGAATATTACTCCTACATCCTTCTTCGCTGCTTCTTGGAGACCCCATCGCCTATACAACGTGAGAGTCTTGAGCAGCACGCGGCGAATCTCAGCGAGTTGGACGGAGTGTCAGGCTTCATCACACAGCTCTACGCCCCACAAAACACAACGCAGCCCCTGGACGGCGAGCGCTGCTTTTATACACACGAGAACGCACAGACGATTGACGCCATGATGCGCTATATCTTTTCAGTCGACGAAGAGGTTCGCCATTGGCTACTAGGGCCGCTTCTCGTTAAAGCCAGTATACATGTCAACACGGCGGGTGTGTTCCGCGGATTTTATAAGAAGGATGGTATCGGCCATTTCGGCGGGGCAGGGGAGAACGCACTCGAACGTATCTTGGCGCCCATCCAGTGGTCCATGCCTGTTTGGTCCGATACACCTTGCGCGGTTCGATGCTACCAGTCCGACACCGCCACGCTCATACGCGGGTTTGCAGATGCATCCCTTGACCTCATTTACTTGGACCCGCCTTACAACGAGCATCCCTATGGCTCCAACTATTTCATGCTGAATCTGATTGCGCGCGGCGAGCCGCCCGTGGACCCGTCGCGTGTCTCGGGAATTCCCAAGGAATGGAACAAGTCGGCGTTCAACGGCCGCGGGAAGGCGCTGGATGCCATGCGGGAACTAATAGGGATTTCACTACAGAAGGCGCGGTTTGTGCTCGTATCGTATAATAATGAGGGGCTGGTTACGGAGGCGCAGTGGGCGGCGCTGTTTGCAGAAGTGGGGTGTGTGGTGCAGACGCACGAGATGACGTATGATGCGTATCATGGGTCGCGGAATCGGGCGGCGCGGGCGCATCATGTAGTGGAGCGGATGTATCTTTTATCTCTTCCCTCGTAAGATGATTGCCACGTTTCTGTATAGGATGGGGGATGGCCCGCGGAAATATGGAAAATATATTGGGTATATGTCGGATGATTATGAGGGAATGGACAAGGAGCTGGAGAGTATCATGTGGCCGCTTCTAGGACTTTCTGGGAGCCGCGAGGACTTTCACATTGGGATTCTGTTTCATTCGCGGGTGGGATGCGATTATTTTTCGGAGGATGAGAAGTTGGTGTTCGATGTGCTGTATTGCAATTGGAGCAATGAGGAGGTGGAGCTGTTTATCGATGGAAAACGAAAGTAAACGAAAGTAAACGAAAGTAATTATAAGTAAACGTTAATAAACGAAAGTAAACGAAAGTGATACGTGAGGGCTATGCCATGAGATACACAAGTCTAATCCGGAAAAAAATTGAAGCTCGGCCATAGACTTAAACAGACCAACACCAGTATTCTATCATGTATCGTTTCCAGGGCTCTAACGCGAATGCGTCGAATAACGCGAATGCGTCGAATAACGCGAATGCGTCGAATAACGCGAATGCGTCGAATCGTTGGGCCACGCTGAAATCGGAGGACAAGCCTGCCGTTAACACCAGCCTCCCTGCGCGCATGGCTCCTAAGCTGGCGCCGACCACGCTTGCCCAAGCAACATTTGACAAAAACGCTATGCAAGCAACGCTAAAGCCAATGAACAAAAAAGCCGCGCCCGCTTCGCAATCTCTTGATGAATTTCCCAGCTTGTCTAAGACGTTAAATGCGCCTTTGGAGCTTTCTGCGCCTTCGGAGCTTTCTGCGCCTTCCGCGCCTTCGGCTTCTTATGCAAATCTATCCAAGAACTGGGCTAAGAAGCAACAAGAGGATAAGGAGAAAGAGAAAGAAGAAAAGGAGGTGGCGGCACGATGGAATGCACTTCAACGTGAACAGAGAGAGAAAGAGGAGCGGTCCTTTCAGCGCACGGGAATCATTTCGTTCCCCCGCATCCAAAAGAAGGTCGATAGTGACGAAGAGAAATACCTGGAAGACGAGGATGTGCTATCCGAGGACGATGACCTGTCGCTGGAAGAGGAGGAAGAGGAAGAGGAAGAGGAGGATTTCGATGAGGGCTGGGGGAATCGTAAGCATAAGTATGATATGTACTAAATGCGCTTTTTAGGAAAAAGAGCCCAAAAAAGCTACGCTTAAAAGGGTGCGCAATATTTCAAGCGACAGCGGGTCGCAGTGCATCAAAAAAGCTCCAAAAAATAAGAACCTATCTTTTTTTAGTGCCCATCAATTTCGAGTGCATAGAGGGACGGGTAGAATTTTGTGGCATTGATGGTGCGAGGGTGAACACGTATAATACGTTCATCAATCCAACTATTCAGCATAATGATGACAAGGATAAAGAGAATGAAGAGAGCGTACTTCATGTTTGGCTTTTGTAAAGACAGACATGATGCGTCAATTTTGTACCTCATAGTTATCTAGTAATACATCGGTGCAGGGGTCAAGGGGAGGCAAGCGCCGCCAGGCGCGCAGCGTCTCCTTAAAGTTTGTAGAAGCTCATCGCCGCCTGGTCAATCAAATCTAGTTGTTTCTGCAGCTTATCCTCCTTGCTCGGCTCCTTCGCCTTCTTCTGTTTCAATCCCGTCACGGTCGCAGGGAGCAGCTTGGCCGGCAGCGGCAGCGCCAACACCTCTCGAAAGAACGTTTCCGTCTGGCTCATCATCCTCTCCAGCTTCGTCGGGTCCGACACGAGACTCGGCGCCGCCGGCACCTTCCACTTCGGAACATCCGTCAGAATCTGAATCATGAGTCCCATCGTATCCATCTTCCTCTTCTGCGTGTTCCGCGGATCCGGCGCGCGGTACAAATCCAGAAGCGCCTGGAATTCCTCATGCATCCGCACCATACCCTTCTCCGCGAACTCCTTATAGACCTCCGCCAAAATCGCAATCATATAATATCCAACCGACGATTTCTGGGCCGGCTTCAAATGCGGCGGGCCGCGCTCCAACGTGGTTAAGCCCGATCCATGGCGCTTCTTGGTCATCGCATCCTCTTCTAATAGCCATTTCACCCAAAAGAACGCGCGCTCCGTTGCGCCCTCCGTTATCGCAAATACCATCTCGTTCCCCGCGTGCAGCATCGGCTCCAAATCCGTGTTTCGCTGCCATACTTTCCGCACCGCCGCCTTGTCCGTTGTCTGAAGCACGGATCGTAACCAATTCTCATTATCATGCGTGTCGCTCGGAACCGAGGGCCATTTCACCTTCGTTTTCTTCGGGCAGCTTTGAAGAATCAGGACGATTTCCGCTGAGAGGCGCTGGATTTCGGGGGAGCGACAAAAGACATCGAAGGAGAGCTTGGCGGAACGCTCGTTCAGTTCCCTGTACTTGCGCATAAGGTAGTGAAAGATACGTGGCGACGCCACGCCGATGTGGTCATAGGCGTATTCCCAGCAGAGTTTTTCCCATAAGAGAAGGCCACCTGACGTAATCATATCCGCCGTAAAATGCAAGAGCTTTCCTGATGCTACGGATCCAGCGTCTCCCAGATTCTGCGTGAAGGCGCGGGCCAGGTCCTTTAATAAGTACCCCCTTCGAGAGGTGATTTCTGGTATGGGTTCCTCGTAATCCATGCCGTTTCTCATCAATGAGATTTAGACCCATCGCGAATGTACGCGGAGTTTTTATGATATTAAAACGGGGCCCAGGGTAGAATGAGCCAGACCGTTAGCCTGTTTTTGGTACAGCTGGAACACGGAAAGTTTTACGTCGGAGAGTCGATAGACCCTGTGAAGCGCCTGGAAGAGCTCCGAGAGGGACTCGGGCCGTTCTGGACACAGATTCACAAGCCGATTCGCATCGTGGAGACTATCCCGTTTCAAAAGAAGAATGCAGTGGATGCCTATACCAAACGCATGATGCGTGCGAATGGGATAGAGAATGTTCGCGGCGGAAAATGGGAGGAGGCGCGGTTGAGCGATGCGGACCGCCATGCGCTCCATAAGGATATCCAACAGGGGTGCGTGGTTGCGTAAGCTTACTTACGCTTTAAACGAAGTGACTTGCTTTAAACGAAGCGACTTGCTTTTACGTGTCTTACGCAGCGACTTACGAAGTGTACGCGCCTTACGAAGTGTGCGCGTCTTTAAACGCAGCGACTTCTTACGAAGTGAACGCTTACCTCCCGCTTGTCCTGAACACGGGCACGTCATTTCTATTCTAGAGTGATTTTATTCACTGATGAAATGTTACAAACGGCTTCATACACATAGGAGCCGTGCGAACCAGCGTTGAGTTCACATTGACCGTACTGGTCGTCGAGAGTGCACCATATACCGCTTGATAGGTTTGGAAGGGGGTTATATCAATCGCTTTCCATTCCTCTTTGAATGGCTCGCATTGCAGCGGCCGAATCTGGTTAATTGTTTCATATGTCATCATTGTTTTCGGAGCAGGGTATGATGTGTGGTATTCCGTTCCATAACTACTGTTTCCGCCTTGAATGGAACTAATCGGATACATAGTGGACATAGTATTCGGATTGGTGTATAGAGTACAAAGAGTATCTCGTTGTTTTTTCTTTACAATATCACTGGCATCCATTCTATTGTAACAAATTATAAAGTTCCATAATAGAGAATGGACTGGGAGTGGGTCATTGTGATTGTATTATTCGCCGTATTCGCCGGTTTCATCGTGCGATTCTTTTTATCAACGCCACTTTACCCGTCCTTTACGGAGGGTTTTGTTAAGAACTCGGGACACCCCGATTGTCTCCGGACCCTTCCAGGTAGTTCCCAGTTACTTGACGTCTTTTCTTCGAAACTGGATCGTACCGAGGGCTCGGATTACCGAGAGCTCGAATTGATTCTGAGCAAGATGGCCTGTCTCAAACAGGATTTGGTGTCGCCCAATCGCGTCGTGGATGCGACCCGTCACCAGGCATTTGAGACCGCGCATGACCGCGTGGCCGTCGCGGAACTCTGTGGGATGTGCATGAGCCACACCGTTGCGCCTCGTGATTTGGACTTGACATTTGACAAATGGCGCGAGCGCGTCCAGCAGCTCTTGAACCGTCTCTGCATCGCCCACTTATCGGAGAGCGAGAGCGTGGCCGCTGAGAAACAGTTTGCGGACATCTTCCATGACGTATATGAGACGGCCAAGAGCCGCTGCCTTGCATCGGATTTCGCCACGCGGAATGTCGGGTCCAACCCTGTTCACGGCGGGGACGTTTCGGGATATCTCCCTGAACACTTGAAAGACCTGCGCACGTATGATTATAAGTATGGAGGGAAATCGGCTTCGGGTTGGAACTGAGCCTAACAAAACGAGCACTTTGGGCATGCGCACTGCGCCTTCGGCTGGCCGCATTGTTTGCAGTCTTTCGGGCAGGCGCACTGTCCCTTCGGCTGGCCGCACTGTTTGCATTGGGTTTGCGGGCATCCGCACTGGGCCTTGGGCTGGCCGCATTGGTCACAATAAGAAGAGGGGCTTATTCCTTGCGATGCGTGAGCACAGGTTCCCTTTGGCGCGCCGCACATCGGGCACTGTGATTGCTGCGCTTGATGTGATTGCTCTGCTTGCGCTTGAGGCCAATTAGCATAAATGATGAATCCCACAACGATGATGAAAAGAGCGGACAGAATCGGTAGTGACATGCTACTAAGATATCATGTTAAAAACGAGAGAAAAGACACGGGTAACGCCTCATCGCACTGCTATGCAGTGCTTGTCGCCGCTTATACTTCGTAGAGCAGTGCTTGTCGCTCCTATCGCACTGCAGTGCTTGTCGCTCCTATCGGAACAGCGAGACCAGCAACAACAGCGCAATGATTTGCCACGCCGACGTGACCGGACGCGCGCACGTAAACAGTTCCGCCACCGACGCATTCCACAAGAACTTGCCCACAAACGCCAGGACAAGGAGCGCAATAATGAGCGCCAAGATAGACGCCACCAAATCCTTATACGATTGGCCGCGAACCGACGAAGATCCGGGCATTTCCGTCAAGCAATCGACTCCCGCTTGACACAGACGTTCCAACATTCTACCTAGGCGTCTGTTTTTTCGTACTGGATGGTTTCCTTGATGACCACCTCGCGATGCTCTTGGATGTACTTCATGAGATTCTGGGCCTTCTCCTGCGATTCGAGGTGCTCCGCGATGAGTTTCTCCATATTCTTCTGGCCAAGACCCGCCTGGCGCTTCTGCTTCTTAAACAGTACGCGGCCGCCCGAATTCTTCAGGTCCAACGCGCCGATGTTGTGGCTCTTCATGACACGGACAATGATTTCCTCGAGGGCTTTCATCTTCGTTCCTGCTTCGCGCATCTGCTGCTTTCGCGAATCGTTCTCTTCTTTCAGGCGGCGCCATTCGATAATCGAATGCGTGAGCATCGCAATGTCGTTTTCTTGTGGGTTGGTGAGGGCTTCGGACTCCATTATCTATACACCGTACTCGGCGGTTTAAGCCCTACAAAATTTGATACGACATGACAGTCAAAAGGAGTACCGATGTCTACCAACGAAACCATTGCCAAGACGATTCTCTATGAGCTCTGGTTCTCTGTGGCAGAGACGCTCTTTGAGCGGGTATGTCGCGTGACGGGGCTGGACGAGGAACAACGGAAGGCGCTGAGGAGCGTTGCGTTGCGGCCGAATGATTTCCAGGTTGTGATACGCTAACACGTATCACAAACAATTCACGCCTTTTAGCGCCGAAGGCGCTTTTAGGCGTGAACCAGGTCGTCGTAAAACCATAGGTTTTATGCCTAAGCGTATCGCGCCTTCGGCATAAAGCCATAGGCTTAGGCAAAGAACAGTTTCACCCTCTCACGAATCGGCCCCCTGCAAATATAGCACGTCGTATTCTGCTTCTTCGAACAAACCCCACAGAACGTATGCCCACACGGCACAATCACATTCGAAATCGGCTCCAGCAAACAAATCGAGCACTGCGGCTCCGCCAACTCCTGACGCATCATTAGCGGTACCGTCATGATTTGCCTGCATACATTCCATTTCTTATAGCACTCGATGAGAGATCGATAGTTCTCTTCTAAACCCGATGACTGGTAGACATTTTCCGCATACGCCGAGAACGCCCGAATCAAATCAGGGACCGCCTCATTATCCTCCAAATTCGTGACGCTCGGCACGCGGCCCTGCAGTTTGTCCAGGCTCTCGATTTTCTGGAACAATGTGGTCTCCAGCCGCAACACCTCCTCACCTATCGTCTTATATTGGCTGGCGAACCATCTCGTTTGTGACAGGTATGTGTTCATCGGGTCCGATTCCCTGATGCGTCCCAGGCTCTCATTATATTCCATTATGACGGCGTCCAGGGTTGCATCCATGTTCAGCTCCGTGAGAAAGGAGATGCTCGAGGGTTTCAGCATCGGCACTTCGTGTCCATAGCGGCGAAAAATGGTCTCCGCGGCGCCCAGAATCGGCGTTTTTTCGGGGCGCGTGAAAAATCCGAGGACTTCGTTGTTCTGCTTGGCAATCAGTTCCTTCAACTTTTTTTTGGATAGGTGGGAGGCGGAAGGGATGTGCTCCTCAGCTAGTAATCGTATCTCCGTACCGTGCTTCGAAAGAATATGGGTCATGGTCGAGTTGAATTTTCTTGGGGCGTCGGGCTCTTCGAGGCTCTCCATTCTCTATTCTTCGTGTATTGTTTGTATTCATTGGTGCCGCGTTAAGCGAAGCGACTTGCATGTCGAGTTGCAACTCTTTTATCCGGAACCCGTAACACGTAGTTGATTCGATAGATACTCCTCATGAGCCTTATAGCCCTTTGCTGTGCCGACCCATCCATCGGTGGTTGCAATTGTGACCTTGTCTTCGACAGGGACTCCTTCTAGCATTTGTCGTGTCGCGCCCGCTTGGAAGTCTCGGCCTCCGTGTTGCTTACGAAGTTTACGAAGTGTTTTACGAAGTTTACGCTTGCTGCGCTTAGTGCGCTTAGTGCTGCGCTTAGTGCGCTTAGTGCCTGGCATCCCTACTCTATCCTTAAAAAAATAGACCCGTCTCGCCTTTACTGTACTTTCGGAACCTCTCCACTTCTTTGAGGGACTTGCGGTTCTTTTAGGGCTTCCAGCCCTTTTAGAACTTCTGGGACTTTTAGCTCTTTCGGCTCCGCCTTTGCTTGCGGAACATAGACCACCCTCATAAAATTCACCTTCGCATATTCTTCCAACAGATGGCGCTTCGTGCATCCCTTTACCGGTTTCACCGAGTGCGCCGATAAATACGTTGCGATGATTCGGTCATTGTCCTCGATTTCCAGCAGTCGCTGCGGCTCCTCTTTAACCTTGCTCGCAGGCAGCAGCGTGCGCGTCGTAATCCCATACTCTTTCATAACCGACGGAGGGAGGAGCTGCTCGACATAAATCGGCTCCGTAAACTGCGCAGACGGCTTCGCAGGGCATCTCTTGGTCAAATGACCATAGTCCGCGCAATTAGAACAATACTGGCTATTACGGAGAGGACAGTGTTGTTCCGTGTGCTCCACGCACATCGCTTTCCAAATCGGACGGCAGATGCTACACATGATTGCGTTTTTGTGTGTAATGCATCGCTTCAATTTTATTTCTCACACTATAATACATGTCAGCGGACCACATACATTTCTTCTTACATCTCCGCAATCAGCTCAAACTCCATCACTGGCAAACCCGTGTCTACGCCCGTCACCACGCCACCAACAAATTCCTCGCCCGCATTGAAGACGGCATCGATACCTTCGTCGAAGTCTACATCGGAAAATACGGACGGCCCAAGCTAACCGGCGATAACGCGGTCATCACGCTTCATAACCTCACCGAGGCCGGCGCGACCCGATTGCTCAAAAGCGCCATTCGCTATTTACAGGGACTCACCAAATCCTTGAAGGCCTTCGATACCGATTTGCTCAACATTCGCGACCAGATGATTGCCGATTTGGACCAGCTGCTGTATCTGTTTTCACTACATTAATATCGGGAATGGGATAATCCAGCCCAATGGAGTCTTTTCGACACTCGTTGCATCCTGCGCAATCAGAATCGCTCGAAACGGGTACAATTTATTAATCATCGTTACCGCGGCGCGATACTCCTGGCGCTCTCTGCTCGTCCGAAACCGATAATAAATGGGCGCAGAGCCTGTGTCCAAGGACTTGACATACGCGTCCAGATTGAACGTATATACATTGCGAAATTGAGTGAATTGGCGATTCAAGAGGTTGGAGTCCGCTTGAGAGAGTCCATGTATTCTCGTTTGCAGCGGGACCTTTTCGATATTGTATCCTGTTGGCTTTGATGGGTCAGTCGGCGTATACAGGTACGGAAAGGATGTCGTAAAGTACTTCTTATACGTGGGGTTTCGGTTTAGCCAGTCGGCGAGTCCCTGGCGGTTATAGAAACACACGGGCGGTATCGAGCCTGAATTGGGGAACTCGGGTAGCTCCATCTATCATATAAAGATATTGTTGTGTGTATTCGGTAATGCAGGAAGGCTTGCCAGAAGGCTTGCCAGAAGGCTTGCCAGGGAACACACGGCTCCCACCCTCTCCTGTAACTTATAAACCATTGACAAGCTCAGACCGTCGCATCATTGTCCTCGCCTCCAACGAAGTAACCGACCAAACCCTATTCGTTAACGGCCTCACCCAAAACATCGTCGTTCTCTACCACCTCTTCGAAAGCCTCGGATTCGAGGCCTACTTACTCCAGCATTCCATCACAGACGCCGAGAAGAAGCCGTTCTTACACGGGTACAAAAACATCGTATGTCAGGACCTATTAAAGATGCGCATCCATTTGTTTATCGAAATCGGAATGAGCATCGACGCCCTGACCCGCGGCTACCTCCGCGGCATCGGCTGCAACATCGCCAAGCTCTACCTCGGAAACATCCTCAACATCGACGTGGAAACCATCCAGAATTACAGCAACATGTTCTTCAATCACCACATTGTCGGGGAAATCGACGAGATTTGGACGAGTCCCCATTATCTCCAGCACGTGGAATACGCCGCGGTGTTGAATCGCGTCCCTATCAACAAAGGGAAGGTCGTGCCCTACGTATGGGACCCATGCTTCTTAGAGCGATACGGAACACGGGACCAGATGGAATGGCAAGCGGGTAGTTGGACGACCCAAGACATGGTTATCGTGGACCCCAACATTTCGTTTCAGAAATGCTCGTTTTACTCCCTGCTCCTCGCGGAGGCCTTCTCCAAACGGTACCCTGAATGGCGCGGGACGGTGCACGTGGTCAACGGCGACCGCCTGAAACTCTCGTCGAACGCCCAGAATCACTTGCTACCCGCCGTGTCCCTCTACGCGGCGGGGCGCGTCAAGCTGTACGAGCGGCGCAAGATACACGACATTATGCGGGACCACCGAGGGGCGTGCTTTATCACGCACCAATGGAACAACGATTACAATTACATGACGCTGGAGCTGATGCACTGCGGATACCCGATTCTGCACAATTCCGTGGGGTGGAAGGAGCACGGCTATTATTACTCGTTGGATGATTGGGATGCGGCCGTTCAGACCCTTCATATGGCCCTTTGTTCGCATCAGAAGAATCGGTTTGCGTATCAGACGCATGCGGCACAGCTTATCTGGAAACACAGCATTCATCACCCTGATGTTCAGGCGGAATGGCGCCGAATCCTTGAGTTCTAAAGCGTCTTATACAAATGAACATTTTCAAATCGGCACGAAGAGTAGATGGGAAAACATCACACCGAAGATTATAAACTCTCCGCTGTGAAGTATGTTTTGCGAACAGATAATCAAGTAGAAACCTGTGAGGTTTTTGTTTTATTAGTCTAAAACGTCGATTATGTAAAATTGAATTTTATAAATCTAATAAAGTTTATACTAAATATGGCAAAGTGTCGTTGTGGGAAACGTGCATCGTTCAATATCCGTGGCGAAACCAAGGGTCGTTTCTGTGCCGACCACAAAGAACCCGAGATGGTCGATGTAGTGTCTAAAACATGTGAGTTATGCGAAACGAGAGCCAGCTTCAATATCCGTGGTGAAACTAAGGGTCGTTTCTGTGCCGACCACAAAGAGCCCGAGATGGTTAATGTGGTATCTAAAACATGCGAGTTATGCGAAAAAATACCCAACTTCAACGTTCGTGGCGAAACCAAGGGTCGTTTCTGTGCCGACCACAAAGAACCCGAGATGGTCGATGTGAAAAATAAAACATGCGAGTTATGCGAAAAAATATCCACTTTCAATATCCGTGGCGAAACCAAGGGTCGTTTCTGTGCCGACCACAAAGAGCCCGAGATGGTCGATGTGAAGTCTAAAACATGCGAGTTATGCGAAAAAATACCCACTTTCAATATCCGTGGCGAAACCAAGGGTCGTTTCTGTGCCGACCACAAAGAACCCGAGATGGTCGATGTGAAAAATAAAACATGCGAGTTATGCGAAAAAATACCCACTTTCAATATCCGTGGTGAAACTAAGGGTCGTTTCTGTGCCGACCACAAAGAGCCCGAGATGGTCGATGTGAAACATCCACCGTGCGAAGCGGACGGCTGCGAAAAACAACCCACTTTCAATATCCGTGGCGAAACCAAGGGTCGTTTCTGTGCCGAACACAAAGAACCCGAGATGGTTAATGTGGTATCTAAAACATGCGAGTTATGCGATACAAGACCAAACTACGGCTGGTTAGGAAAGGGTAAGAGTCGTTGTGGTTCTCATCGTCAAAAGGGTATGATTACTTCTCCCAATCGGAAATGTGAAACGACATGTTGCAAAGAATTAGGAACACACGAAGCAGACGGTATGAGATTCTGTGAAGATCATAGGCCTAACGGCGCTGAAAACTTGGGGGTAGAGAAGTGTACATCGTGTGGGTTGGATGATATTCTAACAAATGGTAAATGTGGTACATGTGACCCCCAAATCATACAGATTCGTCGACACGCAAAAGAGAATCGTGTGAAAGACCTTTTCGCCGCCGCTGGATTCAAGTTTGTTCACGATAGGATATTGGAGGGAACAACATGCGGACGCGAACGCCCTGATTTCCAATTTGATTGTGGGACACATTTCATATATGTAGAGGTAGACGAGAACCAACATCAATCCTATGCATGCGAGTGTGAACAAGGGCGAATGATTAATTTGGTTCATGTACGTGGAATGCCGGTTCGTTGGATTCGTTATAATCCAGATGTCTACGAGCCAACGGAAGGACAGCGAAAAGTAAAGTTAGAACAGCGTGAGAAGAAATTGCTTGAATATGTGAAATGGGCGATGAACCATCCTCCTGAGTCGTTTTCAAGTGTATTATATTTGTTTTACGATGAGTATGATACGAAGAGTCAGGAATGGCATAAACTACTGTAAATTGACGTCTCCAACGGTGTAATATATTTTAAAAAGGTCGCAACGTACCGGTTTGAAATATTCAGTGGTCTAATCTAAAGATTTCACACTCGTTTCATATAATGCGACGAATTGGAATAACCTATCGTCCCAACGATACACTAGAATGTGGGTGGAATCGGACGGCGCTGACCCTCGCGGAACATTTCTCGTCTTCGTATGACGTCATTCTCGTCACCAATCAAGAAGTCGGCTGGTGGGATTGCCTGGAAAAACGGTTTGAGACTGCAGAGCTGCATCAGACCACAGGGCTCGACCTTCTCATTGATATCGACGGTCTCGTCACGCCCGCCGCGCGTCAGCGCGCGGCTCAATGCGTCATCTTTCTCCGTACCTTCCTCCAATTCACCGAAATGGACGCCTCGGTCTACCTTGAAACACCGTTCGTGCCGCGCTCCTACGAGGGCGTGAAGGAAATATGGTGTTGGGATATTCTCAATCCTGAGCTGGCGGCTATCCAGACGCTGTTCCCTTGCCCGCTGCGCGCGGTTCCGTTTGTATGGACGCCCCTTATTGCGAATGCGAATGCGAATGCGAATGCTTTAAAGCCTTCGGCTTCCAAATCATGGTCCGTCCACATTTCCGAGAAGAACAGGGAAAATACCAGTTCGTCCATCTTGCCTCTCGTCGCGATACGGGAACTCTCCAAAATCACGGATGCTCATTTTTACGTGCATAACATGGATGTCATTAAAGACAATAAATTCCTGAAAGAGAACGTGCTGGATAATATCGAGGCACCATCGCTGCCGCTCACCATGGCTCCCAAGGAGACGTTTGCAGCCTGGGGCGACCATTCCATTCTCCTCTCTCACTCGCGGTTCGTGCCAATTCGTCTCGCGCTTCTTGACGCTATATGGATGGGTATTCCCGTTATTCACAATAGCCCTGTGCTGAAGGGTCTACATCCGTCCTTGGAGCGTATGTTCTATCGCGGGAATGAAATTAGCGGGATTTGTGCGGCGTTTTCGGCGTTTACCAAGGACCCTGATGCGTACTATTCGGCGGTTCCCGCCATTCGCGAGGCGATGCTTGCGTTTTCCAAGAAGGATTGGAGCTTTTTGGAGGGGCTTCTTGAAGGCACACGCGACGCCAAAGAGATACGCGACGCACCTATCGTTAATAAAGAGACAAATAGCGTTGCCAAAGAGCTTCACATCGCATTCAGCGACATGTGGCCTGGATTCAACTTCGATTGCAACTTTATTCTCGACGCGCTCCGTCACCACGGAACCATCTGCAAAGGATTCGCATACTCATCCGAGCATCACATACTAATATGTGGCCCCTACCCTAGGGGCCATGATATCATGGATTCTGGCCCCTACCCTAGGGGTCATGATATCTTGATTTGTGGCCCCTACTCCGATCAGTGGCGCGACATCGCAGGTCCCAAAATCTTTTTCAGCGCCGAGAACTGGGACGTGCCCACCGACCCATCCATTAAGCTGTACTTGACATCACGGATGATAGAGGACGACCGACACCTTCGCATTCCTACCTGGATGACGTTCATCGACTGGTTCTCAGGCAGCACCGAAGTCCCCACCAATCACAAGGACAATCCCATTCGTTTCCCCGTGCATTTCGCGATGACTCCCCACGCCATTCCGTTCTCCAAGCGCACCGATTTCTGCGCATTCGTTGTCTCCAATCCCTCTTGCACCTTTCGAAATCGCGCATTTGAGGCGCTTCACGCCTATCAGCCCGTCACCAGCGGCGGGGCGCTCTACAATAATATCGGCGGGCAACTAGACTTGAAATATGCGGGCGGCGGGTGCGGCGATGTCTCCAAATACCACTGTTTCGAGAAGCACCGTTTCACACTCAGTTTCGAGAACTCCCAGTCACCAGGGTACGTGACCGAGAAACTCCTCCACGCCAAGATGGCAGGGTGCGTCCCGTTGTACTGGGGCGACGCGGCTGTCGCGGATTTTGTCCCCAATTCGTTCGTCAATCTCTCGCGCGCGGTTAATACCGATTCCATTGTCGAGGCCGTGAAAGTTCTCGAGGCCAATGCGGCTATATGTAATATCATGGCGGCGACGCCGCTTCTTGATGGGGTTCGTGTGGGTCTTGCGCATCTACGTATGAAGCGTATGTGCGAGGCGATTTTGCGCATAAAGCCGGCTTTGCGGTGCTCTTTAGGTCCTCTAAGCGCGGAACGCGCGACACCGACTCTGTCGGCTCTAAGCGCGGAACGCGCGACACCGACTCCTTCGGTAAGGCCGGCTTTAAGCGCGACACCGGCTCCGCCGACTCTTCCTTATGCAACCTACATCATCAATCTCGATACCCGTCGCGACCGCTGGGACAAACTTATCGCCGCCGAACCCTACCTCCAATCGGCCACTCGCGTGGCCGGCGTCAACGGCAAAACCCTCACCATGAATTCCGAGATATACCACATGTTCGAGCGCAACGAGTTCCAGTGGAAGAAATCCATTATCGGCTGCAATCTGAGTCACATTTCTGTCTGGAAACGCATGGCTGAATCGGGTGCTGCGCTTGTCTTGGAAGATGACGTCCGATTCCATAGCGGATGGCTCGCATCATGGCCCGCCTACCAACAGGCGATTCCCGCTGACGCGGACGTTCTATATCTCGGCGGCGTTCTCCCTCCCAACAAACCCGCGCTTCCCTCCGTCAGTCGCGCCGTCAATTCATACTGGTCACAGATTATTCCCAACACACTCTTCAGTCCCGTGCCACTACCCGTCTTCCACTTCTGCGCCTACAGTTACATCCTGACACAGCGCGGCGCTCAAAAACTCATGTCGTTCATGCTGGATTCCGAGAAACGTTCCTTCACAGTCAGCGACCACCTCCTCGGCCACCCCGCCGTCGGTCTCGTGAAATACCATGCAAATCCGCTACTCTCCTTCTGCTTTCAAGAAGAAGACCCTGTCTATGTTTCCTCGCAATTCAATGATTTGCATCGAGAAGATACATTCGATAGTGATATTTGGAATAATAAGGAGTGCTTCACAGAGGACGAACTTGCGCCGTTTCGTAATCCACTCGGTCCCACAGGTGCACATGAGACTTCTAAAGAGACTTCGGAGCCTTCGGAGCCGCCTTCTGGCTATAAAGAGACTTCCAAAGAGACTTCGGCTTTAACCATGTACTACATGGCACACGACGGAAAGCCCTTTGTCCCCTACGAGCGCACCTGGCTCCACGACATCTTTCAGCGTCCCATCCAATTTGTTTTACTGCAAAACGTCCAGCTCGGCCATCATTCCTGGTTCGTCGTCCAGCGACCCTACCTAACACAATACCTCGACCTCTTCCAACGCCTCGAAGAAGCCCGCATCCCCTTCCACGTACTCCACTTGAGCGACGAGTTCGGCAACGATCCTCTCTTCTACTCCCTCTCCATGTGCAAGTCCGTTGTCCGCAACTATCCCCGCGCCGATATCACGGAGCCCCACGTCCACACCATTCCCCTCGGATACCATCACAAGTATGTCAGTGATAAGAAAAAGATGAGCGAGCGCGAACTGCGCTGGAGCTTTCACGGCACCGACTGGTTCGAACGCGCCAAACAACTCGCAGAATTCACCTCCTTTGTCCCCTATCGCTGCAATCTACAGCCTCACTGGAATCACCCCACCAAAACACGAGAAAGCGTCTACTTGTCCCAGCTCGGCAACAGCCAGTTCTGTCCCATTCTCAAAGGGCAGCACGCCGAGACCTTTCGTTTCTACGAGGCGCTGGAGGCAGGAACGTTGCCCGTCACGAACATTACCGATGAGGTATGGCTCGCCTGGATAGAGCGGGAGATGGGGCTGTTGTCGTTGTATCCATGGAAGGATGTGCGCGGTGTTATGACATCTGGCGTTTCGGAGGAGGTTCGCGTAGAAGTCGTGCGGCGGTGGGCCGCGTGGAAGGCAAGGGTGGTGGAGCTTCTAAATAAAATTTGATGGGTATGTGAACGGCAAAAATGGCAAGCACAAAACGTAGTTACACTTCGCAATATGTCTATCACCCTCAATCCACGCATCCGTCTCGTCCTCCATCGCTTCTGTGACATATACTTCGAAGAAGCCATCAAACAAGGTTTGAAACGCAAGCAGACCGACGACGATTTCCTCATGAGCACGCGGGTGCGCGACTTGGAGATTTCCTACGATGTCTACGTACCGCATCACGACAATGACTGTCATTATCTTGATGAGGGAGAGCATTACGTGTCCGCCGATGACGACTGCGATTGTGACGACGAGTACGAGTTCGTTGTTAGCCTGTTCTATTCGCAGAGCAAACTCCGTGTATTCCTGAGCGATTTCACATTCACCGAGAACACCGACAAGGCAGATGTCTTAGCCTGGCTTGATACGCTAAAGGACGAGTACCATCTGTGCCATTGCGCGAACAATCTCGTTGTGAAGGAGGGTTGGTGCTATACGTGCTACATTCATCGGTTCGAGCGGGAGGAACCGTGCTGCATTTGCATGGATAATGAGGGGCGCTGGGTAAAATTGGGGTGTGGCCATGAGATACACCGCCATTGCTGGGGGAACTTGGCGACGAGTGTGTGTCCGCTGTGCCGCCAGGCCATCGTGGTGTCGGAGATTACGTTTGACCCTTTCAACGCGTAAGCGTCTAGTAGTGTCAATTTCATTGGCACTTGTACAATGTCTAGGTACTAGTAATGCTTAGACAATATGATTTATCATATCGCATAAAGATTTATCGTTCATAAAAAGATTTAATACTTCACACCCTTCTTCTTCTGCTTCGAGCACTCCTTCATCGCGTCCATCAGCTTGACGCTCTTGTTCTTTTTGCGCATGTCCTTGAACGTGCGCATGACAAACTGGTTCCACTTCGAGGCGCCCTTCGAGATTTTACCACCCTTCTGCGTGCCGCGCTTGGAGCTCTTGGCGCGCTTCGTGCGACGGCGACCGCCTTCATTCGCGGGCTTCAAGGCGTTGCCAGAGCCATTCGCAGGCTTCTCCTCAACAGCGTTCGACATTTTTGCCAGTTCTGCAAAGGCAGCATTGTTGGCAGCCTTCTTGTTGGCAGCGGCCTTGTTCGCGTTAGAGACGGGCGCGTTAGCGTTGACACCTGCGTTGACACCTGCGTTGACAGTAGCGTTGACAGTAGCGTTGACAGCGGTCTTGTTGGCGTTGGCAGACATTTTTCTATTCTTACCCTAGATTTTATACACACCTAAAGCGGAAAGTCGATTTTAGTCCTAGAATGGCTGACGTTTCGAGTCTGCTCCAAAACATCCAATCGATGATTCAACCCATGAGCTCGACAAGCTTAACAAGTTCAGCAACACCAACAACAATTACACAAAGTAATAAAATCAAACTCCTACTCGTCAGCACGCACATCAATCAGGTGAACAGTTACAGCAAAGTCGCCCTAAATATCCTCCAACAACTCTCCTCTTATCCCTGGCTATCCCTCGTCCACTTCGCCGCCCAGAAGATGGTCAACGCCGACCTCGGCCGCACATATCCTGCCGGAGTAAAAGTGATTGAGGCGGTCGAGAAGGAGAAGGGTCAAGGCTTCGCGTTCGCCGAGCTTCCTGCCGTCATTCAAGCCGAAAAACCCGACGTCGTACTCGTATACAGTGACCTCTCCATCGTTTGCAGCTACGTCGAGCACATCCGCAAAGCCATCGACAACCGCTCCTTCCGTCTCTGGGCCTACGTTGACCTTTCCTACACAGCTCCACCCAGTTCCCTCATCGACGTTCTCAATCGCGACGTGGAGCGCGTATTCTGCACCACAAAAGGCTGGAAAGGCGTGTTGAAGGCCAACGGTATCACGCGTCCCGTCGACGTCATGGGCCATGCCCTCAGTTCCATGTTCCGCCCTATTCCCAAGGACCTTGCCCGCCAGCAGCTCGGCCTCCCCAAAGACGTCTTCCTCTTCCTCTCTCTGAACAAGAACATCCCGCGCAAACGCCTCGACCTCCTCGTCATTTCCTTCGTCAAACTCATGGTTCGCTTCCCCACCCGCAATATTTTCATGCTAGTCGTGGCGGATAAGGGTGACCACGGCGGATTCTCCTTGTTTGACGTCTTTGCCCGTGAAATCAAGCTGCACGGTGGCACGGTGGAGATGTTCGGCAATCGGCTGATGGTGACCTCGAAAGATACCTGTTACAAGGATGAGGACGTGAATATGCTGTATAATTGTGCGGATGCGTGCGTGTCATGCGCGGAGGGCGAGGGGTTCGGGCTCTGTTCGTTCGAGCCGATGGCGCTCGGCGTGCCCCAGGTCGTTCCCGATATCCAGGGCTATTCCGAGTACTGCTCCGCGGAGCACGCCATGATGGTCAAGCCGAAGATGCGGCTCTACTTGCCCAATGGACTCGGCCAGACGAACCTGGTGGACCCCGAAGATGTCTCGAAAGCCATGGAGCGCTACGTGTTCGACGAGGATACGCGGAAGCTGCACGCGCGGCTGGGAGTGGCCGCGGCGGCCCAATATAGCTGGGAGAAATCCGTGGGGGTGCTCGTCAAACGGCTACAGGCGATTCAGGAGGATGATTGAGGCGCCCAGTCACTTGCTATCGAAATGTGTGGCCTACATGATTGAATAATCTCCCATCGTCATAGGGATGCAGCTTCTAAATGCATTTGGCATTATTGCCATTATTGCAATTATCGCCCTATTTTTTTACGTCTATCTCGTCATGTCATTAAAGGAAGGATTCGCCAACATATCCGACGACCCCATCTTCCAGGCACAAATGACTTTGTTACAAGAGTACGCATCCCACGCATCTGGAAAAAGGCCCGTTACGGACGCCATCGACAAGATGCCCGAAGACGACCAATGCTTCGTCAACTTCTACGCTCTCGCCTGTCGCTACCCAGGCTACATCGGACCCATGATCAACGGCCATTTCAGTCCCGACATCGGCGTCCAGGCCGCCGTCAACGCCGGCTGCCGCGTGTTCGTCCTCGACATCGACTATCTCGACAGCTGTTCCTACTATCCCCGCCTCGTGGTCCGCGACGCCCAAGGGAAGCTCCAAATGAACCCCGATTCCAGTCCGCTCTGCCAATCGCCCGACCAGTCCAATCTCAAACAAGTCTGCTCCAAAATCAACTTCCATGCATTCGCAGACTCCACGGCACAAAAGAGCGACCCACTCGTTATCGTCCTCTATTTCCACCGCGTACCCCCTGGCGCCTACAATTCCAAGACCGTCCTCGACTACTACTCCGCTGTCGCAGAGTCCCTCGCGCCCTTTAAAAACCGCATCCTCACCAACGAGGCGAATGGCGGTTCATATTACCGTCAGAAACAGGAGGGGCAGCTGCTCATTAATAACATCAACGATTACAGCGGCAAGGTTCTCGTCTTTAGTAACGCGAATACAATGGGATTCCGCGAATCGACTCTCTACGAGCCCATGAAGGACTTGGACTACATGACGCACCTTCGCTTGGCTTATACCCAGACGCAGCTCGGGATCACAGAGAACGGGACGGGTTCCATCTATGGCATCTTGCAGACGGCGGAGGATTTTACGGCGATTCCGAGCAACCAGACCGCGGATGTGGTGCAGCAGACGAAACAGCGGTGGACCATTTGCTTGCCGCGCGACCCGTCGCAGTCCGTCAGTGCCGAGGTGTACAAGAAGATTTCCAAGATGGGGGTCAATTGTGTTCCTGCCGTTCTCTTCGACCCGGCTTCGGCGTATCTCTTTACTGATTCAACGTTCAAGAAACACGGCTTCGTGCCGAAACCGGTGGAGCTGCGGTACACCAAACCCCCGTCTATCGCAGGAGGCAGGGCGAATCCGACGATGGATGCCAATGGCGGCGGATTGAGGGCGACGACCCTGCCTTCGGTTTGAAGGATTACGCCATCGTGTCTGCCTTCGGCCTTTGAAATCTTTCCATTCATAAGGTATGTCCATTCGTTCCGACGCCATCAACCTTCTCGCCCATCACAAACTCAGTCCAGAATCGCTTCTTCTTCGCCTACAAGAAGAATCCATCCTTGTGTTGCAGGATGAAAAGAAAAACGTATGGTCGTTCGTGTCTCGCCACCATTGTCGGCGGTATCTCATGGCCAAGACCGCAGATATGAATAAATATGTTGAGATTTATCTTCAAAAGTGAGGGCTTGTAGCTTTTAACGTGTTTACCAATACGCAATAATCACACATCATCTTAGAATGGAGTCCGAGATTGAGCATCTTCCCTCCTACTCCTTCAACAAGGAGCACCTGCAGCGCCAGCTCGAAATCGTCAAATCCGCCGCCCAGCTCGCCAAAACCGAAATCGACAACCAATCCGCCCACGACGAATCCCTCCTCCTCGCCATCCGACTCGTCGAGGATTTTTTACGCAGCAAACACCGAGTATGCTACGGAGGTCAGGCCATTAACGCCTACTTGCCCAAGGAGCACAAATTCTACGACCCCGAATATTCCATCCCCGATTACGATTTCTTCACGCCCTCCCAAATCGATGACCTCAAAGTCCTCATTCACAGCCTCTACGAGGCCGGTTTTGTCGAAGTCTCCGCCCGCGAGGGCATGCACGAGGGCACCATCAAGCTCTACGTCAATTACATTCCCGTCGCGGACCTGACCGCCATTGACCCGCGCATCTACCGCACACTAGCACGGCGCTCCCACGCATTCGACGGCATTTCCTACATCGACCCCAACTCGCTTCGCATGCTGATGCATCTGGAACTCAGTCGGCCGCGGGGTGAAGTCACGCGGTGGGAAAAGGTGTTTGAGAGGTTGGTGCTGTTTAATGAGTTTGTTCCGTTATCACGGAACAAACATATCCCCACCTCTGGTGGGGATGAATTCGTGCCCCTTTCTGGGCGTAGCGAACGCAAAATCGGCGGCAAACGAGCCTTCAAAGACACCTTGTCCGCCACTCAAGTACAATTCCTCCTCCGCTACATGATACAGAACCAGCGCATGTTCGCCGGCGGCGAACTGGTTCCCTTCTACGACAACGCCGTCTCCAAGAATCAGCAAAATCTCTCCTATTTCCTTACCAGCAAGAAACCCATCATCTTTTTCAGTCCCGACCCCAAGGTTGACGCGGCACGGATTAAATCCGAACTCGGCTCTACTCGTGTTGTTCGTGCAAGCGTCTTCTACAACGAAGGCCTCGACGTCATCCCCTCCATTCACGTGCTCTACAGCGGTCGCTCCACCCTCGTCATCATCGTCGAACAGTCCGCCTGCCATTCCTACATCAACATCGGCATCAAGGATGATATTGTCACAGGTCTTTCCCATTCCATTCTTCGTATCGCTTCGATGGATACACTCATTACGTTGTTTTTCAGTCTCGGGTTTGTTCAAAATCGGTTCTTTGACCGCGGAGCCATGGACTCCCTGGCCAATCAACTGGTGGAAATTAGTATTCACGCGCGGCGCAACGCGGAACATACCATCTTCCCCTTCCTGTCTATTCGCTGCGCCGGCCACCAAACATCCCTCCCCTCTCTCATTCGCGCCAAGCTCAAACGCATGACACAGCGCAAAACACATGACCTCCGCGAAATTATGTACGAGGCCGAGGTTAAGTACGGGCTGCGGGAACGCAAGGAGCGCGCTAAGAGTGATAAGAAGGAGGACGGCGGCGATAAGAAGGACGCGGGGGATAAGAAGGAGACGGGGGATAAGAAGATACGTAGGAGGCATCGTACGCTCAAAAAAATGTAGGCTACTTGAAATCCAGGGTATGCTCTTTAAGTCCTCTACACTTTTTAGGAAAAAGTGCCCAAAAATCGAGGGTATGCTCTTTAGGTCCTCCAGGGTCGCCTAGCCCGCGAAGCGGGCGCAGCTACAGGATTACGTCGTGGTCGCTTCGTGTCCGCCGCCTGCGGCGGCTTAGCTATAGGATTACTTCGTATTCGCTTCACTTATCGCCCGCTACTCCGCCTGCGGCGGCGTGTCGCAATTGCAATTGCTTTAGAATCGCAGCTGCGAAAGCAACGCCTTATAATCATACCAAGTCCGATAGTTCGCCTTCAATTCCGCATTCTTTTCTGGCGACATGGTCGACAACACATCCGCTCCATCCAACTTCTTAAACGACGTACCTGGCTCAGGCGGAAGATTCAAATCGTTTAGTAGCTGCCCACTCTGCGCCTGATTCTGTATCTTCTTCGCATCCTCCATAAGAGCCTGATTGGTCTGCAATGCACGTTGCAGTTCCCCATTATTGTTGAATGCGTCCAGGCGGGCACTCAGGTTTATCGTCTGCTTCTTCTCCGCTTCCTGCTGGCACTGCGCCATCTGTCCACACATCGCGTTGAAACCCTCGGACTCATAGACCTGCGCATTAAAATCCTGAAAACCGCTTTTACCCTGCAACGCATCCTCCATATCACGCTTCGATTGCTCCATTTTTGCATTGACCCATCGCAGCGCATTCAAATACGGCGTCGGGCTCGACGGTATTTTACCATCCATCTCCGCTACAGACTCCATTGTATCAGGGAGCGCATCCGTTATCGGCGGGAATTCTTGCGATAGAGCCGCAACCTCCTGATTCAGTTCCGCTCGGGTCGGAGTCGGAGCTGAGGGCTTGTCTTTGGATAGCGGCGGCTCGATTCTGGTGGACCACGACGTCGTCACGGTTTTCTCCCAGCTTTTCAAGAAGGCATTATAGAACGCCGCGAACTTCTGATACTTGGCCTGCAATTCTGCATCTACAAAGCCCTCATACACATCATTCAACCATATTGTCTGGTATGCAAGTACGATTGCGATTACTAATAATAAGAGTACTAAACCCTTCCCTCGCATCCCTATTAGATTCTCCACAAAATATGGAGCCCTATCCCCACTGGTCCGCCTTTGAGGTTCGATTCAGGGACGGCACGCGCATCACCAAACGTGTCATGTCCCAATGGGGCATTATTGAGCGATACGCTCGGAACGGGCTCGGAAACATCGCCCGCATCACCTGCTACTTCGACGCGCCCCACTATCCCTATCACATCCACGTCGTCATCCTAGAACACATCGAGGACCACTTGGAGATGCGGTTTCACACCTATTACAACGCCCAAAACGAGAAATGTCTTATCCATTACGACCAGCACTACTATGATTACCGCGCGGTTATGGATGGACTAGGGGAAAGCGTACTCAAACACTACGTTTTTCCTCCGAATCAGTAGAATGTCCGAAACAACAGACACAAGTAGTGGAAAGATTGATGCCAATGCACCCGCCAAATCACCCCTATTTGGCACCGTGCGCATGACGTTTTACATCACCTACATCCTCCTCATTACGACCGGTACCATCACGCTCATCGAGGCGCTCCGCACACCCAACGCGGCCGTCCGACACGTCATGAATCTCGAAACATGCATCTCCGTTATCGCGGGATACTTCTATTCCCAATTCATCGAGAAGGTCAATCTATCCAACGGCGTCCTCAATTACCTGGAAATCAACGAGATGCGCTACAATGACTGGTTCATCACCACGCCCCTCATGATTCTCGTCCTCATGATGAGTCTGTCGTATTCCACGGGCCGGTACTCCGTCCATTTCGGCACATTCGTCCTCGGAATGCTCCTCAACTTCGGCATGCTCTTCTCGGGCTACCTCGGCGAAAAAGGGACCATTTCCAGGAATATGGGGTGCGCCGTCGGATTCCTCTTCTTTGTTCTGCTGTTCGGGCTGATATACGTGTCGTTCGTACGCGACTCAGGCAAGATGTTCAACTATGTGTTCTTCGGGCTCTACGTGGGTATCTGGTCGATGTATGGCGTGACGTACTTGCTGGATGAAGAGACGAAGAATATCGTGTACAATGTGCTGGATGTCACGGCGAAGTGCTTCGTGGGACTGGGGTTGTGGGCGTATTTCACGAAGATTATTGTGGAGTAGCGTACATAGAGAATGAGGTATCAATCGATAACACGATGTTGATAGAATATCATGTTATTGGTGCAGAGAGGCTTTTATGAAGTGTGTAGCCTGTGCTGAGTCGTCGCAGGCGGCTTATGCAGGCGTTTTACGACGTGTGTCCCTGCCTTTTTGTAAAAGTAAAATCCTGTTAGAAACCGGCGGCTAATAGGCGCGCTTCCAGCAAGGCAAATTGTGATTTCAGTTGAGTATTTTCAGATGCTAATTCCTGAACAAGCGTTGCTTGTGATGTTGCTTTCTCTGAAAGCTCCTGAATCTGCGCAGCAGATGAAGTTGCTTGCGAAGCAAGCTCCTGGATACCCTTAACCATATACGGAATAAGACCCTGCAAATTGACCTGTTGAAGATTAGGGTTGCCATTTGCATCCACTTCGTCTTTTTCTCCCGTTACTATATTTGGATAATACTCCTGTAACTCATGGGCAATAAAACCAACTTCACGCTTAGTACTGTCAAATATATTGAACTCTTTCACCATCAGTCCTCTCAATTTCAATAATTGTGAGCCTATGAAGATGATGTTAGATTTAACACGATAATCTGAAGTACCGTTATAAGCCATAGATGAACCGGTCCATTGAATGCCTCCTACTAATGTCTCTGTACTGCCGACACGTATTGGCATCACATATACTCCCTGAGATGATGTGCCTCCATTATTTCCATATACAAGAATCATATCAGAAGTAGTTGTAGTTTGAATTAACATTGCTGTAGTAGCAGTTCCACGTACATGAAGAGGAACTGTAGGATTCTTAGTACCAATCCCCACATTACCACCAAATTCCTGTAACACAAGTGAAGTTGATGCCATGCCTGGTATGACCGAACCAATGGAGGTATATGAACCAGCGGCTGACCCTCCTGATGCATCACCCAGGCAAAGTGATATATAAAAGGTTTGTTCTTTATTAATGGCGGATTGTGCTGTTTCAAAATAGGCTACTGTCTGAGCGGTTGACGAATATCCTGTAAATGTACGTACATGAAGCGACTGTGTAGGCACTGTCTTGCCAATCCCCACAAATCCACCCGATGGATTCAAACATATCGCTGGACGAGAACCCGTTACAGTATTATATGTATCAAGTGCAATATTCGAAGTTCCACCATTACCAATTACTAACTGAGGACCCGATGAATAACTCATAAGA
>Ga0214919_10000476_pt1 | contig 68429 bp, 79 predicted proteins | sample LL1503_MetaG_FD_177994 | JGI IMG/M metagenome (GOLD analysis project Ga0214919, IMG submission 177994) | Freshwater microbial communities from Lake Lanier, Atlanta, Georgia, United States - LL-1503 | ecosystem: Environmental > Aquatic > Freshwater > Lake | place: USA: Georgia | collected... | reverse complement strand
GTATTTAATTCAAATGTATTTAATTCAAATGTATTTAATTCAAATGTATTTAATTCAAATGTATTTAATTCAAATGTATTTAATTCAAATGTATTTAATTCAAATGTATTTAATTCAAATGTATTTAATTCAAATGTATTTAGTTATAAAAATTGTTTATCATATTATTCAAAATCTTCAAATAAAAACTATTTGACTTTTTATAATTCACATGATTTAAAAAATAGTAATATGTATTATAGTTTTTTTACTAAAAGCATAAAACATTCAAGTTCGAGAAATAGTTATTTATCTTTAATAAATTCATATACATTTTCAATTAGTAAATATTACAGTAATGTAATTAGTTATTCTAAACCTACATTAAAACCTACATCTATTACTACGTTATTACCTACTTTAGAACCCAAAAAGTTTATTCCGGTATTATCATTTGAAACATTTATGACAATAACTGGATTAACACAGCCATCATTAGATATAAAAGCGCAATCTGCTATATTAATTGCTGTAGCTTCTTCTATAAATATAAGCACAAATTACGTATTATTTTTAGGACAAGAACTAGTAACTCGTAGAAAATTAATAATTAATCATTTATTGTCAACATATAATATTAAAGCAACAACTCAAATAAATATTCCAATAACTAACGAGTATAGTAATATAAACCCGTCAATAATTTACACATCATTAACAACAAATTTAGCAACTGCTATTACTAATGGTAATTTCATTACTTTTTTAAAATCTGCTTCAATTTCACTAAATTCAACTTCAACACAAAATGTAATAGTAAGTAATTATAGTGTTTCACAAATGGTTTTAAAAAATAATACATTTTCACCTTCATTACCACCTTCATTATCACCTTCATTATCACCTTCATTACCACCTTCATTACCACCTTCATTATCACCTTCATTACCACCTTCATTATCACCTACATCAATTACTTCGTTTAACCCTACATCAATTACTTCGTTTAACCCTACATCAATTACTTCGTTTAACCCTTCATCAATTACTTCGTTTAACCCTTCATCAATTACTTCGTTTAACCCTTCATCAATTACTTCGTTTAACCCTACATTAACAACCACTATATCCGATTCAACCAAAGATTTTAGTGTAAAAGAATTATTAACCATACTTTTCGCCTCAATGAGTAGTTTTATACTAGTATTATCAATTTATTATTATGTAAAAGTGAAAATAAATAAAAAAGAAGTACCTTTATCGATTCAATCTTTATCGATTCAATCTTTATCGATTCAATCTCTATCGATTCAACCTTTATCGATTCAATCTCTATCGATTCAACCTTTATCAATAGAACCTTTATCAATTGAACCTTTTATATCAATTCAAGAAGAACCCTCTTTATCAATTCAAGAAGAAGATATTGTATTATCAATCAATGAATAAACTTTTCTAAATGCTCCAATCAATGACATCTTTTAAACAATCTTCAACCCTTTTAAATACATTTGATCCGACAAATGTGCGCGCCAAAGGTGACGGATGAACTTCTTCAATAATCTTCTCCTTATTCTGTATAAATTTACTTCTACATTTGGCAAAATTACCCAGCAATAAATAAATACAATTTTTATTATTTTCACTAATGAACTTAATTACATCATTTGTGAAATCCTCCCATATACTCATTTGACTTCCTGGAACCGATTTAATAACTGTTAACGAAGCATTTAACAAAAATATTTTCTCTCTATAAAACCACTGCTCAATATTACCATGCTTGAATTCATAATTACGGTCAGGAAAACAACGTACTAATTCTTTATATATATTTTTTAACGAAGGAGGAATAGCTACACCATTAGGAACTGAAAAGCTTAAACCATGGGCTTGACCTTTGCGATGATAAGGATCTTGACCTAATAAAACTATACGTATTTCATTTAGATCCATTTCGAAAACACGAAATAATTGGTCTTTCGGAGGATAAATTTCGATACCATCTTTTTCGGATGCGTATAACTCGGGAATATTGAAATAATATTTGTCAAATAATGGTTTCCAGGATTTATGTATTTTATCCATTTTACAATTTACAATTATATTATTATTATTACAACAAATAATATAATCAATTTTATCTTTTTATCTTTTTATCTTTTTATCCTTTTATCCTTTTATCCTTTTATCCTTTTTATATTGTGTAAAAAACTGGCCAGTCTCTATATAAAATATGGTCCAATTGTATCATATTTTCACCAGAATCTGGAATACCAATTAGATAAAGTTCGCCGTCTGTTTTACCGTTTTTATTACAATCAACAGTACCTGATTCAAATTCATAAAATTGAATAAAATCATCACTATTATTTTTATTACGTATATTCATTTTAACAAATTTACCAAGACATTTAATATCCGAAGCATTATTATGTAGTATAGATGGTGTGTGAAAATAAATATATTTGTCTGAAAATATGGTAGCACGTGTCATGTTATTATTGATTGGAGTCCTGAAATACAATGGACTACCATTAAATGTTATATCATCAATTTTTGTATAATGAAATGGCATTTCTTATTTATTATAAAATTATACAAATTATACATTTAAGTGAATTTTATAATAATAAAAATATATTTGTAATATTATTTGTAATATTTATATATATATAATAAATAATGGAAAGAAAAATTGACTCACATGAAAAATTAAATTCAGTATCATTAGAAGATGAAAAGGATAAAACAGAATTTACCGAAAATCTTGTTAATCATGAAATAAAGGAAAAACAAAAAAATAATTGTCTAAAAAATTTTGTAAAATTTATTTGTTGTAAAATTAAATAATAAATTAATAAATAAAATAATAATTATATAAAAAAATTGTTAAATATATATTAATTATAAATTATAATAATGAATAATTCAAATCCCCCTGTAAAAGTAGACTTAAATATAGATAATTACGATTTGAATGATTTACTCAATCTTTTCAAATTAGATAAAAATTTTGAAGAAGAAGATTTAAAACAAGCAAAAAAAATTGTCTTGAAAACTCATCCTGATAAATCTGGGTTAAATCCGGATTATTTTCGTTTTTATTCATCCGCATACAAGTCCATTTATAACATATGGCAGTTCAAAAATAAGAAAGAAAAAGACAATAAAACAAATACAGAATACACAACTGATTACGACGAAAGCGAAAAGAATAAAATGATAGACGCTTATTTATCAAAAGAACAAATTAATAATAGTAAAAAGTTCAACAAATGGTTTAATGAGCAATTTGAACAAAACAAAATGGATCGCGAAGATGAGTCCTCAGGATATGGTGATTGGTTAAAATCAAATGAAGGAGTTGATGACTTTCAAAACATATCTCAGGCGCAATTAGGCGAAGAAATAGAGAGAAAAAAGCAACAAATGAGGGCTCTAACGGTACATAAAGGCATACAAGATTTACATTTTAATAGTGCCGGAGCATCAGATTTAATAGGTGACACACCAGACAGTTACGGTTCAGACCTATTCAGTAATTTACAATATGAGGATTTAAGAAAAGCACACACAGAGACTGTAGTTCCAGTTACAATAGAGGATTACAACAATACGAAAAAGTTCAAGAATGTAAATGATTATAAGGATTATAGAAATTCACAATCGTCAACACCTTTATCTGAAATTCAAGCACGAGAGTATTTAAGTAATAAAGGCAAATTAGAAGACAAAACGACAACGGAACGGGCATATAAATTAGCAAAACAATTAGAGGAGTCAAAGAAGAAACAGGAACAATTTTGGTCTTCTATTCGCCATATAAAATAAAAATTTAAAAGTTATACTATTCCTATTAAAACTTGAAAACTTGAAAAAAATATAATAATATAATATATGAATTCATTTTCTACTATAAATTTAGTTTCATTATTTGCGATTTTAATTGTGCTTGGATACCTTTATAGGCGATTTGAAAACAAAAGATTACAAGAAGAATCTCAAGACAATTACAGCGCAATTCAGAAATATTTGTTAGACGATGTAACTTTAGCAAAGAGTAAAAAGCCTATATTATGGATTCATATTCCGTATGAATACAATTCAAGAAAATGGGTAAGTTTTGGATCTCGAAGTTCATTTGATTTAAATCAACCATATTTATACTTAACTATAAAAAGTATTATGAGACAATGCGACAAGTCATTTACAATTTGTATTATAGACGACAACTCATTTGAGAAGTTAATACCAAATTGGTCAATTAATATGAATACAATAACAGATCCAATTTTAGCAAATATGCGAATGTTAGGTTTAATGAAATTAATACATATTTATGGAGGTTTATTATGTCCATTAGCATTTGTTTGTATGAAAAATCTAATTGGTCTGTATCATAAGGGTACCGTAAACGACAAAATGTTTGCATGTGAAAACAATAATAGTAATATTACAAGCACAACGCACGATTTTTATCCCGATTTAGCATTTTGCGGAGCTAAAAAAAATAACAGAACAGTAGGTCAGTTAATTGATTTTATTCAACGCACTAATTCACGCGATTTTACAGCTGAAAATGAGTTTTTAGGAAACAACGATAGATGGGTAAATACCAGAATACAACGAGGTGAAATAAACTTGATAAGTGGTGTGGACGTAGGTATTAAAAATGTGGATGATAAGCCTATTAAATTGGAGGATTTAATGTCTAATAATTACTTAGATATTTATCCGCAAACTTACGGCATTTGGATACCTGCTGAACAGTTATTAAAGCGCCGTCAATATGAATGGTTTACACGTTTGTCTCATAAAGAAGTGTTGGAATCGAATACAATAATTGGTAATTATTTGTTGCTTTATAATTCCCCCGATGCGAAATCGGGCGATATATTAGAACCAATTGAAGAAAAACCAGACTGGGTAGGGTTTTGGAAGACACCGAATTATCCAGGTTTGTATGGGTTAAAACCCATAAATTTAGGTAATGGAGTTGAAAAGGTGGCGTATCCAGGAGTTTAAGATACACTAAGAAAAATAACGTTTTTTAAATCAGTAAAAGATATAAATCTATTAAATTCATTGTCATTGTAATTTTGCTCGGCAACACGAATACCCTTTGCGCTAATTGAACTAACAATCGCTACGTGACCTTCATAACCATTAATTTTATAATTTTGTGGCCATATAATTAAACTTCCAACAAGTAATTCATTATTCATTATAACTGAGTTTCCATTCAATTTAGTAAATTTTGCGCGAGGTATTTCATGCGCATTATTGATATCGCTAAAAGTGATTCCATGTCTAACAATCAAATATCTTCGAGCGTATTCAACGCACTGCCATTTTATACCAGTGTATATACCATTATAATAATTTGTTTCGTCACTATTTAAAATACCCTCCTGATTCGAATACGCATTTACACCATTAAAAGTACCAATTAATTCACCAAAATTATATTGTTTTTTAGATTTATAAATAATATAAAACATATAACACAACAATAATGCTAAACCTATAAAAAATAATGTATTTATTGTTGTAAAAGTCATTGATGTAAAAGTCATTATTATATAATAATATGTAAATAATAATATGTAAATAATAATATGTAAATAATAATATGTAAATAATTTACATAATTACAATTATAAAACCAACTTAAATAGTAATTATTATTATTATTTAAGATATAAAATGAGCCTGAACACTTACTTTGACGATGATTATTGTGAAGACTTAATTGAGGAAGATAACACACCTCCAGATTGTCTTGTATTAGAAATTTATGTAAATATGAATAATGTTGATGAACGAAAAAGGATATTTGTATGGTATGATTCAGTTGAGCGCAGGTTTTTTTTAAGAGGTAAGCCAGATGATAGTGAATCAAACAGTTATAACCCGTTTAATTTTAAGTCTAAAAAGGCTTCTCATATTGCTGATTTTTTGTCTTTCATAATTAATAAAAGAAGTGTATTGGAAGTAGCACTGTATAACTTCACTGACTTTCCATTGTCGTCAAATGATATTACATTTGAAATGTTGGAATCGAATGAAACCGCCGATATAATATATATGCACGACGATTATCCTTTAAAGCGTGATAAGATAAGGTATTTATTGAATATGTTATCAAATATTTACAATAGCTATTAAAAACAAACTAAAAATAAATACAATAAATGATATCATAAACAGATTTGTCGTATTTAACCTGAGATGTATATGTAATTTTAAGATGATTACATATTTGTCGTATTACAGTAATAAAACTATTATAAGTTAATTTTTTATCTAAATATTTTTTCTTTGAATTATGATAATGTGGATATATGTCTTTGAAAAATTCAACTATAGATTCATTAAATACACCTTTTTTGAATGCCATTGAATTAAGTATATAATTTTTTTCATTTTTTATACATATATTATCGAGAAAATTGAACAAAAATTCTTTTGGTACTTCTGATTTAAATATTTGAGAGGACATATATTCTATTTTTATAAAAATACAAAATAGAATATAATATTATTTTTACTAAATTACTAAATTACTAAACAAAATCTTAGGTTGATGTTGTATAATCTAAAATACTAGTGTCGTAATTATTTCGTTGATATATATCATTATAAGTAATATAATTCGGTTGTTCTTCAGAAGGCTCAGTATAAAAGCAACAACAAAAATAGTAAAGTTTTTTTTTAAATTCCATTTTTATAAAATATAATAAACTATAACAAATTATATTTAACTAGTTTGTCATGTGTTATTTTATCAGCAAACTTAAACCTATTATAAAGTTAAAATTATATATATATATATTATATGGCAGATTTAGAGGAAGTTTATGATAAATTTTATGAAAAACTGAAAAATGGTGCGAAATTATCAATTCTTGTAAAGCTAATGGACACGCCAGGATTTGATGTTAACTATCAAAACCCAAAACTGTTTGAAAATACACCTCTTATGGTTGCGGTAATTAGAGACCGTCAAGCTGTAGCAGATGAACTTTTAGAACGTGGAGCAAGTTTAACAAATCCAGTAACTACCCAAGAAGATTATCCTTTAGTAGCAGCGACTGAAGGTAGTGTAAAAATAATGAGACTTTTTTTAGCCATTGGTATTGATGTAAATCAACGAAACGGACAGAATCGTTCTTTACTAAATTTAGCAATTGGAAGTGGTAGTGAAGAAATGGTCAATTTGTTGTTGTCTAAAGGTGCTAATATTTTTCAAGATGATTTAAATATTGCCAAAGGGATGAATTATAAGTATGGTAATGATATCATACATATTTTGAAATCGTGGCCTATGGCACAGGTGATTCCTGCTTCTAATGAAGCAGCGCGTGTTAGGGGTCAAGCAACTTTAGACCCTGAGCATTTATTAGATATAAATGGTTACTTGGGCGAAAAAGGGCCTGACTATGGTGGCAGAAGAAAAACAATTAAAAGAAGAACTAGAAAAACTAGAACTAATAAAAGAAGAAAATCGAATAATAAAAAAAGACGTTAGAATCTTCATTTGTATAAAATTGAATTTATTAATTTGAAAATATTATTATTGAATGGTAAAATATAATGGCATATTTACAAGAAAAATATGATAATTTTTATAAAAATATACGTAATGGGGAATTAGAAAATCTTGTAGAACTAATAGATTATCCAGAGTTTGATATTAATTTTCAAAACCAAGAAAAATTCAGGAATACACCTCTTATGTGCGCTACAATTTGGGACCGAGATGATGTAGCTACCGTTCTTTTAGACCGTGGAGCAAGCCCAAAAAATCCGTCAATAGGTATAGCTTCATATATTGATGTTGCGCTACAATGCGGAAGTATAAAAATAGTAGAACTGTTTTTAAACCGCGGAATATTTGTGGATGTAAATCAGGAATATTTTTTAGGCAAATCACCTCTTTTTATAGCAAGCCAAAAGGGTTATAAAGATATTGTCAATTTATTATTATCTAAAGGGGCTAATATAGACCCATACACTGTAAATATTGTGAAAAATAATAATTACGATATTGCTCATATTTTAGAAACATGGACAATGTCACAAGTGATACCATTATTGGATGATTTGCGTGTTAGTAATCAATTAGACTTTTCATCATTGGTTGATTTGTTACAATATACAGGTAACCCAGAAAATTATATGGAATAATAAAATACTAGCGTAATTACATTACACGCCTAATATTTATACAAATTTAAATTAACAATTATATATAATATATATAATATATATAATATATATAAATGAATGACCAACAAAAACTTTATGATGCGGCTAGTGAAGGAAATGTACAAGAGATTGAAAAACTCATGGAATTAAACAAATCAAATGTAGATATAGTGATAACTTCGAATAAATCAACTCCTCTTATGGTTGCATGTTTTTTTGGCAATTATGAAGTTGCAAAAAGTCTCCTTCATCACGGAGCAGATGTGAATAAGGAAAATAATAATGGAGACACACCTCTTATTACTGTATGTAAGAAAAAAAACCCAACCCAAGATGATTTAGATATTATTAAAATGCTTATTAAAAACGGAGCGGAACTTAATAAGAAAAATAAAACAGGTGTCTCAGCAAAAAGTTTAATTGATCTTGAGGATTATCCATATTTTAATAACTTTTTGGGTGGTAAAAGAAGAAAAACAAACAAAAGAAAAACAAACAAAAGAAAAACAAACAAAAGAAAAACAAACAAAAGAAAAAGAAGATAATTATATTAAGCTCCTAATATTTTATATAAATTATTTGTAAACAATGCTAATTCAATCTCATCTTCGTGAATATTGTGAAAAACAGTAATATATTTACAAATATAAGGAATCAACTCATATTTTTCGTCTTCGCTAATAATCTCTGTATTTTTAACAAACAAGAAATAATTATCAAGTATATCCATAACAGAATAACCTCTATCATACACTTCATAAATAAGTTTGATTGCTTCCTTCATTTTTTTATTTTTAATTAAATTTGTATAATCTTCAAATGTTAAAAAACTAATATTAGTACATGTTTTAATAGCCATTTCAAGTGTAATTGTTTCATTTAACAACTTAAATTTTTCCATATAATTAAGCAAAATTTTAACGGTATTACTAGAAACATTCAAGACAAATTCTTCGGCGTCGGGTTCAATAAAAATATTTTCGGCACTTTTAATTTTTTGAACAATGGCGCGCATATTTTCTCTCTTTATAGGGTTAATTTTGATGATTGAGAAACGAGATTGTAAATTCTCAATGACCTTTTGTATATTACTACACGATGATATAAAGTGAACATTATGACTAAATTTGTCAATACAATTGCGAAATACTTGCTGACTTTGTTCATTAATAAGGTCAATATCATCAAGAACAACAATCTTTTTTTTATTTTTAATAGAAGAGCAAGTTTGACAAAATGTTTTTACGTCTACTCTGTAATAATTGATACCTTGTTCCTTTAGACTATTTATATGTAAAACATTATCTTCATATTGTTTGTATGTAAAGCCTTTATAATACTCTTTTATCAATACATTTAAGAGTGAAGTTTTACCGCAAGCCATATTTCCAATAAGCATAATATTAAGCTTATCCATTGCAATTAAAACGTTAAAAATGTCAATTATTTGTTTGTCAATACCAAAATCATCTAATGTGGCTGGTTGGTATTTGTTAATAAATAATTTTGTAGAATCCATAATTAATATACGTAAATAATTATTTAAGTATATCTTATTTTATATTATTAATTGAAATGTCTTCGGAAACATTTTATGCTATTTTAGGAGTTAATGAAAAGGCAAGTAAAGATGAAATCAAGAAAGCTTTTAGAAGTTTATCGCTTCAATATCATCCAGATAGAAATGGAGGGACAACAGTTGAAAAATTTCAGAAAATAAATGAAGCATATGAAACATTAAGTGATGATGAAAAACGACAACAATATGATATGACACAAAATAACCCATTTCTTAGAGGAGGAATGAATATGGGAGGAATGAATATGGGAGGAATGAATATGCCTTTTGGAGTACATATGTCCGGAATGCCATTTGGCGCGCATATGGGTATGCCTTTTGCTCATATGAATAGTATGCCTTTTGGTAATATGAGATCAGGTGGAGAGCAAGAAGAAATTGATGAATTATTAAGCAATCTTTTTGGAGCAAGTATGGGTCAAGGAGCAAATATAAGAATATTTAGAACTGGTCCAGGAGGTAATAATATAAATTTTACACAACAACCCACTAAACCAGCTCCAATCAATAAAAATATAGAAATAACTATGGATCAAGTTTTATCCGGAACTACTGTACCAATTGATGTTGAAAGATGGATTGTTGAGAAAGGAATAAAGGTTTTTGAAAAGGAGACATTATATATAACAATACCTAAGGGAATCGATGATAACGAATTGATACTTATTGAAAATAAAGGAAATTCTGTAAACGAACAATGTAAAGGAGATGTAAAAGTTTTTATTAAAATCATAAATAATACTGAATTTGAGAGAAGTGGTGTTGATTTACTAATAAAACGAACCATTTCTCTCAAAGAGGCCTTGTGTGGTTTCCAATTTGAATTGAAGTATATTAATGGTAAATCATACACATTAAATAACAATAGTGGCAATATTATTACACCGGATTACAAAAAAGTGATACCTAATATGGGGTTAACAAGAGACACACATGTGGGAAATTTAATAATACACTTTCAAGTTGATTTTCCGAAAAGTTTGACGGAAGAGACGATGAATAAATTGAAGGAGATTTTATAGAATTAAATAAAAAAAAAGTATTATAATAATAAACCATTTAAAGAGAAATAAATATAATTATTTAAGTGCTTGAGTGGCCAAATTGGATAAGGCATCAGTCTTGTAAACTGAAGATTGGGAGTTCGAGTCTCCTCTTAAGCTAAATTTAATATTTATATATTTAATTAAAAATATATAAATTAAAAATATATAAACTTATAAAAAATTATATAACCATATAATATATAAATGGCAGGCAGACCTCGCATAATAAGAAGCATTCAATCGTACATTAATAAAACAGATAATAGCACATTTTCAGGTCCAATGAAGATGGGAACAGCACCAAGTATAGGAAAAACCAGAAACTTTTGGCACAATTATTTGACGCAATGTAATCAAAACCCAAACGCAGTAAAAAAGAGTTACGCAAATATGGTGTTTTTGAATATAAATCCCGCACAAAATGCCACACCAGCTGGATTTAGACCATCGATAAATTATGGGTATAATTAACCTTTGTTTTTAATATTTATATTTTAATATGTATAAATTATATATATATTAAAATGAATCCCGCTGATATTCAAGTATTTGTAGAAAATAGAGGAAGACAAAAAAATATTAATCAAATGGAAAAAATGATTAAAGAAGGAAAAATAACGGATATTAATGTAACTACATCAATACAAGGAAATCATTCTGTAACTGATGGAATGACCGCACTAATATACCAGAGTGGAAATGGCAAAATTGAAGCAATGATGTGGATACTAGATAAAATGAAATCACAAGGCAACCTTGAAGGCATTAATATTCAAGATAGTAATGACCATACTGCGCTTTTTATGGCTGCGTATTTTGGAGACTATGATAAGGTACAACTTCTTATTGATTATGGTGCTGACAGAACAATTGGCGACCCGTTAGAAGCTGCTAATAGAAAATTAGAAAATAGCACAGATATTTTAATTAAAGACAAATATAATAAAGTAATTTCACTTCTTGAAACATATTTCCCACCAATAAATACTACAAATATTCATAAAGAAGATTTAATAGAACAAAAAAATAAAAAACGAAGTTACTTATCATGGAGGAATGCCAGACTAGAAAATGCTCCATCACCGTCATTTGGGTCACAAGTAATAAGAGCGCCAACAATTCAACAGCAGACAATAAGAAAAGGCGGAAAAAGAAGAAAAACTAAAAAAAATAAAAGAAAAACTAGAAAAAACAGAAGAAAAACTAGAACATTTTAGCATTTAAATTACTTAAGTATAAACTTAATATTTGAATATAGAATTATAACGTTTTTCGTTATCTAGTTTAGTTCTTTTTCCTAAAAATTCAAAATATTTTTTTGATAAAGCATATTGTTGAGGTTTTTTATTTTTTAATACTTCTAAACGAACTTTCATAATCATAGCTACTTGCCATATGCGTTTATGTGTATATCTTTTAGCCTTATATAATTTTTCAAGTTTATCAATTGTATTCTTTACATCTTCTGTTGTTGTATATTTAATATGAATTGTATCTTTTGGATTTTTATCAATATAAACATCAAATGATTTCTTTGGATCGTTAGGATTATATAAAAATTTTTTTTTTGTTTTTTGTGTTTTTTCTCTTTTTTTATGTGTTCTTTGTTTTATTGACTTCATAATATAAGTAGATAATAAAAAGTATTATCTTTTACTAGGTTTTGTGGATATAATAATGAAGACAATAATAAATATAATAATTTTATTTAAACGTAACTAAAGCAGCAGTAATAACATCTCTAGAAATTCTATCCTTATTTGTTGTCAAAACAGGGTCAATAGAAATCAAATGGTTTTTATCATTTATTTTAGTTGTATCTTTTACTGTGTAATTTGTATCTATAATGTTAGGAAAACAACCTAAAAATGGCATTCGCCAGCCATAATATTTTGCATAAATTGTATTTCCTACTTTCAAATTATGCCAGTCTTCAATGGAATCCCATTTCCAGAACCAAAAACTATTATTGACGTTATAATGTGTGCCATTACTACCAACAATCATAAAATTCGTGAATCCATTCGATACATATTTGTATTTATTTGCTATGGTAATATTATCCTCTTTTTGCGTCGAAAGAACGTAACCAACATGCGGAATTGTAAATAAAAACAGAACTGGTTCAAATTTAACATTTTTATTTAAAGCAAATAATTTTATAAATTTTAAAAAGTTGTGCGACATTTTAATCTAATAAATTTAAATCAATGGTTTTAAATTTATTTAATATAAATATTTATTTATAATAATTATAATTTTTAGTTATTTATAAACCCAGCTGGATTTCCAGTATAGTTATTATATCGTCCTAATGTATTAAAATAAGGGAAACATTTATTACCTTCACATACTGTAGCATGACGATTTTTAGCACGTCTGTTAGAAATACTAGACGCTCCTACACCACTTGCGCCCGGTCTATATTTATTATATAAATAAGTTTCTCCGTTACATGTAATATTGCCTCCAGGTGTCATTTTAGTGATTCTTCTTCCTCCAACACCAACATTTTTCTTATATAAAAAGCCATATTGTCCGAACCAAAATTGACCACTTGAATTAGAACCATTTCCAAAAGATGACATATATATAAACTAATTATAAAATAATAATAAATAACAAAAAATTTATATAAATAACAAAAAATTTATATAAATAACAAATATGTTTAAGAAATTTTTCTACTAGGAATATCGCTAGATACAATATAAATAGAGTTTTCAGTAATAATAATGTACTCGGTAGAACTCTTGTAAAATTTCGCAATGCTAGATGTATACTCATCTTCTGATTTTACAAGCAACTTCTCGCCGTTTTCTTTAATGCCAATAAGAGCCTTTTTATCTAGAGAAACTGTCCAATAATCTAGCATAATAGGCTTATCTTCTACGATGCCAAGTTTTGCAGCGTGTTTTAAAGTTACATCTGAAGGTAATCTATAGTTAGTATCCGGTGTTGGTGCTTTTTCTGTCATTTATATTAAATTTCTGTTGTAAGTCTTTAAATACTTATTTTTTTAAATATTTATTTAAGTTTTAAAAAAGGTCAAAAGACAAAATAATAAAAAAGTTTAAAATTAAATTAAATTAAATTATTAGAATATATATGACAACGCCGTTAAATATAGAAACCAATTATTCTCTATATAATACAGATAATTTTAAAAATTCACTAGATGTTACTACTTGTATCGTTTTGAATAAATATAAAGACTATATATTTGAATTTTTTAATATTATTTTAGATAATATAAAAGTAAAAAATAATAGTTATTATAAGTTTATAATTACACGTGGTTTAGAAACAATAACAAATATTTTTACAACCATTTTATACTATACCAAAAATATAGAATTGACGTCTTTTCATTGTCAAAAAGCAATATATTTTTACGTTGAATTTGTATCACAAATTTCAGAAGAACAAAATATATTTTTACAGTTATCATCAAGAGACGCAACAAGTTATGTTTATAAAAAAACAATATATGAATTAAATAATGATTTTAAAAAAAATATGCCATACGCAGATGAAAAAACAGTAAATGAATTTAATATTATTACAGAAAATATAAAGATTCAAAAAAATATATTTTTGAAAATAATAAACAATATTCAAATTTTTATAAATGATAAAAAACAATTTGATAAATGTATAAAATTGTCTTTCAAGGTAAGCAGTATGGAAATAGAAATAAAAAAACTGGGTTATTTTAATTCTATAATTGATTTTTTAGACATAGAATTTCAAAATATTGATAAGTTTTTAGAAATAGTATTATTATTAATTAAAAGAATAAGTAAAAACGAAGATGTAATAAATACTTGCTTATTGAAAATATATAATGATGATAAAAATAATTATATAAATGACAGTCCCGAAAAATTTATTACTTGGTTTTGTCAATAATTTAATTATTAATTTATCTTATCTTAGAGACAAAATATTTATAAATCCACAATAATAATCTTCTTTCGAATCTTCTTTTTCTTATTCTTGTCCTTCAGTTTCAATAAAGCAGTATCGTTCATATTCATATTTTTTTGACATATATTTTTAAATTCATTATTCAGAATAATTTTAAGATATTCATAAATAATCATAAGAACATTTTCATCACATTTACCGACAATTAATACACTTCCTGTTCTGAAAATCATAAATGAAATTTCATTAATATTCTTATATAAATGTTTATTTTCCTCTGAAATTTGACAACCTAGCTGAATATCAATATCCGGATTATAATAAAATTTACATTGAATACCTGGATAAGAACATGGGTCATAAATAGCATGAATATTATACTTATATCTCAAAACATCATATAATATTTCCCTATCAATAAAGAACCCACAATTAAAATTTGAATTGATTAGGACCGTTTCATTGCTGTCACTTTTATATTCCAGTTTATCACTAATATGCGGTTGTAATGTATCAATAATTAAACTTAATGTCATATTAAATATTCTCTCATTTTGTATTCCTGGAATCTCCAGTTTTCCAGTATTAAACACTTTTACATGTATTTCTTTATACATTCCCGCATCATTTAAACGTAATATGATTACAAAACAATTATAAAATGCGCTCTTTTTTTTTGACCTATAACTCATAATATCTTTCTTAGAAATACCAATGCTAACTTTCCGAATATCTTTAAACTTAATTCTTCCTGCGGGATTATTAATGCTTGTAATCACATTTTCTTCATAATAAGATTCCTTTTTAACCAATTCTTGAATAATTTCATAATCTTCAATAGTAGATGAATTGAATTTCATTTGCTTTTTGATAACGCCATTACTTGGTATAGGATAAGGCAATACCGGTATTTTCCAAAAAACATCTTTAAGATCAATATGTTGATTTAAATAGGCAATCTTGGTTTTAGTTGATATGTATATTTCATTTGCTTTAGGGGTTTCAATATTGTATTCGAAATTTAAGTTTGCCGACAATGTCTCGCCGCTTTTTTTAATAATTTCATTCATGTCTTCTAAATCATCTGGTAAATCTTCATCTTCTAAATCATTTTCATCGAAATCATTTGATATAAAATTCATCCACTCATCTTCAATATTTGAAGATGCTTTTTTTGTAGAATTATTGGTACTCTTAGATTTAGGCATTCTTACTAATATATTGTGATTTACCTTTATATTCTTTATATTAATTCTAATTCAATTATTTTCTTTTATATAAATATAAAGAATGTATTCAAGTCCACAGGTCATCGATGAAAGAAGTAAAATTATTCCTATTAAAAAAAACTTATCTACAAGTATGAAAGACATTAGCAATATTCAAAGTGAATATAGTCTAAAACAGAATTTTTTTGACCCCACAAAAAGCTCTCCTCCGAACGATTTTATGCTTAAATTACAAATTAGAATGAAAAGTTATAATTCATCCGATAATTTGTGTAATTTTCAAATAAATGACGACAATTTAGATAACGAATAATACAAATAGGTTTTGTTATTACATTCCTGTGAATGCATTACATTTTCAACAAAATTTAGAAAATCTGGAGATATAGTATCTGGTTTATTTCGAATAATATAATTTATGTAATCTTTAATTATATTTTTTTTATCAATATTATAATTAATACTTATATTATGGATTAAAGTTTCAATATTATTGATGCCTTTTTTATTTACGATCAATTGGGTGATTGTTTCCCAAATACTATCATCTATTATAAATTCTAATTCATTTTTATCATTTTTAATATTTTCGGTTTTAAAAATATCTTGCTTTGACTGCATAAAATTTATCATACTTCTTATATCGGATTTATATAATTTTTGAATTAATTCCAATGATTTTTCAGAAATCATCAATTTCTCTGTGGTTGATATATTTCTAAGAAATCGAATAATATCATATTTTGGTAATTGATTGAACCGTAAACGCATAAACTCGTTTTGTAGTCCTTCATCTATTTTACTAATGTAATTACAAATAAGACAAAAACGGACGGAACTTGAGTAATTTTGTAAAAGATATTTAAGTGCTTGTTGTGCGTTTTTTGTCATATAATCAACTTCATCTAAAATAACGAACTTCATTCCACCATGAAATAATGGTTTAGAGTTTACAAAAAAACTAATTTGATTTCTTATAATATCAATACCTCTTTCGTCAGATGCGTTTAAATGAATTATTAAATCTTTGTTTCTTATACCAACTTTAGCTTGATAAGAATTAATTAAATTAATAATTGTTGTTGTTTTTCCTGTACCGGGAGGACCATAAAAAAGAACATTGGGGAAATACGAAGTTTCAATAATGTTTTTTAAAATTTGTTTATTTAATGGATCTAATACAATCTCATCAAATTCGGTTGGTCTGTATGCTTCTGTCCATGGAATTTTACTCATTTATTATTAGTTATTTATTAATAATAAATTTTATTTAAATACTTACTTAGAATTATTGATAATATTTTACTTAAAAAATTTTATCTATTATAAAAATTATAAAAATAATTGAAATAAAATATTAAAGAATAGTAAATATATAATAATAGTAAATAGTAAAATGATGACAACATCTAATGAATCATATCTTGAGTTGATTATCGGACCTATGTTTTCAGGTAAGACAAGCAGATTAATTGATATTTATAAACAATGTAAGTTTTGTAATATACCTTGTGTTGTTATAAATCATTCATCAGATACAAGATATGATGATTTACTTTTATCAAATCACGATAGAGTTATGATACCTTGTGTTCAAACAAATAATTTAATGGCTACTTATGAGAGGTTAAAAGAAGCAAAGGTATACCTGATAAACGAAGGACAATTTTTCGAGGATTTATTTATATATGTCGTGCATTTATTAAAAATGGGTAATAAAGTATATGTTTGTGGTCTTGATGGTGATTTTCAGCGCAAAAAATTCGGTCAGATTTTAGATTTAATACCATTATGTGATAAGGTAACTAAATTAACATCATTATGTTCATTATGTAAAAATGGAAAATCAGGAATATTTTCAATGAGATTAACAGTTGAAACATGCCAGACATTAGTTGGTTCTGATAACTATATTCCTGTTTGTCGTCATTGTTATGATAATAATCATAGTAATAATCATAATAACTATTAATTTATAAAAATGTAATAATATAAAAAATGTAATAATATAAAAAATGTAATAATATAAAAAATGTAAAAAGTTAATACGGAATAATATATAATAAAACAGTTTAAATTAATCTTTTTATTTATTAATATAAATGTCTGAAGTAAAAAATGAAGAGAATATTGTGGTAGTTAAACAGAAGAGAGGAAGAAAATCCAAGAAGGAGTTATTAGCTGCTGCTGAGAAAAAAAATAATGCTACTACCAACATTACATGCATAATTGACGATAATGCTTTAACAAATGATTTAAACAATGATGTAACCAATAATTTAATAAATGAAATTATCAATAATTCTGAAAGCCCAAATATAGAAGAAAAACCTGTAGCTAAAAAACGTGGTAGAAAACCAAAAGGTGGGAAAATTATTCAGCAAGTTACTTCTATAAATGATAATAAGGATATAAAACCTAATGTTATTTTACACTTGAAATGCTCGTTAAATGATTTACAATCAACAACAATAAATTCAAACATTGAAAGTTTTAATTTTTCTTCTTGTAAAAATGAGATTTCATATGAAATTATTGGTGATATTGATTTATTAAATACTACAAACACAACAAAAAATAACAATACAATATCTAATAATCAAGTCATTTCTAATAATCAAGTCATTTCAAATAATCAAGTCATTTCTAATACGACAAATACAATGTTTAATAATAATTCATTGTTTGATAAAAACTTTTCAAATAATTATAATACCGATGTAATTAATTTTAATAGTAAAGTATATGATGATAAATATAATTATAATTATAATGATGATGAGGATGATTCAAACGTAGTTAACAAAGAAGTTGAAACAAGAGAACTATGGAAAAAACTGAAACAATTAGAACATAATTTACATATTAATAATATAAGTAATAAAAAGTCCGCTTGTTTTTGGTGTACTTGTGATTTTGATAGTCCGCCAGTTTATATCCCTAAGTTTCAAATTAAAGATTCTTACCACGTTTATGGATGTTTTTGCAGTCCAGAATGTTCTACCGCATATTTAATGGAAGAAAATATTGATAGTTCAACAAAATTTGAAAGGTACCATTTAATTAATCATATTTATTCAAAAATATATAACTATACGAAAAATATTAAACCATCTCCAAACCCATATTATATGTTAGATAAATATTATGGTAATCTAAGCATTCAAGAATATAGGTCATTGTTAAGAAACGAAAGATTATTTTTAATTGTAGATAAGCCATTAACACGTATTCTTCCTGAATTACATGAAGACAATGATGATTTCATTATAAACAACAAAATTATACCATCAAATACATATCAAATTAAGAAAACTGTTCAGAAAAAAATACAATCAAAAAATAACATAATGAATGAAAAGTTTGGATTAATACAATAATTATATTTAGCGTATTATATTATTTTATTTTAATAATATAAACAATGAAAAGTAACAATGAATTTATAAATGTTGACAATGAGATCAATGAGATTAATAATTCTGATGTATTAATACAAGAAAAAAATGATAACAGCTTGTGGGGGTTATTTTTAAAATATTATAAACAAATTTTATTATTTTTATTAATTTTTGCTATTGTTTATGCTATCGAACATATTAATAATTACAACGCAAATAATGGAGCACCATCACCATCTATACCTGGCTTATCCGCTAGTAATGTAATAAAGAAGAAGATCAAAGGTAAAAAATAAAAATTTATATATTTAATTGATTTAATATATAAATTATAAAAATTGTAAATTTATAAATTCCCACCTTTTGAGTCTCTATATTCTTTCATAGAATTATCTAACTTTAATCTAAATTGTTTGTAAATCTCTTGATTAACAGACTTTATCTTCTCAGGTACTTTTTTTTCAGCGATTCCAAAATATGACTTAATTACTAAAATTGCGTCGTTATTGAATTCTTTTAATTTATCTTTTGCCTCCGCTTCAGAATAGTTTGTTTGTCTCAATATCATTTGAACTAAATCATCTTCTTTTAACGTGTCCGATTTTTCCATATATGAAATACATAAATTATTTTTTAAATCATATTAAACGAATAGTTATATATTAAAATATAACTAAAATGGGAAACGGAAATATATACAATAAAGAAATGTTTAATACTGAACCGTTATTAAATGAGATAAATAAGAAAATAAAGGATGGATTAGAAGATATACTTCATGATTTTTTATTTAATTATCGATTATTTGAGGATAATTATAATGCGGTTTTAAATTTACCTGCATTTAAATATAATAGAGGAACATATAAACCAATTAATGTAAATAAGAATCAATCTAATAAGAAAAACAAATCGTCTAAAAAGATTTCCATTATTAAAAATTTACTTGAAAAAAATAGATTGCTTCAAGAAGAAATAAATAAATTAAAGGGATTAAATATAATTGATTTAACTGATGAGAATGATGTTGTTGAAAATCAAAATATTCATATTAAAATAGAAAGTGAAAATATTAAATTGAATATTGAAGAGGATGTCTCGGTGGAAGAAAATTTAGATAGTAATGATAATATTTGTAGTGAGTGTGAATGTCGTGTTATTTTAGATAGTGATATAAAAATTGTTAATGGTAAAAAATATTGTAGCGCATGTAATCAATCTGATGATGAAGAGGAGGAAGAGGAATCTGATAAGGAGGAAGAGGAAGAGGAATCTGATAAGGAGGAGGAGGAAGAGGAATCTGATAAGGAGGAAGAGGAGGAGGAAGAGGAGGAGGAAGAGGAGGAGGAAGAGGAGGAGGAGGAGGAAGAAGATGTGGACACCGAGGCTTCTGATGATGAAGACGCAAGCTTAGAACCAGTCGCAAGCTTAGAACCAGTCGCAAGCTTAGAACCAGTCGCAAGCTTAGAAGATGAAGAATTATTTGAAATTGAAATCGATGATGTAACATATTGCACTAATAATGAAGTAAACGGGTTCATTTACATTTTAGATAAAGACGGTGATGTAGGAGAAAAGATCGGTTATTTCAAGGATAGTGATCCCATTTTTTACAATGAGGAAAACTAAAGCAATATAAAAAGAAAAAAAAAGAAAAATAAAAAATATAAATATAATATAAAATAAAATGATAAATTTATGTCCTCCGGCAATTATTTATTTAATATTTTCAATAACACAAATACTTATTGATTTATACAATGGTTTATATAATACAGTAGCAATGAAAATTATAGTAACTGTAATGGTTACAATATTATTAAATATTTTGTGTCAGCGTGGTTTAAATACTATATCATGGATTATTGTTTTTATTCCATTTATTTTAATGACTGTTATTGTGAGTTTATTGTTATATATATTTGGTTTGAATTCCACAACAGGATCATTAAATTATTCGTGTCAAGATGGTAGTAATAATACGACAAATACAACACCTACACCAAGTTCGATAAATAATGTTACCGTGGATACAAATGGTAATATAATTATTTATAACCCTTATTATAATTCTTTAACAAACCCGGTTTATTATAATTCACCAAATATTATTGTTCCTAAACCACCTACAACTTCTTCAACAACAAGTTCTTCTAATACGACAACTTCTAATACACCACCACCTTCAGGTTCAAGTGACCCAGCATATCAAAGTTAAAAGTTAGAAATAATTTTAAAATAAAATATTTATTATATCTATTTAAATATAATTAATTATTATACTTAAATAATGAACATTGTGAAAATCGCAAATTACGCATTCAGTTTTTATTTTTTTAACTTTGCTTTCAAAAATTTGTATCCTGAAAAATATAATAATTTAATAATGAATGTATCCTATTGTGGTATTTATTTTTTTACTACTGTTCAAATGAAATTAATACAAACACGTAGATACATAGTAAACAAATATAATTCTTTTCTATTATTTTTTCCATTCATGAAAAAATACATAAATAATATTAGCGAATATTTTGTAAAGACCCAAGACATAGAATATATTAGGGATGGCACAGTTATAGAAACATCAAGTAAAAAATGGCTAATACAAAATTATAAGAAAGTTGACCCAGATGAAAACGCAATTAATAAAATGACAATTTACACAAATAGAATTAATAAAAAAGTTTTGTCTATTGTTCCATTTGAAGAATCACATTATAATTGTGAGAAAACAAGTTATAATTTTATTTTAATTGAAGTAATTATTAAAAGTGAAATTCAAAAAATAGACTTAAGTAGTGATTTATATAATTATATGCTAGTAGATAATGTTATTAATAAAGATTTTGTTATTTATTTTTTAAAAAAACATTATCCAAAATTTGTAAAAAATGTGAACTATTATTATAGTGGTAATCTTGATAAGTATATTATTAAAATTTTAGACCAAGATGTTAATGAGATTATATTAAACCAATATAATTATTTAACACTTAAAAAGGATGATTATAAGATTTCTTCAATCAAAGACGTAAACAATTAAGAAAAATTTAACAAATTAAAAACAATATTTATTAATTCAATTAATAAAACAATATAAAAAAAATTGAAATATATATATTATAAATGGCTTCACCGCATATAATAACAATGGATACAGAAACATCTAGTAATATTGAAGAATTTCATAAATTATCGAACAAATGGACTTTGTGGGCGCATTTACCACATGATACTGATTGGACAATAAATAGTTATAAGAAGGTGTATACGACGGAAACTGTTGAAGAAACAATTGCCGTTATAGAAACTTTACCCGATATTCTAGTAAAAAACTGTATGTTGTTTTTTATGCGTGATGGTGTTAAGCCTACATGGGAGGATCCTCTAAACAGAGATGGAGGATGTTTTTCATATAAAGTTTCAAATAAAAATGTGTGTGAAGTGTGGAGGGAATTAAGTTATTCAATGGTCGGGCAAACATTAAGCAAACAAAATGGATTTGTCAATTGTGTAACTGGAATTACAATTTCACCGAAAAAGAACTTTTGTGTTATCAAGATTTGGATGTCAACATGCGCAAATCAAAACCCTGGAGTTGTTTCTATGGATATTAAGAATTTAACTCCCCAAGGATGTTTATTTAAGAAGCATACACCAGAATACTAAATATTGAGACAACAAATATTAAATCTTTTTAGTAAATTAAAATAATTATTTTTTAATTATTTTAATATATTAATTTTTTTAATTTTTTTAATTAAATGATGGGCGCTGGTTTTTCTCTACAACTAAAGGTTCTGGAACATATACAGGTCCCTTCTCATATATATTTACCGAATCTATTTGCGCTAATTCTGGCACAAGAATTGAAGCCGGGTTAACTAAATTAGTAGAATTAATTCCAAACAAAAATGACTCAATGTCCGGGGCATTATAGGACAATTTATTCCATGGAATTTGGGCAGGCATTAATCCATTTCCTGCTAATCTTGTATTATATGCTGAACCATATTGAGAGTTCTCATACAAAGCATATTGGGACGAATTTGTATTTGATCTTTGTTCTAATTTGTAGTTAATTGGAGTATTTCTATTACGAGTAGAAGCCATTTATATACTTATAGATTAAAATAATTTTTTTATAATTTATTACAATTTATTATAAAAAAATTAAATGTTTTTATTTATAACATCTTTAAGTTTATCCAATTTGTCATTAGCGATTGCTCCAGTTTCTAAAAACTCACATATACATGGGTGAGTATGCTCTAAGTAATCATAAGAAAACATTAACAATATCCCTAATTCGCAGTCATCACTAAAAAAGAAAGAAGCCAGTTTTTTTAATACTGGTTTTAATTCATCATAATTTTTAATCTTTTCATAAATTTTATTTATACAATTATTAATTAATTGTTCATCAAAATCTTCAAGATTGAAAATATTTAGAACATCGTTTCTGTATAAACTGTCAATTATAAAATATTTTTCATTTTCACTTAATTTGTCTTCTTCTTCTCTAAGAAAAATATGATTTCTGTATTGGCAAATATAATTTGTATTATAATTCATTATATAATAAATACAAGTAGTTTTAAATACTTTTTATTAAATTATGAAATTATATATATATATATATTATATATATATTAATGGATCCTAATGAGGAGGATGATCCTGAATTGACTAAGCTTAGAAAAGAAAATGAGGAAGAAGAGGAGGATGCTAATGATGCTGATAATGTTGTAAGCGATTATTTTGATAAACTACCTGATGCGCTTGATGACGACGATGATGAAGACGATACAAGAAGTACAGTAGTAACTAAAAACCAAATAGACAAAGATACCGTTATAGTTCCACCCCCAAAAAATGCCGAATTTAGTTTAAAAGTTACATTTGGTGTTATTCCTTATGGTCATAGTTCATTAGCTTCGGAGAAAAACCCAGGAAATCCACAAGCAGTAAATGCACGAGGTAACCCTGAATTAGGGATTTCTGGATGGAATACTATGCCACCAATAGCTTTAAACAATTTTAAATCTCCAAAAGATTGGGTTGTTACTGATATTGCTTTGGCATATCCATTTTTGATATCTATTTGGAGGGTTGACATGAACTCTGTTATGACGACTGGAGAAATAATTAAAATTATTCAAGACTCAGATTATGATTCTCAATGTATATCTCGTATATTAAATTTACTTGATACTAAAAGTTATGTAAGCACGGAAGAGTTAGCCAAATTTCGTGCCACCGAGAAAGAAAAACAAGCTTTTGTTAAGACATATGAAGAGAGGGAAACAGCGAATAAAAGCGGTTTGTTTGCTGCGGAAATAAATTCTGGGAAAAAAAATACATTTCTTGCTGCTGATAAAGAATTTTCTGGATACAACGATGAAGAAGAGAGAACATTTAGGATGACGACAAATTGCCCAATTCCCCAAGCAGATTTAGTTTCCACATCTATGCAAGTCGCATGTATGAAATATGATATTGTAGATAGTAATGGCATTAAACAATGCCGTTCGTTAATGGTTGGTAAAATGCCAACGCATGAAAGCATACTGAATGGAGGCTTGCTTTATGTAAAAGTACCAAATGGAACAAAAAAAGTTGCTTTAAAGAATAAAGCCTTAGAAATGTGTGATCATTTACTTGAAAAAAATCCAAAAAGTGTTCCAATTGATTTTTTTCAAAGATCTAGATTATCTCAAGATATAATAGATAAAGTTAAAAAATCGGCTATTCAAAAACACTGCATATTTATTGATGACACATGTAACGGTGCGTCTGGAATAACCTTTCCGGTGTTTCCAGGCGTTAACGGAATTACCGATTATGATGATAAATCCCGTGCAATTGACATGGGCAATTCAGGAAATCAGAGACTTAGTGTTTTAAATTCTCCTACACCTGATGAATCATATCAAATGGAAAAGGATGTGGCAGAAACTATGATGCAAGACATATTTAAACAAAATCAAATTAGCGATCCAGTTGAACAAAACAAAATAAGAGCTGTTGCGCAATTTCTTATTAAAAAAATTTCGCCAACGCAAATTACTAGAGATATAATTATGGACATTTTTAATATTAAAAAAAAATATCCTAATTTAAATCTTCAAACAATATATGAAAATTTAGAATATTTAAAAGCCAATAATGAAACAAATATCGATCATGTTGAACATTTACTTAATTTAAAGACTACATTAGGGATGACGATTGAAAAAACAATAGAATATAATACATGGTGTGAAATAAGAAGTTTGGATAAGGATGAGGCGATTGACATTGCAAATATTGTAAAAATTAAACGTATTACTGAATTAACGAAATTTACTCTTGATAATTTGTTAGAAAAATATCGTGATGCCAGTAGTGATGTATCAATTGCCTTAGTTATGCTAATTGTTCCAGATATACCTCTCGATGTAGCGAATGAGGTTGTGATTTATGCTAGGGAATTAACTAAAGATAAAGATGGTGAAATTAATATTTATAAAAGTGATAGTTTAGCAAATAAAATTAGTAAATTAATGAAAATAACTAATAAATTAGATATTGATGGTTTCAAAAATGTCGTCGGTGCCTACAATATGTCTCAAGGTAATGAAAGTATAGCAATTGTTATCTTATTCACAAAACTAGAAGATATTGATCATATTAGACATACTCTTGATATTGCTGGGTCAAACCCATGGGTCGCAACTACTATGATTTTAATTAATACGGAGGATCCTATAAAAGCTAAAAATTTATTTAATAGTGCGACGGAGGCAAGTGAGACAATGTATGAAGCCATTGATTTTATAAAAAATATTGTGAAAAAAGGTGGTCGTTCAAAAACCAAAACTAGAAAATCGAGAACAAGAAAAACAAGAAAAATGAAACCAAAAAAATCAAGAACAAGAAAAACAAGAAAACCTAGAAAACCTAGAAAACCTAGAAAAACGAGAAAACATTTAAAAAAGTAAAAAACTAATAACAATCGCAAAAATAAACGCAACCGCACCAGACAATCCAGCACCAATTTCCTTATAAAACGCATCTAATTGAGTGCCAAATATTTTACCTTTATAAATAATTATATCAGAAATGTATCCAACTGGCGCAGCTATTAATAAAACAGTGTATAACTGATTCATATTAGTAGGAACATAATAATGAAATAATAAAAATGTTATTAATGCTGTAATAAGATAACAAACAATTACAGTAATTGAAGCATAAACTCCCGTTAATGTAATATTGTTATAGTAATCAAAATAACTCTTCAATGCTTTAATGGAACGCGGTACAAAGGATTGTCGCGAGAGAAAGTTTAAAATTAAATCGCAAATAAAAGTTACAATAAATAAAATAATTAAAAATTTATACAACAATTGTATCATAGTATATTTGTATTTTGTATATAATATAATTTTTATTATATACAAAGTTTTCGTTTTTTTGAAAATTAAACAACAATTTATAAAATAATTACTGTTTATTAAAATCATTATCACGAGTGATCTCACGAGAAGGAACCCCACCACGGATCCAACCCTCACTTGCTACACCTTCAACACAGTTAGCAGGATTATTAATTTTATCCTTAACACTTTGTAAAAGAGGAGTTTGAGCGTATTTAATGTAACTTTTCTCACTCAAATTATTAACACTTCTCTTATTGGTTAATGACTCACCTTGTTGTATTTGAGATTCCATAATGGGATTCACTGCTCCTCTTCCTAAATATGGAACAGTCGCAAATGGGCGTTGAAACAAGTCAATTCGGCATCGAGGATGCGTTTGTATGGTACCAATTTGTAAGTTAGACGAGTCATCAATATTACATCCGCCAGCACCTACATTGTGTCCTCCATTGTACATAACTCCAGGTTGGGTTGTGGCAAGACTAATAGGGTTTTTCATAGAACAATCAGCAGCAAAATAATTTTGAAGCAAATAATTTGCCGCTTGAGTATTTTGGATTGAATTCTGGTCTATATTACAATTGTCATTTCCTATTCTCGAAATATTATCAAATGTATAATTAGATACGTAAGACATTTATATATAATAGTAAAATAAATTATTCTAAAGAAAATAAATTTAATTTAATGTTTTGTGTTTCTAAATATCTATTTAAAAAATTATCTATTATACATAATTATAATTATAATATATAATTATAGTAAATGAGTATACCTAAAATAATTTGGGCTTTATGGTGTAATTTTGATAAAAAAACGGATGGGTTATTAACAGACAGCATAAGATATTTTAAAGATAGAATAATAGAGCAACATCCAGAACCAGAATGGCAAGTTAATATTATTACAAACTGGGAAAATTTAATAAGTTATATTAGTAAAAATGAGGTATTAATGAAAATTCTTAATAATGAATTTGTAATTTCTGCTCATAAATCAGATGCTATCAGATTTTTTTTATTGTCAGAATATGGGGGGGTTCTGGTTAGATATTAGTACATTTTTATTTACATCTTTAGATATATATTATATAAAACAACCAACAGCAACATTTATCGGCTGTTATACACCTCCATTTATGGTTGAACAAATTATATTTTCTGCTTTAGATGAAATGTTTGATGATGTTAAATATAATGAAGTAGTAAAAAAATTTAAAACCCTCCAGACAGATTATATTAAATTAAATGAAAATTATAATACTTATCCATTTATACCAGAAAATTTTTTTATTGCTTCAATACCTAAACATCCAATAATTAATGAAATTTTATTTAATTTACTTAAATTTTGGGAGGATTCAATACCTTTAATTACAGATAAAGAAACACTCTGTTATCAAATTAATCTTCTTATGAACGATTTAGCAGAACAAGTTTTTTCAATAAAACATATAAATAATGATTTAATTAAAACTTTTACACACGATGATATAACAAATAATAATTTTTTTAAAAATCTATTAAATGAAGAATGGCATTGTGGTTATGTATTTAATTATATTCAAATGTATATCGCAATTGTAAATTATATTAAAAATAACAATTTACAAATAACGCAAGAAGAAAATGCGAATGAATTAAAAACTGATTATAATGAAGATTTATGCTCTATTGATAATAATATAAATGCTTGTAAAAATATTTTAGCTACAAATCAACAAGATGGAAGTGTAATATATTTAATATCATTATCGTATAATAGATTAATTAAATGGGCTAATACAATGGATGAACGGATTTCATTCGATAATACCTATATTAGTAATTTATTTAATAGTATTGGCAAAATACCTGGGATAACAAAAGAAACAGTCATTCAAGATATTATTGATATGGGAATTTATCAAATAAAATTTAGTAGTTGGACTCGTAAATCAAAGATAATTGATAAAATTATGGAATTGTATCCTCTTAATTCATCAATAAAATTATCAAAATCTAATTTACGAAAAATTATGATTAACTCATCAAACCCTCTAATTAAAAAAAACACAAATTCATATGGTGGTTTAAGATCGAGGAAATTAAAAAAAATAAGAAAAGGAAGGAAAGTACGGACAAATAAATCAAGGAAATCAAGGAAATCAAGGAAATCAAGGAAATAAATAAATTATTCTAAAGAAAATATAATAATTTATTTTTATTTAATAATGAGTATATCTATAATTATCTTTCTCTCTTTGTAAATTGTCTTCAGGACTATTACCCTTAGCTGAAGGCATATTTCCATATAAAAATTGAGAAAAAGCTCCTTGATCATTTACGACACGCGTGTTTGCGGTACTAAAAAAAGCCCTATTTGATTGATCCAATTCATAATTTTCCCATAATTCCCCATACAATTGTTTATTTGTATTTTTAATTCCCGGGTTCATAAATTGAACTGATTTCTTAATATTCTTTGTTATATCACTGTCAACTTCAGGGTTAAAACATGGCGGTGCCGCTTTTCTATCAGGGTCATCCATTATATCAGTCAATAGAACATTGCTAAATGGATTCTTTTTATTTCCTGATTTAAATTCAGATTTTAAAGCTGATTGTAAAGTTTCAGGGTTTGTAATTGTCTTAGTTTTGTCCTCATATAATCCCGAACTTTCATTCCCTTTAATCTTAAACCCCTCTTTCATTATTTCGCTTGTTAATTTATCTTTTCGCATTTTATACATTACAAAAATAACAATAATCGTTACAATACCGGCCACTAAAATTCTGATGGAAGATGTCAAAATATATCCTAAAATTGTTATTATAATTATTAGTCGAGTAATAGCATTTAATTTTTGTTCGTAATTCATATTTGAAGTTGGCCACAAATCAAAAATATACTCTTTATTTAATAAAATTGTGGGTTCGTTTGTCCAGAATTGTGTTGACATTATATATATATAAACTTTTTAAAAAAGTTTGTATAATGAATTTATATTTTAGTAATTTATTGTATTCTAATTAAAAAGGGAACGGACCTTCGTATATGTCAATATCTATCATTGTTCCGCCATCAATAGAAATTATATATTTTTTTATTTTTAGGGTTGGATATTTTATTTTTAAAGATTGGGCAGCTGTATTTAAATTACTTATATGATAGTTGTATTCGTCTTCACCACCTTTTACCATAGTTGGATACTGTGCCGCATAAGCACCACACTGCATATGGTCAATTAACAATATTTCCTCTATATCGTGTAGTTGTATAGCTAAATCTATATTATCAGTTATAGTTGTAGACCAGTTATAGTGTAATAAACCATTATAACCTAAACTTCCTCCTGCTACAGCAGAATCATCATACTCATTTTTATATCCTAAATTAGTTAGATTACTAGTAATATTATCTCTTAATCTAAAGTCGATACATGATAATACAAATGCTTTTGCGTGATGGTAATTCACTTGAGTTGTATCTTGACATTCTTTACAGAATGTTAAACCAGGCGGTGTTTGAACATGAGCCAATGTATTGTTTTTATTAAAATTATACATTCTAGTAGCCATATAATTTGTTGGAAAAAATGAATTTTTTAATGTTCTTCCCATTTATATAAAAAACATATAATAAATAATTTACATATTTAAAAATTAAATTATTTTGGAATATAAAATAAATGTTATTCTTTATATTTATTCCTAAATGATTAACGTTATAACGTAACAAATTATTTTTTACCCTTTTTCTTCTTATTATTATTGTTATTTGTTGTCGGTTTTGCCCCTCTTGGAGTTCTTTCCACTTTCTCTCCAGTACTAAAAATAGAAATTAATTGTTCCTCAGTTAGTGCTGGAGTTACAGGAATAGGTGGCGCAACAGGTGTTTGTGCCTTCATCTTCTGATTTGCCTCCGCCTTTGCCTTCATTCTTTCCCTCATTTGAGCGCCTTTCATATTCTTATTTAACTGCGACTGCATTGCCCCCATATTCATTTTTCCTCCTAGATTGCCCATTCCCATTTTACTCAACATGGATTGAATATTACCCATTCCGGGCATATTTTTCATCTTATTCATAAGCTCACTTGCCTCCTCCATTAATTCGCTTTCTTTAATTTCACCAGATTTAATACGTGAGTCTAATTTACCACCAACATCCTTCACTAAATTCATCAATTTGGATGGATTTTTAATTAGCTTATTAAAAACATCTTTCATATCAGTTACACCTTCCAAATCTAAATTCAAATCTGCGGCGGTTTCTTCTGCGATTTCCTTTGCTAATTGACCTAATTTTCCATTTAATAATCCCGAAATATGAGCGTTAATGTCTTCTGCCTTGGGTAAATTATCCATATTAATATTTGGCGTTAATTCAGGACATTCATCATCGCCAGATAAACCAGGCATATTAAACAAATCTTGCATTTGAGACAAGGTTTCCTGTAACTTATCCTTAAAATCATCCGCATTTATTGCCTCAAATAATTTTGCGGTGTCACCAAATGCTTCTCTATTTTCAATTGTTCCAATAATGCAGAACAATATTAATTGAAGGTATTTCCAAATAGTTTCACGTGTTTTTTGACTAATATCTAACTTCCATAATGTTTTAAAATGTATATGGGGTAAAAATTCAGTGTCTAAATTGGAATCATCTTTAAACATATCTTCATTTTGATATAAAATTTCGAAAAATCTTGCCGGAAATTTCTTTTGACAAAAATCGAATAAAAATTTTATTGTTTGTTTCTCCGCTTCAAAATAAGTCTTATTTCTCTCTTCAATATCTTCAATGTAATTGAAAAAGGATTCATCCTTCCACCACTTTTCAATTAAATCTTTGAACTCAGGAAATGTAGTTTTTATATCACCAACAAAATCTTTGATAATCTTGGGAAACTCTTCAGGAATTTTATTTTCTTCTGCTTTTGCCGACATTTTATATATTTGATATAAATTTATTTATTTAAATCAAAAACAAATTAAATTTATTTTGTATTAATTAATTTTTAATTAAATAAATTAGTTTTTTAATTAAATAAAAAATTGAATATTTTATTTGTAAGTAAATCTTTTACAAAATAAACTTATAAATTTAATAAAATGGAACAAATTATTGTAAAAGCGTTTGATTTGGTGATGGTATTATGCAAAAAATTTAATATCGATGAATCGCATTCATTGAAGCACAGTATGGAGGTCTATAATTTGGCACTAAGAATATATGAATCTGAAGTCATTGAAAACTCATATTTGGAACAACAAAAGGATATAATTATTGTTTCCGCAATTCTTCATGATACAATAGATAAAAAATACGTATCGGAAGAAGTAGGAATAAAAGAAATTAGAGAATACATGATGCCTTACATTAATCCAGAAAAACTAGATATAATATTTCAAATTATTACTACAATGTCTTATTCAACTGTTAAGAAAAATGGGTTTCCATCGTTAAATGAATATCAATTGGCATATCATGTTGTTAGAGAAGCCGACTTGTTAGCGGCATACGATATTGACAGATGTATAATGTACTCAATGTATACAAAAAATGCGAATTATGTAGTAGCATTAGATTCAGCGATAATTTTATTTGAAAATCGCGTATTTAAACATAGAAAAGACAAACTATTTATAACAAAATTTTCTAAAAAATTGTCTTTACAGTTGCACAAAAAGGCGAGAAAAGATATTGATATTCTTACGCGAACCTTGAAACCATTATAATTAAACCCAGAATTTATTAATCTCTACCAAAAGATAACAAATTAACAAAAATATTTATTATGTCCAAATAATAATCCATTGATGCGGTTATAAAATCACCATAATAATTTCTTTGTAATATGCTATTTGTATCATAAACTATATAAACTGAAAATAACATTAAACTACACACTGTAATTATTTTTTTTGTTAAAGATGAAGATGGTATAAATAATTGAACTATTCTTATAAGAAGTAAACCTAATAGGAAATAAAATAACATTAAACCAAATTTGTAACCTAATTGTATTCCTGACAATATTAATCCTGCGCCAAAGGCAAACATTAACGCAAAAATACTGATTGTTCCTGTCATAGCCATTTTAACGGCATCTTCACCTACAACTTGTCTAAATGTTGAAAACATATAACCCCATACAGCTGAAAACCCACAAAATATTATAAATTTTAACCATGAAGGCATGGGAACAAATGCTAATATTATTACTATCAATATTTGTAAATAACCCAAATATCTTATTTGTTTTTTTGTTTCTGTATCATTTGGATCTAAATTTACTTTTTCCATTACATAATAGGTTATACCTAATTGTGTTATTAAATTCGCAAAAACCATAATAAAAAATTCTTTTTTGTCTGTTATTAATTTAAATAAACCAGACAAGTTTGATTTAAAAATGGAGGGTTTACCGCCACCTGATTGTTTAGAATCCGTTCCTCCAAACAAAGTGTTATATAATGAAGATGTAGCGTATGTCATGTTTATATATTATATTTATAAAAAATAATATATGATTATTAAAATTTAACACTTATTGAATTTTAACGCTTATTCTGATTGTTCTTCTGCTTCCTCCTCCTTATCAGACTCTTCCTCTTGAACAGAGTCTTCCTCCTGAACAGACTCTTCCACCTGGACAGGTTCCTCTTGAACAGAGTCTTCCTCCTGAACAGAGTCTTCCTCCTGAACAGAGTCTTCAACATGTACAGGCTCCTCTACATTAACAGAGTCTTCAACATGGACAGACTCATCCTCATTAACAGGCTCATCCACCTGAAGAGACTCATCATCAGCCTTAATAGGTTCCTCAATCTGGACAGGCTCTTCCACCTTAATATCTTCCTCAACATGGACAGGCTCTTCCACCTTAATATCTTCCTCAACATGGACAGGCTCTTCCACCTTAAGATGTTCCTCTACATTAACAGAGTCTTCAACATGGACAGGTTCCTCTACATTAACAGAGTCTTCAACATGGACAGGTTCCTCTACATTAACAGAGTCTTCAACATGGACAGGCTCTTCCACCTTAATAGGTTCCTCAACCTTAATATCTTCCTCAGCCTTGATAGGTTCCTCAACCTTAATATCTTCCTCAACCTTGATAGGTTCCTCAACCTTAATAGGTTCCTCAACCTTGATAGACTCTTTCACCTTGACAGGCTCAGCAACTTTAGAAACCGGATTCGTATTAAATACTTGAACTTCATGTTTAGGACGTTGACGTCCCAAAATATATCTCAAAAAATTCCACATTTAAATTATAACAGTATTTTATTTTTAAATTATTATTTTAAATATTAATTTAATAAAAAATTGAAAATAAATCTGGTTAATTATTTTATTATATATAAACAATTAATATGGGAAACTTATGCTCAGGAATTAATCATAATAATATAGTTATTAACATAGAGGATGAAAAGATAATAAAACATAAAAAAGATATAATAACCGCTTTTGAAAAAAATCTATGTTTATGTTTTCAAATCAATGATGGAAGGAAATATATCGGTAAACCACAAATTTATAATAATTTACAAGATATAAATTATGTATATATTATTTTATATAGAGACATACCTCTATGGTATCATGTAGGTGAAGAAAAAAAACAAATTTATATAAGAGGAATCGAAAATATTATAACAATGAATGAATCAGAAATCGAAGATTCATCAAAATATACTAATCGTGCGCCATTATTTGTTCAAAGATTATTTCCAGACAATTGATTAAAAATATAAAATTGAATTATTTTAAATTTTTAAATAGCAATTAAAATATAAATAAAAATGTCGCAAGAAAACGTTTCTCAAAATCATGATATTAAAACAATCACATTTGAAATAATGGATAAATACACATTTATTGAAGACTATTTGTCGTCACCACATTGTACTACATTAAAAGAAATGTCATTATTAACGAAGTTGTTATCAACCATTCTATACTTAAGACGCCGTCTGGGATTTATAGTAGATACATTAGAGATATTTTGCGACTATGAAACTCGTAATGATTATTCAAATTTTGAGCAAATTAGTGATAAAGTAGAGCTATACAAAATATTAGTGTGTTTTGTATCTATGGCATTAGGACATGTAAACTCAACTATTACAGACGATGATGAATCAAGAGATAAGATTATAAACTCAATTCGTAAATATTATTTACAATAAAAGAAAAAATTTAGAATATTTTCATAAATAAATAAAGAAAGAAGAAAAGGTAATATTTTATTATTTTTATTGTGTTGAATCAAAAATAGTAGCCAATTTTGTCAAATTTTGAATATACTTAATTGTTTTTGCTTTATTCTCATCAGACATCAATTTAATAGGTTGTCTTAATCTATCAACAGCATCGGTAATTTGTTTCGAATTATGCGAATTTACCAAATCTTGCGAATAATCATTATCAATAAAAAAACTTAAATCTCCTGCCTCAATTTCTTTTTTATATTTTCCAACAATTAAACCATTCCATATTTTAATAATCATTTTAGGATTTGCTTTTCTAATCGCAATTAGTGAATTTTTAGCCATTAATATATCATGATCATCTGGAAAAACAGTTTGAATGTCGCTAATAAACTCTACAAAATGGTCGTTAAATGCGGTTAATATATTTGACATTTATATATATGTAAATAATTTAGTTATTTTTAAATTATTTACGCAAATCATTTATTTATTATTTATTATTATTTATTATTATTTATTATTATTTATTATTATTTATTATTATTTATTATTATTTATTATATCCGGGTGGCGTTCTTCCATTAATTTTGTTCAATTCTTGATCCCTTTGTTGTTGTAATTGCTCAACTGTTAATCCTTCAGGTAATCTATTTGAATTTTTATATTCTGTTTCGTCAGCTGGTGTACTAATCTGGTCAGAATAATTTAAGTCAACATAATTATGCATTTGTCTAATACCACCACTTCCTTTAGCAGACAAAGATTCTGAATCCATATCTAAAAAACTATAATTATCTGAAACAATATTACTCATTCCTGAACCAAAAGAAAATGCTGAAGGCTCTAAATTATTAAATGTGGCTTGTTTAACTTGTTCTTCTTGCTTTGGTTTTAAATGTTGTAAAATTGATTCCCCGTATAACACATTAAACCCTTGATTTAAAAGTAATAGCGCTGGAACCCGATTGACATTTTCAGGCATAATTATTTTTTGTCCATTTTCTAAAACAATAAAAATCTTATTATTTGCATCTTTTGTTCTTTTATCAATACAAATAAAATGTATCTCTTTTCCTACATTTGACTTTGAAAGAGTTTGTAAAAGTTTTTTAGAATGTTCGCAATAATTACTATAATATAATATAGAACTCATTAAAGTATAATAAGTAAATTGAATTTAATTTTTAACTCATTTTAAAAAAAAATGATTTAATAAATAATAAATATATATAATTATATAGACAATATGAATCCAGTCATTGAACACATCGAGAAACCATTAATTTCAAATACTTCTAATGAAGCGCTTCATTTTAGACTTAGTGGTGTAAATGTTAGTTTAGCTAATTCAATTAGAAGAACTATATTATCAGATATTCCAATCCTTGTTTTTAAAACAACTCCTTATGAAAAGAATAAAGCAAATATAATTGCTAATACGTCACGTTTAAATAATGAAATAATAAAACAACGTTTAAGTTGTATTCCAATTCACGTAAAAGATATTAATGATTTCCCTTTAAAAAATTTACAAATGGAAGTAAAAGTGGAAAATATTACAGATTCAATTATCTATGTTACAACAGAAAATTTTGAAATTAGAGATTTAGTTTCTGGTAAGCTTATACCTAAAGATAGAACTCGCGAAATTTTCCCTCCGGATGAATTTACAGGTCAATTTATTGATTTTGTAAGATTGAGACCTAAAATATCAGATGAACTTCCAGGGGAAAAGATTAATATAACATCTGAGTTTTCAATCGGAACTGCTAAAGAAGATGGAACATTTAATGTTGTTTCAACATGTTCTTATGGCTTCACTCCAGATGAAGACAAGATTGATACTGAAGCCGTTAAATTAGCACAAAAATACAAAGACGACGGAATGAAAAAGGAAGATGTTGATTTTGAAATTAAGAACTGGAAACTATTAGATGGAATGCGAATAGTTAAGCAAGACAGTTTTGATTTTGCGGTTCAAACAATCGGTATTTATGAAAATGTAGAGTTATTACAAAAAGCATGTGAAATATTAATTGACAAAATGAATAAAATTGATGGATTAATAGAGACAGACGAGCTTAAAATAACGGATTCTTTGAATACAATGGAAAACAGTTTTGATATTATTTTAGAGAATGAAGATTATACAATTGGAAAAGTAATCGAATATATGCTATATAAAACGTATTTTGAAGAAACAAAGGAAATGACATTTTGCGGATTTAAGAAGATGCATCCGCATGATAATTATAGCATTATTCGAGTAGCATATACTAATTCAGTAAATAAGAGTAATGTTAAACAAAATTTGAAGGCTTGTATTGCTGCTATAATTCAAGTGTATCAAAGAATTCATAAATCAGTTGTTAACTTAGTGAAACTTAAGTAATTATTTTGAATTTGTGAATTTTAAAAAATGTAAAATTATTTAATTAAATATAAAAAAATGAAATTGATTTTATTTTTTTATAAAATGTTTAAAATTTAGACTGCTTTATTAGGAGATAAATTTAACTCTAAACAGCTGGAGAATGAGGTTTTCTAAAATCATAATTCAAACAATACATAAGAATCTGTGGAGCCAACCTGTTTACATAATCAATAACAACTCCATTATGAACAACCATTTTTTTCTCCTTCAATTCAGTTTTATATATATTATGAATATTAAACATATGGTTTTTATATTGGACACCATACTCACCAAGTGACTTTTCCTTCTTAATATAACAATTCACATAATTTTGATAAAGCGCATTAGTAAATGCGTGAACCTGGTCTCTAAATTTCATAAAATCGCTCTTATGCTCTGGAAACAACTTTAAAAATTCAGATACTTTAGATTGTTGTCTTAATGTTAAATAATGGAATTGTAGCTTAGGATGATTACCTTTCAATTGGCGCACATTTTCATAAACAGGATTCCGAACCTTTGACCTTTCTCCTGTTTTCTTATTATAAAATACAACACCCATAGTAGTATATGGTGTTTTTTCAGAAGCATATTTTTCTATTAAAGAGCTATATGATTCAAACACATAAAATTTAGGAAAACAAATCTTTGTTCTACTGAAAAAACTTTGGGCTCTACTATCATAAATTTCGTGCGCATAAACAATAATATCAGTTATATCAGTGTTATCCTCATTTAACTTAGTTTCATAATTAATACTATATATTGCCACTAAATATAAGCAAGTTTTAGTAAACGGTACAACAATTCTATTTTCAGGATGTTGAAGAACAAAACTGTAACAATAATTAGAATCTAACTTGTCTAAAGACAACCCCGCATCGCCCAATGCTTCAAAAAACATTTGACGAAACGATTTAGCATCTTGCTTTTTGTAAAATTTTGATGTAGCACCAACCGTATTTTTAGTGGAAATTTCCCATAATCCTGATACGGTATCCCAGAACACATTAACCATTGTTCCCTCAACAAATTCTTGACATACAATATCTTTATTATTAGACAGATATTTTTCAGAAAAAACATTGTAATTAATTGATTTAGGTGGAGAATAACAAACGACTTTATTATCATTATTTATAATTACTGATCGAAAATGCCCATATGTAGGAATATTATCATTGTTTAGCTTACTTTTATTATATGTTATGATGGAATAATTATTGTTATTTTCAGGAACTCTGCATTTAATATCTGATTGTAATAAATATTCTGATTGTACATTTGTTTTATTAATCAACAAATTATTAAATGATGGAACTGAAGACAAATTTATATGGGAAAGACGTGTAAACATTTTATTAATATTAATTAATAATTTGTCTTTAAACTATATTTTATATTGATTATTACTTAAGCATAAAAATTTCTATAATAAATATAGAAACAATATATGTCAGAAGAATTAATTGAAAACACTGGTAATGAAGAATCAGAAAACATAAATAAAAAAAAACAAATTGTATTACAATTAGGTGATGTAATTAGAATTAAAGACCCATTAAATGAAAAATTCGATAATAATACATTTTACATAAATTATATTGACAATACCAAAATTAAATTAGTAAATGTTGATTCACTAGAACAATTACAACTACGAATTAATGAAAAAGGAGTATTAGGAGATGGAACAATAGAAACAATTGGTCTTTTAAGTAGAAATGCTTATCCTGGGTTTGCCATGCAAAATGGTTTAGTACCTTCAAAATGGATAAATATTGTTTTTGGGGGTGATATTCCGGCAATTATCACAGGAGAAATAACTAATTTAGAGCAAGATATGATTGAAGTTAGAACATATCCAGAAAAAGAAATCATCTATATAAATTTCGATTATAAAGGCATTCCTGAGGATATTCCAATTGAATCCATAACCATTCGCGACAAACCAGAAGAACCAAAAGACACACATAAAGGCGAAGAAGGTATTGCTTTAGAAGAAGAAAAAGATATGCCAGAACTTGAAAAAGACATATCATATATGAAAGCAAATGAATTACAATTAGATTTACCAATTTCAGATGTTAAAAATAAGATTCGTGAATTTATCGTAAGAGCAGATCAGATTAAATTTGGTAAAGAAGAATTTGCCCCTGTTAAACAATTAATTGATGTCGATATTGAAAGGCAAAGATACAGCATAGAAGCACAAACAAGCGATTTACTGGATGATATGTTATCAACTATACCAAATTCACAAAGAACACCAAGAGTATTGAATAATATACACACAATGATTGAACGTTTTAAACAATTAAGAGAGAATTTTTCATCATTTGATGAATATGGTAATGTTAAGAGTTTTACTATAAATGAAGCAAATTATAAACCACTAGTGGAAAATTTAATGAATTTCAATACTAATTTATACTGGATATTACCAGTTGTTAAAAATATTAAAAAAATATATAATGATTTAAATGAAAACGAATGGAATAAAATACAAACCCAAGAAAACAATGAAGAAAAGGAAGACAATGATTATGAACAACATAATATTTACAGCGATTTAAACAAAATGGACGAAATTGTTCGAAAATATAAATCGTCTTCAGCTTCAGATGAGAATAACAAATATTCATCATTGTATATAGATTTAGACCCATATTTTACACCATTTAGTCAAATGGACGATGAGTCAAAAGATGTAATATATGAAACTCAAATAAGAGAAAATATAAATGTTATTATAAACAACCTTGAAAATTTTTATTCAAGTGTTGTCAATAACAATATTGTTTCTTCAAAACGCTATTTAATACAGAAATACAATCTTGGTTTAAATAAGTTACAAATTACCGATGTAACAAATAGTAGGTTACTTACAAAAACTGTCAATTTAACTGATCCTGATGTTATGTCAATTTCATCCATTATTACTTTACCTGAACCTGTAATTCGTTTTTCACGTGTAAATCTTCCAGGAACAAACATCCTTGATAGAGCCAATTTAAGTATTCATTTTTTAAATTACTGGAAATTTTTTAAACAACAAAGATACGTAAGCAATACATTTATAGATAGTCTAGAAAAAGATCTTGAATACACGGATGAATCGTTTGCTAATAAAACTACAAATTTTGTTTTAAATGTACCAGAAGAGGAATCAAAAGACTTATCTAGAGATGAATTGTATAAAAAATATTCAAATTCTTTAGTACCCAAAATTAAGACTCTTTTTAATTTAATGAAAAAATATATTAACGGAAAATTATCTATTGTTGATGTTATTAGCTATCTAGAGCCGTTTCTAGTGTATACAGATAACTTAACATATAAACAATATGAAGAAATCATTAAATTCATATCTGAAAAAATTTCTGATTATAACAAGAGATATGTTGAACGTTCAAATGCTTTTATGTCATTTAAAAGAACAAAGGGACAAAACTTAAATCACGTTGACGACTTATCATTGTTTGAATTAGTAGATAGAGATAGACGTGATGATTTTAGTAACATTTATGATTTAAATTTTCAAAATTTGAATGAAAAATCAAAAAATTCTAAAAATATTACAACATCGGAATTGCTTTCTAAAATAACATTAAAAGATTTCGGTAATTTATATAATTCTATAATTTCAAATCAAAATATTAAATTAACATACCCAGATGATTTTACAGCATTATTTGATAAAGATAAACAAGACATTAGTGATAAAATAAACGGAGATACTGAAAATGATAAATGTAACAATCTTGTCTTTGCTAAAAGATATAATAATATCAGCGAATTAGGCGCCGATAATGGTAAAGAAATATATTTTGATAAAAAATTCGATAAAACCAATTATAGCATTTTAGATAATTATGAAAAAGATATGATAAAAATGTCCCCGGATGAATTTATACCATTTTTACATGCTAAATTAAAGGAAAGATTTAAACTTTCGGATGAAAATGCCGAATATTTATCGGAAACATTAATTAATGGACATAAAAAAGTGAAGGAAGGACAATACGCAACAACGGCTGATAATGGATCTGTTAAAAATTTTATTCGCAAAGGGAATAACTGGGTTTTAGACGACACAATAGATTATAGCGATACAATAAAAGGAGCCGAAGATTTAACATGTGACTTAAAGAATGACTGTATTGTAGTATCTGGAGAAATGGATAAATGTGAAAGCATTGAATTAAACAAAAGTGAAATAAAACAAAAAATGATTAAAAGTGTTATTAGCGAATTTGACGCAAAATATAAATTATCAAAAGAAGAATTATTGAAAATAACACAAGAAAAAATGGAATATAACTTAGTTGTAATGTCAAAAATATCCCGAATAGAAACCAGTAATTTTTTAAAATATAACAATCAAAAAATTAAAATGGCGGATTCAGAAGATACTGATATAACTAAAATAGATAAGCCTATTTCGCCTTTCAGCAAAATATTAGATGCTATACTTGGACAAAAAAATAATTTTGAAAAGAAACAATATGATATTATAAAATTTGCCGATCTATATACTAGACCCGCCTTTGCAAATGGCTTTGGACCATTAGGGACTGTTGAAAACGAACACTGGCATTATTGTATAAAAACGAATGTTGAGTTGTTACCTAGTTTTATTTCAGGGATTGCTGGTTGTTTTATTTATGACCGTGATAATTATAATGATTATATTGATTTATTATGTAAAGAAATCGGAACATTAAATGAAGATGGTGATTCCTGGGTTGATAAACATTCTGGTCGTGTAATTAAAAAGATCGATTACAGCAATGAGGAAGGATGGGAAGAAGGATTCCGTGTTTCATCTAGATCCATTATGGATGATGATATTGGAAACAAAATTGTTAGCGCTAGTAAAAAACCGCTAGTTTATGATTCAATTGAAACTAAAATGATATCAAATGTGGTTAATGCTTTATCCGTCTCTATGGGAATTACTATTGAAGAACAAAAACCATTTATAATTAATTGTGTAACAGAATCTTTAAGAACAAAAATACCCAAAGAAGATGATTATAAAAAGACGATTACAACTATGGCAAATAAGGGTAAAAAAATCCCATCATTTGAAGAATTGTATAATAGCAGTTTGTTGTACTATACATTGGGTATGTTTTTAATATCGGTTCAAACTGTTGTTCCGTCTATTAGAACCAGAAAAACATTTCCGGGGTGTGTTCGTTCGTTTTCAGGATATCCATTTGAAGGTAGCGGAGATTTATCAGCATTAAACTATTTAGCTTGTGTTGCTTACAATATTCGTAAAACAGGCAGTGACCCGTGGAGGGCTTTATCTGGAGTAAAGGAAACAACTCTTGCTACTAGAATTAAAGCAGTAATTGATGGAAATGAACAATCGTCTGGTTTAATTGCTATGGAAGAAGTGAAAAGAAAAATAGATGAAAAAACAGAATATTTGTTAATTAATCCGGTAAATGAAATTCCTCCTGAGCATGATTTATCTAAATGGACACAATTTTTACCCCCTTTGATACAAATTAAAATACGCAGTTTATTAGATATTTCACCAGAATTTAAGTCATCTTTAATATCGGATCTTAAGCACGGTGCTCATAATCAGCGCGAAAAAATACTTGTTATTGAATCCAAAATAATACAATTTTCATTGGCTATTCAAGAAAAAATTCAAGGTATTATTAAAAAGAAAAACTTATTGCTTTTAAAGGCAAATAATGAACCTTATGTGGAAAATTCTTGCTGTAATGAAAATAAGGGATTAAGCACTTTAGAATACTTTGAAAATGAAGACACGAGTATTCATGAATATAATGCTATAATTAAAAGACTTTCAAACCTGTTATTTGATATTAATTCTTATTCAAAATGTGGTTTGTATATGAGTAGTGTTGATACTAAAAATATATATCCAGCTGTAAGCAATGATTTTAATGATGAAATAAAGTATCTTGCTTTTATCAAGTTCTGTAATTTTAGTTCATTAATACCAATTAGCGAGGATGTTTTACCTTTGTGTAAAGAAAAACCAGAAAATATAAATGAAAATGATAGTTCAAAGGAAATTATTGTTAAATTGAAGGAACAAAAAATAGAATATTCAGATGACGTTTTTTTAAGATTGTTACAAGTTGTTAATAGAAATAGTATCATTGATGTTAAAACCGATAATCCTATTATATCGTCTATTAGAAGAACAGCAGGTTTACTAGAAAGAATCGATGGGGAAAATGATAGTGTTGTGGAGCCGTCATTAAGAAGCTTAATAAGTAGTGTATTAGATACATTTGAAACTACTACTACAGAAATAAGTGAAGAAACTAAAGCTCTCAATAATTTTTTAATTAAAAATATTGAATCCATGAAAGATGAAATATTAGGATTCATTACAATAAATAAAAGTAAAGACATCTCAAAAAGAGCTTTAAGAGATACTGAAAGGTTTTTAAATGGATTGTCACAATGGGAAACAAATGACTCCACCAGAAATGAAACTATTAAAATTTCAGATGATAAAATGTATAACATTATTGAATTTTTCAAAACAAACACCGATAATTTAGTCAATATATTTCCAAATATTATTTTAAATAGTGTAAATTATAAAAATGTTTCAATACCTTCTTACTGGGGGTTGTCTGGAAACCATAATCGTGATGTTTCTACAATGATAAGCGAGTTTTATGAAGAACTGCGTGCGTTTTATAACGATAACTCATTATATAATATATTAAAAGGAATACAACGTTCTTGTAAAAATTTAGTTTTATTATCTAAACATACTACTGGTTATACATCTATTAAAGTAAATGGTGAAATATTAAAACCTGTTTATGATGAACGAACGAGTAATTATTTATTTGAATTTTATTTTTTACGTGTTTTATTGAATTACATAGAATTGGCCGATATGGATAAAATGATTGTTACAGAAGCTACAAAAGATTTGGATGTTGATGATTTGTTTAGTGTTGATTTTCTTGAAGACGTTGAATCTGGAAAAGAATTGTCTATTTCTAAAAGCAGAGCTCAGCCTCAAGAAAATATTTTATTAAGAGGTAACAAAGTAACATTAAAACAAAAAGTATCAAAATTACTTGTTAGTTATATAAAGATTATGGGTGAATACAAAAAAACTATTAATATTTCATATGAACAGATTCAAGATAAAGTCTTTAAGATACGTGAAAGAGAGAAAGACGGAGTAACTGATCGATTGAAATTTATGACGGATGAAGAAAGAGATGCCGATACTATTTTAAAGATTAACAAATTAGGCGTTTGGAATAAGAGTTTACAAAAGGGTTTAACCACATATGTAGCGGATACATATGACGATGAGCGTCAATTTATGGAAAATATGTTGCAATATGAGCGCACTTTAGGTAAAAAACCGAATGTTACTGGCGATGATTTTGGTGAATTAATGGAGGAAGTAGACAGAGAACATGAATTGAATAGGGAGGCGTATGATATGGGTAATTATATTGACGATTATAATGACGGCAATTTCGAGGGAGATGAAGTAGAAAATCGAGATGAATTTGATTCTTAGATTAAAAAAATTTATATATAATTTGTTTATAATTATATATATATATATATATATATATGGCACATACATTACACGTAGGCGACTTAGTTAGAGCGAATGTTAATGTTAATTATGATGATTATAAAATTGGTGTTGTTTTAGAGATACAAGGTCAAAACATAAAAATTGCTCTACCACATTCGAATAGGTCACTAAGATATACTACTAGAACACTCGGTGACGCATTTGTAGAACCATTAACAACTCAAATGGTTATAGATGATGTGATTACATCAGATGAAATGAAAGAAGCACTTAAATTCAAAAATGAAATGGAGCAGGAAGTTAATTCATCTAATAATAGGGTTGTATCTAGAGTTAAAGGTGGCAGAAAGAAGACAAACAAAAAAAGAAAAACGAATTCATCCCGTTCAAAGAAAAGACGTCATAAAAAATCAAAAAGAAATAATAGAAAATAAAATAAAATAAGAAAAAATAATTTTAAAGTTATATAATTATAATTTGTTTATAATTATATATATAATGAACCATACATATATCCGTGAAAATTTACCATTATTATCAATAATTTTATTTATAATCGTATTTACCGCAATACAATCTGTGAAGCCGGATTTCTTATATAGTAAAGACGGAAGTATAAGAGAATTTGGTATAGGTTATAGAAATAAAACTATCCTCCCCATATGGCTATTATCTATTATTTTAGGAATACTTTGTTATTTAGTTATTTTATATTATATCACAGCCCCAAGACTATTCTTTTAAAAATGTATTATAATGTTTTATAACAGTGATGATATTCTATTTGCGATTAATGTTACAACCGGAATTGAGACCGCATTACCAGCTAAACTATATAATTTGCTATCAGCCAACACAGGCAATTTATAATCTTTCGGGAACCCTTGTAAATTAAAACATTCTCGTGGGGTTAATTTACGAATACCCTTATCGTCGAGTATAATAGGAACGTTGTGTCCGCCTGTACCCATATTTGCCGTTAGTGTGGGACATACATTATTTTTATTTTCTCTCACATAATATCTTCTGTATTGATAAATTGTATTATTTTGAATATGATTTGTTACATTTTCTTTCAATTCATTATAAATAGCTGATTTATTAGTATAGTAATATTTATCAGGAATATTTTGGTCAAGTAAATCCATAATTTCACAATTTTCGGTTTTATCAAAATCCATGTTGAATTTATCAAACAAGGTTTTATCCTTGAAACAAACAATATATATTCTTTCTCTATTTTGAGGAATATATGTTACTTTACAAGTATTAATTATATTATACTTCACATGATATCCACAAGCAATCAAGTTTTCTATAATAATTTTAAAAGTTTTACCATTATCATGAGTCTGTAAATTTTTAACATTTTCTAAAATAACTATATCTGGAGTATGCGATTTTATAATAGATAAGATTTTCCAGAATACATTGCTCCTTTCGTCATCAAATCCCTTTTGACACCCGGCAATACTGAAAGGTTGACATGGAAAACCACCAGTTAGTATATTAAATCCGAGAGGAATTTCATTTTCTTTAATGGAAATTAAATCTTTTCTTGTTAACTTAATTGTATTATTTAAATTAAATATGCTTTCTGAACTTTCTAATAGGTCATTTGCAAAAACAGTTTCAATTTTGTTAGTTGAATGAAACGCATATGAAAACGCACCTGTTCCAGCAAATAAGTCAATCATTTTTAGTTTATTTGATAATTCCATTGTTCTATTATTTTATTGATAATATTTATATGTTTATTTTTTCAATTTATATAATTAGATTATAATTAGATTAATTTTATAATAGATTATTAAGAACTCATTTAAATAGTATTTAATACTATTTAAGTAATAAGAATGGCATTAAAACGTTTACAAAAAGAATTAATAGAAATTGAAAAAGAAGCACCTGCGAATTGTTCCGCAGGACTAATCAAAAACGATGATTTATTTACTTGGCAAGCTACAATTATTGGTCCTACAGAAACACCTTATGAGGGAGGTATTTTCAATCTGAAAATATTATTTCCTGCGGACTATCCATTTAAGTCTCCTAAAATAACATTTGAAACTAAAATTTATCATCCAAACATAAATAGCACAGGAGCAATTTGTTTAGATATTTTAAAAGACCAATGGAGTCCTGCTTTAAGTATTACAAAAGTTCTTCTATCGATTTGTTCTCTTTTATCAGACCCAAATCCAAACGATCCATTGTCTCCAGAAATAGCAAACATTTATAAGACAAATAAAGAACAGTTTGATAAAAATGCTCGTGATTATACATTAAGATACGCAAATGGGTTTTCTTAAGTGATTGTGTATGTTTGTTTAGCGTTTGCTTTAGCTTCTTGAGCTTGTTTTTCATTTTCTAAAAATTGTTGATAATTCTTTTCCATTGTTGCCTGACTATTGACACAACCACGTGATGCTATTTTCATTTGAGTAATTGAAATTAGCAACAACCCGGTGTATATATACCACATTGCTTCACCTATATTGTCACGAATTGAAACTAATTCAAATAATTCATTTTTCATTTCTTGTGTTTTAGGATTGCTGTCATCTTGGTAAATAGGTTTCTTTAATGGATTTAATATTTTCCAATAATCATCAAAATTTTCTGGGACCATTTGATTTATTAAAATAGAAGAATTTCCACATATTTTTATAATAGCATCAGCAGCTTTTTCTAATTCTTTCTTATTTACTGATTGCCCTCCAAACATTGGTTTGTAATCACTTGGTAGTTCAGGGGCAGTTGGTGTCAAATCATTTTCTAATGAATCTTCTATAACATTCACATTCATAGTCTCAGTTTTAGCTTGTGATAACCCAGTTCCCGAATCAGTATTAGGAACAATATTAGGATCTGTAATAGGACCAGATCCTGTATTTGCATTATTACCTAAAGAATTTTCAAGGTCTTTGCTTACTAGCAATTCTGTTATAATTTTATTTGCTGCTGTTGAAACATAAAAATAACCAATTACATCAGCAAAAGCACTTTTAAATCCTGGATAAATTATTAACACTAGTAATGTAACTCCAAAAATTAATGTCCATGGTATAAATGTGATGAACCCAGCAAAGCCTATATTATCACTAACATTTCCGCCACAATTAGATGTAATAATAGTTGTATTTACACCAAATTGAACTACCATTACAAGTAAAAAATATATACCTAAATACAAATACTGATTTCCTTTATAATCAATATATTCTTGGCTATTTTTATCACTGAATGCCGAAGAATTTATTTGCGGTTTTAGAGATAAATAATAGAAAACTGTTGTTATTAAAAATGATATAATATTTAAATACGCTCCCGCCATATATAATTAATATGTATAAATTATTTTAGTTTATTATTTGTATTTATTATGAATTTTGATGAATTTTCTAAACCAATGTTAACCGAACCTGGCGTAAAGTATTTTTTAAGTGCTACTTTGAAACAATGTAATGAATTTAGAAATAAATATAATAATGTTTTAATGAATATTGGATTATTAATTTCCTTTTTTGTAGTTTTAGGGTTAATATTATTGTATAAATACAAAGGACGATTGACTCCAAGTGAAAAGCTAAGACAAGAAAGAGAGAAACAGGAATATATATTAACAAGAATAAAGCAATTACAAGAAAATAAACGTCGTGCACATCAAGAATTAATCACAGGATTACCTAACTGGGATAATGAATATGATAATATAATTAAAAAATAATTTTTGTATATAATTAAAATTTTATAAAGTAAATTACTTTATAAATTACTTTATAAATTACTTTATAAATTACTTTATAAATTATAAAATAAAATATATAAAATATATAATGATATCTGTAGAAGAAGCAATAAATAATTTTTATAAAGAGAAATCAAAATACGAAAGCTTATTGGAAAAGGATAAAAAATCAATAATTAAAAATAAAGAATTAAGCTGGAAAGAAAAACGTCTTGAGTATAAAAAATTAAAACCAAAATGTGTTAATTGTAAAAGACCTGTTGGTTCTATTTTTACAATAACTCATGATAGCAGTAAATTAAATGAATTTAGAATATTAAGAGCCACATGTGGTGATAGAGTAAATCCTTGTAATTTTAATATTAATATTAACCCTGGTTCATACAATAATATAGTAACCGATCTTAAAAAAGAAGAAGACGATTTAAAAAAATATAAAATGAAAATAATTGATGAGAAAAATAAATTATTATTTGGTTATATTTCCACAGAGGATGCGGTTACCAATTTTGAAGAAATTAAAAATGATATTACAACTTCTAGCGAATTATTAGGTCTTTATTATAAAGAATATAATAATGTATTTGATAATGAAGAGAAAAAATCTATGTTAAAACAATTATTATCTTCTTCTTACTTATTAATAAATCAAATTAAAAACGCTATTAAAAATTATGAAAAAACCCATAATACACAATATTGTCAAGATGCTGTAACAATGTATATCGAACAATTAAAACCTATTCTTGATAAAATAATGAACTTAAAATATAGCGCATCATTTGTGGATTATGATATAAAAAATGGGGTGTATTCTTTAATTCAGCAAAAATACACTATAAGAAATATAGAAAGTATGAATGTTGAGCCTCAAGTTATTAATTTTGAAAAAGGTGTAGCAGTTGTCCCACAAAATAAGACTAAAAAGGCAAGAGATGAGCCTAGTGTAAAAAAGAATGTAACTAAGAAAAGACAACTGTTGATTGAAGAAGATTCTGATCTAGATGAAATAGAACAACAATCACAAGCAGCATTAGAAGAAGAAAAAACAGAAGTTAATTCACCACTTTATGAACCTGTTTCCCCCCCTTATAACCCAGCCTCACCCCCTTATAACCCGGCTTCGCCTGTTGATGACAACCAACAATCTGATGATGAAGAAGAATAATTATCTAGTTGTTTGTTATAATTTATAATTATTTACATTTGTTATATTTTTAATAATTTTTAAAAATATATATTATATATAAATAATAATATGATATTAAATTATATATCTTTTCCTGTTTTTATAATCGGTATGGCACTTGGGTTTTTATTTGTTTATATATTAGGACCCGAAATGAAAGAAATTAATATATATCCTAGCCCAGAAAACGTAAGTAAAATTTTATTTAAAGATAAGGCAGATAACTGTTTTTATTATGAACAAGAAGAAACACAGTGTCCATCTGATACTTCACAAATTAGTGAAATCCCAATTCAAGCATAATTATGAATTTTATAATTTATATAATTTATAATATTTATATAATTATTTAATATATATCAAATAATGGTAGAAATGGGAAAATTTGTACATACACAAACAGGAAAATATGTTATGTCTTTTTTGCTAGGTTTAGGTTTAGCATCTTTATTTAGAACTGTTTGTAAAGATAAAATGTGTCTAGCATTTCACGCACCGCCTTTAGAAGAAATTAAGGATAAAGTATATAAATTCGGAGATAATTGTTATAAATATAGACCTACACCTACAAAATGCGACAAAAGTAAAAAAATTGTAGGATTTGCGTAATTATTATAATCAATCATTCTTTATACTAATTATGAGTGATACATCCAATATTTTTGATTTGCCGACTGACCCGGCTGGCGGCGGAAATAATATTAAAATTAGCGCTACAGAAAATATCCCTTCGTCTTCACAAAATCACCTTCAGCAAGGTCATGTTACTTTAGACCAAACAACTATTAATCAAATTGTTAGTGGATTACAACAAGCAAGCGTAACAGGGGCCACTCAATTGCCGTCTAGAGATATTCCTCAAAATACAAATAATATCACCCAAGATCCGCAAATACAACCTAATTACATCCCCCCCCCGAAACAGGAACAAATGGATTACATAAATAATGCTGAACAACCGGAAGATATGATTAATAATTATAATATGAATTCTTTAAGAAACAGTTCATTGGATGAAATGTATAATGAAATACAAACACCTTTGCTATTAGGTTCTCTATTCTTTTTATTTCAATTACCATTTTTTAAAAAATTTTTATTTTTATATTTTCCAGTATTGTTTTCTAGCGATGGTAATTTAAATATTAATGGTTTCGTATTTAATAGTGTATTGTTTGGTCTAATTTTTTATATGTGTAACAAAATAACAATGCATTTTAACACATTCTAATACGCGTTGCTGTAATTTTTATAAAATATTTAATTATAACAATTACAAAAAATGATTACTAATTATACTAAAAAATTAGTGGATAATTTACCGAAAGAATTTAAGAATAAAAAAAAACCAATGAAACTAGATTTGGTTTTAGATGGTGGCGTTTTTAATGGTAGTTATTTATTTGGAGCACTCTATTTTTTAAAAGAAATGGAAAGTCGAAAATATATGAAAATTGAAAGAATCTCTGGGTCAAGTGTAGGCTCAATTGCGGGACTTATTTATTTTATAGATTGTTTAGACTATTATCAATATTTGTATGAAATTGTTGTAACTGATTTAAAAAAATCATACAACTTAAAAATAATTAAACAATTGCATTTTTATTTAAAAGAAAAAATCCCTGATGACATATGTGAAAGAGTTAATGGTAAATTTTTCATTTCATATTATGATATAAAAAAGGGAAGAAAAATAGTAAAAAGCAATTTTGAAGATGCTGAAGATGTTATTAATACAGTAATTAATTCATGCTTTCTTCCGTTTTTAATTGATGGTAATATGTTGAACAATGACCGATATATAGATGGGTTAAATCCATATTTTTTTGACCCTGAACCTGACAAAAAAATTTTGTATTTAGATTTATTTGGTATGGATAAAATAAAATATTTATTTGATGTAAAAAATGAAGGCACTACATGTCATAGAATATTAAGTGGGTTACTAGATATTCATAAATTCTTTATTAAAAAAAGTGCTACATCTATGTGCAGTTTTATTTCTGAATGGGGGTTGTATGATAATTTTAGGTTTACTATCAAGATATTGATTGAATATTTAATAATTTATATTGTTTATTTTATAGGGTTTGTAAGAAAATATTTCAAGAAAAATATGAAGAAAAATAATTTTTATAAAATATTTTCTAGGTTTGGATATAAATTGTATATTTTATTATTGAAAACATATTGTTTGTAATTTACAGGAGAGTAAAAATAATAAACTTAACTTTTATCTATTGTAACTTCCTTTGCGATCTTCTTTAAAATTTTATTGTTATTCACATCATTGTTCGAACAAACGGCTTGTATCATTATGTGTGAATAAACGTCGGCTTTATGAGATTTGCTACTAGCACATTCGGGATTATTTTGTTTCCATTCTTTAACCATCTTACTGTTTTTATTTGCAATGTCTTCAATGGCCTTTAATACCTTTTCATTTTTTTCGCTTTCCTTTTCCCATTTATCTTCGTCTTTCACATACATTGTATCTCGTTTTGAATCGCTACAATGTACAGGTCGCTCTGTGACATCAAGGGCATTTAAATTCTTTATAATGATTTTAGAGAGACCCTCCACATACCCTATTTTAGCTATATTTTCAAGGTCACTTAATTGCAATTTAATTGAATCTACAAAATCATTTATATTCATCGCATTTTTACACGTTTCATTTAAGAAAAAATTTAGATTAAATGATTTGTTATGTGAATTCGTGTGAGTTATATTGTTATTATTTGTTATATTATTTTGAGATGTATCCTTCTTAACAATTTCTAGAATTAAGTTTTTAAATTCTTGATTTTGTTCAATAATAAAATCTTTAAAAAATTTATTTTCTTTTAATAATAAATCAATTACTTCTGATTTTTCATTAACATTTTTTTGAAAACTATCATTGTTTTCAGTATTATTTATTTCATTACACTTTTGTTTGTGTTTCCATATTCCACCATGAGTTTTACATACTTTTCCGCAAACACAAGTATATAACGAGGATTTATTATGTTCCTCAATACTTCCATCAGATTGTTTTTTATGTTTAGATGTTAATAAATGTTTGTCATAATCTTTCTTACTGCTTGTATAATAATCACATAATTTACAAGAATATTTTTTGAGGATTTCTGGGGATTTTATGTCTTCCATTACTTCTTAAAATAGGAAGAGAAAAAATCCCTAAATACTTTTAAAATAAAATACTTATAAAAAATAAAAAAATTTATCGTCACAAATTGAAAAATTTGGAAAAAGTCATGACACGCTAAAAAAAATTATGGTCTCATCGAAGGGTTTTTCCAAGACCTTTTAGACTTTTGCAAAAATGGACAAAAATAAATGTCCATTTTTTGTTTGGCCCACCGACTTTTGAAAAACATATGTTAATTTATAATATATATTTTAAATTAACTTAAAGAAAATACAAATATTTCTCTCTTTATTTCCTCCATAATCTAAAACTTTTGCCCTTCTTAGATGTTTTTCGCTTCTTTACCGTTTTAGATTTAGAGGTTTTATTAGAGGATTTTTTATTTTCGTTCTTTTCCTTTTTCTTTTCATCCTTTTCTTCAGGTTTATAACTTAAAAAATATTCATTATACTCTGGAGTGCCTTTTTTTCCGTTCAGTTCTTTATGCTTTGCTGCCTTTTCGGCACGCATTTCTTCCACCGATTGCTGATGACCATAACATGTAATACTGAATCTTTTTAAAAGTCCCCTTTGACTCAATCTATTTTTTTGCTGAACATCAAATAAAAACTTCGACATACATAATATTCTATCCGAAAACTCGGTATAATAAGGTCTGTTTGTATATAAAAATGCCAAGTAAAAACTCAACATCGTATCAATAGTTGCGATTTTCACTTTTTGTCCCTTAAAATTAATTACATTATAACTGTGACACCCTATTGGCTCATAAACAAAGGCAATAATATCATTACCTACTTTTATTTCATAATGAACAGGAACAATTTCACCAACATTTTCCCGTTTTGTAATTTTTGTATTTGTAATACCAACATCTTTTAATCTCTCTTTTACAATTTCGCAGGTTGTTTCAGGATCGTGCGATAACACATCAAAATCGGCTATTTTTTCTAATTTATGTTGTAAGTTTTTTGGCATATATTGTGAATACATTGAAATCGCAAACCCGCCAAAAAATACTACACCTTGGTTAATTAATGTGTTTTTTACACTTTCATATATTTCGTCTTCATGTGTTTTATCATCCATTTCTCTCTGAAATTCAACTTCGTTACAATTTAAAGAAGTTGTTGGGTAATGTTTATTTAAAACAGTCAGTCTTTTTAATACCTTCTCCCATCGAGATATATCACCCGCGGGTCTCGATAGTTCTAAATACATAGACATTCGTAAAAAATTCGGCGGAGCATACAAAATACCGGCAACGCGAATTGCGTCCTTTTTTAAAGACGCAAATATTTCTTTTGGTAAATTAGTTAAATCGGCAATTGCCATATAATTTACATAAACCTTAAATGTGCCGTGATGCTGACCAGCCTTTGCCTCAACATCAGTAAAACCTTCTTTGTAATATAAATCAGCTAATTCTATTGCGGTATTTAATCCATCCATAGTAAAACAATCATAATCAGGAAGTTCAACTTCTTTATTATAAAACTGATCTTCTTTGGGCAATATATTATTAATTGCGGTTCCACCATAAGCAATAAGATTTTTTTTCTTAATGAAATTCTCTAAAATGATAATTATTTTTTTAATATCGTCTGATTGGACAACCCTTTTACCCATTTTTTCTTCGGCTTTATCAACAGCTAAACGTAATATTGCCAGTTCGCAATCTTGAAAAGTCATTGATTTGTCACATATTTTCTCCGGTTTCATTATTATATATTACTTATATAATAATAATTTTTAATATTTTTTGGTTTTTCTAGATTTTCTTTTTTTACTATAAAATTTTCTTTTTTTACTATAAAATTTTCCTTTTTTACTATAAAATTTTTTGAATTTTCTGGATTTTCTTTTACCACCGTAATCAGCACCTTCATAATCACCTTCATCATCACTATCCTTGTTAATAAAATAACCAGATTCGTTCTCATAATTAATAAGTAAAAATTCTTTGACCCAATCCTTCAACATTGGGTTAGCCGTAATAACAGCATTATAAATTATTTTTAATTCGCCCGCGAAAACTTTCTTATTTGTTCTTTCGTTCATACCTTTTTTTTCTAGAATAGATTTTACTATATCTTGAATTTCTTCAAAATTTTTCTCTTTTTTTCTATGAGTATTTTCAATTTCATTAAATAGTTCTATTATTTTTTGAATATCAGCCATTCTCTATTATATATAAGTAAAACAAATAAACAAATAATCAAATAATTATTTTAATTAAAAATTAAAATTGTAATAGTCTGTAGTTACATTTCTTGTAGCATAAGACAATTCAGGATTTTGAGGCGTAGGGTCTGCTATAATAATTGGTCTATATCTTAGGTAAGCAGGTTTTAATACAAAAGCATAACCTAATCCGTCAAAAAATAGTGCGTTTTCTTCTAAAAAATTATCTACATATTGATAACGCATTGCTACCATTTGACATCCGTAATTTCTACATAAAAGACCACTTGGGTTTGCCGGACTTATATTATTATCAGGCAATACAATTGTCATATTTGTTTTGTTATACTCTGTTAGTTCATTAATATCAGGATTATTTACAATATCATTACTGTATCTACAAGATCTCATAAAAACTGAATTACTTGTCATATTTACATATTCTAAAAATTGCACATTTTGCAAAAATGAATTATTTGTTTTGTCAACAATTAATATTATTTTATTTTTAAAATTAAGCAATGGTTGTCTGCCTAAGTTAAATCCATCATTTTCAAAACTATATTCACTACCTAACATTAATGAATCATATGATTTAAATATATTTGCTAAATTAGAATACATTTTCTGATTATTACTATTGATTCTTAAATGAATTATAATTGGGTCAGTATAATTAGGTGAAGTACTACCTGAAAATCCGTAATTTTGAATTACGTTCATAACATCAGAAAATGAAACCGAATTATATGTTTCCTTAATATAAATACTATCTTGTGTTGATGTGCTTACAACTGGTTTATTATCAACTGAAAAAACCTGAAAATCAAGCCCTCGAACACCTTGCTTTAAAATAGCCTTTAAATTACAAATATTAACATAATCATTTTTATAACTGCCACCACTACACGCATTATAAGCAGTTTTAATATAATAATCGTTTAAATTACCGCTACAGTCTGGATCGGCAGAATTAATAGCTCTAATATTACCATCTAATGAACTGTAAATATTTTCCATAAAATTACATGTTTTTTTGTCCAAATTCAAAATATAGTAAAGGTAAAATGCCATTAAAATCAATATTAAAAATATGAAATACCATATAAATGCGTAAATATAATCCTCATCTAAGTTTTTAACAGTATCTAATAATTTATTTATAGGGTTTGCATTATTAGAGGTATTAGAGGCATTAGGGGTAAACACTTTTCCAGAATTAATAGACATACTTAATATAACATATTATTTTTTTATCAATTAATATTAAATTAATAAAAAATTAATATTAAATTAATAAAAAATTAATATAAAATCAAAACAGTTAAATAATATTCATAATATATAGTAATTATGGCAGGAGGTCTTTTAAATTTAGTAAGTTCTGGACAGCAAAATATTATATTAAATGGAAATCCGAGTAAAACTTTCTGGAAATCTACATATCAAAAGTATACTAATTTTGGGCTTCAAAAATTCAGAGTTGATTATCAAGGAGCTAAAAGTCTTCGATTAACAGAAGAGTCAACATTTGATTTTAAAATACCTAGATATGCTGATTTATTAATGGATACATATTTATCCGTGGAAATGCCAAACATATGGTCTCCAATAATGCCGCCACAAGAAACTGTATTGCCTGATGGTTCATTAAATTATACTGATTGGGCGCCATATGAGTTTAAATGGATTGATAATTTAGGAGCTCAAATGATTAGTCGTATTACAATCACTTGTGGAAATCAAAAAATACAAGAGTATTCCGGTCAATATCTATTATCAATGGTCCAACGTGACTTTAGTGATGTAAAAAAAGACTTATTTAATGAAATGATTGGTAATATTCCTGAGTTAAATGACCCTGGAAATGATGGAACTCGTGTAAATGCCTATCCAAATGCGTATTATACAACGAGTCCGGCAGGAGCTGAACCATCGATACGCGGAAAAATATTATATATACCATTAAATACGTGGTTTAATCTTAAAACGCAAATGGCGTTTCCTTTAGTGGCATTACAATACAACGAATTACAAATTAGCGTGACATTTCGCCCTATAAATCAAATATTTATGATTCGTGATGTTTTTGATTATGTAAATAATTTCCCTTATGTAGCTCCAAATTTTAATCAATATTACATGCAAATGTACCGATTTTTACAAACGCCTCCAGATGTAACTTTAGGACCGAATTCTTATGATGATACGCGCACAATATGGAATGCTGATATACATTTAAATTGTACTTATTGTTTCTTGTCGAACGATGAACAAAAATTATTTGCCAAAAATGAACAGAAGTATATGTTTAAACAAGTTCATGAACAAATATTTTATAATGTCACTGGGCCAAATAAAGTTCAATTAGATTCCATTGGTTTAATATCAAGTTGGATGTGGTATTTTCAAAGAAGCGATGCTAATTTACGTAATACATGGTCAAATTATACAAACTGGCCGTATAATTATATACCAAGTGATTTAATAATGGCTCCGGAAAGTGGTGAATATTCGAATCCTTTACCGCCACCATCTTCAATAGGTCCTGGTTTAAATCCAAATGGTCTTCCCACTGGTTATATGATTACAGGTGTGTATAACTCGGATAATCAAAAAAATATATTACTTGCTCTTGGAATCCTTTTGGATGGACAGTATAGAGAGAACCTTCAACCCGCGGGTATTTATAATTATGTGGAAAAATATGTAAGAACCTCTGGAAATGCGCCATCTGGATTATATTGTTACAATTTTTGTGTTAATAATGGGCCTTTTGATTTACAACCATCTGGGGCAATAAATATGAATCGTTTTAACAATGTTGAACTTGAATTTACTACAATAGTGCCGGCATTAGACCCCTTAGCGCAAGTATTGACTATTTGTGACCCTCAAACAGGTGAAATTATTGGTATAAATAAACCAACATGGAGAATTTATGACTATAATTTTAATATGGTTTTATTTGAAGAAAGAATCAATGTGGTTACCTTTATTGGTGGTAATGCTGGTTTGATGTATGCTACTTAAAGAATGTTTTTAAATTTTATAATATTATAAAAAATATTATAAAAATATTATAAAAAATTATTTTCTCGATTTAGAACTTCGTCTTCTTTTAGTTTTTCTTCTTTTCAATGTTCGTCTTCTTTTAGTTTTTCTTCTTCTGCCACCTAAATAGGGTCCCGTAATTCCGTGTTTATACTTGTCAATTAAGCGTTTTGACTCTATTTCTTTGTCCAAAATTTGTTTCATTTCAGGAGACGACGATGCCATATCAAAAACACTTTCACCCCACCTATTTGACTTATACATATCGGCTCCTTTTTGTAAAAGTAATTTTACTACTGGCGTGTTATGATTAAGAACTGCTATCATAAGAGGTGTCATAAGTTTTGCGTTAAGAGAGTTAATATCAGCACCATTATCTAAAAGAGCTTCTACTATATCTAGTTTTCCTAAATATGACGCAGCATAAAGAGCAGTTTCTTCCTGAGAATTCGGATTTTCCCAGTTGATATCAACACCACCGCTACTTATTAGTTCCTTAATTTTTGCTAAATTTCCTTGAGATGCGGCATTATACAAGTCTAAATTTCTTGACATTTATATAATATAATTATATAATTATTTGCGTTTTTTCAAAGATTTCCGTCTTTTTTTATTAGATGTTTTTCTTGTTTTTCTTCTGTTTCCACCGCCCCGTTTTTTACCAATCATGTGATATAATTCTGTTAAAAAATCTGCGTCAATAATACCGCCTACATTAAGCTCATCTAACATTGGTATAACGCTTAATGTAGGCCACCGTTCCAGAATTTTGATAATATGAACTGATTTTTTTTCCCTTGCTATAGCCCTGTCAGCAGTTTTTATTTTAGCTCCTGCAATCAAGCAAATTAGAACTAAGTTTGTATTATTATTTGCACACGCATAATAAAGTGGTGTTTTTCCGTCATTGTCTGCCAAGTTGACATTTGCGCCACGTTCTAAAAGCAACTGTATCAAATTAATATTATTATTACCAATATGTAATGCTTTGATAAGAGGCGTTTCTCCTTTATTGTTTCTTGCGTTGACTTCTATACCACGATCCAACAAAAACCGTGCAAACTCAAAATGACCATTCCATGCTACTTGATGAAGAAGATTATCACCGTCTTTATAAACTTGGTTTATATCAATACCACGACCCAACAAAAAATCTACTACATGAATTTGACCATAAAGTGCCGCATAATAAATAGGTGTTCTTCCTTGTTTGTCTTCTGTATTGATATCGCCGTTACCAATATTTAAAAGATGTTCTATTACTGGAATATGGCCATTAGAGGCTGCCATATGAATTGGAGTTTCTCCTGATAATCGTGTGTTAATCTGATTTGCGTCTGCTCCATTTTTAAGCAGAATACCTACTACATCTGTATGGCCATGTAATGATGATATCATAAGAGGTGTATAATCTAAATTTTCAGGGTTACCAAGGTTAATATATTTTTTTATGTTTTCGTCTTCTATTAAAGATTTTACTTTTTCCAAATCTCCTTCTTCGGCGGCATGGTATAAATAACTTATATTAGGACCAGGTATTTTATAAGGGTTAGGAGGAGCAGGACCACCATAACCATAGTTTGACATTTTATAATATAATATATATATTATAAAATTTAAAAATTTATTTTATTTTTCAAAGTTTTTCTTTTTTTCATTGTTTTACGTGTTTTTCTTCTTTTTCCTCTGCCACCTTTGAGAGGAGGACCAACACGATATTGATGTAAATCATCAACAATATTACCAAGATCTAAACTATTATATATATTAAGGTCTTGTAATATTGGTATAGTACTTAATGTTGGCCATCGTTCTATAATATTAACAATATCAGTATTACCTATTTGTTGTGCGAGCTGAATAGGTGTAACTCCGTAATTATTCGGTGTGTTAGGATTAGAACCCCTGCTTAAAAGAAGTTGTACTATTTCAATATTATTAACATTAGGCATTTCTAGTGCCAAGTGAAGTGGTGTGTTACCAGAAGGTTTTTCACTCATATTTACATCAGCACCATATTCAATGAGTAATCTTACAACCTCTAACTGTCCGTAACGTAGTGCTACCATAAAAGGTGTAAATCTTCTATGATAATTATTGAAATAATTAATATTTACTTCGTTTACGTCAATAGCAGGTCGTTCACTCAATCTAATTTGTAGATTCGCTAAATTCCCATTCATAGCATTTTCAAAAAAAGATTGCTTTGAACTAGAACCATAATCTGAAGAATGATAATCACCATAAGGAGAAGATCCATAAGGAGAAGATCCATACGAAGAATAAGACATTGTCGTAATATATATATATAATATGAATATATAATTATGAATATATAATTAATTATTTTAAATAATCATTTGATGCTAATGGTCCTTCATCTATAAATTCACCTGTGGCAGATGGACGATTTGGATAAGAAGGCATATTTTCCAATCCTGCCGGTTTATAACGTTTATCAAATAACTGTCTGCTTTCATTAAATTTATCAATCCACGTATTTTCTCCAAAATTTGCTTGAACTGGCTTACTTAATTTATCGTTATATATTGTTGCCGTTGAACCTATATCACTTGTCAATGTTGAATAACCTGGTTTATAATCTAATTTACCCGCATTATCATTTCCAGGAACATTAGGAGTATATTGTGAATCTGTTTGAGATTGAGGAGGGCTTGATTGACAACCAGGACAATCAATATCAGATGTGCATTGTTGTCCTGTTGAAAAACAACGTGCAGTTGGACCACAAAAATTACTACAAGATGAAGTAGTAGTTAATCCTTCATTAATAGAGGCCATATAAAAATACCCATTTTCTACTAAATAATTAATCCATTTAAATATACCTAATAAAATCAAAGATGATAAAATAAACAATAATAATGTACTATATTGATTTTTAGAAATACTCATATATTTATTTTATATTTTATATTTTATTTTATTTTATTTTAGCTTAACTAAATTAGTTTTTAATTAAAACCCTCAAATAATTTTATATCATTTTAATATAGTAATGTCAACATCAACAACAACAACAACAACAAGTGATTCATCGGCAATAGACGACAAAAAAACTAATAATATATCAGGTATTAATGTTAATTCAAAAACATTAAAACAATATATACAAGCTATAATTCCAAGCATTATAAAAGCTTTTATTTATTTTTTATTAGGCTCAATTTTATTATATGCTACATTAAGTGCTCAAGCAGGGTTATTTCCAACAAATATAGAATATTATCCATATACTGAAAAAATACCTAATTTACAAAAAGTTGTTTCAAATATATATGAAACTGCGGATGGTGAATATAGTCAAAAAATATTTTTTGATTATAATTCGAATAGAACAGGAAATTCAATTTTAGATTTACTTCGTTCTCTTGATAAAAAAGATTCTGGTGTTTTAAGTATGTTTGTAAAAAATATAATGCAAAATATAATACGATTAAATTACGGTACATTTAGTGAAATGTGTAATACAATAAAAGAATTTGAAATAAATGACTTTTATATAGTTTTATTTGGACCAATACTAATGATACTTTTCATATTTGTTTTCGTAATGTTTGTGAATCCTATTTATTTTGTTTATTTATGGTTTACAAATTTAGGTTTATTTATACAAAAAGATATTCATGATCCATCAAGTGAATATTATGGTCTAGAAGAATCCGGATATTGGGGAGGTGTAGGATTAATCATTTTATTTATATTTTTATTTATGATGTTATTTGGATTTTTAGGTTTATTCGTTTCAGTAGTAGCTATATTTATTGTTATTTTTTCAGCATTTAGATTTAAATGTAATTTAAATGGTAAAGATGGAGTAGGGTTTGGAACAATATTTAAAAATAATATGTCGTACTACAAAGATGTTTTAGCTATTTTAATATCATTCGTTCTTGTAACAAACGCAAATGTTACTTTTGGACCCAATGCGGCAGCAATTATTGTTGTTGTTTTAATAGCCATTTATTTTGGAGTTATATCAATAGATTTCTATAAATCATCTGAATTGGATAAATTATCAAAATCACTTCCTAATAAACGCGCAGAAATAATACCAGACAACACAACAATTAGTAATCTAGCTGATAAAGCCAAAAAAGTATTTGAAGAAGGAAAGGCAAAAGCAGCAAAAGCATTTGAAGAAGGAAAGGCAAAATTTAAAAATTTTACATCAGGTATAAAAATGCCATCGGTACAAATGCCATCGGTACAAATGCCATCGGTACAAATGCCCTCAGCAGAAATACCGGTAGTACAAATACCCGAAGTAAAACCCGCATAATTAAAGAATTAAATAAAAATATTATATTTAAATTACAATATAAAACTTAATTAATATTGTAATTCATAACTTATGCAAAATTTAAAGCTAGAAAAATTGCCAAAGAAACCATTTGTAAGTGTATGCACCCCTACATTTAACAGACGTCCATTTATTCCTATAATGATTCAATGTTTTCAAAATCAAAAATATCCAAAAGACAAAATAGAGTGGATTATTATTGATGACGGAGATGATAAAATAGAAGAATTAGTTTCGCATATTCCCCAAGTAAAGTATTTTAAATATGACGAAAAAATGACTCTAGGTAAAAAGAGAAATTTAATGCACGAAAAATGTAAAGGAGATATTATTATTTACATGGATGATGACGATTACTATCCGCCTGAAAGAATTAGTCACGCAGTAGATACATTAAGAAATAATCCTAAAAAATTGTGTGCTGGCTCAAGTGAAATGTATATATATTTTAAACACATTCATAAAATGTATCAATTTGGACCTTACGGTCCAACTCATTCAACCGCAGGTACATTTGCGTTTAGAAAAGAATTATTAAAAATAACGAGTTATGATAATAATGCTTGTTTAGCAGAAGAACGTCATTTCTTAAAAGAATATACAATTCCTTTTGTTCAATTAGATCCAAAGAAAACAATTCTAGTTTTTTCTCATGTTCAAAATACATTTGACAAAAAGACTTTGCTTGATATGCCAAATGACAAGGTAAAAGTGTCAGATAAAACTGTGGATGATTTTTTAAAAGAACCCGAAATTAAAAAGTTTTTCATGGAAGATATTGATGCTATATTGGAAAAATACGAACCAGGTCATGTAAAAAATAAACCAGATGTTATTAAACAAACACAAGAAATACATAAGAATAGAATGGATACGGCAATCAAGCAACAAAAACAAATGAATGAATATAATCATATTGTTAATAAGATACAACAAGGTTCTACCCAATATGAAGAAAAAATGAATCAAATGGGTTCCACTATACAAGAACTGTCACTTGAAAATAATCAATTAAAGGAAAAAGTTAAGTATTTAGAAGACAAAATAAGAAAATTAATAATGGACCAAATTGAAAAGAAGAAAAATGAACAAAATGTAAATAAATAATTATATTTATTATTTAATAAATATATATATATTATATTAAATAGTTATATGGATCCAAATAATATTCCACAAGAAATAACACAATTTATTAATGGACGGTATCAATTATGGGATCAAGCGCATCCAAATCAAATATGGACAGATAATCAAAAAAACATTGTACGTAATTATCTAAATAGTTTAATTCAACTTATGAATGAAGAATTTCATAATGATGAGCTTCCTCCTGAAGCAATAAATGGTCTAATTAACCATATTATACTATTGTTTACTCATTTATTTAACCAAATTCAAAATAACCCTAACATGAATGAACCATTTAATCTAGAAACAATATTCAACGTTAATAATTTTAACGAAGAAGAAATAGATCATTTTATGAACGAAGAAAATGAAGAGATGGATATTCCTGCAACTCTTCCTGAGCCAGAACCTGTTGTTCAACAAAAACTTAGAGGAGGAAAAAAATCCAACAAGAAAAGAAAATCCAACAAGAAAAGAAAATCCAACAAGAAAAGAAAATCCAACAAGAGAAGAAAATCCAACAAGAAAAGAAAATAATATATTATACAAAATAATTTAAAGATTAAACTATAGTAATACTATTAATATAAAATGACCGACGAAATTAGAGATGATATGAGTGTTAGTGAGTCTAAGATTAATGAAGAGATTATAAAGCAACATGATAAAAATTATCATATTTATAAAAGAACCACAACAGTAGAGAAAAAGGGAAAGACTTATAACAAGATATTTAAGTTGGGACTTTATGCCAGCGGATGTATTGGAAGTAATATTAGAGATGCTGTTACAGGAGTATATTATAATTATAAGGTTGGATCTAAAGACGAGGACAGATTTTTTTCTGTAGTCGATTGTACCGGAACAAAATCAAAGTCAACCATTACATATTTTTATCAATCGCCAAATCAGTACGAATCCGTTAATAAGTCAAGTATTAGCGAAAATACTCATAGTAGATGGAATCAACTACAAGCGCAAATGGCAAATTAATTAAAAATATAAATATGGAATAGGTTTAATAATTTTATTTGACATTTTTAATAAAGTAAAACATAAACACAACTCGCGTTAATATAATTGAATTATTTTTTATTAAAATTTTAATAAAAAATAAAATAAAAATAAAAATAAAAATAAAAATAAAAATAATATTAAATAATATTAAATAATATTAAATAATATAAATATGGATGTAAACACAGCTTTAAGTCTATTTAACGGACAACCGAAAATTTTAAATGCAGGACAAATATACCAACTTACTAAAGCTCACTTTGAAAATATTTTATTTCAAGGTTACAATTTAGAACAAATAAAACAAGGATTAGTATTATTAAAACAATCAAGACAAATACAAGTTCCAACTGAAGCAAGAGCATTAGACCTATTAATTACAAGAATAGGTGAAATAATAGATCGTGAGAAAAATCCTTATGGAGGTAAAACTAGACAAATACGCAATAAAAAAGGGTATTCTAAAAAGAAGTCTTATAAAAAGAGACGTGCGTCTAGACGTCGTTAATTATAATTTTATATAAATAATAAATAATTATTATGAATTTTATTTATAATTATTTATTTATAATTATTTATTCAATATCACTATCTGGTTCTTCAATAATGACTTCTTCCTCTTCGTTTACATTTTCATTTGTATATTTTTCAAGATATCTATAAATTCTATTAATATCTAATTTAGTGATTTCATAGTTTTCAAAAAGAGCCAACAAATTGTTATCATCATATTTGCTTTTCAATTCCAGGAAAAAAGAAAATAAATCTTTTCTATCCATTCCTAATTGCTGACATAAATTTTGAATAAATATTGAGTTATTATATTCCGTTGAATATTTTGTCAAAACTTTTGTAAATCGAACTTCCGTGGGATTAAAAATTTGTTTCTTTTTAAAAGAAGTATGATATAGCTTATTGTTTTTAAATGTCTTAATCATTGAGCTCATTTCATTAAATTGCCATATTTGTTTCTGAAATGTTATTCTATCAATATAGTCAGAAAAACAAATATTATCTAGTTGCTTTAAATAAAACGGAATTGAAATACTTTTTTCCATTTTCCCAATAACGTCAATAATATTTTCGTGCCATAATAGTCCGACAATTGTTCTATCCGTTTCATTCATAATGGTATTATGTTCATTAATTGTAAAAGGTAAATTAATCAGTTTTTGAGTTATTTGTTTAGTGTCATCGTTATAGGATTTTAATTGAAAAATATTCTCAATTATTTCACTATTAAACAAATCCGGATTTTTAACATAAATATTATATATATTTTCTAGTTTTCTCAAGTCGCCTTGTATAAAATTAATAATTTTATTTTTAATAGTATCATTTATATTTGGTAATAATGTTTTGACAATTGCTGACACTTGAGGCTGAGACGGAATCTGTAATTCTACTGTATTACACACCTTCATCAGCTCTTTTATTTTTTTATCAATATGATAATTACCAATACATATAATGGGGTTCATAGTGGTTTCCTCTAACTTCTGTTTTTTTGTCTTTTTTGGCCTAATTAGTTTAATTAGTGTATTAATGCCCCCTTTATCACCATTGTTCATGCCATCTATTTCATCCATTATAATCGCGATCTTTTTAATCTTTTTATTAAAAAGACTCATTATATTTCTATCAGACATATTATGTTTTGTAATCGTGTCAATAATAGATTTATTTCTTATATCACCAGCGTCATATTTAATAATATCATAGTCTAATTCTTTTAGTATATTAGTTACAAATGCTGTTTTACCAGTTCCAGGGTCGCCATAAACATAAATTCCCTTCTTAAAAAGAACATTATTCTTATTTTTTTCAAAATTAAGCAATATATTCTTAATATTTGCGGCTTTTTCTTCTCTATTAAGGATTTGATTTATATCTAATTCATTCATATTATATTTTTAACAGTTTTCTTTTTAATTATATTTTTAAAATTATAATTAAATATATAAAATTATTATTAAGAAATAATTATATTTCTATTTCTATTTTCTCTCATGATTAAGAAGAAGAAGAAGAACAAGGATTAGAAACACCATACGAAATTCCATCCCATGATACACCACAATTATTTGCCCATTTATATTTATTACATAACCCCTGACTTCCAGTAAAAGCCGGTAAATTAAAATTCATTGTTAGGTGTGCTTTTCCATTTTGTTTTGGACATGTTCCTAAATCTTTTACATTTATACATTGTGTATTTGTTCCGGAACCATCAATTAACCAATAATCAGGACAAGCTGGAATCATAGGTGGCCAATTAGCGCTTGAAGAATTACTCAAAGCAACACCAATTATAACTAAAGCAAATATTAAAACAATCAATGCGCAAAATAAAACAGTTTTTTGAAATGTTTCCATGTATATAAATTAAATAAATATATTTTTTTCTATTTGAGTATTATAAATGAATAGTAATTTAAATGGACGAGTAGATATTAAAACACCCAATACTTCTCAATTATTTCAAATGTATGATAAAATACCTGCACATCAATGTTCATCATTTAGGAATCCTACAGAAGGACTTTGGGACCAAACATCATTATCTCTAGCATTTTTCTCTCAACAAAACATAAACATGATACAAAATGGTATCAGAGCTGGGGTATATAAACTATCCAATGGACAATATACCATAGGTCCTCAAGATTGCGATGCTTTAAAAATAATTATGCGAAGTATTTATTTACAGCACTCAGCAAATAAGCCAACTGATGTTAGCTCTCAAATAAGAGAATTGAATAAAATGGTGTTAGATTATTGTATTAAACAGGTTTACAGTGAAGCGCAGGGATATATGACATATATTAATGACGTCAGCACATTACCAATACCAATTTCGCACCCGGTTATGTCTAATAATTCAGATAAAGAACTCGTTTTAAAACCGTGGTTCTAAATTAGTGGTGTTAAATAATAAAAATTTATATTATGTCTACGAAAAACATAAATTTTTAGGAAAAATAAAGTATATATTTATTATATAATGAGCAAGAAATACCCTCAATATAATGAATATGGTGAATATTCCAATTGGACCACATACAAACCACCTAAGCCTAGACGAAGACCAGCTACTAATGATTACAAAAAATCCGGTGTAGGTTTTGATCTTGATCAAAATACAGAAGCAGACACATGGAATAGTAGTGATTACGACCGTAGTTATAGAGATTTTGATCACACTAATTCATCTTATAGTGCGCCAAGTTCATCTTATAATGCGCCAAGTTCATCTTATAGTGCGCCAAGTTCATCTTATAGTGCGCCAAGTTCATCTTATAGTGCGAGATCATATGATCCTGAGGTTAGTTCATATAGGAAATCACAGCCATACAATTATTCATCTTCATCTGGTTATAGCTCATCTTCTTATGCGCCAAGTTCATCTGGTTATAGCTCATCTTCTTATGCGCCAAGTTCATCTGGTTATAGCTCATCTTCTTATGCGCCAAGTTCATCTGGTTATAGCTCATCTTCTTATGCGCCAAGTTCAAGTTCATCTTATAGTTCACCAAATTCAGGTTCTTATTATAGTTCATCTTCTTATGCGCCAAGTTCATCTGGTTATGGTTCATCTTATGGTTCATATTCA
>Ga0214919_10000475_pt1 | contig 68541 bp, 80 predicted proteins | sample LL1503_MetaG_FD_177994 | JGI IMG/M metagenome (GOLD analysis project Ga0214919, IMG submission 177994) | Freshwater microbial communities from Lake Lanier, Atlanta, Georgia, United States - LL-1503 | ecosystem: Environmental > Aquatic > Freshwater > Lake | place: USA: Georgia | collected... | reverse complement strand
ATCACCTACAGATCCAGTAGCACCAGTATCACCTACAGAACCAGTAGCACCAGTATCACCTACAGAACCAGTAGCACCAGTATCACCTACAGATCCAGTTGCTCCAGTATCACCTACAGATCCAGTAGCACCAGTATCACCTACAGATCCAGTTGCTCCAGTTGCACCAATTACACCAGTTGCACCAATTACACCAGTTGCACCAGTTGCTCCAGTTGGACCAGTATCACTCATTATACCAAAGGAAAATATTATATTTAATGCTAAAAAATTAGAATTAAATATAATTAACTAGATGGTAATGGTGCTAATCCTAAGTATATAGCACCCAAGCTTGCAACATTATATTTTACTACTAAAGGTAGATCGTTTGCCAAATATATTTCAATCTGTTGACACAAGTTTGTACATTTGATAAAGTATCCTAGATTTTTCAACGAAAATTCTCCTTGAATAATTTTACTCTCGTCTTGCTTTAAAATAAATTCCATACTTCCGTCTGTTTCAACGCGATGGATTTCTGCTGATGCAAACGCACCTTGGCACTTGAATATCAACTCATTGCCAACGGATTTTATTTCCAATTTATCAGAAATACAAGACAAATCGCGAATAATTTTTTGAAAGTCATATGATGGCAAGTTGATAATAGATGAAAAATTAACATCTGGATAAGATAATTCCTCCATATCTGGTTCAATAAGGCGTAACTTTTGTGTTTTACATTGTCGAATGTCACCATTTTCAAATTTTAAAGATAAGTGTGAAACAACTCCGTCTACATAATCACTATTCTCTATATACATTGTTAAAATGTCATCATTATCAATTGAATTTATTAACTTAAATAAATGAAACATGTTCACTCCTATAATAATCTTTTCTTTTTTGCATTCATAAACTTCGAAATTTTTTGCTTCTAGTTTCAAATGGGCTAAAATAGTATGCGATTTGTCCATATTGATAATCTTAATTCCGTCAGCTTGAAATGTGATATTTGTTTCTACCAAAACATCCTTTAATGCTGCCATTAGTGTTCGAAATGGAGAAATTTGCACGGTTTGTACTGTTAGAACATTATCTGCCATTACTAAATTTGTTTATTTTATTTAAATTATTTTAAAATATTCTTTATCTCCTTGATCTTCTCATAGAAAATTTCCGTTTTGGTACTAATGGTTCTAATATCTCATATAATTCATTTAACTTGACCTGTAACTCGCTGTCGTAATCAACATATGCAATTATTTCTACATTTTTAAAAATAAATTCATATCGCATTTTATCGCTGTCATTATCATCTTCTTCTTCCACTCTTACAAGAGGACCAAAGTTTTTTGGGTCTATTCTACGGGTTACTTCGTCATCGCCTACAGTTACAGTGCCACCTTCATCAGCAAATTCTTTCGTTTGTGAAATATCCATCAAATCAATTTGTGCTCTATGTAACGGTGTCAATGGATCTGAAAACGAGGAAATGTGTCTTGCAAATGGTTTGTTTTTATTAAGAAGATTTGCCATAAACACTGAGCTTGCTCTTGGATTCCTTCCTATCCTTCTGGATGCTTTGGCAGCATAAGCAACATTGAGAAGAGGGTTTCTCCCATTTTGCATAAAAAGTTCCAAATTCTCTCTTTTTTTCATAGTACGAAAACCTCTTTGAATTTTTTTAGCGGCATTTTTTTGTCGTAATAAACCCATTTTCCTGCTTAAACTTTTTGAATTTGAAGACATACTTATTGACAATATTAAAAATATTTATTAAAAATATTTTGCAGAACTGCAAATTCAAGTTATGCAGCAGCCGTCAGCGCTTCAGATAATGGAGTCCGTGCTTGAAAATTATTACTTATTTGTGAAGGATACCCTTGATCAAGTTGCGTCATCGCTAAAGGAGTAAGTCCACCTCCACGTTTTTTTCCACCACTTGCAGCCATTAGAGCTCTTTGTTCAGGGTTATTTATAAAGACAGGATTAGTTTTAGAAAAATCTGCAACTGGACTTGGATAGTTGGCATAATTCAAAGGTTGTGTGATTCCGGTTATTCCTCCACTTTGAGAATAATCTCGCCCTAATTTTTGTTTATTTGTTCTGCGCACAGAGCCTTTACGAGCAAAGTATCCCTTGTATTTTTTACCATTTCTTTTTATTTTAGTCCCTTTATGTGTGACAAAATCTTGTACTGGTTGCCCAGATCGCCCTTTTCGTGTTTTACTAATGGAACCTTTGCGAAAACCTTTGTAAATTGTTTTAGCTCCAAATGGATCTCCCGAACTGCTTAACAATCCAAGCATTTTCAATGGATTCCAAGATTTTGCCGATTTACTTTTTTTCATTGAAACAATTCTACCGCGTTTGTTCTTGTAGAGATCCTTTTTACGCAAACCACCTGGAGTTTGTAAAGCAGTACCGTGATATACCTCCGCTCTCGATCCACTTTTTTTACTCATATGTTAAATATAGAAAATATTTTTATTAAAATCTATTTTTAATAGAACTACCATATCCACCAGACGAACCCTCTATTTTTCCATAATCGTTTAATTGTAAAGAAGCAAATTGCGTTTTACCTTTACTGAATTTTATTGAATTTGTTTGTCTTGAAAGAGCTGAATAATTAGGTTTTATATAACTAGATCCTAAATAATTTGCCTTTTCTTTAAAACATCCTATACCTAAATTTCCTATACCTAAATTTCCTATACCTAAATTAGAATCTCGATTACAATATAATTCTAACCATTTTACTCTTTCCTTATTAAGTTGAAGTTTTATGTTATGCAAACTCATATATTAAATTGATTTAAAATTTTCATATAAATTACTATAAAAAAAAATGATCGCACTAGAAGATGTTTACAAACAAATGACAGACAAAGAACATATTATTGAAAAACCAGACACGTATATGGGAAGTGTGCAAATGATGAATGCACCAATGTGGATTTTTTTGGAGGATATGATAAAAAGGGTTCCTATTGATTATATTCCAGGATTATACAAGATTTTTGACGAACTTGTTGTTAATTGTCGGGATCATATAGAAAGAATGAAGTCAATCGAAGGTTCAAAGAAAGTTACGGAAATATCAGTTGATGTTGACCTAGATGGGACAATAACAATGACAAATAATGGGAATGGAATTGATGTTGAAATGCATCCTACATATAACATATGGATACCCGAAATGATTTTTGCACATCTTCGCAGTTCTACAAATTATTCAAAAGATACAAAATCGATTATTGGTGGAAAGAATGGATATGGTGTTAAGCTGGCATTTATCTGGTCTACTGAATGTTCAATCGAAACGGTTGACCATGTTCGCGGAAAAAAATATTTTCAGAGATTCACAAACAACTTGGATACTATTCATCCTCCCAAAATTACTACTTCGAAATCGACTCCTTTTACGAGAATACAAATTAAGCCAGATTATAAAAGATTTGGTATTGATGGAATGACCCCAGACATCCTAAAACTCTTTCAAAAAAGAGTCTACGACATTGCTGGGGTAACTGAAAAAAATGTAAAAATAAAGTGGAATGGTTCGATTGTTCCTATACAATCTTTCAAGCAATATGTCGAATTATATACTAAACAGCCTTACATACACGAATATTCGGAACATTGGGAATGTGCTGTTTCTATCTCGAGCGAATTCACACAAGTTTCTTTTGTCAATGGCATTGCAACAAACAAGGGAGGGAAACATGTAGACTATATTGTCAATCAAATTACAAAAAAAATCTGCGAATATATTGAAAAAAAGAAAAAGATAAAGGTAAGTTTAGGCAGCATCAAGGAGCAGATGTTTTTGTTTTTACGATGTAATATTGTGAATCCTACATTTGATAGTCAGACAAAAGATTACATGGAAACCTCTGTGCAACACTTTGGTTCAACATGCGAATTGAACGCAAAATTTATTGAAAAAGTTGCAAATTTAGGCATCATGGACATGGCTTGCACAATTGCTTCTGCAAAAGAGGCAAAAACTATTAAAAAATCAGATGGTTCAAAAACAAAGATTCTTCGTGGGATAACAAAATTGACAGACGCGAATTTTGCCGGAACATCAAAATCTCGTGATTGTATTCTTGTCGCGTGTGAAGGCGATTCAGCAAAGGCGAGTATTATGTCAGGCCTTACAGCAGAAGATAAGAATACAATTGGCGTTTATCCGTTGAAAGGAAAGGTAATGAATGTGCGCGGCGAAGCTATAAAAAAAGTGATGGAAAATAAAGAAATTGCAGAGTTTAAACGTATTTTAGGACTAGAAACTGGGAAAACATATACTTTGGAAGATGTTCACAAACATTTACGCTATGGGAAAATTTGGATTTTATGTGATCAAGACTCTGATGGATCACATATCAAAGGGTTGTGTATCAATATGTTGCATACTCTATGGCCATCATTAACACAAATTCCACACTTTATTAATTTCATGAATACACCTATTATCAAATGCACAAAAGGGCAATCGGTTGTTTCTTTCTACAACACAAACGAGTTTCGTCTTTGGAAAGAAACAAATAGCATGAGTGGTTGGCATACAAAATGGTACAAGGGGTTGGGGACAAGTGATCGAAAAGAATTTGCCAAATATTTAAAGGATCGTAAAATAGTTCGTTTTGAACATTCGGAAACATGTGATGAAACGATCGATATGATTTTCAACAAAAAACGCGCGGAAAATAGAAAAGAATGGCTAGCTAGTTATGACAGAACAAGTTGTTTAGATACTACAAAAGAAACAGTAACGTTTACTGATTTTATTCACAAAGAGTTTAAACATTTTTCCAACGCAGACAATGACAGAAGCATTCCAAGCATCGTTGATGGTCTTAAAGAAAGTCAACGAAAGGTATTGTATGGAACATTCAAGAGAAACTTGATTGTAGAATGTAAAGTTTCTCAAATTTCTGGATATATTTCTGAACACTCGTGTTACCATCATGGTGAAATGAGCTTGAATCAAACAATTGTTGGTATGGCACAAGATTTTGTTGGATCAAATAATATAAATCTATTGTTACCTAAAGGTCAGTTTGGAACTAGAATGAAAGGTGGAAAGGATTCTGCGTCACCGAGATATATTTTTACTGTATTAAATCCGACAACACGTCAATTGTTTCCAAAAGATGATGACGATGTATTAGATTATTTAGAAGACGACGGCGTGGTGGTTGAACCTCAATTTTACGTTCCTATTATTCCAATGATTCTTGTAAATGGTGCAAAAGGAATTGGTACGGGATATAGCACAGAAATTCCTTCTTTCAATCCGTCACAAATTATCAGTTATCTGAAAGACAAACTCAACCACATAGAAAACAATACAGAATTTTTACCTTATTACAAAGGGTTTAAGGGAACGATTGAACCATACGGAGCTCGATTTTTGATAAAAGGATTATACACTCTAGGCGAAGATAAGATAATAATAACAGAATTACCCATTGGAATATGGACAGATGATTATAAAGAACATCTCGAATGTTTGACAGAAACAGATAAGGAGGGCGTCAAAATAAGTCCAATTGTCAAGGATTATGATGATTTATGTAACGACATAACAGTACATTTTGTTATTACATTGCACAAAGGAAAGCTTAGTGAGCTTATTGAATCAAAGACACTTGAAAAGGTATTCAAGTTATCAACGACCCAGTCTATGTCAAACATGCATTTGTTTAACGAAGAAGGCAGATTAATAAAATATGCCTGTGTAAGGGATATTATTGACGATTACTTTGGGGTTCGATATAGACTGTACGAAAAAAGAAAACAACATTTGATTGAAAAAATCACTGCGCAATTATTATTTTTAGAAAATAGAGTAAATTATATTAATGAAATATTGAGTGGTACAATTCGATTGATTGGAAAAAGTGGTTTGGAAATTGAAAAGATGTTGGAAGAAAAAGGATATTCTAAATTAGGAGATACAACAGATTATAAATATTTGACACGGATGTATATGGATAGTGTTACACTTGAAAATGTAGAAAAAAGTAAAAAGGAATTAAAGGGTAAAAAAGAAGAACTTTGCAAAATTGTCAATACAACTATAGAAGTATTCTGGTTGAAAGAACTAGAATCGATAACTCTAGAAACAAAAAATCTAGAAACAAAGAATCTAGAAACAAAGAAACGAAAATTAATTATTAAATAGATTTATTTTATATGAGCGTTCTCACAATAATAAGTTGTCATACAAATAGTAATATTAAAATAAATGCATTATTACATAATCTTAAATATTTTATGGAAATATCCAACACGATTGCTTTAGTAAACTCAAGCGAGTTTATAAACTTAAATATAGAAGAAAAAATAAAAAATATATATTCAGGTAAAAATATTATTTTTAATGATATTTTAACTCATGAATTATGTAGTATTTATAGAAAAAAATATCGTGATTTGTCTAGATATAATGATGAAAATTTAAGAAAACATTGGGTTAAATATGGAATAAACGAAGGTCGAAATTTTTTAGTTCCAGTGTACAATATTTATTTTGATTATAAACCAAACGACGAATTTATTTCACACGGTAAATGGTTATATTTTTTAAATAAAATAAATTATAGTAAATATCAAAATGTCATATTAACAAATGATAGTTTTATTATAACCAGGTCTTTAATAAATCTTAAAATGCTCGTAGATTCAAAAACAGAAATAGTTTCTTTATTAGATTCTAATCAAACACAATATCACTATCCAGACTTTTTGAGAATTTATAATTTTGTTGGAGTAAATAAAATTATTAAATATTATCAAGAAAATAAGAGTAAAATTACTGATTTTTTATCGGTCATTAATATTTTTGAGATAGATAGTTCTTCTATATTTGAAAGTACAAAAGTATTATATAAAATGGATACGTACGATGGTAATATTCATTTTGATGATGATTATTTAGAAGATTACTTATATAATAAAAATTATCCAATCGTTAAGGTTAAAAAGCTTATGTCAAATTTTTACGTTGATAAAAATATACCTAGTGATTTTGATGTTGAAGAATATAAATCAATAAATGCCGACTTGGTCAATTTACCAAATGATGTTGCTACAGATCATTTTGAAAAACACGGGATGAATGAAGGAAGATTATATAAAAAGAATCAAAATCATAAAATGCCCATTTTTTTACAAAACTATATGAATTTAATTGGGTTCAATATTTGATTAACAATATAAAAATTAATTTTATTAGAATATAATGAAATTAAATCTCTTTATGCTACTAATTCCTAAAATAAAAAATATGGAGTATCCAATATGTAAAAATTGTAAACATTTTATACCACATAAAGATATATCATTTTCAAGATGTTCTTTTTTTGGTACAAAGGATGTTGTAACTGGTGAAATTGTGTATAAATATGCAGATCTCACTAGAAATGATGGTGAGTGTGGTGTTAGTGGAAAATATTATGAAACCATTAAGGATTAACTCCTCACATTATGTAATTTCAAATCGTTTGGTGATTAAGCAATCTAAATTTCATCAAAATCTTTAAAACTTACAAATTGTATTAAATCGCCATCCACATATATTTCGTTATCTTGACCTCTACTATTTCTAGATGTTATTATGAAATCTCCATCAGCTGCTCGTCTAACCCCCACTAATGAAGTCCCCCATTTAATATCACCAGTATCTATATTTGTTAATATAAATGGTTTTCCTAACACACTACTACTATTAATGTTATTTCTTAGCATGTGATGCAATTCAACTACACTCAAGTCTTTGTCATAAGTCATCATTTCTTCATGCCTTTCAGCACGTCTTCGAGTACGGCGTCGATTACGTGTTTGGGCTCGGGTAGGCATAATATATAGAAAGAAAATAAATAGACATTTTCAATTTTTTTTATTTTGAAGCCAGTTTACCCCGGATTTTCCAGACAAAGATAATTTTTTATCGATTAACTTTGATCAAGGAAAAAGCATTGAATTCATAAATTATTTTGTATCTGTAATTTATGAAATTACCATTAAATGCTAGAAATCCTCGTTTGAGATACCAGACAGCAAATGGAGCAGGAATGAATAAAAATCCTCCTATTGGTCTTATTACTGGTCGTTATGCAGATATAAACACCAAATATGTTTATGGGGCTGGAGTTGGGGCTATGAATATTTTTACACGAAGAGCAAAAATGCGTCATGCAAATTCTTGTGAGCACGGATGTAGTAAATTTATTTTTAGGTTGGACCAACCAAATTACAATGTAAATGGACGATTTTTTTAAAAATAAATAAAAAATTATATTATATTATGGTTAAACTTCGAACTGTACAAAATATGAGCACTGGTATTACTAGTAAGACAGTTAGAGCAGGGGTTCCTTCAATGTTGGCTTGGATAATTAATTTTACTTCGTTCACTCAAGCAACCCCTCGAGAAAAATATGGTCATTTTCTTCAAAAATATAACCTGCGTCCGGGACAATATATACGATCATTTCCTTTAAACAGTTACTAAAGACAATCTTTAATTTTATCAATGATTTCGGTTGATAAATTTTCTGGAAAATGAACACTAAATGAAATGATTAAATTTCCAACATATCCGTTACGTTCTATACCCATATTAGGAATAATTTTTTTAAAATTGGGCGGTATGATATTTCCTTTTTGGTTATTAATTGTATATTTTTTTCCATTTATATATTTCAAGTCAAACGAAAATCCACATAATGCATCTTTTAATGAAATTGTTTTTTCGTAAAAGAGGTCTAGTCCGTTGCGTTGAAATTTTGTATTATTGTTTACTTTTATAAATATTTTTATGTCGCCAATATTTTTATCCTTTATATTTCCTTTATCGCGTAAAATAAGTAATTCATTATCATCGATTCCTTTAGGAATATCTAAATAAATAGTTTCCTTCTCAAATTGTTTTTCTCCGTTTTGAAAAATCCAGCGTTCTATTTCAATAGGAACGTTACCACCAGTTAACACTACATCCATATTAATTTCAAATGTTTTTATAATAGGAGTTGGTTTATCTAAAGTTGGAAACCCTTGAAAAACACGAATATTTGGAGATTCTGAATTTCCAAAAAATATTTGTTCAAACAAATTTTCCATTGGAAATGGCATTCCACCCATTCCACCCATCCCTCCCATCAAAGGAAATTTTAATTCGAAATCATAACCCTGTCTTTTTGCTTCGTCGCCTAGTATTTCGTATGCTTCGTTTATTTCCTGAATTTTTTTATTATCATTATTACCACTTCTATCTGGATGATATTTTAACGATAATTTTCTATAAGACTTTTTAATTTCTTCTTGCGTAGCATTATTATCAACTTCTAAAATTTTATAATAATCCATTAATAATTTAAAAGATAAACTTAGTTTAATAATTACGAATGCAAGAATTACTAATTAATAAATATTACCCTAAAACATTAGATGATTTTGTAGATATTGACATTTCGTCATTGATAAAAGAATTTATCAAAATAAATACTATAAAAATACTTTTTATAAGTAAACAGAGCAATGGAAAAACTGCATTTATAAATGCAATTATTAATGATTATTATGGAAAATCAGATAATGTTTTATTAATTAATAATATAAAAGAATACGGTATAAATTATTTTAAAAATGAAGTAATTCAGTTTTGTAGATCTCCATCTCTTACAAATAAAAAAAAGATGATTGTATTGGATGATTTTGATTCGTTGAATGAAACAAATCAACAAATATTCAAAAATATTATTGAAACATACGACATAAATTATATTTTATCTTGTTCAACTCCTCAAAAATTGACAGAGAGTATTCAATCAATGTTACACGTAATTGAAATTAAACCAATGACACAAGAAAAAATAAACATTATTTATGATAAAATTAAATTAAATGAAAAGTTAGACATTGATGAAGAAACAAAGGTATATCTCGTTAATTTTTTAAATATTAAACAGATAATAAATAACTTGGAAAAGTTCAAATTGATAAATATACCAATTACTATAGAAATTGCAAAAGAAATATCGTCTGATATTCATCCGCAAATTTTTCAAAATTTTGTAAACGAAATTGAAAATAAAAATTTGCAAGGTTGTGTAAAAATATTATACGATTTGTATGATTCTGGTTACTCTGTCATGGATATTTTATACAACTTTTACGAATTCTCGAAAATACAAAACTTGGATTATTCGCAACATATATGTAAGTATATAATTGCATTTCATAATATTCATGAAGATGTCATAGAACTTGCTTTATTCACTAATAGTATTTTTAAAAATATATTATAACATTAAAAATGAAAATTTTTAAAAAACAGATACCAAAGACTATTTTATACAATCTTTTAGATAAAGTAAAGATTTCAGAAAATAATCAATACATTATTGATAAACCAATTTTCAAAAAATTGTTACCATATATCTTAGTTTTTTTAGAAGAATGTAAAGACTATTATTTTAACTCTCAAAAAAAATATGTTACAAAAACTCCATTTTCATACAAGGCTTTTTTAACTGTTGTACGTCAAATTTGCAACAACAATGATATACCTTTTTTTTATAGACTCAAATTTCTTCATTCTAAATATGAAATCATATATTATATTAATTTTGAAAATTCAGATTAATATGGAAATTTCCAAAAAGGGATCCAATCGTTTTTTTTGGCACACGTCATGATAATATATTTTTGTAAAATTGTATCTCCGGACAAAATCTCTTTTTTGGAGAGTCGTGAAAACCATTCATAATTATGATGTTGTAATATTTCTGATTCAGGTATATAAATTCCATATACATCTTTACTTAAAGAAATCTGTGCCGTGCTAAATAATTTTTCTATTGTTATCATTTTTCCTTCTGATTTAATACCTATTTTTTCTCCATTTATTATAGTAACGTTTTTATTAACAAACCATTTGCTATGAATCCCTAGAAAGACTGGTTCTTGGGATGTATCTGAAATTATTGTTTCGCAAAAGTAACTATATTCGAGCATTAATGGATCATTTTGACGACAACCCATAAATGATGGGTCAGGTGAATATTTTGCTAAACTATTACTTTTATTAATATTTTCACAAATAAATAATCCAGTTTGGGTTCCATGCTCGTATAATGGAAGCAAGTCTTTGAAACATAAAAACGAAAGAGGAACAACAATTCCTCCGTAAATGTATAATATTTTAGACATTGCTAATTTTATCATATTCTCTAATATAGGCGACGGAGTTGTGTTCAAATCGTATTCCCACCCAGAAATTAACTTATTGAAAGAATCATTGTCTATTAAACATATGGTAAACGAAGGATTATTTTTTATTATACTTTTTATTGTTAAATATAAATATTCTTGGTTTATTAATCTACTTACACCGTCCCCGAAATTTTTAATTTTTCTACTATTTGGAATAGTTGGAATATAAATCCAAATAATTGGTTTTCCGTTTGAAATATTTACATCTCGAACAAGATATTTTTTAACTAAACTATAATTGTCATCATGTATAGAATCGTATTTATATAACATTGCTACAAAAACCAATGCAAGTAAACAGAAGATTTCAATCATATAATTACTAATTATTTAATAATTTCATCTTTGCTAAAAAAATCTCGTTCGCTTTTTCGGATTCTTGTGTTTTTTTTGCATAATAATATGCGCGGGAAATAGCTTCTTCTTCGTCGACTCTATTTTTTTCAAACAAAATAGAGTTTGCTTTTTTTTCATCATATGGCAAATGAGTTATTTCTTCCTCTTGTCTATGAGTTTTGTATTGATTGATGGTGTACTTGGGTTTATTATAAAATTCATTCATAGAAACTGGTGCCAACGTGTGCGCTTCTTTCAAGTCCGAATAATGTAAAGAAGAAAAAATATCAGTTTCAAATGTTTGATTTATATTTCCAGAATATTCTTTAACTTCTGATTTTATTGTCACGGATTGTTCTTCAAAAAAATTATGCATTTCGGCTAATTTAACATTTGATACAATAATGCCATCATCGGATTTCAACCAATCTTCGTAACCATCTGTTTGTTCTCGGCGTTTTTCAAATTCTTCGTTAAACCATACTCCAAATGTTTCTTTATTGTTCTTCAAGTAATTACTTACATCTTTTTCTGGTTTATCTGGAATATATTCTGTTGGTTGATCCATTTTCATTTTATTTTTGAATTGATAAATCGAATACAAAATTTTATATGCTCTAGTATAAAAGAAAAAGTATTCAGAAGGAAGTCGTGATTTATCTGGGTGAGTCATCAATACCATTTTTTTGGCTTGTTTCATTTCATTTTCATTAAAATCAGTAATTTTAAAAAGTTTCAAAATATCATCCATTGTGTAATTATCAATGTTCAAATCATTCATAGTAATTAATAACTTTATTTTTTATGTCTTTTTACTAATCAGTCCGACCTTTTAAAAAATTGAAATAATTTTATTTATTCAATAAATGTACACGTTCAACAAAAAGTGATTAAATCATGTTTCACGGGAAAAAAATTGTATCGGAAATGGAAATTTATAAAGTTGAGAACGATGGGGACGAGTTCTTTCACGAGTCATTAATAAGCGGCTTGCCATCAAAGACAATTTTCTCTGTCAAGAGAAAAAAGATAGACGTATATCTCAATTATCCGTCAAAAGACACGAGCAAGGATTTGAAGGAATCGTACTTTCAAAAATATGGACCATATTCGATTGAAACGTTTGTAGAAAAAGCGAGGTCTGTCTACGCGCGATTTACAGAGTCTGAAAAAATATTGAACAATCAACGTTCCTTTATGAGAAGATTGTGGCTTTTCAAAGAACTCTTTGAACTTTTTGATACAACACTTGTGCTGGTCTTTGAACGAATGTCTACAATGGTAATCTCTATTTACGAAAAGTCAATAGAGCTACTAAAAGATGTGCCCATCAAGAAGAACCTATACGACGCGAAAACAAGAAAATGCGCGGATTCTATACTTTCACTCATCGCGAAAGTTCAAGCCAGAATTATGGATGGGATTGCAAGAGAGCCAAAATTTTTACAACTTATGTCAGAAAACCTTTTGAATGAGTATGTCACGAATTCTTCTCCATATATGGTAGCCAAACTGAACGCGCGTCCATGGATCGACCCGATAACGGCATTGTTAGCAGAGCCCAACTACAACTTTTACTGGACAGAGTTTTGGTCTTCAATTTTCAAAAGAAACTTCAAATTCAGCGACGAGTTGTGCGTGATAATTGCAGAATATATGCCATCTCCTCTGCATAGTGTGACATTTTTAGACTATTTCCGTAAAAAGTACTCTGCAAGAAGAGGAGATTTCTTCGGGGTAAAGAAATCATTCGAGATCAAAAAAAGTAGTATTATTCGAAATGGCAAGCAGATTTGCAATATAACCATTGTCTTTTGATTCGCATTAAGGTCATTTTACTCTTTTAAATAAAAAACTAACTTAAAGAAAATTGATTTTTATTATCTTTACCTGTTTAATAAACAATGAAAATTTTAACAATGTTTTGCTGCCTTTCTTCAAAAAAGTACGTGGAAAATGTAAGAATATCTCCATTAATGAGCCCTAGTTACGAAAATACTATATCCGAAGTTATATTTGTTGCAAAATCAATTGATATGAAAAAAAAAAGTTCAGATGGTCGCATAGATAGTGCAATGAAGGAGGAACCTTTTCTAAAAGAATTGGAAAAAACGTTGTTGTCTTCACATCCGCTTTGGAAAATTAATATTTCCCCTCCCCGAGGATGTTATGATATTAAGATTAATTCTATACATATTAATCTCAAAATTACCGAATGCAAAGCGAACGACAATGCAATGAACAAACCATCAATGTACTTTAGCATTACCGGACAAACCGATTACCCTTATTCATCAAGTTGGAACGATTTTCTTGATATGATTATAAAAGCAAAAAGTGAAAATAAAATCAAGCGAACACGCGATAAATCAACCGAATATCATTATTTGGTGAAAAACAAGGTAACTGGTGACGTTTTATTAAAACCCATTTTTGATATTCATACATATATGAGCAATCCAAGCAATAATCTTCAAATAAATTGGAAAAACGAGTTCAACCATCGCGACTATTGTATAGACGAAAGTCAGTACATCGAAAAAGTTAAATCATTAATGAGTTGCATTCAAACATCTGTGAGAGAAATGATTTTGCGAACAAAAGAGTTTGCCGATGCTGACATATCTACTTATTTATAGATTTAATTCTGAATATCTGTTATGATATTTGTTATCATATTTGTTATCATATTTGTTATCATATTTGTTATCATATTTTTTGTTCTTAATTGGAATGGAAATAGCATATTTTACGGGAAATGACATTTTTTTATAATGACACTACTAACTTGTTTATGACCAATTTTAAAACGATTTGAATATATATAATCACGCTGAAATTCTTCTGAATTAAAATGAGAAATTATATCATCTATGTTAACACTGTTTTTTGGAACAAGACACAATAATGTTCCTCCAAAATATTGAACAGTACCGCGAAAAGCAACTTCTTTTTGGCGTGTTATATTACGTAAATAAATACATGGCTTTCCCCAAAGGTTTTGAATACTCGTCATATTGCGCGGTGCACCCCATTCAAACCAATTTTCTTCATTAAAATCCTTTATTTTTCTTTCAAGTAACTCAGATTTATGTTTTTGAAGATGATTGTTGATTTCTTTATTATTTGTAGGAAATGACTCTGGAAAAATAAATTTTTCATTTTTTTCTTTATCTACTAAAACATCAATATTTCCAATAGATGATCGATACACTTTGTCTTTTCCTGAAACAATGCCAACATATACGTCAAACAAAGAGTCGACTGTTACACCATTTACTTCTATTTCACTAAATGTTATAATTCCTCTGTTTACATTGCAAAACATTTCTTTTTTATTTACCATTGTTTTATTTGTCATCAACCCCAACTGATAACGAAAAACCATGACATCAATACTTGCTCCTTGAAACAGTTTTTCATTGTGAGGAAAATAAAAATCTGTAAAACTCCCTGCACTTGTCATGTTAGTTATAATAGAAGATGCACTCGTTAGTTTTATGAAATCAGAAGGAACAATAAACAAAAGCTCACCATCTTCTTGTAACGAATAAAAACATTTCTCAATAAATTTCAAATATAAATTCCCCATTTTTTGTTTGACAAACGGAGGATTTCCAATAATTGTTTTGTATTTCTGTATTGGTTGAATGATGAAATCACAATACAAAAAATACTGTTTGGGGTTTGATGAAACAACACGACTAATTGTTTCATCAATTTCGTAACAAACCATTGGATAATTTTCATCATATTCTTTGAATTTTTTAAGTAAATGACCGGCTCCAAAAGAAGGTTCGAGTAAACATTCGCCTTTGTGTTGCACTTTTTCAAAAATAAATGTTTGCAATTCTTCGGAAGTTGTAAAATATTGTCCTAATGTTTTTTTCATTGTTTAAAAAAACATTATTAAGTTTCAATTCAAAAGTAAATACGTTTCGAGGTGTTAATTATGAAAATCAACATAATTTGGGGGGTTATTCTTAATGTTTAAAAAAAAAGAATCGCATTCTTTATTACAGCATCTGGCAAGCCCCATGGGTTCTATTCCAAAATCATTATTTAATTGATTTATTCTATTTTTCACCAATGTTGCCTCTTCGCTATTTTCAGATTCAAACCATGGAATTCGGGTCCAATATTTTTTCATTGTTGCTAGTTTAGATACGTGTTCTATATATATATTTCTATCTAAAAATATTTTTTCACAAGAGTGCATTGTTGGTACTTCCCAAAAAATATATTTTACATAAGTATTTAAAGTGCCTAATAAATACATTTCTTGGCCTATCATTTCATTATTTTTGCAAGTTATTAAATAATTTATATTTTTTTTCTCCCATGTATTTTTGTTTAGAAAATCTATTAGGGTAGAGCTTGGTATGAAATCCGCATCCCATTTAAAAAGCCATGGATATTTACCTTGTGAAAAAGACCAATTGATATATGTAACAAACGAATTAGGTGAATCTGCATCTGTTGCAAGTGTTTCATAACCAGCTCTAGAAACATCTTTATCATAAAATAACAATTTCACATTAGCATTTTCTTTTACCAATTTTTCTGCTATTTCTTGAGAACTATCTGTGCATAAATGTAAAATTAAAATAATTTCATGTGGGATTGTAAGGAGTGAAAGAGAGTTTATACTATCATATAAAGTAGATTCTTCGTCGCGAATTCTAACTATAAAAGAAATTCCTTCATTCATTATTTTTGCTAATATTATTATTTCTGTACATTTGTCTTTCATTTTTTAAAAACATTAAGTTTATTAAGTTTAATTGCAAAAATTAGTTATTTTCTCTAGGTTGTATAGTGTCAATATCGGCGACACTTTCGGCAAATGACCTATTTAAAGTATTTGAAGTCGAGTTCTCTAAAATTTTTGCAAAAACATTACTTGCGATGATTTCTTTATCTTCTTTAGTCATATTTGTTATCGTTTTTTGTGTGTTTATATAACTCGATAATTCTTCAAGTAAATATTTTTTATTTTTTTGTTAAGTTCCCTCTTTGATTCGTATCCTATAAATTCAAAAAATGATAATATAACCATATACAAATACGAATATAGGTCATTATTTTCCCAATGTCGGTTTTTTATTTTTCTAGTTACTCTTTTTTTCAAACTATACATAGGGTTTCCTCCATTTTTTTGAGAAACTTTTGAGAAGCTCTTTTTACCCTTCTTTATCATTATTATTATCAGAGAAACTATTTAATCTTTCATATAAATGAAATAAGGAACCAAATAAACACTGACAATGAAAAATACTATATTCACATCAAAACTAGCTGCATTCAATAATGCGCTTAAAACCACCGCCATTATTACCAAAATACTATCTCCATATAAAGCGTTCACTCCAAACTCCTTAGCATAACCTTTGAAAAAATCTAACATGTTATTTGATCCTAACGGGACTGCTCGAAATAACAAATAAAATAAAATATCAAAAATTACTTGAATAATCACACAAATAACAGCAAATACAGTTAATCCAACGTTTAATTTTAATTTGTATACCAAATATCTACCCATTAGAATATATAAAACACCAATTAATATATCCGCAATCATTGCAGATAATCTGTATTTTTTATACCACTTTTCTAAAGTGGGGCCCTTTATAATATGTGAAAATGTAACAAAAATAATGAATAAATCGGCATAAATGTTTGCGGTAAGTATTGGTAAATATTCAAATTTATCATTAAAGTTGATCGTGGGTTTTACATGAGTTATTTTTTCAATAATGTAACAAATTAAAAAAGATAGACCAACAAGTAATAAACTAAATACACTCATATGTTAATATGTTTACGGAATATAAAAATGTTTGTAATGGTTATTCTTTAACTTTTTTGAAGAATTTCTTCCTTTACAATATTTTGGGAAAATCCCTTGGGGCGATTACAATTAATACTTTTTTATTTTTTTTGCTTTTCATTATTGCAAGAGAATTTAATTTGCAGTATGAATATTACAAATCACATTTGCAAATGGTCGATTCATGTTATGATCAACATGACAATGACCATCATCCAAAAAAATTTTATACACTACATTGCAAGGAATGGGATATTCTGCTTTTTGTTCCATTTGACGTAAGTAATCTCCAATTTTAATGTCATCCGTCTTTGGAATCCACACGTTTACTCCTTTATAACCAACATATAATTTAATATTTTGTGTGTGGAAAATAGTTTGAATAACTTCATACAGTCGTTTCAATGAATCCTCTTTTGTGCAAGAAACCAATTCGGAATAACCACAACACTTTATCACTTCGAAAAAGTAATTTCGTTCTTTCAAGCTTCCTAAAAATTTATTATATAAATCGTGATATTTTTGATTCGGATCCATTCTTCTGGGTAAAGAAACTTCTTTAAATTATTTTACGTTATTTACTTTAAAAAAATATATTTTTATAACTAATGAAAAAGGTTATTACTAATTTTGAAACACGTCAAGATTTTTTGAACTTGTTGCCAAAGAATCCTGGGCTTATCATTATTAAATTTGGTGCTCCATGGTGCAAACCTTGCCAAAAAATTGCACACATAGTAGACGGATTTTTTGCAACATCTCCAGAATCAGTCATCTGCGCGGATATTAATATTGACGAAAATTTTGATCTTTATGCTTTTATGAAGAAAATGGGCATGGTAAATGGTATTCCGGCTATTTTAATGTACAAACAAAATAATTTATCATACATTTCTGATGATTCTGTAAGTGGTGCTGATCCAAAAGATTTGGATGGGTTTTTCAAACGATGTGGTAATGCGTTGGCCGCAATAGAAAGACAAAATAAAATCAAATAAGGTTCACTCCTTTTTACAGAAAAGTTTTAATAAATTTGTCGAAACCCATAAAAACGCCAAGGTCCATATTGAAGCCAAATAATCTCCAAAAACTGCGATTGACCATCGAAGTATAGAACATACTGGCGTGATAGTCATAAACGGTGAGATTAAAAATCCCACAACCGTTTGTGGAGTGCACCATATTGCATAAGCATTTGCCGCAATAAAATGAAGAACCGTTGCAGCCAAGAAAAGATAAACAAAATCCAAATTGCTATGAATAAAGGATATAACAGCAGTAAATGTATTGTAAACAAATTTCATCTTAAATGCATATTACGATGAAATTAAAAATATTTCAATTTATTGAGTAATTAAAATAATACTACCCCTTTAATGGATAAATCTGGGTTGTATTTGTAACATTCATACAAAAACCATATCATAGTTAAAAAGTAGAAAATAAATAGTAATGGAATATATTTTTTCAATATATCATAATAGTTGTATAAAATGGATTGCGATATCAGCATACAAATTCCCCCTACAACAAATATATCATATAAAAGTAAGGGTGTGTATGGAACCGCTTTATCAAATAAAGAAAATAATGCTACATCCCAGATGAAAAAGATATATGAGATAAATATAAAACCTTCTAAAAGTGATTTTTTGGGTAAAAGAATGTAGTAATAAAGAGAAAATGCAAATACTATGTATCCTACCGTAAAGATTGAAGTGTTTTTTAATGTAAAATTATTATCTAAATTTTTATAAAAGTTAAATTTATAGCCTTGTATCTCTGATACCATATTTAAATAACTTGTCATCTCACTAATAAGTAAGCAATATTGCATAATCATAAAAATAAGTAAAAAAACCAAAAAATGTTTATATTTCATAGTAATTTAATAGATTATAAAATAGGAGATCTAGGAAGATCTGATTTAGGCATTAACGCCGCATCTGCATTGATTTCTTTGCGCAAGGGGCAAACTTTGTTTTCATAAATTTCTAATATTGTTTTTACCGTTTTACTTCTTTTAATATCTTCTCCAGTTAGTTCTACCAAAGCAATTGAAGTCTTTTTCGGATACGCTTTAAATTTTGCAATAAAGTCCGAAAGTCCATTCTGCGCACTCCTGTCACTTTGTTTCAAGTCGCCAGTTACTACCATTTTTGTATTGTCACCAATTCGCGTTGTAAGCATTAACATTTGATTTGGTGTACTATTTTGCATCTCATCTGCTATGATAAAAGCATTTTTGAAGGTTCTTCCTCTCATAAAAGCCAATGGAGATATTTCAATTACTTTGTTTTTTATCATTAAATTTAATTCTGATATGCTATAATATTCTGTAAAAATATCAAAAATGGGTCTTGTCCATGGATCCATTTTTTGATTTATATTGCCCGGAAGAAAGCCAAGTTGCTCATCTTCTACTGAAACAATTGGACGTGTAATAACAATTTTGTCAACATCTCGATCTTTCAACTGTTGTATTGCTTCTAAACACGCAAACATTGTTTTACCCGTTCCCGCCGGACCTAAACATACGACAAGATCTTGTGTTTTCATAAAATTGACATAGTTCCCTTGATTTAATGTTTTTTGTAGTGTAAATAAATTTTTCTTTGCAAAAACACTAGACAACATTAAAAGAAGGTACCACATTATATCTAATATTATATATGTTTAAATTATAATTCAAAATCTAGAATAGAATATATTTCACCATTTTTTTGATATTTTGCCACGATAGATGGATTTGTTTTGTTATTTATAATGTCTTCTGTTTTATAAACATTCATTTCATTATCTATATAATAAATAATTCCTCCAATCTCTTGAGCCCATACTTCTACTTTTTTCATGATAACATTATCTTGAACAAAATTTCCGTGTGGTGATCCCTTTGAATGTGTTCCGCAAAAATCACACCCCTCTTTTTTTCTGCGTGAACATTGCTCTCCGTCGGAACGTTTCGATAAACAACGTAAAAAGGGGGCTACTGTATTCTGTGATCGTTTTCGTTTTTGAAAATCTGATTTTTCGACACAAAAATTATCATACCCATTGATAAATTTGCATATTGCCAATTTTTCATTCTCTTCGACATTTGAACACGTCACTTCTTGTACAATAGAAGCTTTCATAGATGCCATAAACTCTTCAATCTTTTGCGATAATCGTTTTTCCATTTTTAAGTTTATTATTATATTATAATTAAATCAATTTTTAGTCTTTAACAAAATTACCACTTAAAGCTTTGCGCGGTCGTCCGCGTTTTTTAGGAACTATTGCCTCAACCTCTTTCAATGTTATTTCATTTATTTTATCGAGGTTTAAATTTTCTTTCTCGATAATTTCAGCTTCAACGGACTCTTCAACGGACTCTTCAACGGACTCTTCAACGGACTCTTCAACGGACTCTTCAACGGACTCTTCAACGGACTCTTCAACGGACTCTTCAACGGACTCTTCAACGGACTCTTCAACTGGTTCAACAACGGGTTCCTTATTCTCCTTATCGGGTTCCTTATTCTCCTTATCGGGTTCCTTATTCTCCTTATCGGGTTCCTTATTCTCCTTATCGGGTTCCTTATTCTCCTTATCTTCTTTAACAAGTTCCTTATCGACTTCCTTATCTTTAACAGGTTCCTTAACAACTTCTTCGATGACAATACCAACATCCTCTTCAATAATAATGTTATCGTAAAGTGAAGTTGGGTATTTAAAATCAGAATCTGAACTATTACACGAAAACATATTTGTCAAATCAACTGTTTCATTATCATATATCATAGATTTTACACTTTCAATTGTGTTTTTATCCATATCGCATTTATAAACATCTTCGGTTGTATCGTCAAACTTTATATCATTATTTATTTGATCTGAAAAAAAACGCATTTTTGTATGAATTCGTTTCAAATATTTCAACTGCGTTTTGTGAAAAAAGGTGATATATTCGCAAAATAATTTGATTTGATTTATTATTTTATCAATATCATATTGAAATGTGTTGATATAGTTGTCAATAGACAAACCGTAATCTTTTTTATTTTTCAAGAGTTTCAATTCTTCTTTATTATTCAATACCAAATCATAAATTCCTAAAAGCATAGTTAAAATAGTTTCGTGAATATTTTGAATAATAATAAAATCATATTCTTTATATGGTTCTAAATCTTTGTATATAGGAAAATTATTTGATTTACTTAAATATGCTAATTTTGTATCTTTAAAAACATTATCAATATATTGTATGATCATTTTGTACAATTTGTAGTATTCACAGTACATTTTATTAGAGATCATTTTATACAATCGACACAAATCTTCATTTTCAGTATCCATTAATCTACTTTGAAATTTGAACGAATCTAAACCAAAAATAGAATTAGAGGATAAATTTGAACGAATTATTTCAGAGTACACATCTTTCAATTTTTTAACGCGTATCATTAATGAATTTAAAAGTTCGTTAATATCATTTTTTATTATAACTAATAATGTGAACTCTTTCTTCAGATCATTTAATTTGGTTTGTACCATAATATGTAAAATTATTTTCTTTTTACATATGAAATCCACACTAAGTCCAGTTGCTCTAACAAAAATGGATTTAAATTTTCACTTGCATTACAATTGGCTTCGATTTGAGAATGAAATTTGTCGGATCTTTACAGATTAAAGATTTCTTTTAATAAATTCTTTAATACACATCTATAGGGTAAAAAAGTGCTTGGGGTATGAGTGCTCATATCATCCGACATATAATGATCGGGAACATTTATTGTAAAATTAAGAATATGATTTGTATCTACAAATGATTTATTGGTATGAATACACAATAGTTTAAAATCGTCATAATGATAAGTTTTAATGATATAATCTACTAATAAAGATAAATCTTTATAGTTATCATTGTATCTATTATTCATTTCATTATAAACATCGGCCTCACTTGTATATACAAATAGTATTTTCTTTTTATTTTGTAGTATATTAAATAAACGTGCAAATCTTTTCTTAAACGTTTCAATTGTATCTCTGTAGTTCTCATGTATATCAAAATGACCAAACCAAACATCATCATTTGTTCTTACCATACCCATCTTTGGATAAAAATCATCCTGACTCTGTAGGTATTTCAAAATAAGTGATGCAGTTGTAGGAATATAATCAAATGGAAAGGATTCCTTGTATAGATTCAACTCTCTTAGAATTATTGCAGTAGGGCATTTATTCCCAATCGATACAATGTATTCGTATTCATTACTATTTACAAATGCTGTTGGAGGAGAGTAATTCATTGTATACTAACAATATAATAATTCACATAAATTACAATATGCTAATCTTGTTTTACCTTATCAATCTTCATAATCCGCGAAATACATTTCCAAATATTAAATAATTTTATATAGTATGAAAGATTCTGATGATTCATCTGTTATTTCAATGGAGTACAAATTATATGAAAATGCAAATGATTGGACAGAAGAACACGAACATATTTTTATTGAATGGTCAGATAAATCAATGATTTATAGATGGTTGCATGCACGCGCAAATGTAATGTATTCAGATCTAAATGCTTGGTATACTATCCCCGTTATTATTATTTCTACACTCACTGGGACAGCAAATTTTGCTCAAGATAAAATTCCACAACAATATCAAAGTTATTTTGGGATGATTATTGGAACATTTAATATAGTGGCGGGAATTGTAACAACCATTCAACAATTTCTTAAAATTACGCAATTAAACGAAGCCCATCGTGTTAGTAGTATTGCATGGGATAAATTTTACCGTAATATTAAAATAGAACTCTCTAAACATCCATCCGAAAGAATGCAAGTACTACAACTATTAAAAATATGCAAGGAAGAATTTGACAGATTGATGGAAACAAGTCCAGTAATTCCAGACAAAATCATTGCAGATTTTAAAGATTCTTTCGAAGAAACTGAAACGTATAAACAAATTTCAAAACCAGAAATATGTGATGTTCTCGTTTCTACGAATGTAACAAGAAATTCTTGGTTTAGTGATGAATACAGAGAAAAAAAGCTACAAGAATTATCAAAAGTATATAAAATGAAAAAAATTCAACAAAAAAAAACCGAAAAAGATTATGAAAAAATACTCGCCGACTTTAAAACAACCTTTTTTAATTTACACAATCGCGAACCGACATACACGGAAATAGTGGACAATCTTACGCAAATAGATGAAGAAATTCTTACAAAACTCTTGGGGAATGTATAAATTTCCACAGTTTACAGGTTATATACGAGTAAACCGAAAATACAAATAACCCAATGCTAAATAACCCGAAATATGGTAAAAAGTAGCTAATGATAAGAAAAAGAGTAGAAACATACACCAAATTGCGTTTGTAATAAAGAGATAAATATAACCCATGAAGTCCCATATTTCCGTTTTTTGTTGTTTCAATCAAAATAATTTCAATATAAAATGGTATCAAACACACAAACTGCATTAATAGATATCTCAAAAATTATTTAATATTTAATATGAAACAATTCAACTGAGTTTTACTGCAAGATACATTTAAAACGGCACAAAAACAAATAGACAAATCACTTGATATTAAATAAAATTGATTATGAATACTATTGTATAGTTATACAATGACAAGCAAAGAAGTTAAAGATTTGATTGTGAAAACAATAGATAGTGAAATAATGACAAGCACAGAACTTGATTTGATTTCGAAAACAATAGATAGTGAAATAATGACAAGCACAGAACTTGATATTGAAATTAAAAATGCGGATGGTTTGGAATATTTATCAACTATCCCAGATGGGTCGGTTGATTTAATATTAACCGACCCTCCATACATTATTTCAAAAGAATCTGGAATGAACGCACACTATAACAAGGTTAAACATAATGAAGAACACAAAGTAGGTTTTGTAAAAACAGAAGAAGAATGGGTAAAATACCAAACAGAAAATAATCTAGATGATACAAAGAAAGATAATTATATGAAATATGGAACTATATATGGAAAAAAATATTGTGTTAAAACTGATTTTGGGGTCTGGGATAGTGAGTTTACTATGGAAATATTAGAAAGATTTATATGCGAATATTACAAAAAATTGAAAAACGGGGGAACCATAATTATATTCTTTGATTTATGGAAAATATCATTCTTGAAAGAAATTATGGAAAAATATAAATTTAAACAAATCCGATTTATTGAATGGATAAAAACAAACCCTCAACCATTAAATTCAAGCGTAAACTACCTAACAAATTGTCGGGAAATTGCTTTATTAGGAATAAAAGGATCAAAACCTACATTTAATAGTAAATATGATAACGGAATATATATGTTTCCACTTCAAGGTGGAAAGAATAGGTTTCATCCGACTCAAAAAAGTTTAAGTTTATTTGAAGAATTAATTACAAAACATTCAAACGAAAATGATGTAGTATTAGATACATTTTTGGGTGGAGGAACAACAGCAATAGCGTGTAAAAATACTAAACGAAAATTTAAAGGTTGTGAAATATCAGCTGAATATTTTGATAAAGTTATGCAATTAATTTAAGTTTATTCGTTTTAATTTTATATTTTATCTCAGTAATAATGGGAATGACACCAACTGAATAGTAATAAATGTTTTTATCAAATTCTACTGGGTCAAACCAATATGTACCATTTTTACAATTAATGTCATTTTTATCAAAGACCTTTTTTTCCCAAGGAAAATCAAAATGATAACATTTATATCTCTCTATGTTTTTTGCCGAAAATACTTTTCCGGTTTGTTGTTCCGTTTTACAAATTTGTCTTTTTTGTAAATTACAATGATTGCACAATGGTTGAAAATCACTAAATAACTGCGTTTCTAAACTTAATACACGAGTATCATTATATAAGTCGTTTTTGTGATCACATATTGTCTTGTGTGTGCCACATACAACACACGATAAACTTCTAATATTTTTGCGTATATCTTTACGTATTGATCTTTGTTGGGTATTTTTTCTTATTGAATACACAAATAATCCAAGTATACTACGACCCTTTTTGGAACCTTTAATGGAATCTTTAAATTGGTTAAGGATTTCGTCCGGTATTTTATCATCGTTTTCACTATATGTATCCACATGTATCTCTTCTCCAATTTTTGATATAGAGCTATAATTAACTTTTCCCAATCTATCACCAAGACCATTACCACCCCAATATAATTCTGGACATTTTTCTTTTATTTCGGTTGTTGACACTATTTTTGTAAAATTATCTGTTATGCCTATAAGTTGCTCCAGTTTACTTTCATGCGACATTTTGTGATTTCAGTATTTTAAAATTATAATACTGAAATCACAATCAATTTTTTAGTTGCCATTTGTGCGAGCGTATAAACGTCAAATAATTGATATAATTGATGAAGGAATGAAATTTGGGTCCGACATTCTAACAATTAAATCATCGATTGTTTGCAACCACGACGCTAGAAGTTCGGGATTTTCATAAATGTCCTGATTTGCATCGAAAACAGTTCTATTCATATATTGTAACATGCTTTCATGATAACGAAAACATTTCTCTAAATACTCTAGTGGAATCACTTCGCCAACGCGCCCGCGTTTAACAACTCGCTCAAAAGAAATTTCAGGGGTTGTTTCCAGCATTACTACCATATCTACTGCTCGTGTTGAAAACTCTTCAAACATTTCGTTGTATATCTGAAATTCCACATCTTCCATTTTTCCTTCATCGTACAACATTTGCGCAAAGACATACTTGTCCGTGAGTATGCTGCGTTCCGTAATGATAACACGATCCATGCCATCTTTTACTTCTTCGAGTAATTTCGCCTCCATTTTACGCAAAATTTTTATGCGCGATGTATAAGCCATCATCTGAAACGCAAACGAATATTTGCTGGGGTTGCTGTAGTATTTTTGCAGCATGCTAACACCAAACTTGTCTTTGACATTTTCCCACAATTCCACGGGTTCGTCGAGGAAATGCACTTTATCATTATCCGCGTATTTCTTTTTAATCTCTTCCATAAGAGTACTTTTTCCGGCACCAATATTTCCTTCAATCGAGAGAATGCGAATCATCTTTTTAAGTCCAAATGAGTAAATATAAAATCAATTTTTTTGAAAAATCTTCGTAATGTTTGTTTTTTACATATTTTTCAACATAGATTTTTCAAACTATTTTCATTAGAATATAAACATAATTTTATATTATAATGAAAATGGGACATTTGCGAGTTATTATTGGATGTATGTTTGCACAAAAAACTACAGAATTGCTAAAATGCGCACGTAACTACAAAGATATCGGATCGAATGTAATAATTATTAATCATAGTTCAGACACGCGTTATGGTGATAAACATATTACAACCCACGATAATGATTCAGAGTCATCTCTTTTTATTGAATATTTACGAGATGTTAATATTCAAGATTATCAAGTGATCATTATAGACGAAGGACAATTCTTTAAAGATTTGGTTGAATATGTTACATTGTGGGCTGATACACTTGATGTAAAAATAATCGTAGCTGGTCTTTCTGGAAACACAAAAAGAGAACCAATTGGTGATATTTTAAAATTAATTCCACACGCAGATGAAATAACACATTTAAAATCAAAATGTTCTATTTGCAATGGCGAAGCCATCTATTCTAAATTTTTAGGAGAGGGAAAACCAACTGTAGGTGGGTCTGAATCATATATTCCAGTATGTAGAAAACATTTATGAATGAGATTTGTGTCGTTTTTGCTTCGGGTATTCAAACCCATTTTCCGGTTCTCGAGTTTTTTGTGTTCGATTTCGTAAATTTTCTGTTGTTTTATTTCGTGTTTCACACATTAACATACCTTTATTAATTCCAGTAATATCTACAGCATGAAAAGAATGTTCGCGTGTGTTGACTTCTTCTATTGCGAATTCAACGTATTCGCCTTCTACAAGATATTTATACTGATCTCGTGAAACAATCAACGATGTGTGGTGAACAAAAATATCAGAGTTACCAATTGGAATAGTTGGAGTAATAAACCCAAATCCGTTTTGGATATTAAACCATTTTACTCTACCAGTTAATCTTTCCATTATACAATAATATAAAATTCTTTTAAATAGTTTCTATTAGTTCAATTAATTCGTTGTAATTTGGTGTATCAAAATAAGAAAGAGATCGAACATACTCTAAAATTTTTGACAAGATTTTTTCATTCAACGATTGTTTAAATAATTTAATATCTTCTTCATCTTCACTTTTTATCCATTTTTTTTGAGGTAAAATCAAATAATAAAGAATGTAAACAACACTTTCTAAGTCGTCCTTTCGACTTGGTAATTTTCTATTGTGAACATTCAAACTAACAAATTCTTGTGTTCCTATACAATTTGAAATAACATCCTCTTTGACGTGAACGTTAGACGTATTCATATATGATTTCGCTAAACCAAAATCGATCAAATATATTTTATCATAGTCCTCCTTGTCAAATAAAAAATTATCTGGTTTTATATCTCGGTGTAGTAACTGATAATTATGGACTTTTTCAACCAACCTTACCATTTTTTTAGCTAAACGTTTTACAATTATTAAAGGTATCTCATCGCTTCTTTTTTTTAAATCTGCTAAAGATAATCCCAATAAATCAAAAACCATGTAATAAACAGTATCTGTGGACCCATACCATTTCAACCGAGGAAATCCATCCTCTTTTGCCAATAGTAAATAAATATTTGCTTCGCGTTTCAATAGTTTTGTTTTTTGTTTGCATTCTATCTTGATTGCAACTTCTTCTTGTGTTTTGGTATTTAATCCTTTGTACACTATTCCAAATTGTCCGGAACCAATTTCCTCCAAAAGTTTATAAGTTGAATTCATTTATTAATTTATAGTTAATATTTAATATTTTATTGTAAAGATCTGGTAGCACACGTTTTTAAAAAACCAGCACTTCCACAAGAATTGTCGCTTGTAGAACCTCCAGCACATTTTGTTTCATCTGTTATAATCATACAATCCGTTGGACAAGTACTTGAAGTATAACTACTACAATTAACCAAAGAATTTGAACTTGTGTCAAAATTTTCAAATTCTATTCGTTTTTTGAAATCACAAAATATCAATGTCAAAGCAATGATTAATACTATTAAAAGTCCGATATAAATAACATTTTTTGATTTCTTCATATAGTATACTATTATTATTTTGGAAAGATTTAAATATAAATTTATATTTATTGTAAAATGAAATTGTGTGCAAGTGATCATAAAACAGAAGATATTACATTATTAGATCATTTTGATTCTTTTCCACACAAACTAAGTTCGTTTCAAAAATATGCTATAGAAGCGATCGTATTAGGAAAAGACGTTCTTATCACAGCTCATACTGGTTCTGGAAAAACACTAGCAGCAGAGTTTGCTATAAGACATTTTACATCTATTGGGAAAAAGGTGATTTATACATCTCCTATAAAAGCACTATCCAATCAAAAGTTTTATGAATTTCAATCTAAATTTTCTGATGTTTCAATCGGACTTTTAACGGGAGATATTAAAATGAATCCATTGGCAGATGTATTAATTATGACTACTGAAATTTTACACAAGAAATTATTTAATTCGTCGCGCGACAATTTTGATTTAAATATGGATGAAATAGGTTGCGTTATTTTTGACGAAGTGCACTACATTAACGATAAAGAGCGTGGTCACGTATGGGAGGAAACAATTATGAATTTACCAAAACAAATTCAGATGACAATGCTTTCAGCCACCATAAACAGTCCGGAAAAGTTTGCAACATGGTGTGAAAAACGCGGAAACGAGGTATGGTTAATTCCTACTTATACACGAGTTGTTCCTTTGACCCATTATGCGTTTGTAGTTTCAAACTCTCAGTGTCTTAAACTTGTCAAGGAGAAAGACAAACAATTGGCTATCAAAAGGTTTGCGAATAAACTTCATGTTATCAAAGATCCAGCTGGGCTTTTTTTAGAAAATACATATCAAGAAGTAAAAAATTTTTTAACTGAACAAAAGGGAAGAATTACTACTCGACATGTCTTGAACGAGGTTTCTTCATTTATGATGCAAAATGAAATGCTACCTGCACTGTGTTTTGTTTTGTCGCGTAAACGATTAGAACTTTGTGCAAATGGTATTACAACAAATTTACTAGAAGAAGACTCTGATGTTCCTTATATCGAAAAAGAATGCGAGTCTATTATTCGTCGTCTTGCTAACTATAAAGAATATTTAGGATTACCAGAATATCATGAAACTGTGCGTCTTTTGAAAAAAGGAATTGCTGTTCATCATGCTGGAGTCATGCCAGTATTACGTGAAATGGTGGAAATATTATATGCAAAAGGCTATGTAAAATTATTATTTGCAACCGAAACTTTTGCGGTTGGTGTAAATATGCCTACCAAAACCGTATTATTTACTGATGTTCATAAACATGACGGTAATAATTTCAGAGTGTTGCATCCACACGAGTACACACAGATGGCAGGTCGTGCTGGACGTAGAGGAATTGATAAAGTTGGAAATGTTATTTTACTTTACAATTTGTTTGATAGTGAAAAGACAAGTCATCGAGAGATGCTTTATGGACAACCAGCGGTTTTGAAATCAAAATTTGAAGTTTCCTCTCAACTTATATTATCACTTCTTTACAATAAATTAGATATTGGGGAATTTGTAAAAAAAACAATGCATGTTTATGAAAATGAAATATGTACCGAGGGAATAAAAATGAGAATTAAAGAACTAGAAGACAAAATAGGAGTATATGATAAAAAAATACTAGAAAAATATGAAAATTTAGTTTCCAATATTAAAATTCACACAAATCGCAAGAGAAAAGACTTTCAGAAAGAATTGGCAGACTTTGTACTTTTACATCCAACGCTTGAAACAGAACTACAGAAAATACGTGAAAAACATTTTGTTCAAAGAGAAATTGATTTATTAAAATTACAATTATATGACAATATTTCTTATGAAATCGATAAAGAAATACGGTTTTTGGTAGGAAAAGGATTTGTAGATGAAATGAAGTTGACGGACAAAGGTATTGCAGCTTCACAAATTCATGAAATTGAACCGTTGATTTTATCTACATTGCTTATGAATGGTAATTTAAATGAATTGACTACGAAAGAATTAATTGGTATATTCAGCTGTTTTACAGATATTAAGGTATCTGATCCCATTGCTGAACCAGTAAATTATATTTTGGAATTGTTAAACAATGATATTTTAGTTTACTCAAACGAGAGAGCATTTAATTTGAATTTACAATATGATTTGATGGAGTATGCAATGAATTGGTCAGAGTGTGAAACAGAAGAGGATTGTAAAGGAATATTACAAAAAATGGAAACCGATGGCATTTTTTTAGGAGATTTTGTAAAAGCTGTATTAAAAATTGTGAACATTGCACGGGAAGTAGAAAAAGTAGGATTGATGTTTGATTTAGTTGTAATGGAAGCAGTTTCATATGTTCCAAATGTTATGTTAAAATATATGGTAAATAATCAATCATTGTATATTATATAACTATATATTATGGATGGAAGTAATATGGAAGATGGAAGTATTGGTGATTCTGCTATGGATATAGAAGTTATTCCACCAGACGTTGTAGATGACACTATTCGTGTTGTTTGTGATACAAGAAAAAGATTTTCCGACTTTATGGCTCAATTAAATTTAGATGATGAAGTTAATGGGTTTACTAGTCATCTTAGTGATGAAAACCATGTTTTATTACATTATGGAGGACGTGGTTGGAATAATTTGAAAACAGAACTATTGGGAACTAAACGCCCAAATTCTTTAGAAGAAATAAGTTTTTTAGCTGGTAATTATGATATCATTGCATTTACAACAATGTTTGATCAAACATATATACAAAAGTGTGAAAGCGCAGTTGACACACTTTTTGGTATTATTCAAACAAATTTTGACAGGTTGTTAGAAAACGAACGCACTTCACCCAGATCTCCTAGTTCTAGTTCGTCAAGTTCTTCAACCTCTTCTAGTTCTTCAACCTCTTCTAGTTCTAGTTCGTCAAGTTCTAGTTCGTCAAGTTCTAGTTCGTCAAGTTCGCAAGACCAAATACACACAATTCTTGAAAAAGCACGTACAGCACAACCTTCACATGGAGTAACAAAATTAAGAAAAGAACCTACGACGAGGACAAAAAAGAAGGCTCCAGAAACAGCAAAGTATGAGTCAGATTATGTTTTAGAACTTCGTAAAGAACTTATTCCTAGAGAACACACAGTATCGTATAGCGTGAGTTTTCAAATAGTGATAAAGTATAAATATAAAAAGGGAAGAATAGTTGAGAATAGTTTGATTAATCCAGGCAAACTTGAAAGAGAAGTATTTTATTTTGAAGTTGCAACAACTCCTTTTGATATTCCATTAATAAGACATTTTTTGAAAGATCCGTCGTCTAATTTTGTTTCTAAATTAGGATTGTTTTTTTTAACATCTTTAATGGGGGTTGATAGAACTACCAATAAAGGAGTTCCTTTAGACAAAATAAGAGAAGATATTTTATTAGAAAATATTGATGGGATAATTGATGATTTTTGTATTCTAGCTGATAAAGATCGAGGAAGTGTTCAAGACGAAAGTTTGATCATTTTTTCTCAGTTATTTGATCGTATATATAAGTTATCGGATTTAACGGGTAGGTCTTCATCTATAAAAGATGCAAAGGATTATTATAATCTTCTTCAAACCAATGCATTTCAAAAATTGTTTGAAAAATTTGATTGTGGTGTTGAATGTCAAATGTCTTCGAGTAGAAAAACAATTGTTAGTTATAAAGAATTTTTAGCTTATATTGATGATATGCTAATAGATAATGCTGGAGGAAGTACTCCTGGATTGGATGAACCAAGTTTCAGACTTTTAGCAAATATTATGGCAAATTCTATAAATTTTATTTGTCAAACAATAAGAATGGAAATTGGTGGTGGCGATGCAATACGACGATATGCATATGATTATATACCACATACTGCAGATTTAGATTTTAAAGTATTTTTACACAACTCAAAATATATTCCTATGATTATTTTAATAACAACATTTTTTGCAAATTTTATGGAAAAAAGAAATTATTTCAAAATAAAATATAATGCTACAATACTGTTTGGAAATAACCGTCTTCCAATAGAGTTTGATTCAACAAAACAAGAAAATCGCTTATCAACCAGATATATGCCGGATTACGTAGTTCCATTAATAAGCATTGATTTGAGAGTAAGAATGTCAATAACTGTTAATAGAACAAAACTTAATGGTATGATGCACAGCAATGCTATTTTAGACATAGGAATAAATAAAGCAAGAAAAGATGAGATAGCCGCTAAACAGTATAGCAGAGCATGGATTCCAACAAATATTGAACATTTAGAAGTATGTTCTGGATTTATACAAGAAATTGATGGAACAAGAAGTATCGAATTAACTCCTGTGCCTACATTATTAGCTTTAAAAAAAGACGTTGAGGAATTATTACAAGGAGATAGTGCAAAAAATAGAGCAGCAGCTGGTAAAACTGAAAAGGACATAAGAAGATTAGAATTAATAGAGAGTTTGATTGCTGGAAGAATTCAAAATACTTTGCTTGATTTGCGCGTTATTTCTCATTTAGACAAAGTAGAAGGACGAAGAAATCAACATTTTATAGATATACAAGATCACTTTAGTGAAACTATACAAGATATATGTAAATTATACAAAAATGAATTATTTAACTTCAAAATGGATTTATTAGAAAGTGAAAATGTACAAAGGTTAATTGTTGTATTAAATCGTGGATTGGGTCCAGCATCTTCCTTAATCTCAGGTGATAACGTATATCTTTTGGCAAAATATTTAGAAAAAAAAGATACTCCTGGCGAAACTAGAAAAACTTCATTTGGTAATGAATCCCGACTGAGAAAAATCCAAGAGATGATACAAGACTTATTATATCGTGAAACTAAAACGGAAAGGAGAACTATAAAGAGAGGAGGAAAACATAAGCACAAATGCACACGCAAATGCACACGCAAATGCACTCGCAAATGCACCCACAAATGCACCCACAAATATATCCATTAAATTCTTTAGTTTCAAAATTTAAAGAATGCAATTAAAGATAACTGTCAAGTTATATAAAATGCGAATATGTTTTGAATCAAGATACAAAAGATTTACTAATATTGTAACTGTACCTCTTTCTCAGTACTTTGGTTGCAAAAATATGGAAATTGTTGTTGAAAAACGCGAGGACGAATTATACATAACTTTTAAACATACATCCAAAAGAACTCCTATTCATTTTAATCTTCCGATTGAAATAAATAAACTCATTTATTCTTATTGTGGTGATTTTATAGAAATTCAAACAAAACTTGTTTGTCCAAAATTGTACCCTTACAATCCACCTATTTGGAATTTAATAAAAGTGAATAATAATTTGTACAACAGTGGAGTTATATCTTTGACAGAATACTATAATACAATTGTTCAACATGTTAACGAGAGTAATGGAAATTTAAAGAACTGGTCGTGTGTGTATGGGTTTGAAAAAGAAATATTGCGTTTTTTTACAAGGATTAACCATTTTGAAACTCTTATTGAAAATATTTAGTATAAAATTGAAAGTAAATTAAATAATATGCCAACCATAATGACTTCAGAAAGAGAAAAATACGAAAACACTATTAAAAATCATCCGAATTATGATTTTATTTCCAAAGAATTAAAAAGACAATGGGTTTCTGTATCAAAAAATGGATCTAATCCTAGATCAGATTGTTGGAATAAACTACATAAAAAATTAATTGAAGAAGGAAAATTACCCCAAGAGTCTACTCTTGTAAATGTAGCAAGACTCATACACCCAACTAAGAAACATGTATGTAAAATTTGTAATATACAGTCTTCAATATACTACGAATATCCAACAAAAACTACTGTTAAATGGTTAAAAAATACATTTCCTTATGTCAAAATTGACGGAACTATTTTTGATATTTATCAACAAATCACAGATAAGAATGAATTATTTACTAAATACTTTGGAATGAATATCGAGAAACTCGAACAAGTCTGTAAAAACGACGAATATTCAGGTAAAAAATTATCACCTGGTGTTATGGGCAACCCACCAGATAGGCTGGATGGATTTCATTGTTATAGTATTTGTTGTCGAAAAGCAAAAGATACGGGGAGAAGTGACGAAAATATGAAAAATTATGTAAGGGACAGGAGAGCATATGAAAACATAAGTGATGGTAATATTTTATTAGCTAACTCTATCACAGGAAAACTTAATACAGTGAAATATTCTTGTTTTATTTGCAAAAATGAAGAAATAATGTCAGCAGATCATATTGGACCAATATCATTAGGATTTATTCATGATCCTATAAATATTCAAGCGTGTTGTTCATCGTGTAATAGCAGAAAAAATAATAGAATTAAAATTGAAGATGTAAGAAAAATAAAAATATTAGAAGAAAAGGGTATAAATATGTTATCATGGTGGGCAATTAATTCATGGGATAAATACAAAAATATGGATTGTTCAGTGTTATATAAAAAACTGCGTAAAAATGCAAAAAAATTCATGTGTATTATTGACTGGTTGAAACTAAATAAACAGCATATTATAGAAGCATTTATTGATACATATATGAATCATGACAAATCATATGTTATTAATAATATTGATATATTATCTTCAGGTGGTATTGAATTCACATATACAGAAAAGATTACACATAAAAAAACAAAACAAAAACAAAAAGAAAGAACTATCCAAATTCTTTTAGAGAAAAATGGAACCCAAATGACTTTATCCGAAAGTGAAATTGGATATTTATCTGATATTGATATTTCTACATTCAAGAATAAGATTTGTAAACTTCTCGAGGAATTATAATTTTTGAGAATCTAATTTTTGTATCATTGTATTTTTTGCTAGTCGCTTAATAATTTTACACTGCAATTCAGAATCACCAAAGTTATTGCTCACTATACTTAAATATTGATCATTTTTTTTATCTATCCATTCTGGATTCTTTTTTTGCCAATCTAATATTTTACTCGTATTTTTTATTGTCAATGTATTTATGGCACGATTTAATATTTTATGGTCATTTTCCCAAAAATCGTCATCTTTAATATATATTGTTTCGCGCTTTATATCGCTACAATGTATTGGACGTTTGTGCAACTCTAACTCTTCGAGGCCTCGAATAAAGATTTTACTTATCCCATTGACAAATCCAATTTGTCCTGTTTCTATAATATCACATTCTTGTACTTTTAATGAATCAACAAACTCGTTTATATTTAACGCATCCTTACACGTTTCATTCAAAAAAATATTCAAGTTAAATGTTTGAATATTTTGAACATTTTGAATATTTTGAATTATTTGTGTTTGCTTTAATTCCTTTGTTTGCTGAAGAAGCTGAATTAATAAGTTATTTGTACACTCTTGTTTATGTTTCCATAAAGACTGCCTTGTTTTGTATGATTTTTCACAATTGTCACAAACAATACCATTTAATTTGTGTTTATTTGTTTTCAAATGTTTTGTATAATTACTCTTTATGGCTGTTTCATAATTGCATTTTTCACAAGTGTACATTTTGTTTAATTATTATTTTGGATTTAAATTATTTCCTAAAAATCTAATAATATTCTCACTTATAGCCTTGCTCATCTTTTTCATTTTTCCATTTTTGTCTGGATATTTGAATTCATTGATTGCCGAGGGATTTGTATTGACGCATTCTATAATACCACCAATTGTCTTGAATTCTTCTATCAGATGTCTTGCAGTTACGTCACTTATACTTGGTATTTGCATAAGCATTATCTCATGAATATTATTTTCTGTAATATTTTTGTTCTTTGTTTTGTTAACATATTTTGCATAATTTTTTTCAGTACTCTCTTGCGTTTGTTCTTCCTTTTCTAATAAAGGTAATTTCTTGCGTTTCGCGAATAAATTGGAGAGATAGAACGCCGTTTCCATCACATTTGAGGTCCGCATTACCGAAAATCCTTTTGCATGTATTGATGCCATTGCTGAGAAAAGCATTTTTTTATCACAAAATTTATACTTGTAATCCGAAAAATTCCCTTCCACAATGTAAACAACATTGTGTGGATTATAAGAAGAATTTAATAATCTATAACCTTGTTCACGATAACGCCCGTCTTTAATACTTGCTTGCAAATCTGCAAGCGTTTTTCGTTCAAAGACTAACCCATATTCATCCATTGAAATATCACCCAATTCTAATGTTTTTGATTCTGTTTCTGGAACAAGTTTGATCAATTCAGTATACAATTCAGTTTCTCGCGTATCCACGATCATTTTATTATTATCATCACGAATGCTTTAAATTTTAATCAAACATCATTGTCGTAATTTATTATAATAACATAAATCATTATTAATATATATGTGATTATCTTTATTTTTCTCGTAACAATCTTCAAGATATTTGCCATCTGCATCATATCTCTTCAATATCCATTTTACATTTTTAGATAAATTATAAGGTATTATAGCCATAGCAGTATCAATTTTACGAAGCTCAACATTATTACCTTTAATTCTATTATATTGATCAAACGTGTACATTTTATTATCAATTATATTCAATAATCTATACAAATTAGGATGAATTATGTTATCATCATCTAAATAATATAGTAAAGCGTTTGGATTTGTAATCTTAGTTAAAGCATAATTTCTTTGCGGGTTACCAGAAATACCTCCATTTTCACATTTATAAACATATTCTTTTATTTTTTCCGAATTAAATAAATGTGGATTATCAATTATTTTACTACCATCATAGACAATAATCCATTCTTCTATATACTCAAAATTAATACTTTTTGCCATTTCTAATAAATTATCAATTCTATAGGATGGTGTTATTATTGTTAGTTTATTTAAATTTTTAAATATAGGTTCGCCGTTTTTTATTAATACAAATAATTTATCATTATTCCACCCACTTGAATTTCTATTCTTATGGTCGAGTTCTACAAAATAATAATCTTGAAAATTATTTAGTATTGGAGCTAATCTACTAATGTAATCATTTTCATTATATGATTTAAATATATCTTCAATGATTAATACTCCTCCTGGTTTCAAGTATTCGTACGTATTTTCAATAACATTTATTTGGTCTTCAAATTGATGCGTTGTATCTTCAATGATAATATCATATAAAATATTTAATTTTTCAAACGCTCTTATAATGCTAACCTTGTTTTTTACATTTATCTCGGAAAGAGTTATATTGTTTTTTTTTTTAAAATTATTTATTATTTTTTTGTTACAGTCAAATCCATATATTTCAGCATTTGCAAAATATTCTTTCCACATAAGCAGCGAATTGCCTATGCCTAATTCTGCTATTTTTAATTTTTCATTTCTTTTACTTTTAAATAAACCATCATAAAATAATGTATAAGGATGACAATGCCTTTTGTTGGTAACGTTATTTCGTTGACTCGATTTATCTGTATCATACTTTCTTCCAATTTTACACATTTCAGACGAATTACTTTTATAATTTATTTTTAAACTCATATTATATATTTTTTTTTAAAAAATTGCAAAATATTTGACTATAGCAAATATCTTAGTCGAAGTGTGATAAACCTTGCCATTTTAAATTAGTATAAAGGTATTTTGTCTAATAAATGAGATTTTGTATACTTTTCATGCTTTTCCAAGCGTGGTCATTAAAAATATGCAAGGATTGCAAGTTTTTCGAAAATGGTTTGTGCAAAGCAAAAGGCGATGTAAAATTGGTCAATGGCAAAATTACGCATAATTTAGCAAAATATATGAGAGAATATGACTGTGGAAAGAACGCCGTTTATTTTGAAAAAAATAACTATAAAATAGTGACGGTTCCATATTATTTTGTAAAGGAAAATAAAGGGTATATTGCTATTATTAGCGCAACCATTTTGTATTGTATAGCTATGATTAAATATGGCTGAATTATTTTATATCTTTATATTATGGAAGATTCAGAAGGAAATCTTGAAGTTATTACTAATTGCGATGAAGGAAAAAATTTTTGGGGGTTTACCGGGGATATTATTTCAATTCCAGATAGGGCTTTACAATTTCTCTTAGGTTCCTTATCTGATCTTGGAATTTGTAACGATAAAGTGTACACGTGTTGTGTTGAAGATATAGAATTTTTCTATAATTTATTCAAAGCAGAGAGTGTTGATAGTTTAAAATTTTTAGAAAATTCGAAATTTAAAATATTCTCGCAATTTCGCCCCAATTATTTACCTGACCCATTGACAAGGGGAGGGTATAATTTTCTTGATATAATTTTGGATTCTATTTCTCTCAAAAAAAGGTTAGATGAAGGTTTACCTTTACAAACAAGTCTGACTGAAATAACCTCTACACGCAAAAGTATACATAAATTATTATGCAGTTCACAATTTAAAATCAGAGAAATTAAAAAAACAATTGAATCCTCTTCCTCGACCTACGATGCAGTAAAATTAAAAGAATCAAAAATATTAGAACCTCAAACATTATCTATGATAAAGTATTTATTAAATAATATTGGAAAAAACACCAATGAGCTTTGCAATTTACTTTTAGATTATGTCAAGATATTGCAAACCGAAAAATTTAGAGAAATATGTGATTTAACTAATATTCTTTTGCTAGGAGGATACAAGGTTGGTGCACAAATAACACCAGCCATAATTAATGCTTATATGAATTATCCTAAACCCAAATTTGTGTTTAAGAAACCAGAACACGTTGAATATTATTTGCGAGTTATGCCAAACCGATTTGATCCAACTGAATTGGAAAAAGTTTTAGGATCTGAAAATAATAATAACAATCATATTTATGCTTTTTTTGATTTTTTAACAAGTGGAGGAAACTCTGGAAGTGTTGAAATTGCACCAGTTAATGAAGTAGTTGTTGTACCAGATGATAAAGTAGATGTTGCAACAGTTAATGAAGTAGTTGTTGTACCAGATGATAAAGTAGATGAAGTAGATGATGATCCTTACTATGATGCTCAAGAAGGAGAAACCCCTGTTGTGATTAATCAAGCTCATGAAGGAGAAACCCCTGTTGTGATTAATCAAGCTCATGAAGGACTAACCCCTGATGTGAATAATATACTAGAGAGTTATAATTCAACAGTAACTAAGAATAATAGTATTTGTTGTAAAACCAATATATTTTTATTTTTTGATATGCTGAGTTCTACAAACATTAATTTGGTTAATGGAATCAGCTTTGAGGATCTTATCAAAAAAAAGAAAGAAATGGGTGATGAGCTATATAATGCAATGGCTAGTAATAGTTACAATATTGATAGTTTTGATAATTGGTTAAAAGAACAAACTCCGGCAAATCTTCAAAAAATTAGTTCGTTTATGAGTTCTTTCAATGACTTATTTAACAGTCTTAATAGTGTTGATTATGCAAATATTGTACGAATTGCACAAACTCCAACTGAACAAACTCAAACTAGCCAAACTCCTGAAACTAAAAAACGGAGGTGGTGGTGGCCATTTGGAGGTAAGTCTAAACGTAGAAAAATGAAAAATCCTAAAAAAGTGAAAAATACACGTAAAAAAATAAAAAATCTTAAAAAAATGAAAAATACACGTAAACAGAAAATTCGAAAAACTAAAAAATAATTGTTTCAATTTTGACTCGAAATTTTTACTAAACCAAATTGCATAAAAATTAAAAATAACCTTTATTTATATGCAAGTTAAACAATTCGTTATTGATGAAAGCGGTGAAGAGAATTTTGCTCCATATAATGAGAGATGTACAAAAAAACTTGTTTGGTTTTCACTACAACTTGCAAAGAGTATTTTTAACCCTAATTTAGTTGGTGCTTGTCTTCACTGTGCATATGCATTCTGCTATGAAGATTTAGAGTTTTTTTTTCATTTATTTACAGCAAAAACGGTAGAAGAGTTAAGTTTCATAGAGAATTCAAATTTTAAAATGTTTGCAAGGGTTAAAAATTTGTCGGATAAAGAAAACCCATTAATAGAGAGGGGTTCTAATTTTCTTGATATTATTTTAAATTCTTTTGCAATTAAAGATAAATTAAGTAAACAAAGCTTCAGGGGTATCGATCTTTCCCCTGATAAGAGCATATGTTATTTAGAACAACTTTTTATTGAACATAATATAAACGATGACTCACATAAGAGAATGTTATTCATGGCACAAGTTATATTAAATAAAATTGGAAAAAACACCAATGAACTTTGCAAATTACTTTTAGATTATGTCAAGATATTGCAAATTGATAATCCCGAAAAATTTAAAGAAATATGTAATTTGACTAATATTCTTTTGTTAGGAGGATTTGAGGTTGGTGCACCAATAACACCAGCCATAATTAATGCTTATTTATCATATTGTGAAATATTTGAAAAAAAAAATCATGTTGAAACATATTTGAGAACTATGCCAAACCGGTTTGATGAAACTAGATTGAAAAAAGTTTTGGGAGAAAAACTCGAAAATGAAAACATTTTTCACTTTTTCAATTTTTTGACAAATAACCCAAATGATGAAAGCGCGATTGTTCCTGAATTCGTTGAAATGGCAAACACCCAGCCTGAATCAATCAGCATCGAAAACCCAATTGAAATCAATGAAAACTCAAAAATGTATCCTCAACATGTGATCAATAAAACCCCAACCATTGAAATGGCAAACACCCAGCCTGAATCAATCAGCATCGAAAACCCAATTGAAATCAATGAAAACTCAAAAATGTATCCTCAACATGTGATCAATAAAACCCCAACCATTGAAATAGTAGATAACGATAATTATCGTGACAAAATAATCAGAGATTATCTTGAAGCTTGTGAAATTAGCAAAACTCTTTGTAAGAATTACTGCCAATTGTCATTCTTTAATAGAACATTCAATAAAAGATGTATAAAAAGGTGTCCAGATATATTTTCTCTTGTTGAAATGGTTTCTCTTGTTGAAATGGGTCAACATTCAGACGAATATAACTCAATATATCAAGAAATGTTGCAACACAAGAGTGATGTAACTACTTGGATTATAGAAAGATCTTATCAGGCATCTTCACAAGATTTAATAATTATGAAAGAAATTTTTGATAATATAAAAACCAGAATGGAAATAATAAGGGATAATAATTTGTACGATAACCTTGTAAAATCACATAAAAGAACCAAGAAACGATGGTGGCCGTTTGGAGGCAAACGTATGAAAACAAAACGTAAAAAAATGAAAAATACGCGTAAAAGAATTAGAAAAACTTAATATTACCTTATATAAATGATTATCTATGTAATACATAATTGTCCTTTTTGTAAAAAAGCAATCATGGCGCTCGACCATTATCATTTAAAATATAAAGTAATTCGTGTGAAAAAAAGCGAAAAGGATTATTACAAAAAACAAAACAAGATGGAAACTTTCCCTCAAATTTTCGATGGTCGAAGAAAAATAGGTGGTTATGATAATTTAATTGAATATTTAACTATTTTAAACTAGAATTTTCTTATAAAATTCTCTGACTTTGAGATTTATTTTTATCTTACTAGGATCATATGAAGATAAAAATAGCCCCTCTAAACTTTTTACACGCGAAAGCGCTACATATGTTTGACCACATTCAAAAATTCCCGATCCAATATCAATTTCCGCCATCTCCAACGTCGATCCTTGTGATTTATGAATGGAAATTGCCCACGCTAGAATGAGAGGAAGCTGTGATACACAAACATTTGGCATTTTTTCGCTTTCCCAATTGTGCGGCGTTATTACTTTGTGAACACCATTCTGAAATTTTACTATTGGAAACCCGGAAGCAAATCCAGTAACAATTCCTTGACTACCATTGAATAATTCCATTACTTTGTCATTCATTACATTTATAATACACATCACTTGTGCTCCTTCTTTCAATGTAAGCGTCGATTCGCACAACAGTCCCTTTTTCAGAATGTCGCATTCCATTTTTACTGCATCATCGCCTTCTGTTACTTTCAAATTGTAAACATACTCCTCTCCAGTTAATTTTGCCATACTTGCCCGATTCATCGAATCAACTCGTGATTTTGTTGGATACAATTTTGTAGGAACTATATCTGCCTCATAAGTTAAGCCAACTCTAGACAAAAGGAGCGTATTTGCACTTTTTTTGATAATCCCTTGTCGTATTTGTTTGAGAATCGTCGCATATTCATGATCCTTTTGTCGAAAAATTTGCGTCAATTCTATTTGATTTGTAAAAACACGATCCCATAAGGAACTCTCAAAACAAAATGCTTGCGATTCTTCGTCGTCGCCTATAGGAGGCAATTGATAAAAATCACCAGAGAATATTATTTGTATCCCTCCAAAATAGTCGGTGTTTTTTCTCACGCGTTTTGCAATATCATTGAGTAATTCAAACAATCGTTGAGATAACATACTCACTTCATCAATGACAAGTATTTCTATTTCTCGCCACGATGTTCTAACATGATTGTTAAAATTTATTTTTCGTATCAAATCTTCTATTGGTTTATTTCCTAGACCAATACCAGCCCACGAATGAATAGTACGCGCGTTGCAATTTAAACGAACTGCCGCACATCCAGTCGTTGCAGTTACCATAATGTTTTTTCCACGTTGTCGAGCATCTTCATAAATTGCATGCAATAGTTCGGATTTTCCTACACCACCGGGACCGGTAATAAAAATATTTTCACCATTCAAATATTTTTCAAATACTTCTTGTTGTTCTGTTGTAAATTGCATTTTTAATGAAATGTAATTTAAAAAATTTATCAATTTTTATTTGGAATCATACACAAATTTTTGAGCTAATTTTGATTTTTATAAAAGGACAATATATGTTTTGGAAAGAAAAATTTCCGTCGTTAACTTTTCCATCTTCAAAAGAACTCGTGATGTTTGGTGAAAGATTAAAGAATAGTGCAGAGTATGAAGCTCATCAAAAAAAAAATCGTCAAAACTTTACAGGGTATGGTAGTATGAAAGAAATAGAAAAATATAAACCCAAAAATAAAACCAAAAAAAATAATTTTAGTTATGTATGGGATAAAATAAAAAATATATTGAAAACTTTAAAACTCGTTTCTGGTTATAAAGGCAAAAGGAAATCTCTTTCATATGGGGTAGAGTTAACAGAAGTTCCTACTAATAATCCTAATAAATACAGTGAATTGGATAAGCAAGAGAACGACACAAATCTTGATGAAGACACGTATAGATATAATAATTTACTTAAGAATGAAATTAGACCACCTATACCATATACTCTAATCCAAAACCAAATTAGACCAATACAAGAGAAGAGTGTTAAAAGTCCAAGGAGTGCACACTCGTCAAAATCTAAAAGTAAAACAAAACGCTCTCCAAATAGTTGGGAACTTTAACGACGTTTTGTTTTTCTGCGTTTTGGTTTGCGTTTTGTTCTAAGATTTTTTGCATTTCGGCGTTTTGTTTTGCGGTTTGGTCTGCGGGTTGGTTTGTGTGTTGGTCTGCGTTTTGATTTGCCTCCTGTATTGTTTGAAACATTTGGCTCTGGAACAGGAAGCTTTAAATTATCGCCTTCGTTTGCAACCTCACCTGTAAAATCATTATAAAGATCATTATCCAAGTCATCAAATCTTTTCCCTGTGGTTGATAATACAGGGCCATTGACCGTCGCTGCTTTGGCTGAGGCTATATTAACGCCTTCTGTGTCATTTTTTTCTGGTTTAACACTTCTATCTCTGTAATTAATTTTATCCAAAATTTGGTTGATAACAGAAATTTTTTCAACTCTTTTTTTTACATTGTCCTCCCGAGAGAGCCCAGATTCATTAATATTTAATGCTTGGTCTTTGTACCTTTGAGCAACTATTTCTGGAGTTTCGCCTTGATTCACAGGGGTCGTTATGTCATCTTCCATAAGTTGTAAATTTTTGTCTGCACTAACATATGTTTTTTTTTTCATTGATGCAGTTGGATCAATTATTTTTCGAAATTGGAGTTTTCCTACAGAACTCTTATCACCATTACCTGTTTTAATAACAACGCTTCCTTCATTCTTTCTGGTGAACTTTTCTTTAGCAGCTTTTTGAGCTTCTGTAAGAGCGTTTGAAAGAAGATTATTTGTTGATAAACTTCCTGCAGGTGGAGCAGTTTTATCAACTTTTTCCGTTGCAACATCTTCAAGTTCTTTTACTTGAACACTCATGTTATCAAGTAATTCAATTATTGTATTATCATCGTTGTTGTTGGTTGTTTCAGCTACTTGTAGTTTTCCTAAGTATTCATTAATCTTTTGTATTATATTAAGCTGTTTCTTAAGTTGTTCATTTAATCTACGTGCTTCCGCGTAAGATGCTTCTTTAAGTTCGGTACACGCCGTAAGTTCAGAAAGAGTTGATGCTACAGATTGAGTTGAGGTTTGGAGTGCTGCTAATGCATTATTTAATTCAGTACTATTAGTAGAAGCTTCAGCAGACAACGAGGCGATTTCGCTTTGTAAATTTTCATTATTTTTGCGAAGGGCGTCTATTAAATCGTTAGATTCTTGTTGCAATTCATTTAGAGATCTTTGTAATTCGGCAATTTGACTATCTAATAGAGCTTTATCAGCGTCAGTTTGACTAGTTAAACTAGCGAGTGCATTTTGTGATTCGGTAATTCTACCACTTAATGCTTTATTTTGTTCTATTAAATTATCTTTACCACTTTGTAATTCGGCAATTTGACTATCTAATAGAGCTTTATCAGCGTCAGTTTGACTAGTTAAACTAGCGAGTGCATTTTGTGATTCGATAATTTTACCATTTAATGCTTCATTTTGTTCTGTTAAAATATTTTTACCACTTTGTAAATCGGCAATTTGTTTATCTAATACAGCTTTATCAGCGTTAGTTTCACTAGTTAAACTAGCGAGTGCATTTTGTGATTCGATAATTTTACCATTTAATGCTTCATTTTGTTCTGTTAAAATATTTTTACCACTTTGTAAATCGGCAATTTGTTTATCTAATACAGCTTTATCAGCGTTAGTTTCACTAGTTAAACTAGCGAGTGCATTTTGTGATTCGATAATTTTACCATTTAATGCTTCATTTTGTTCTGTTAAATTATCTTTACCACTTTGTAAATCGGCAATTTCTCTATTTAATAAAATTTCTTTATCATGAGAGTGTTTAATTATAAGTAGTTGTTGTTCTTTAGTTTTATCAAGTTCTGATTTTAACGTTGCAGCTTCACTTTCCGCATTTGCAAGGTCCTCTTGGGTTTTAGTATTAAAAGCTATTTGTTGAGTAATAGCTTCTGCATGTAGTCTGTCCTTTTGTGTAAGCGTTTCTTTTACACTATTAAGATCTTCCGCCTGATTTTTCAGTTGGTCATTTAAACTTTCACTAAGCCTTTCTTTTTCATTTGTTAAATCTCTTAATAAATCATTCAACCTTTCTATCTCCGCTTCATTACGAATTTGTGCATCTTTTAGCTCGTTTAAAATATCAGATAAATTATTTATGTCAATCTGTAATTTAATAAGCTTATTTTTTATTAAACCATTGTTACTTTCGCCAGTAGTTACATTATTATTAAATTTACTCATCAAACTATTGAAAATATTTACTTCATCTGCAAAAGGTTTATCAAGATCACTTTCAACTTCAATTGGACCTGTACTTTCAACTTCAATTGGAACTTCAACTGAAGATCCAGGAACTATTTTTTCTTCACCATCAGCCATATACTATATTAATATTATATTTTCATTCCTTCGCGGATTTTATTAATTTCATTCAATATATTTTGTTGTTTAACTAATTCAGAAGAAGTATAATCAACACATTGTTTCAAACCATTTAATGATTCATTGCTTCTTTTTTCTTTTTCTATATTATCAGCATTTAATTTAATTAAATCATTCTTTACCTCATTCAAATATCTATTTTGTTTTGAAACATCTGTTGGTGAAAATTCATTAACATCTTGAAAATCATGTTTTATATTCAAAATTTTAGGTATTTTGATATTTTCTTTGGAATTATTTGGAAATTCAGAAAGTGCAACCTCATATTTTTGGTTATTTGCACCAAACTCAAATTTTGTTCGGTTGGTTTCATTACCAGAATTTCTTTGCATTCTTATTTCATTTACAGAATTTGGTCTATTTCCTAACTCATTCCCAGAATTTCCTCGAGTTCTTATTTCATTCACAGAATTTCTTCGGGTTCTTATTTCATTGACAGAATTTTGTCTATTTCCTAACTCATTCCCAGAATTTCCTCGGGTTCTTATTTCATTGAGAGAATTTGGTCTATTTCCTAACTCATTCCCAGAATTTCCTCGGGTTCTTATTTCATTTACAGAAATTCTTTGCTTTCCTAACTCATTCCCAGAATTTCCTCGGGTTTTAATTCCAGAAATTCTTGGATTTCTTAATTCATTCCCATTTGATTCCGAATTATGATTCGATCTCGTTCTAGGTCTTTTTGGGCGTACAATGACATCAAGATACGTAATTGTTTCTGCAGATTCATTCCTTCGTGTTTTATTCATATATTAATAGCCGATACTTTTGTCATCCAATGTAATCATTTTTGTATCTTGGTAAGGAAAATATTTTGGAGTGTCAACTTTGCACATTTATTATGGTTTGATTATTTTTTGCGAAAAAAAGCCGATACTTTTGATACTTTTGATTTTCTTGCATCTTTTTCAAAATTCGGAATTTTGGAAATTTTATTTTTTTAATAGAAATTTTTGACATCATATTAGTAACATTCTTTTTTTTCAAAAAAATGGCAAACCTTTTTTCGAAAAACCGAAATTGGACATTTTAAAAATGTCCAATTTTCATATTTTGAGTTTGAGAATCCGAATTTTCAATAAAATAAATTAAAAGGAATCCTTCATTTAATAAAATGGAAAAAGAAGCTTTGGTTGAAAATGTGAATAGTTGGGTGAACTTGGATGACGAAATCAATCGTCTGCAACATGAATTACGTGAATTAAAAAAGAAAAAAATGTCCATTACTAATATATTAGTGGACGTGATGCGCAAAAACAATGTCGATTCATTTGATATGAAGGATGAATCACTTTTATACAAAAAGCAAACAATTAAGCAATCCATTAACAAAAAAATGTTGTTGACTGCACTCCAAAAAATGTACAAAGACGATGAAGTTGAAAAAATTATTGATTGTGTTTTAGAACAACGAACTGTAAAAACGAAAGAAACGATTCGTCGAAAAAATTGAAAATAATTTTAAAAAGTGAAATGAGCAAAAAATGTTCAGACTGATTCTAATCGCATTTATCGGGGCTTGCTATGGAGAGCAATTTGTTCAAGATGTGGTTACCAGCATTTTGAAGACAGTGAGTGAAGGTGTGGAAAAATCGCGGATGGCTGGAAATAAACAGTATCAATTGTTTATACAGTGGAAAGACGAAAAATCAAGACTGGCAGAATGTGACTACTGTCACTTCTTTATCGAAGACAACGAAACGATCAGACAATACACGGATGATGATAGAAAATATAATTACGCGAGCGAAGCATTCGTTTTTCCGACCGCAAACAATTCGAAGATTCCTATGATTGTCTTAGACAAGCAACAAGTGTTGACACATATTTTGAAAGAATTGATCGACCTTTTTGAATTGGACATTCAACTAAACGGCGACACTTGTTGTCATTATTTTACGATTGTTTGGTAAGATAACATTGTTTTGTGTTGTGCTTGTGTATTTTTCCAAGGAATCATTAATTTGTAATATTCATCTAACTTACTCGTTTTAACTATACAATCACGATTAATTTTAAAATACTCTTTTTTGTAATTATTTAAATAAGATGGAACGTATATACATTTTATATTATCTGAAAAATCTAATAATTGTGGTATGAATGTTCCATAACTTATTACAATATTTGAAGCACCCAATATTAATTTAATATCTTCTTCTAATGACTGTAATTTGAATTTAATGTTTGGATATAGTGCTAATAATTTATTTATACAAGGATTAAGAGTATCTTCTGATATTAAATATATATTTTCATAATTATTCCTTTCAATTATATCTTTATAATAAGACAATGGTGGGGTTAAATATTTTGGATGAGGATTTTTTTGAAATAAATCTCCACTTCTAATGTGTATCACTAAATCATTTTTTAATGATTCTATCCCACTAAAGATAAAAATTTCTCTTAAAATTTTATTTACCTTGTCAGCATTTTTTCCAAAAATTAACTGGTGATCCTTGATTTTTTCTTTGTAAAAAAAACTATATTTATCTTCAATAGTTTTATTTTCTATCGTAATATTTTCATTAATAACTAAGTAAGTAGTATTGAAAAACTTGTGTTTTGGGAGTATTACATTATAATTATGAAATAATGCTATATGTAGTGCATTTTTGATCTGTATAATAAAATTACCTAATCTTGCCGCATTTTTTATATTAACATTCATAATATTACATATTATAAATAATAAGTTTAAAAGGTGAATCTAAAGAGAGTTATCGAAGACAACGATCAGACACGGATGACGGAAATTATGATTTTTCGTTATAAAGAGATTAACCGATTCCATCTGGTGTACTAAAATACAATTTTATAAAAAATTGAAAATAATTTGCTCATTTATTTTCAACAAAAAATGAATCTGGATTTAAGCGAACGAATCAATCTTCATGTCAAGGGCCACAATGTGTTTTTGGTACAACGGGATCAGACGTACTGTGAAATTGTGGATGGAACGCGAGGAAAAACGATTGCGCTTGAGTTAACTGTTGACAATCTGTGTGAAATATTGGAAAATTTGCATACGTATGTTCTGGACGAAGAGATCGAAATAGATTATTTTGTAGACAAAAACATTGATTTTCGGAATTTATTTCCTACCATTGATTTTGATATTTGTTGCGTATGTTATTCGACCACCGTAAATGAATTTGAGTGTCATCACACTATTTGTATGTTATGTCAAGCAAAAATATCAAAATGCCCTCTTTGTAGAAGAGCTGTTTGACAAGCAAAATATCCAATAAACGCGCCAACAAAAGCACCAACTAACACTTGCGAAATTGTATGATTTTTATATATTACTCTTTGCGACATTGTTAATAATGATAGTAAAATATAAAATGTTGTTATTTCAACATTTTTTAATACTGAATAAATGTACACTGTAGATAAAACTACTCCTTGAGCATGACCAGATGGCATACCATAAACATCCGATAATATTCGAGGACTATGTTTTTTTCCATTCAAATTTAAATCTCCTTTTGGTCGAGGTTGTTTTATGATTGCCTTTAAAATAAAATTTAGTAAACTATTAAATACCATTGCAATGATATAGCCAATCAGATAGATTTTTTTAGTATATAATAAAAATAGCGAAAGAAAAAATAGGATATGTGGTCCAAAATATCCAAACATAAAGTACTATTTGATAAAAAATTGAATTTTTTATCAAATATTTGATGAAACAAAAATGGACGAATTTGACTTTTACGAGATAAAAAAATGGGGGTTTCCGGATTGGGTTGATGGAGAGTTTCCATTTTTAACCAATTTATTTATAGATTTGTCGCGCAATCCTCATTTCATGTCTGTAAATATTCTTTATGCGAACTTTGAAGCGTTGGATGGAATTTTTGCTTCGTGGTTTCATGTGAATAAAAAAACACTCTTTTTGCGGAAAAAGCTTCTGGAAAAATACCGCGGCGAGATATTGTACAATCATCGAACAGAACTCGCCTATTTTCACCTGACACGAGGAACTGATATATGGTTTGATGAAGTATGGAAATACAGATCTGTAGTAGCAGATATTTGCTCAAAACGACCAATGAGTGAAATTACGTTTCCAAAAGAAGATTTGAATTGGTATTTGTTAGCATCAAATCCACACAAATGTGTGATTGAATTTCTGAAAAAGAATCGAGAGAATATAAACTGGCCGGCATTATCGGAAAATTCGTCGGACGCGGCAGTTGACCTTTTGTTAGAAGAAGAAGAGAATATAATTTGGTGGAATGCATCGAGCAACACAAATGAAAAAATAATGGTGCATTTTGAGAATCGTCGAGATCTTTCTAAAATTAGACTCTCGAAAAATCCAACTGATATGGCGGTAAAATTTCTCTTGACGGGTTCTTATGAAATATATTGGTTTGAATTTTGCAAAAACCCAAACGATAATGCAGTCAATAAAATCATCGAGATTGTGACGGAGAATAGGAATGACGCGCGAATTGATTGGTCTTGTTTGTGTAACAATCAGAATCCAAGAGTGCTTGATATTTTGCGGAACAATAAAGACAAAATAGATTGGCCAATTTTTATCGCGAATCCAATTTGCTTTAGTTACAACTACGAAATGATGCGCGAACGTTGTTTACCGTTAAAAGAGGAAATAGAAGAAATGTTCCTTCGACCAGAAAATGTCATGGCAATCATCGAACGCGAACGACTCGATTCCGAAGAAGATTTTGACGTGATTTCTAGATTAAATGCAAAAAATTGAATCGCGTTCAATTCAAATGATTCAATAAAAATGAATCAAGACTTTTACAAATTAGTGTTCCCAGACTGGATTGATGTGGAAGATTTACCACCTAGCTTCATTATGGACTTATCACACAATCCTCACTTTATAGCTGCAGATATCCTTTATGCAAACTTTGAAACATTGGACGCGAATTTTGCTTCGTGGTTTCTGTTAAACGAAAAAACACTCTTTTTGTATGACAAACTCATTGTAAAATATCCACATGAAGTCAAGACAAACCATCATACACAAATGAAATATTTTCATCTAAGAAAAGAGAATTCAGTAGACAACTACAGAAGAAGAGCTGCACTTATTTGCGAAACACAACCGATGTGTGAAATTACGTTTCCAGAGGCAGATTTGGCTTGGTACTATTTAGCAGCAAATCCTAACAAATGTGTGATTGAATTTCTGAAAAAGAATCGAGAGAATATAAACTGGGCAGTATTATCAGAAAATTCATCAGACGCCGCGGCCGAATTTTTGTTAGAAGAAAGAGAGAATATAAATTGGTGGAATGCATCGAGCAATACAAATGAAAAAATAACTGCGCTTTTCACTGAACAACGACTCTTGTTGTCCGGATATAGACTTTCGAGAAATCCAAGCGATGCGGCAGTTCAACTTTTACTGACAGATTCTTTTACGATAAGTTGGATTTCATTTTTCAAAAACCCAAACGATATTGCAGTCGATAAAATCATTGAAATTGTTTCAGAAAGTAGTAACGACCCGCGAATTGTTTGGTCGGCATTGTGTGAAAACAAAAATCCACGAATATTGCCTTTATTAAGCAAAAATAAAGGCAAAATTGTTTGGTCAAAATTTTTGAAGAACCCACTTTGCTTTAGTTATAATTACAAAATGATGCGCGAACGTTTTAGTGGAATAAAAAAAGAAATTGAAGAAATGTTCCTTCGACCAGAAAATGTAATGGCAATGATCGAGCGCGAACGACTCGATTCCGAAGAAGATTTTAAGGTTATTTCTAGATTAAATAGTTAATTTTGTTTTTGCTTGTTCTTTCGCTGCTTTAGCCGCTGCTTTTGCTTGTTCTTTTGCTGCTTTTGCTTGTTCCTTTGCTGCTTTAGCCTCTGCTTTTGCTTGTTCTTTCGCTGCTTTAGCCGCTGCGTTCGCTTGTTCTTTTGCTGCTTTTGCTTGTTCTTTTGCTGCTTTAGCCTCTGCTTTTGCTTGTTTTTTCGCAAGATCACTATCTTTTTGAATTTCTTCCCACAATGAAAAATAAGGAATATCTGTTAATGAAGTCGTTGGATGTTTCAACAAGTAATTGTGTAATTTTATACTTTTTGTTAATTGTGTTTTTGGTAATTTAATATGAAAACAACAAACAGATGCATTCAACCTTTGTAAAAAAGTTACTTGTTTTTTAACGCAAGATGGTAACGCACAAACACCTTCTTCGAATAAATGTAAATAGTCTACTGTAGGAACTATCAATGGATCCAATTCATAATCTTTATTAGTAGTTGTTACTCTAAAAATTTTTTTTCTTGGAGGCAATAAACCTTTTTGGATTTTGCGACAATATGGACATTTCAATTCATTGTCTTTTAATCGAATATCGTTTTTAAATTTTGGATTCATTTTTTGATTATATATTTCAGTAAATATAGAATCATAGTTATAAACATGATTGCAGTCTAACACACATTTATCAATAAGTGGATTTCCACTAATTAAACACGTGTTTGTAGATGGTTCGTCTATTTTCTGCATTTCACTTTTAAAATCAAAATCATTCTCAAAAACAAAATTCATTACCCTTTTTAAGATTAACCTTTTATATTTTTTTCTATCAAAATATTATGGTTTCTATCAAAGTCTGGGGTCCATCATGTTGGACATTATTTCATACGATTATTGCAAAAATTAAACCAGAAGAATTTATGAAAATTCGCGATGGTCTATTTCATAATTTGAGGATCATTTCGCAAAATCTTCCATGTCCAAACTGCAGTAATCATGCAAAGAATTTTTTTCAGCGCCATCCTAAATTAATTTTTAATACAAAAAATGACATGGCCAGCTTTTTTTGGTTTTTTCATAATAATGTAAACAGTGGGCATAAAAAACCAAAGTTTTTAGAGGCAGACCTGGATCTTTATAATGCAAAACAATTGAGAAATGTATACACAAATTTTTTGAATACTTATACAGCAAAAGACAATGGTTTAAAAATGTTAAGTGAAACAATGCATCGTAAAAATATAGCAAAAGGATTTCACCAATGGATGAAGATGAATAATAAATCTTTTATGAATTAGAATTTTTTGACTAATTCTCCGTTTTTATGAACTGCGCAAACCATTTTTTGATTCGAAGGTTTAGAACATTGTTCAGCATCCGATGGAGTTGGCATGAACAAAAAACAATTTGGATTAATTTGGATGACTATAAAGATACTTACAAGGCTTGTCATTGTAGCAATAAAAACATCAATTAATATTGTAAGTTGATTATAACATGTTCGTTTTGTAATAATAGTAATTAACGTATAACTAACTAAAAAAATCATAACAAGTGGTTGTTGAATCTTAAAGTATAACATAGGAACAATGGTATAAACTAATGTGTAAAATGATATAAAAAAATCATTGGTCAACTTTTTTTTGTTAAATATTTCATTTATACATGATTCTTTTTGATCTGTTATATTAAATGTAGACATGAGATTTCGTATGATAACGGATAATGTTAATAAACCGATATAAATAAACCCCGAATATTTTGGTTGGCTTGTTTGACATATTGAATATAATAGTATTCCTATTGGAATAGTTAATGCTGAACCCAAGTTTATTTTTGGAAGACTTAAATTTACAGGGTCGGGATTGACTTCATTCATTCTATAATAAATATAAATATAAAATTATATAAATGTAAAAATGGGCATACCAAGTTATTACTCATACTTGATCAAAAATCATCCAGATATTTTGGAAATTTTACTAAATCCGCCTCAACCAGATCATTTTTACCTTGATGCAAACTCAATCATTTATGATATTGTAAATCAATCAAATGATGAAATAATCAAACGAGTTATTCAAGAAATCGAAAAATATATTTTGTTTGTAGCTCCTAAAAAAACAGTGACAATTGCGTTTGACGGATGTGCTCCTCGTGCTAAAATGCAACAGCAGCGTGAGCGACGCTTTAAGTCATACTATTTGAACAAGGCACAATCTCGGATAAAAAAAGTTTCACCAAAATGGAACACGGCAAATATAACCCCGGGAACTGAATTTATGAAACTTTTGTCAGAAATGATGAAATCACATTTTACACAGTACAATGTTTTATCAGATTGTTCTGGCGAAGGAGAACACAAGATTTTTCAGATTATTCGAGATAATGCAAAACAAGACGAAGTGCATCTTATTTACGGCCTGGATTCTGACTTGATTATGATTTCGATGATGCACATTGAGTTAACAAATATATATTTGTTTCGCGAAACTCCACAATATATAAAGCAGTTTCATTCGTCACTTGATCCCAAATCAAATTATTTATTAAATGTTTCAGTCCTTTCTAGAATTATCGAAAAAGAAATGGGAGGCCATATTCACGATTATGTCTTTATTTCTTTTTTGATGGGCAATGATTTTATGCCACATTTTCCAGCATTGAACATTCGTACGGGTGGTATCGATAAAATAATAAATGCATACAAATTAAATCAAAAACAAATAGTAAATATTGATAGAAACACGAAAGAAATAACGATTGTTTGGGATCATTTTTTTCATTTTCTTCAATTGTTATCTGATAGAGAAGAAGAATTTATTCAGAAAGAATTTTTGGCGCGTTCGAGAAAGCCTCGGTGTACTGAGCCGATGCAAAAAATTGAAAACTTGCCATTGATTGATAGAAAAGTAGAATTATTTATAAATCCAATGAAAGATGGATGGGAAAAGCGCTACAATGAAACATTGGGAGGAAATTCGAAAGAATATATAGATGGATTAGTATGGAATATTACTTATTATACTTTTGGATGCAGTGATTGGAACTGGAATTATTCTCATCATTATCCTCCTTTGTTAAAAGATTTGATATTGAAAATTCCTAAAAATAGTCAAACGATTCAGTACATTGAATCCATAAACGAAAACACTGATTTAGAACAATTGTGCACTGTTTTACCAAAAGATTCACTTTATCTTGTTCCGGAAAAAATACGAAGACAATTGCCATTAGATTGGTATGTCGACGATTGCTGTTTTACATGGGCATTTTGTAAATATTTTTGGGAATCTCATCCAGATTTACCAGTAATTGACATCTCTGAACTAAAATTAATATGTTCTTAATTTATGGAAATATCAAAAATATCATTTATTATTACTTGTCATGGAACATTAATGACTAGTTTTGTAGATAACGAACTAGATGGTTCGATAATATCTAAGAATGGAACATTTGATGTAGTACATGAAGATTTTTCTGGTGTCGTTCCTTCTCGTGTAAATACTGTATCATATACTACAAATAAACCAATAATTGAATTTGAATATAAAGAATTAGATACTTCCGATTTAAATGTTTCACTATCTACAAGTTACACTTGTGCTGGTGCGCCAATATATACATCATATGATGAAGCTGTAAAACGAGAAACATTTATAAGTGATGTTTTCAATGAAATAACAAACAAATGTCCGACAAATACCTTAGTAGAACACTTTGGACATTATGGTGATGTTTTGTACACTCAACATAAAGCTACATCATTGGAAAGACTTGCCGCTCACAAAATTCAAAAAACATTCAGAAGGCACATTAAAAAAAGATTACAAAAATCAAAAAGTAAATCAAAAAGTAAATCAAAAAGTAAATCAAAAAGTAAAAGGAGAAACAGTAAACAATCTAAAACAAACCTTATGAAATATGATAATGAAGTAGTAAGTAAAATGATAAACAAAAAGTATGGCATTGAGTACAATGACGACGATAGTATTAAAATTGTCATGATTATCACAAAAAATGGTGAAAATGGATGTAGTTCTGAGGAATATATATTATTGTGCAACGATTTAGAAAAAATAATAGAAACGGCAGGAAAATTAGTAAGTTTATCACGCGACGTTGCAAAAAAATATTTTTCTTTATTAGAGAGGAATATTGTAAAAATAAATGGAAGTAAACTACTTTTACCTAGTATAACTTTGCAAAAATTATTAATACTAGGTTCTTTTATTCAAGAAACAATTGGCAAGAAAGTTCCTATAAAAATATATGACTTTTCGTGCAATACATTTGATAATTTACAACCCCCATATGAAAATATTTATCAATTAGAAAGAGATTTAACACCTCGTGAACTGTCTATTATTCGATTAATAGATAATTATTTGAGAAAAAAAGATATTGCTTATGGTGGAAAAAATTGAAAAAAATATTTATAAATTGTAAAAGTAAAAATGTACTCCGAAGAAGAAATTTCGCACAAATTTGATTCGATACTTCGAAGCAATACAGTAATAAAAAGAAGAGTCAAATGTAATCCATATCTTTCCAGAGTAGCATTTGGTTTTCCGCTTCCACTCGAAGAACAAATGGAAGAACGCAGACAATATGGCAGAACCATCATGGAAACACATCAATTGATTCGAAGAATCATGGACGAAGAGATACTCGAGGAAATGCTGATACAACCGCTCGCGAATCAAATTGAAACAAAAATCGCACGATCAAAAACACTTTTCACACTTTGTGCAAATCCATCGATTCTTCATCACACTCTTCTCTCACAATTGTACGAGAGCCTCGACGATAGACTAGAAGAGTGTGACGAAGAAATAGAAAACATTGCAGTCACAAAAAATGCAAGTGTTGCTCCAAAGCGCTTTGAATTGACAATGCTCGTTTGTGAATTTATCCAGTTTTTGAATGTTGTGAAAGAAAATCTTACAACATTTTATCGAGAAAATCCATTCAGAACTCTGGAACTGTCGGAATACTTGTCGAAAAAAATATTGACAGTTGACGTTTGTTTAAGCCCTTCATTTTTGCCATATATTATAGGAGAAATGAATCCTCCTACATGGATGGTTCCGCGGACTGTTCGGACACTCAATGATGCGCGCATGATTTACCAGAAGCGAGAATTTGTGAAAGAGGAAAGAATGAAGCTCTTTGTCACTATTGCAAAATCTAGTAAGCTTCCGTTGGTTTTGTTGAAAATGATTGCAGAATATGCGATTGATTTGAGCAAGTTGAAATTCGATCTTTTCGATGTAATAACAGAAGAAATGTTAAGACATAATCAATACAATCATTTAGTATATGCTCGTGCTCTTGATATAACATCACAAACACCAAGTATTGTAATTATCGTTTAAAATCTTGTAATTATTAAAATAAATCATAAATATATGAAAAATAAAAAAACTCAAAAAAATAAAAAAACTCAAAAAGGGGGGAATATATGGACTTATATAAAAAAATCATATCGAAATTTTACAAATGGTAAAATTAGTTCAGACCAGTTTTTTGACGAAACCCGTAGAGAGTTAGTAGAATATGCAGTTACAAAAGCAGATAGTAAAATAAAAAGAGAAGAAAATGCTTTAAAAAGAACGCGCAAAAGGTGTGAAACGGCTGAACGAAGACATATTGAATTAATAAGAAAAACAGAAGAAGAAAAACTACAAAAAATAGAGTCTGCTCTTAAGTATGGAGTCTTTGAAAATATCGATGACATAGAAAAAGAAGAAATACAAAGATTTTTTCAACATATGTTAGCTGAAAAAGAACGTCTTGTGACAAGTTTAAATGATAATAACTTTGCCAGTTGGGATCCAATTTCTAAATATGATTTATATTAAATTTACATATGTTAAAAAACACTGAAACCAAAACTAAAAGCAAAAAAGCATTAATTATAATGCACTCGAAGAACAAAAAGAAGCCCACGATAATTTCATCGAAACATTAAACCATTAAAAACAACTACACGCATCGCGCAGGAAAAAAAACGAATTAAAAATTGATTTAAAATCGATTTAAAACGTTATAGAAGAATGGAAGTTTTCAGATTAAAAACAAAGATTGGCAAAAAATACAAGCATGCAGAATATAATAAAATTCGACGAATATTTGAAACGCCAAATGCCCGTTATCCTCTTGAAAAATATTACGCAGACGAAGTACGTGATGTTGGAACATTGGTAGAAATAAAAGAAGGTGGGTTTGCGGATGATCGCTGGCGAATTGATATTTTTGAAAAGGATGGTGAACGGATTGAAGTTGTTTATAGTTACGAAGGGAAAACATGTTTTATACCGATAGATGAATAATAAAAAACATTAAAAAAGAATAAATGGGAAACAAAAATTGTAAAATTAATTTTGAAGATATGCAAAAGGGAATTGACAATTATGTTATCATAAATACTATGCCAAAAGATCTACAACATTGTTTAATAAAAAATACCATTTCTGCAATGGATGAAGAAAGTAAGATAAATCAAATGATAAATACTTGTAAAAACACGCAAATTATTATTTATGGTAAAAATGCAAATGATGAAAAAGTGCTTAAAAAATACAACCAACTTGTTTCCTTTGGATTTAAGAAAATTTACATTTATTTAGGAGGAATGTTTGAATGGTTATTATTACAAGATATTTATGGATCCGAAGAATTTCCGACGACTAGTATCGAAAAAGATATATTGAAATACAAAGCCAAATCGGTGAATGGATAATTCCATTTGAAAGACAAATGCGTTTTATAAACGCCATTATTTTTGATATTTTCCCACAATTCTACTGGCTCGTCTAGAAAATTTACTTTGATATCCTTGTATTTTTTTAATTGTTCCAAAAGACTACTTTTTCCAATCGCAATTTTGATTGAGAGAACGTGAATATTTTTTATAAACATATATAATGAGCAAGGGAGCTACTAATTTAAAGCTTGAAAGGCCCAACAGTTTATCGCCCGAAAGATCCAAAAGTCCAATGAATAAAAGAGCGAAGAGTTCATCACCCTCGAGCTCAACTTCTCCTAAAGCTATGAATTTATCTCCGACTAGTTCGTCAAGTAGTTCTTCGAGTTCAAGTACTTGCAGTACGCAAGTAACTAATGTGGCTTGTCCGAATACTTATATACCTAGAGTATTAACACCAGACGAATTACGAGCATTTTTTACTGAATGTAGTCCAGAAGTTTTTTATATATTATATGTAGGTGCTCACGGAAGACATAAATCGCGCGATGTGGACAATTTCAAATCAATTCTTCTAGAACCAATTAAACTAAATGATAAACGTGTTTCTATTGTGAAACTAGGTATAGCTGGTCTTACTACCCGTTCTAGGGCTCCCAGGGTGGGTCCTGACTTTGACGCAACTCGCTTATTAATGGAAAACTGTTATTCTGCAACACCGAGGAACAAGACTATAGCTGAACTCAAATTAACTTCTGACAAAGAGGGTGTTGGAAATATTAGTTTGTTAAAAGTAGAAGGAAATACTTTTACAGAAGAACGTGTATATACAAATGATACTTGGCAAAGAGATAAAAGACCTCTTTTTTTATCAGATATTTATAAAGCATTTAACGATTTACTACTTGCAAAAGAAGGCGAAAATGATAAAGAATATGGTTTATTGTATTTAACTGCTTGTGAACCTCGCGGTGTTTCAAAAGGCGAGGTTACATCTGAAGTACCGAGTGCAGAGAGATCCAAACGGAATTATGAAGAGATGATGAGGAATACTCCACGAGGTACATCATTGACAGATGAAATCCCGTTTAAAGTAAGGGAAAAGGCTATTATATCTCGAATGTCTATAGAAAGTGAATTAAACCAAAGGCCTTTAAGAAATGCATTATTTTCAAATAGGACTAACTTAATAAACCAAATTTTTGAACCCGATGAAACAACAAATAAACAAATTCTCGATAATATCAAAGAAAGTATGGAGAAAGCATATGACAATTTAAATGATACACGAGTTGTTCCAGAAGTTCAAGCCGTTAGCCAAATTCCAAATAGCTTTTCAACCAGTTCTCAAGTCAGTTCTCCAGTCAGTTCTCAAGTCAGTTCTCCAAAAAAAACACACAAAGCTGGTGGGTTTGATAAATTTGTCAAGTATTTAAATTTACAAACTCGAAAGGGTCGAAAAGGACACAAATCACGAAAGGGTCGAAAAGGACACAAATCACAAAAAGGCATCAAATCTCGGAAATTGTATTTTTAAATTATATTAAAACGTAATCAAGTAACTAAAAAAACGATGGATTTTTCACAAGGAAAACTTAGCAAAACCGAATGGGAATCAATCGAACTTCCAGAAAACGATCAAGAAAAGAAAATTTTACAAATGATTGTAGAGGGATACACTCATCCAAATATAAGTATTAACAAAACAGAATCAATATTATCTTTTTTAAGAATGACGTCGGACTACAGTGATGAATATAAAAATTGTATAGAGGTTTATATTTATGATACGTATTTCAAAGAGTTAGTTAACAATCATGCTATATTCAAAGATATTTCGGAACCCAAAACAAAATTAAAACTAAAAAAAGCCGATAAAATACGTTTTGAACAAAATAAAACAGTCCATTCAAATATTTTTGAATTTTTGCTATTAAATGAAATTATAAATATGGAAAAAGATTATGAATTGCATTATTTTACTTTATTTAAATTAAGACAAAATAAAATAATACCTAATAAATTTGTTGCAAAAATAGTAGACTCGTTTTTAGAACAAGATTGCTCTATCAAAAGAATTATTTATCAATGCAATGAAATGATTGAAAAAAATGATGTTTTGTCTAAATATTCAGATATTACTTTGTATGAACATCAAAAAAAGTTGTTCATCGAAACACGAATAAAAAGTCCCAAATTAATATTATATTCTGCACCAACTGGTACTGGCAAAACACTGACTCCTTTAGCGTTGAGTAATAATTATAAAGTCATCTTTTTATGTGCAGCAAGACATATTGGTATTTCTCTTGCAAAATCATGTATTACAATGGGGAAAAAAATAGCATTTGCGTTTGGTTGTGATACCCCAGATGATATTCGCTTACATTATTCGGCAGCAAAAGAATTTGTAAAACATAAAAAATCTGGAGGAATTTTCAAAGTAGATAATTCAGTAGGCGATAATGTTGAAATAATGATTTGCGATTTGCGCTCTTATCTACCAGCAATGTATTATATGTCTGCGTTTAATAGTGTGAACGATATCATTGTTCAATGGGATGAACCAACCATTACATTAGATTATGATACACATCCATTCCACGAAATTATCCATAAAAATTGGTCAAACAATGTTATCCCAAATATTATTCTTTCGTCAGCAACATTGCCTTCTTGTTCTGAAATTGATAGTACTATATGCAATTATATTTCAAAATTTAATGGCGAAATAGTTACTATAACGAGTCATGAATGTAAAAAATCAATTCCTTTGATTCATGATGGAAAATATATCTTGCCACATACACTAACGAATGAAACGAACGTTTTACACGAAATCGCAAGACACTGTTTGAGTAATTTATCTCTTCTTCGTTATTTTGAGTTGACAGAAATATCAAAAGTAATTGAATATGTAAATGAAAATAACTTGGTTCCAGCAAAGTTTCAGGTTGAAAGACAGTTTACTACGTTTAATATCAACACACAAGACATTAAACTATATTATTTGAAATTATTGAATGAAATTGACTGGGAAATACATGCACCTTCTTTTAAAGAAACAAAAATACTGGCGAATATGATAGATTCAAAAGGCAATAAAACAGAAACGGTAGATTACAGTCAGATGTTTTTAACAACAAAAGATGCATATTCTTTGACAGATGGCCCGACAATTTTTTTAACAGAGTCTATCGAAAAAATTTCACAATTTTTGATTCAAGAAGCGAATATTCCTCAAAAAACCATGGATGATATTATGAAAACGATTGATTTCAATAATGTTGTGAATAAAAAAATAATAGAACTGGAAAAGAAAATCGAAGATATTCAACAGAAAGATAGTGGTGAAGAAAAAAAAGACAAGGAAAAAAACACAAAGGAATCGGCAAGATTTGTTCAAGAATTAAAATTAACACAACACCTCATAAAACCTACCTTTTTGAATAATATTTTTGTTCCAAATAAAACAGAGCATTACAAGAAATGGGCAAAGTTTATGAAAACAAAATCTTTTACCTCCAACATTGATGAATCAGATGTTATAAAAATAATGTCGTTTGATATTGATTGTAGTTGGAAAGTCCTACTTCTTTTAGGAATTGGTGTATTTACCACACATAAAAATAGTGACTACACAGAGTTAATGAAACAGTTGGCAAGAGAACAAAAATTATTTTTAATTATTGCAAATAGTGATTATATTTATGGAACAAACTATCAATTTTGCCATGGCTATATTAGTAAAGATTTACAAGTTACTCAAGATAAAATTATTCAGGCGATTGGAAGAGTTGGTAGAAATAATACAAATTCCGAATATAGTGTTCGATTTCGAACAATTAATCACATTAATCTTTTGTTTTATCCACAAGCGAACAGACCAGAAGTTGTCAACATGAATCGACTATTTTCTTGATTTTCTTGATTTTTTTGAATTATTTTTTCGTGTAGTTTTTCCTCCAAAAGCTATATTAAGATCAGAGGTTCTTAATATTTTGGTTGCAATTCTTTTAAAATTCTCTATTAAATCTTTTTGTAATTTTTCACTGGATGAACCTGGAGCGACAAGTCCTTCAAAACTTTTAATACCAAAACATGAACCATCAATAACAAATATTTCTGTTTGGGAGTTTCCAAAATTTTCTGCCAATTCAAGAACAATTGTCAAAATATCTTTATTTGTTGAATTTCTTTTTTTTTTGCGAGCTTGTCACTATCTCCTTCGTCGTCGTCACCATTTCCTTCGTCGTCCGACAATATATCATAAAGAATATTTTTTTCTTCTCTTCCTCTTTTTTTATCCATATAGTATTAAAATATTATATTTCATTAGTCTTTTTATCGATTATGTTGCATACAACTAACACAACAATCGTACTGATCAAATGTTATTTCTGCTAAACTATCACAAAACTGACACTCTTTTTGAGTTTTTTGGTCAATTTCACAATTTGCTTTACAATTTGCTTTACAAGTTTTCATTGCCATCTCATGTTCATCCATTCGCCCCATCACCATCCTAATTGTTTCATCATAATGTTTATTTTTAAAATAAACTTTACTTACAATTGTAGTCACTTCCTTGACATCCTTTGTGACATTTTCGACCTGATCAAAAACGTCAATGACTTTTAGTCGGAGTAGTCCTAACTCGCTTTCCGTGCGCTGTTGAATACTCGTCAAGTCATTTACTTCACACTGCAGCATTTCTGTTTCTTGTTGATCTAGAATTGTTTCTAATTTGCAAATATATTCATTGTTTCTTGCTTCCGCTCTTTCTTGCCTTTTTTCAATCTGTCCCAAGGATTGAAAAAGCGTATTTAGGCACGACTCTGTTCTGATTTGAAAATCTGTCAGAGTCGTGCACTCGTTACACACTGAATCCATGATTCTTCCACGAATCTCATCAGACCTCTCTAAATCCTTGATTCTTTTTTCATGATTCATTTCCAACCATTCGATGCGTTCATTTGCCCTTTTAAGTTCTTTTTCCAAAACATCCATTTTTTCTAAACGACTCTCTAAATTTGCAATAATTTCAAGAAACTTTTCGTTATTTTCAATTTGCGACATTTTTAAAGTACAGAATAATAAAAATTATTTCAATTTTTATTATAATTAAAATAAGAAAAAATGATTTCAAAACAAACACCACAAATCGTTTACAAAAACTCGAACTTCTCTAACTCGAATTCGAAAATCATTTGGTTAATAAAATATTTTAAAAATATAACTTATGGATTACGAACGATTGTGCACATTAATGACTAGTCGAAGACAAGATGTTAACTATGAAGATTTAACAAAAAAAATAGTTGAGATAATGTATATTAAAGGTCGCAAAGCGATTGAAGACTTTAGAAATGGTATATTTTCGGGATGCGGTAAAAGACGAATATCATTTGATGTGGATTTTCTTTCTCAGAAATTTGAAAAAATACATAATGAAATTCAAGAATATATAGAAGACCCAAATCACGTCGGCCTAATAAATATTTTTGCTTTTCAATTTTCGGCACTGATCTCTTTACCATATAAAAAAGATGACCCAGCTTTGTATTCGGACCTCGACGTATTGAATGAGGACGAATTATTAGAAATTATCGACCTTGAATATTTCGACATAAAAGAATATCTTGACAAAAAATATCAATATTTAATTTTCACCAGAAACGCAGATGATATGGATATAACAAAAGATTATACTCGTGAAATTTTATTGAATAAAAAATATCCAATCTTTTTTTTTAGATGGATGGAAGGTGAATTTTCCATAGAAAAAATTATGAGGGAGTATTTTGATCGTGTTTACTATTGTGAAATTGTAGGAAAGGCGAAGTATGCAGACGGTATTTGTGAAGAACCCCTTGGATTTTTACTTCACGATAGGTTTCATGGAGAAGAAGCCGAATCTAACTGCATGCCATTTAAACCAGTTTCGGAAAATTGGGAAAACTCCCCAGAGTTGCCAATTAATTATGAAGAAGATACCACTTTCAAAAAAGATTTATCTAAACTTGAAAAAGCCGAAGATTTTTATAATTATTGTTCTCAATATCAAAAAGCAATATTTAAAAAGGTTCGATTAATCATGTTTTATCAAATACATGAAGGTGCGTGTTATGTTGATTTGTCGAGAGAGAAGGTAAAGCAAGAAATAGATAATATATATTATGAAAGATTTTATGATATGAAAGATCTAAAAGAAGCTATTCCAAAAGAATATAGAAAAACTAACAAATCAATTGATGATTATTTAGACAGTTGTACTCAAGCATATATTTATGCATATGATATGTATCAAGGATGGTTAACTAAACTACAAAGAATAAAGGATACACGCAAAAGATCATCTAAATACAAACCTTCTAAATCGAGAAAAACAATTGGAGGGATGCTTTAAGTTTTTTCATTGTGTAATATATGATTTTCCCATTTGTTTTATTGGGGTTGGATGGGCTTTATTTGTATTTGACACAAAAGTACACAACACGCGTTCTAAAAATAAAAAAAATGAATTATTTTGCCATGATTATTTGTTATTTATTTGTTTTGTTTGCTTATTATTATTTCGTGTATCTTCCAAAAAAAAGTGCAATTTATGCATTCATACTAGGTTTTACCATAAACGGAATTTATGAAACGACTAATCTAACTATTTTTGAAAATTGGCCAGTACCTCTTGTTATTATGGATACAATGTGGGGTGGAATTTTATTTTATTTGGTTACTAAATTATCGTAATTCTTCAATCCACAAATTGTTTGTCTGCTTCATATTGATCTTCGTTTTACCGATTTCTTCTTCCTTTTTGTAGCGGTAAATACGCCCGACTTTCTAGACCAAGGTTTATTTAATATATAATTTGTTTTACTAATCCATTCATTAAACGGAAAAATATTGTCATACCTATCACCAATATAACTGTAAGTACTTGTACAATGACTTCTCGAAAACTCTGTCGGAGTACATTGTTTGTAACCACCAAGTCTATGATAACCATCACTATAATCAAACAATTTACATATAAATGCACCACACGGTATATATTTTGTATAAGTGCCAAAACAATTTATAGAACTATCTTCGGTTGTTAAAAAAAAAGGCATAATATGTAAATCTTTTCCGCAAATTCTAGTTATATTCTCGCTTGAATTTCGAAATGCCGAAAGAGTTTGGATTTCTTTCATTTTTACAACACACGCATATAAAATTACAACTTCTCCGGTTCTTTTATTTTTCAATGGAAAACGCATGATATTGCCATTAATATCTATCATATCTTGAAAAACTTTATTATATGGAGCAACTATTTCGACATTTTTATAAAGTAAATCGTATTCTATTTGCAATTGATGAGAAAATTCTGTTATGACAACATCTGGTGGTCTTCTTCTAGGTGTAATAGTTTCAACCTCTCCACATTCTATAATTTGCTGCAAAAGAATAAAAGGTGAAAGTTGTATTTGTCTATTTTCATCATCAATGAGATTGAATATTTTTTCATTGTCTGCCAATGATACTTTACTTTTTGAATTATGAGGTTTATTTGGAGTAATTTCTGATAATGACGGCACTGCTATATTTTTAAGTTTGTCAAAATGGTCATTAATAAAAACTTGTAGTTCAATATATATACAGGTTTGTTGTACATAATCATAGTAAAAATATTTTCCAATAGGATTTCTCAACTGATTTTGACGCGCAACTGCAGAAACAAATTGCCCTTTATATTTTATATTTTCTGATGTGGCAGATAATCTCCATAATCCTAATTCACTGTTTGAAGGATATACCCAAAATTTAGTTGTATCTGCAGGATTTGTAATGTGCTCAGACAAAATATAAACATACCAATAACGCCTTTCGTTTAATTTTCCTATAAGTGTAAATTTATAGTTATCAATTACAATAAAAGGATTCATATATTATATTAATATTTTTACGTAATTTACATTTGTTCAAAAAGATATTTGCATTCATAGTGCCCCTTTTTTCATAATTTACTAACATTTGGTCTTAATGTCAGTAAATATACATAAAGACAAAAATATAATTCATTATTAATGTGGAAATTATTTCTTTTGTTGTTTAATTCTCCGCGAAAACTTTATGAAAAAATGGTACTACTAAAACAATTGGAATATTCGGGAATACAAAGTTATTATAAATTGGAGATTTTGGAAGAAAAAAAACATTTGTTTTCTTCCAATGAATCTTTATTACTCGAAAAAATGATTTCAAACGATTCATTGTTTCTTGATTGGAATTTTAATATTGAATGAAAAAAAGTGTTAGTATCATTTTTTAAAAATATTAAATATAAATCTTACCTTTTTTGGATTTATCTCCTCGCGCTTTTACCCCTTTTTCTTCGTCTTTGCTGCCTCTTCATGCCTTTGCTTCCTTTTCCAATCGCTTCGCTTCCATCTTTGCTTCCTTCTCCAATCGCTTTGCTTCCATCTTTGCTTCCATCTTTGCTTCCTTCTCCAATCGCTTTGCTTCCATCTTTGCTTCCTTCTTCGCTTCCTTTTCTGCTTCCTTTTCTAGCATTTTTTCAGACTTTTCTTTTTTGACAATTATCGTAAATTTAGAAGAACCAGTCGAATGCCTCAAAGTTGGCACTATTTTCTTCAACCAATCAAAACCAACTGCTTTTTCAGACATCATATACATATCTCCATCATGCAAATCCAATTTTATTGGATCACCTATTGGCAGCGATCGTTGAAACCATTGAAAGAATAAAGGCATTGATGCCCCCATTCTAACAGCAAAAACTTTTCTTCTTTCTGCATCACCATGATATCCTATTCCACACTTTGAGATATCATAATAATAATTTGCCTCCCCATTCAACAAGACATCTTCTGTCCATTCAGAAATTACTTGTCGAATTTGTGCCATTTTTGGAATATGCTTCCATGCAACAATTCTGCCTTTTCCGTCTTCGTAACTAGGCTCTTGATCTTCATCCGCAAAACATAAATTCCACCTTGCCACTTTGTTAACAACGCGCCCCTTCATAAATGCTTTTTTATCCATCGTCAATGCATCATTTTCTGCCATTAATCCATCTGTTTCTTCCCCTAAAATAAATTGAGCACCTCGTCGAACAATCAACACCTTTGCTTCAATTTCGCCATTCAAATCGACCATTTCCGTTTCTAACCCCAATCTATCTAATTTCGATTGAACCATCTCCATTTGTTCAATCGAATATCCACTTTCGTGCAAAGTTCCAATTTGCTGCATTCTTGCGTGATTCTCTGCCACATCGCCAAACGTAATCGTGTAAACCTTTTGTGCTGATTGCATTGCCTTATTTTTTGTACCAAAATCATTGTTTTAAAAAAAATTTCAATTTTTTGAGGGGTCGGACAGATTTCGTAACAATTTAACTTAAAAAATATGTTCTGTTCTTTGTGTAAATTTTAAATATTCCAACAATCATTCCCCAATTTACAACTATAACCAAATATCTTTGAATTATAATTTGAAGATGACAAAATTAATAGTCACTATTAAAATACTATAATATATGGAATACAAAAAACTTTTAAACGGATTTCAAATCGTTTATGAAAAACCTCCATGTTCTTTACCAATCGCATCTATTTGTGTTATATGTAAAGTTGGAAGTGCGCTTGAACCACCACATCTAAATAAGTTATTTGATTACGAAGTTATGTTTAGTT
>Ga0214919_10000474_pt1 | contig 68701 bp, 61 predicted proteins | sample LL1503_MetaG_FD_177994 | JGI IMG/M metagenome (GOLD analysis project Ga0214919, IMG submission 177994) | Freshwater microbial communities from Lake Lanier, Atlanta, Georgia, United States - LL-1503 | ecosystem: Environmental > Aquatic > Freshwater > Lake | place: USA: Georgia | collected... | reverse complement strand
TGGCAAAACAAGCCATCGCCATGGACGAGTACAAGCGAGATTATGCGGCCATGAAGGTCGAAGAGGCCCAGGTGGAAGTTTTCAAGAACAGGGTCGTTGCTAGAAAGTCTGCATTGGATGTGGTCATCCTTAACCGCCTTGCAGGGCGTGACATCCAGCAGTGCATCTAGGGATTCATCGCCTTTCCCACATCCCGCTCCAGCCACAGGGCGATCCGTTCATAGACGGCTTGCTCTGTGGCTACATCCCCGGCCGGCAGTAAAAGGCGGGGACTCGTCAGGTTGATTTCAGAAATGTAGCCCCCGATCAGATCAAACCCAACCACTTGGACACCCATTAAGGCCAGACGCGAAGCAACGTTCTTGACGCGGGCGAGCTCCTCGGCGCCCGGTTTGTAGGACTCCAAAGTTGCTCCGGCTCGAGTATTGGCCAGAAATTCCCCGGGCGCCGGTTTTTTCAGGCACCAGGCGATGGGCTCTCCCCCCATGCAGAACGCCCGGACTTCGCCGGAAAAAACCCGTTCGTCAAACGGCTGCACGATGCGTTTTTCGCGGCCCTCGCCGGTAACCGTGGTGATTCGTTTCGCGGCCTCGCCCATTTCCAGACCCTTTGGACCGATACATATCCGCTCCACTCCGCGTCCGCCAAACAGGGCCAGGGGCTTGATAACGGCATCTCCAGCACAATCTTTTGCAATAAAATCAATGATTTCGGCAGTGTCAGAGCTGACGAGGGCCGGCCGTATGTCGTTGGGGAACATCAAGATGGAGACCTTTTCGTTGAAGTTCCGCAGGGCCTCCGGATGGTTGTAAATGTGGACCTTTGAGGCCACAGAATCAAGGAGCCAGGTGGCCTCAATGTAGGTCATGTCAAAGGGGGGATCCTTGCGCATGTGGATTCCCTGGAATTCAGACAAACCGTGCAAGCCCTTGGCGGAGAGCGTTGGTCGCAGGCCCTCACCGGCAAAAGTGGCCTCAACGCTTCGGGCCGAGGCTGCGCCCTTGTCCGATCTCCAACTTAGATCCTGGATGGTCGTGAAAAAGACCCGGTGTCCGCGGGCGGCCAGGGCTCTGGCCATTCGCAGCGAGGAATCCAGAGGCAAATTCAGGTCTTCCAACGGGTCGGCGATGAAAAGATGTTTTTGTGACACGGAAAAGACCCCTTCCTTTATATTGTGCCTTAACATTGCGCCTTACTATTGCGCCTTGAACCGCTTCCGGTACATTGAGGCCGGTTGTAACCAACAGGAGACCGCCATGCAACTTCGCAGGCTTGAAGATCTGGATATTCGCGGCAAGAAAGTATTCTTGCGACTAGACCTTAACGTTCCCATCAAGAACGGGGTTATCACGGACGACACGCGGATTCGCGAAGCCCTGCCAACGATCCAGTATATCCTTGAGCATACTTCCAAATTAGTCATGTGCAGTCATTTGGGCCGCCCTAAAAAAGGTGCCTACTCGTCAGACGATTCCTTGGAGGCGGTTGGTGTTCACCTTGCCGAACTTCTGGGCCGTGACATTGTTTTCTGCGCAGACTATGGGACCGAACCTGCCATCCAGGTTTTGAGCCGCCTCGATCCGGGCCAGATCATGCTACTCGAAAATCTGCGCTATCAAGACGGCGAGGAAAAAAACGACAAAGACTTCGCCCGCGTCTTGACCGAGGGTTTTGATTTCTACGTCAACGATGCATTTGGCACCGTTCATCGTGAGCATGCGTCGGTTGATGCTGCGGCAGAAATTTTTCCACCAGAAAAACGCGGAGCTGGGATTTTGATCCAGCGCGAGGTCAACGCCCTTGAGTCGCTCCTGAGGTCTGCAGAGCCACCGTTCACGGTGATTGTTGGTGGATCGAAAGTTTCGGACAAGATCGGGGTCATCATGAACCTCCTCAACCATTGCCACAACCTCGTCATCGGCGGTGCAATGGCTTACACATTCCTCAAGTACAAGGGTGTCGACGTTGGTAAGTCGCGGGTTGAAGAAGACAAGATGAACCTCGTGGAAACCATCATGCGGACCGCCGACCGGCGCCGTGTCATGGTGCACCTGCCAGTCGATCATGTCTGTGCTGCCGAGTTTTCTGAAAATTCTGCTGCAGTCGAAGTCGGCGGCCCGGACATTCCGGCAGGCCTGATGGGCCTCGATATCGGTCCCAAGACGATTGCCGCCTATGAGGGCGTCATCCGCCGTTCGCGTACCATCTTGTGGAACGGCCCGATGGGAGTTTTTGAGTGGCCAGCATTCGCCAAGGGCACGATGGCTGTGGCTCACGCCATGGCGGCCTGTCCTGGTAAAACGGTCGTCGGTGGTGGAGACTCCGTTGCTGCCGTCAACATGGCGGGGGTTGCAGCCAAAATGACGCACATTTCCACCGGTGGTGGTGCGGCACTTGAGTTCCTGGAAGGCCGCGTATTGCCCGGCATCAAGGTGCTTTTGAAGTAGTTATTGGAGACGTCTCATGACTGCATCGAAAAGAAAAAAACTGCTCGCCGGCAACTGGAAGATGAACATGCGTCTGGCGGAGATAGAACCTTTTTTCACGGCATTTTCCGCCGCGCTCAGGCCCGGATTCAGCCATCACGTCGACATATTGTTTGCGGCACCGTTTACTCAACTTCATGCAACGCTGGCAGCCACGCGCGCACGCGGGTTTGCTGCCGCTGCTCAGAACTTGCACTTTGAGGCCAACGGAGCATTCACCGGCGAAGTTTCAGCCATGATGCTGACTGACATTGGCATTCGCACGACGCTCGTTGGGCACAGTGAGCGCCGTCAGTATTTTGCCGAGACCGATGAATTGGTCGCAAAAAAAACGATCACGGCCCTGTCCAACGCAATCACTCCTGTTGTCTGCGTCGGTGAAACCCTGGAGGAAAGAAAATCCGGGGCGACCTTTCAGGTCGTCAGCCACCAGTTGGGTGCAGTTTTGAATGCAGTAAAAAATCACGGACCCGTTCAAAACCGCGAGTCGTTTTATCCAGGCGACCTGTCGGATTCCATTGTGATTGCCTATGAACCAGTGTGGGCCATCGGCACCGGACTTTCTGCAACTCTGGAACAGGCGCAGGAAGTTCACGGGTTCATTCGAAAAGTTTGCAGTGAAATTCTTGGGGGCGCATTTTCAGAGCGAGTGCGCATCCTTTACGGCGGCAGTGCCAACCCGGCCAATATCGCTGGTTTGCTGTCCCAACCCGATATTGACGGCGGACTTGTTGGCGGATCTTCCCTTAAACCGGGTGATTTTGCGGCGATGTGCAATGCTGCCATGTCGTAAATGACAAGCGGGCACGGTCGGCCATCACCGACTTGCGGTCAGCCTTGCTTAACTTTTTTATTTTTTTGCGCGGTGCTTCGCCGGAACCTTGATTAGATTCAGGTGCTGCTGGTGGCGGCAGTAAGCCAAAATTTGCATTCATCGGCTGATACGGCCCAAGGCAGCCTTCCGTCACATACCGGCCAAGGGCTCCGATCATTGTGTCGCGCGGCGGCATGACAAAGGACTCGCCCCGGATTTTTGCAACGCAGGCGCGTCCGGCAAGCAGTCCAATTGCCGCCGATTCCGTGTAGCCTTCGACGCCACTGATTTGACCCGCCAAAAACACTCTTGGTGAACCCTTAAAAGAGAAGTCATGGGCCAGAAATTCCGGACTCTTCAAGTAGGTGTTTCTGTGGATGGAACCGTGACGGAGGATCTCGACCTGACGCAGGGCCGGGATCATCGAAAAAACCCGCTTTTGTTCGGGCCATTTCATTTTGGTTTGGAAACCGACCATGCTGTACATGGTGGCCTCCTGATTTTCCTGCCGCAATTGAATCGCACCCCAGGGACGGTGCCCGGTCCGTGGGTCCGTCAGGCCGACTGGTTTCATGGGTCCAAAGCGCAGGGTGTCTCGTCCACGCTCAATCATCACTTCAATCGGCAGGCAGGATTCAAAGTATTTAGGCTCTTCAAAATCATGGAGGGGCATTTTCTCGGCAGCGATTACGGCGTCGATAAATGCCTCATATTCCTCACGATTCAGGGGAAGGTTGAGGTAATCACCAGTGTCCGCATCGCCATAGCGGTCGGCACGGAAGGCGTGTTCCATGTCGATGGACTCGGCTGCCAAGACGGGAGCAATCGCATCATAAAAATATAAACTTCGCTCAGAGCCAGTTATTTTTTGAATGGCTTCCGCCAAAGGATGCGAGGTCAAAGGGCCACTGGCAACGATCCAGTATTCGTTTCGGGCGGCGGCCTCCTCGGGGGTCGGCAGGCTGGTGACCTCACGGCCGTCAAGGGTGACCAGGCCAGAATCCAAAAGCCCCTCTTTGACGGCTTCAGCAAAAACGATGCGGTCCACAGCCAGGGCTTGCCCCGCCGGGACTCGGGCTTTGGTCGCAGATCGGATGATCAGGGAATCGAGGGCCGTCATCTCGGATTTAAGGAGGCCGGGGGCCGATGATTCATCTAATGATTTCATGGAGTTAGAACAAACAAGTTCGGCCAGGTTGCCGGTCTGGTGTGCCGCCGTCATCTTGACCGGGCGCATCTCGTGCAGGGTAACCGGAATGCCAGCCCGCGCAATTTGCCAAGCAGCCTCGGTCCCGGCCAAGCCACCGCCGACGACATGAACCGACACGACACTTTCAGGATTGCGGACGCCCGACGAGACTTCAGTTTTGATGGTCATGCACCCTACTCGTGATGAATGGATGTTTCATAAGGCGCTGTTCCTAGCACGAGGAAGGTTGCCCTACCACCGTCAAGTGTTCTGAAGGCGGTAGGATTTCGTCGCCTGCCGTGCTACCAATTTTGTTCTATGAATACTCTGCAAATTCGATTCGTAACCCTTCGGTTCTTTTTGGGAATCCTTCCAAGAAATGCCGTGAGCCTTGCCACCGGATGGCTTGCGCGCCTGCAACTTCCGGCGCCCCTGCAGAGATTGGCTAACTCACTGTTTGTGCATATCTTTCGTTTGAATATGGGCGAAGCCCAAATGGCTGACCCTGGCTCCTATGCTTCCATCGAAGATTTGTTCATCAGGCACTTGCGCCCGGGACTGCGGCCAGCCCGCTCTCGTTACGTCTCGCCTGCCGATGGCTACCTTGCGTGGTCGGCTCCCCTGCGCCACGGGGCTGCCATTCAGGCAAAGGGGATCGACTATGACCCTGCCGAGCTGGTCTGGGGCAGCGATTCAGTTTTACATGCGACGCAATCTGCCAATTTCAAATGGTTTACGACGGTTTATTTGGCGCCGCACAATTACCACCGGGTTCACGCTCCGGTCAGCGGCCTGATTCAAACCGTGCGACATATCCCAGGCGACCTGTGGCCCGTCAATGAGCCCTTTGTGCGGTTTTTCCCGGATCTCTTTTTGCGCAATGAGCGGCTCGTTTTTGATATCGCGTTGACGCCGGATATTGAGGGGAGAAAACCCCATCCAGAAGAAGAAGGAATGATGGCCCACGTCGTGATGGTCGGGGCCTTCAATGTTGGGCGGATGACCACCCACCTTCTGCCGGGATTTTCCACCAACTCTGCCATTGTCTGGCCCCAAGTCCAAAGGAGCTGGAGTTTGAATGGAAATCCAGAGGCCGGTCATCTCGCTGCTGGCGGCATGATGAAAGTTAATGCAGGTGACGAATTGGGCGCCTTTCTTCTTGGATCTACCGTGGTTATCGTATTGAACGATGTTGCGACAAAATTCCTTAAACCTGTCCAAGCCGCCGGCAACCGGCCTATACTGATGGGCCAGTCGCTCATGGAGGAAGTTTGAAATGTCTCTGACAAAAGATGGTCGCCGCACCAAGATTGTATGGTCCTTCGAATCCAGAGTTTTGGACGATGCCCGAGCCGAGCAGGTTCTGGGTGAGGACGTCGATGCACTGCGACTCGTTTTAAATCGCGCAACGGCAGAGCAAATGCCCAGGTTCATTGATCAACTGCGCAGTGGTTTTGAAAAATTTAAAAAAACCGGCGGAACGGCAAAAAAAACCATGCCGCCCATCATGATTGACCTTCAAGAAGGCGCCCGTGCGTCGATTGTTGGTTTGGCCGAACCGAAGGAAATCTCCTTTGGTGAAAGCGTCACGATTGGTGAAGTGGGGTCCCGTGCGACCTTTGAAATTCAAAGCCGCCAATGGGACGGACTATTCAAGAAAGATGCTTTGATATACATCGGTTACGGGAATGTTGTGCTGCGGGTAACGGCCTCCGCAGGCCGCAAAATCGAAGCCGAGACAGTCCAAGGTGGCACGGTTTATCCAGATACCGACATTCACATCCCAGCCACCAGAAAGCTCCCCGTCCTTGCCGACTACAAGTCACCGGAACTCGACGGGTTGTTGGCGAAGGGGTTTGATTTTCTGGTTTTACCAGGGGTTGAATCTTCGGAAGAGATTCAGGACTTTCGGAAATTTGTTGCAGCCCAATCCAAGTCCTTTGGAATGGCGTCGGCTCCGTGGATGATCCTGCGGGTGGATTCAGTTGGTATCTATGAAAACCTGGATCAACTTCTTGAAGTTGTGGACGGTGTTCTGATCTCGCGAAAAGACCTGGCCCTGTCAATGAATCCAGCGCAAATTCCGATGATTACCAAAGAAATCATCCAGCGCTGCAACGATCACGCAAAACTCGTTCTGACGGCAAGTGAAATGCTGGGCAGCATGCGCCGCAATGTGACCCCTACCCGCGCCGAAGTTTCCGACATTGCAAATGCTGTTATTGATGGCACGGACGCCGTCATCCTTTCGGAAGAGGTCGCCCACGGCAAATACGCCGCCCAGGCGTTGCAGGTCATGCGTCGGACCATAGAAGACATCGAAAGCAAGACGGGCGAAGAGCCTAATTGGGTAAAGCTCGCACCAACGGTCGCCACGGAAATGGACGCCGTGTCATTTGCGGCCTACCGGACAGCGCGCCGGGTGCAGGCCAAGGCAATTGTCTGCATCACAAAAGCTGGCAATACTGCCTTGAAACTCGCGTCGTTCCGCGCTCCGGTTCCAATCATTGCAGTGACATTTTCACCAGACGTCCTGCGAAAACTGTCCGTGGTTCGTGGTGTTGACGGACTTGTCCTTGGTGTGGATCCAAAAATCGACGATGTCTTGCCGGTGGTCAACGATCGGCTGTTGCGTGACAGCTGGCTGAAGGCGGGTGACCGGATTATTTTTATTTCCGTGACAATCTCGTCACTAGGGCGCGAGGCCTCGAACCTGTTCACGGTTCAACAGTTGGTGTGATGCTCAAGTATCAAGAGATTGAGCATAAATATCTTGTGGATGCCGCCTATGATCTGGCTGCGTTTGCGGCCGTGGCAAGGCAACTGAAGCCGGCCCAATCCAAGAGTCTCAAAGTTACCGACACCTATTATGTCGTCCAAGCCATGCCGAATCATGTTGTCCGTCACCGGATCGACAACGAATTGCAGCAACTTACCATCAAGTCCACTGGCGCAGACAATGAATGCCGGACGGAAGTCAATTTGAACCTCGACCTCAGGGCTGGCAACCAGGCGGCCGAGATAGAGGCATTTTTGCAGCCGTTGAACGTGCTTTGGGCTGGAAGTATTGAGAAAAATATCCTTGTTTTCTATTTTGACGATTGTGAAGTCGTTCACTACAGCGCCCGGTCTGGAGATGGAAAGACGGTTCAGTGTGTCGAATTTGAGGCAACGAAAAAAGCGTCCCGCGAGGAAGCCTTGTCCACCATCGGCCACTTTGAAGTATTGTTTGGATTTCATTCAGAACGCCGCAGCAGCCAGTCCCTTTTCGAACTGCTCTTTGCGGAGTCGCTTCCGGATAACGTACGTAAATTCATGAATTCACGGAGATAAAAAATGGGAACTAGGGAAAAACTCAGCGAAGATCTGAAGACGGCGATGAAGGCTCGCGATCAAAAAACGATGAGCGTTCTTCGCATGATTCTCAGCGAGGTCAAATATGCGCAGTCTGCCGTCAACATCCATGAGGAACTTGACGAGGCTGGAGTGATGAAGGTGGTGGCTTCGTATCAGAAGAAACTTCTGAAAGCCGTGGATGAATTTCCAGATGCGGAAAAAAAAGCCGAAATTCACAAAGAAATTGAAGTGGTAGAACGCTACCTTCCCAAAAAAATTGGGCCAGAGGAAACTGCGCGAGCCATTGAAGCTGTCTTCGCATCCACGACCGATCGGACGTTTGGCGTCTTGATGAAACAGGTTCTCGCCCAGCTCGGTGGCGGTGCAGATGGTAAGATGGTGAGTGAGTTGATTAAAAAGCGGATCGAAGCAAAATAGCCAAATTCGACGACTTCCCTAGGCCCCCGCCGGCGTCTGCTGCGGGGGCTTTTCGTTCAGCAATAAGCTATAATTTAAGTACACAGACTAAGTAAAGAAGCGCGCTTTTGCGCCGATTCATCGGGTGATGATGAAGCCAGTAATTCGCACAGCGGCAACGTTCACGCAATCACTCGTAGAGGTGATGGCCGCGGCAATTCTTTTTTTAAATTTTATATCTGCAACTGCGTACGCTCATAAAAAAAATCTCGATGGTGCTTTTGCAGCGATTGAAATGACAGAGTCAGAACTTTTGCCGTCGCTCGATGGATCGGTGCAGGTTCAACCAAAGTCCTCAAAAACACAGCGCTCGTTAAAGCCATCGTCCAAGACCGTGTTGGCCGACATCCTGGGGTCCGGCTCGATGACGGCATCTCAATTTACTCAGGTTGTCGTGACCGGCGCAGTTCAATCAGTTGACGTAGCGGACCAGTCTGAGGGAATTTTGATCGCCGTAGAAAAAAAGGATCGCTCAGGAAACGTCGAGCGCAAGAACGCTATCGTTACCGTAGAAGATCTGGATCCAACAGAATTCAACGAACCAGAACATCGCGGAATTTCAATCAGCCTTGGTGACGAACATCCGGTTGTTCATGTTTTATCTACAAGCGTTGGGCTTTCCGTGCAGCCGGCGGAAGTCGTTTTTTCCCACAGCGGCTCGGCCGTTGAGTTTTCAATTGATGAACTTTCTGGTGTGATCAACGATAAGACGATTCAAATTTATCCCCGCGACCCCGCACTCCTTCACTGGGATGCCAAGACGCGCATGTTGACCGCGACGGCCAACCATGTTCGCACCGAGCTTTACGTTGCACGCGCAGGTCAGCTGGTTGTTGTTCCCGTGATCACGGGAACGCCGGCAGCGATCCCTGGCATTGTTGCCGCGAATCGGCAGCAACTAGCCTTACCACCAGAGCTTGTTCGCCTTCCCACATCCGGTGGTTCCAAACATGCCATGCTCGCCGTTGGCGACAGCGGTTCCAAGGATCAATTACAAGCGGCTGCGGGTACGGTTGGAATTCACGCCACCAAAGAAGACGCGGCCCGCACTGGAGATGATGCTGCTGCGCAGGAGGTTAAACTCCGCCGGGTTTCAGCACCTTCCAGTCGCAGCAGCCTCAGGCTGAAGTTGACTGATGACCGGACCCCATCCAGTGGGGACCGAGCCTATCCAGTGTCTGCGGCACAGGTGTATGTTGCGGGCGCTGAATTTTCTTCAACAAGCGACGCTCACGGAGTCGTGGCGCTTTCTGATTTGCCGGCGGGCGCATCTCTTCTGATTGCATCGAATGATCCAAGCGGCACCTACGTGCGGACCGCCGCGACGTTAGATATTCCTGCCGCTCAAAATCGCGCCGGAGTTTATCAGCGTGAGTTGATCGTTCCCCGGACCTTTGCTTTTGATGCATGGACGAGGATGGCAGGCTTGGTACAGGACCCGGCTCTTGGATCGATGTGTCTTGATTTCACGGGCAAACAAGTTGATGCAATCAGAGCCCAACTTGATGTGAAGTCCCAGGGCCCGTTTCATTTCAACAGCGACGGGGTTTTAGATCACGCGGCAAGCGCGACACTCGAGGCCGGTCGGACTTGTTGGTTTAACATCGATCCGGGACCAGTCAATGTTTCTGCCTGGCGGGCAGACCGGCAGGTGATGGCAAGCGAGTTTGCTGTTCTGGCAGGTCGTCATACCCACGAGAAGGTCCGCCTTGTTTCTGATGTTAATGGGTTCCACGTGCAGTTTGCCCGCGAGTCGGCCGCCCACGAGCAGCTAGGTGGAGAGGCGGCCCTTCAGCGCTACGTGCTTGAAGACGAGCAGGAGGCCGTACTCGTTGCGACGACACAAAAACTTTTCTCAACAGGCGATCAAACGCAGGGCGTAGGTTCTCAAACCGCAGCAGAAGGTGGATCAGCGGTCGTTTATCTTGATAGCCCAGACTTCGAACCGGCCATCTACCGGGTTGGCAGTGGTGTTTCGCGGAATATCTCGGTGTTGCCTGCGGTTCCCCGGGGCTTTGTTCAGGACATGGCAGTCTTCGCTCAGCAGTCTCAGGAGTTTACGGCAGGCTCAGTTTTGGTTGAATTCTCTCCACGCCAGGGTCAGGGCCCGGAAAAAATAGAGTTTCGTTTGGTCAATGAGTACGGGCACGATGTCACAGAACCATGGGTTTTTAGTGACATGCCTTTGACCAAGGCGATGTTTTTCAATGTCCCGCCGGGCGTCTACAGTTTGATCATTGAATCAAAAACGGGCGGTTGGCACGGAGCCGAAACGGTGAGCGTTTACGGCGAGGCATTGTCCGTCGTGCAGTCGGGCAGTCAATTGGCTCCGCACATCGCAGCAGACGCCCATCACTAGGTATCAGCCTGTCAGATAACTAGACTCCGTCATCCTGAGCCTCACTCCGTCATCCTGAGCCTCACTCCGTCATCCTGAGCCTCACTCCGTCATCCTGAGCGTTAGCGAAGGATCCTTTCTTAGCTCGTCATCCTGAGCCTCGTGCGAAGGATCTGTTCTTAGCTCGTCATCCTGAGCCTAGTGCGAAGGATCCTTTCTTCAAAATTTTTTTAAAAACGATTTTCTTAAGATTGACGACGCCAGACAATGGGACTTTCCGCGGAAAGTCGGGAATCAGTCCTACTGAGACGAAACCGAAAAATCCTGTTTCGCAGAGGAGAAGAAAGGATTCTTCGGCCTACGGCCTCAGAATGACGGGTTAAGAAAGGATCCTTCGCTAACGCTCAGGATGACGGGGTGAGGCTCAGGATGACGGCGTGTCTCAGAATGACGGCGTGGCTATTTCTCTGACCGGCTGGCGCGTGATGCGCCCGCAAAATCAGCCAAAGAAATTAGTTTAGATTTAAATTTCGAGCCGCATTTATGCTGCCAGATCGCAAGGTCAAGGGCACCCTCTGCGAAAAGGCTACGCGAGTAGGCCCGATGGGTGATGATGATTTCGTCATGAACGCCCATGAAACGAATTTCATGTTCGCCATATACGCCACCACCCCTTACCGAAGCGATCGTTAAAGTCGGATCGGACGGCCCCTGATTTTCTGAAAGGCGATCAGAGAACATTTTCGCTGTGCCACTCGGCGCATCTTTTTTCAGTCGGTGGTGGGTTTCGATGATGGCAACGTCGCAGCGTGAATCCTTCAGCATTTCCTGAACACGAAGTGCGCCTTCAATCGTTGCAAGAACGCCACGGCTAGTGTTTGGCGCGATAAAAACACAGCCTCTGGGCATTTTCGCCGCAATCTTTGTCCATTCCTTGCGGATCTTTTCACTTAGGCCAGTCGTGCCAATCAAAACCTGAGGGCGTTTTTCAGCTGGGATGGCCTTGATGGCTTGAAGCAGCAACTCATTGCCCTCGGCAATGGAGAAATCAATCACGACGTCGACACCGTGGGAAATTGCGTGGGCCAGTTTTTCTGGACTAACAGGTCTGCCGGTGAGGAGGCTGTCTCCGATGAACTTACGGCCGGAACCGCCCATGAGAATGACGGAGTCGCGGCGACCTTCAATAGCGGACTGAATTTCAAGTCCCATCCGGCCAGAGGCTCCATGCAGCCATACCCGCGTGGTTTTTTGATTTCCCGCCTTCATTTTAATGCCGACCTCGTCGTGGCAATGCAAGATTGAATCAACGACGCGCTAGGCGCGGTCACAGGCGCCATCGGCGCACGCAGGCTCCGTGAAATAATGCCAGTCTGCGCAAGGGCTTCCTTGACCGGACCAGGATTGGATTCACAAAACATCACGTCCATCAAAGGCTGCATGATGTTGTGCAGCCGCAGCGCCCCGACCAGATCATTGGACTCCCACGCGTTGAACATCCGAACCATTTCGCCGGGAAGAACGTTTGACAGGACGCTGATGACGCCCGTTGCGCCCAAGGCAAGGCTTGGGAGAAACGTGATGTCGTCTCCCGAAAGAAACGCCGTACCAGCAGATCTGGTTTGATTGATTGCTCGAGACAAAAAACCCATGTCGCCAGTGGCTTCCTTGACGCAGGCAACGCCTTTGATCCGGCAAAGGTCAGCAAGAACTTCTGGGCTAAGCATTTGCCCCGTCCGGCCTGGCACGTGGTAAAGGCACACCGGTACCGAAACACTTTCGGTGATGGTGGTGTAGTGCAGCTTCAGGCCGGCAGGTGAAGGTTTGTTGTAAGGGGGCGTTACAACTAGAAGTGAATCTGCGCCTGCGTCCACGCAAAGGCGCGACAGCTCCACGCTTTGATCCGTGTTGTTGCCGCCGCTACCCGCCATCAGGCGGATTGAACTCGGAAGAACAGCGCGGGCTTTGCGCACCAGTGAAATTTTTTCCTGGACGGTCAGTGTCGGACTTTCGCCCGTCGTTCCCGACACAACAACGCCAGATACGCCGCCTTCCGCCTGCAGGTGTAGCAAACTTTCCCAGGCAGCCCAGTCAAGGGAATGGTCTTCCTTGAATGGAGTGACGATGGCCGTCCAGACACCTCTGAAAGCATGAGGGGATTTTTTTTCGTTTGGCGCGGGCATTGTTTTGGTCATGGTTTGTTCCTGAATGGGATCTCTGGTCGGAGATCATCGACATCGCTTTTTGGGGCCGTTTTCAAACCACATCCGCCAGTCATGGCGCCGACAAAGAGGGCAGCAATCATGAGCGCCATCAAGGGCAGACGTTGTGAGCGTTCGGTGAATCTTCCTAGAAGGTGCATCGCCTTGGAGGCCCCCCTGGATTTTTCCGCAGATTTATTCTGGGACAGCGGATCCGGTGCCGTCAATTTTTGAAAACGGTCCAAGGTCCTCGGCATTAATGAAGGGTGGATCTTGTTGAGCTCACTCGTGATGACCTCGCGGGCCGAAAGTGCGTGTTTCTCTGTAAAGGTTATCAGGCTGATGACGGAATTCTCAGCATCCTTTGCAGAGAGTCCGGCAAGCATCGCATCGGCGATCAGGTTTCCTCTCAGCGACTCAACCCTTTGACGCTGAAGTGAATCAATTTCCGAACCGAGTCGACCAGGCAGCAGGCGGGTGCTTTCATTCTCAATGTCGAGAAGGGCCCCCGTCATGCTCGATAGAACCATCATCACATGATTGCGCGCGATTTCCATGGCGACAATTCCAGGGGAATGGGGCCAAGTGAAGCTGGCTAATCTAGTGGCCTCGGTCTGCAGCCATTTACTTCGCATTTCAAGTAGGACGTTGGTGGGGAGGTCTAAATTCGCGGTGATCTGGCCCGTAAAATGACTGGTGAATTGAGCTAGGGTTGCCAGTTCCAGGGCTACGCGACGAATGAAATACTCTTCGTCATGTCCGGGCGCCGTGTCTTGGACAATGCCTCGCATGCCAGTTCGTTCAGCGACAACTTGTTCGGCGCTGTCATCTTCCGGGCTGTTTGGAAGCGGGTTGCCGTGCCAGGCGTCCAATCGCGCAGAAAGGGATTCAATCGCATCTGCACAGGTGTCGATCCTTGCAGCCATGTCCAACATCAAACTGGAGAAAAGACGTTCATCACCAGGCTCTTGGTTGTTATCGTAGATGATTATGCTTCGGTTTAGGACCAGTTCATAATTTTTGAGGATGGTTTGTCCCCAACGATTCAAGGTCAAACAGGTTTCCCGTGACCAGATTTTGATGCCGTGGCGGAAGAGATTGAGGACCAATCGGTTGGACCCGTACCTTGATTCGAGCAGCGTCAGGAATTCGCAACCGGATCGAGACAATGAAAGGAGTGGAGGATCTTGCTGCGGCGAGGCTGAACAGCCTGCTTGCATCGCAGCCAGATCGCTTCGCAGGGAGTCGATGTGCCTGCTTGCGACGAGCCCTGTTGTGCTGAGGGCCCCCGCGACAGCCATTAAAAGTTCGCTGGTTTGGACCATTTCTGTGCGGGCCCAGGCGGCGGGATCGATGGACAGCCGTTCCAGCATGGATTCCTTCCCGGAGCCTCCGTTGGCAGGAGCCCCCTTACGTCAGATTCAGAATTTGAACGCTGCGTAAGATTGTACCAGTACCGAGGTCGCCGGGGCACTATCTGACACCTTCAGGGCATCTCCGCCCCGGGCATAACCTGCCTCAATTCCATATTCGAATTCACGAGATGGGGTCGCCCCGTATTTGACATCCAGTTCAATGCCAAGGTTGCTGCCATGGTAACCGACCGGCTTGTTGCCTTCTGCTGATGCATAGTAGGTGTGAACTGGTTCAGGCATGGACGCATTCATGTGGGCGGTCAGGACTTTTGCCTCAAAAAGGCCGTACTCCAGGCTGTCCAAACGGTAGCCAAAACCAAACAACGTAGCGTTCATGACCCGCTGCGGATCGTAGACGCCCGAAAGGCCAGTGCCTTCTGTCCCTGATTTCCCGTTGAACATGATCAGAGCCGGTCGGTAGTTCCGGTGAAAACCCATGGTGCTCGTTTTCGAGGTGCGCTGGGATTCACCAATGGTGTTGAGGGTTGCGTCAGAATAATTGGCATCGTCGCGGTAGTAGCCATTTTCGTCGCCCGGTGCATAGGCGTAGTCCATGAAGACCACCTGACGCGAGGCATTCCCTTGACGGTAATCCATCGGGCCAATGGCGCTGCCATCACGCGCCAAGGTCCACTCAAGCGCTCCGGCAAAGCCAACAGACTGCAAATCGTTGGTTGCGATGTCGCCATTGTCAAAGCGGGCTCCGCCAAGGCCGATCCAGTTGGGGTCAGCAGATTTCCCGAGGCGGAAGAGGAGTTCATTTTTTAGGGTGAAATTTGACAGAAACAGGCCCGTGTAAATATCGACCAGTTTGAGGTCGGTTTTAGAATCCTTTCCAATCAAATTGGCGAAGTAGATTCCAATTTGTTTGGTGAAGGATGATCCTGCATTGGCCTTGCGATCGTCGAATTCAATCGTAAAGAAAAACTGATCCAGGTCGTCAGATGGATTTGTGGCTCCAAAGGTCGTACTGCGGCTATTGAACTCGGCTTCGCTCGACGTATCGGCGAGGGTCCGGTCGTAGGGATTGTCGATCCAAGTGCCGGTCTCGGCGATCTTGTCATAGCCAAGCTTAAAGCCAATGCTCTGAGATTTCTGGATGTTCACGTGACAGTCAATCCCGTCGTATGTGCTCCAGTCCACATCAAATGGATTTGAACCACCGTCCATCATCACGCCAAGGCCCCAGTCGCGTGGGCGCCGTCCGGCTTCGACAAGGCAAAAGTCAAAGGCTTGCCGTGCGTAAGCGCGAGTTATGACCGGAGTGTAGGACTGATATCCGGGGTGACCTGAATCTTGATGACGACCGGTGCAGTCGTCGGAGGTGGTGTAGGTCCCATCGCCAACAGGAACGCGACGCGTTGGGCAATCATGTGGCCTTGCCGTGTCCCCTAGAAATGAAGAGCGCGGATCATCGGTGAGGCGCATTTCGGTGAAAAAGCTAGAGCGGTCGTTCATGCGGGCTTCGGCCTCTAGGCGAAAGCTTTGCTCGATTGCTTGATAGGTTCCGCGGTCTGTCGCAAAGCCAGGATTTTTTTCCGTCGCGCCACGCAAGGCGTAGTGGCCATTGCCATCAAGAAAAAAAGCCTGAGCCTTGCCGGCAGCAATTACTGCTGAGAGAGAAAGTGCCATCGCAAATGCGATGCGTTTTTTGGTATCAGCCATTTTTAATCATCCTTTTCTTCCGGTCCATCGTCCGGACGGTCTGGAACTTCAAGCCTCAGGCGCTGGATTTTTATGCAGCTCCCAGAATCTTCATCGATGTCTGCCATCACGGCACACAACCAGCGGTCGCGATTGGCGGGTTGAAAATTTTTCTTCTCGCCAGTCATGAGCCTTTTTATCGCGGCTTCCTTGCGGATTCCGATCACCGAGTCATACGGGCCAGTCATGCCGACATCCGTTATGAAACCTGTTTTGCCAGCGAGAATGCGTTCATCGGCGGTCGGAACGTGGGAGTGTGTTCCGTAGACAAGAGAAACCCTGCCCGCCAGATGTTGCGCAACGCCCTGCTTTTCACTGGTCGCTTCGGCGTGGATGTCCAGGATCCGGACTTTAACGGCTTGCGGAATCAGGTCCATCATTCGCTCTAGGTGCACAAATGGCGAAAGATTGTCGGCATGCATGAAGGTCTTACCAATCACATTCATGACGGCGAAATTTTTTCCGCTCTTGGAGCGAAGAACCCGGACCCCTTTTGCGGGATTGTTCACGTTCATCATGTTGGCAGGAAGGACGATCCGTTCGCATTGCTCCGCAAACCGGACGAATTCGCGCTTATCGTGCCAGTGATTGCCCATCGTGACGCAATCGACACCGAGCTGAGAGGTCAATTGTTCGTAGATTTTTTCTGTGAGTCCAAATCCGCCGGCGGCATTTTCCCCGTTGACGAGGAGAACATCCGGATTGAATTCCAGGCGCAGTGACGGAAGAAAGTGGGCTAGAGCCTGGCGGCCAGCCTTACCCATGATGTCACCGATGGCAAGGATACGCATCACTTGGCGAAGTCCACGCCTTTGCTTTCCCGAAGCACGGTGATCTTTACCTGACCAGGGAAGTTGATTTCTTGGCGCAAGCGGGAAGCGATTTCATTTGAAAGATCAATGGCCTCCTGGTCACCAAGGGTTGTCGGGTTGACGATGACTCTGATCTCGCGCCCTGCCTGGATGACATAAGTTTCATCGACACCGCGCATTCCGCGCACAACATTTTCCATGTCTTCAAGACGTTTTACGTAAGATTCAAGTTGTTCCTTGCGGGCTCCGGTCCTTGTTCCCGACAGGATGTTGGCTGTGTGCAGGATCACGGCGAGAGGAGATGAAAGGGTCAAGTCCTCGGCGTGATGTGCGCGGATTGCATCCACAATGTCAGATGGTTCGTTGTAGCGGGCGCAGTAGTCGGCACCAATTTGCGAGTGGTGTCCCTCAACCTCCTGACCAACGGCCTTGCCAATGTCATGCAACAAACCAGCGCGCTTCGCCTTTTTCACGTTGAGCCCCATTTCGCTTGCGAGCATTCCGCAAAGGTGGGCGGTTTCCACAGCGTGAGCCAAAACGCTTTTCTGCCCGCTCGTCCGGTACTTCAATTTGCCAAGCAACTTGACGAGCTCTGGGTGCAGATCGGTGAGTCCAGTTTCGAAACAAGCCTGGTCTCCGGTTTCTTGCAGGATCTGATCAAATTCGGCTTCGACGCGCTTGGCGGTTTCTTCAATGCGCGCCGGGTGGATACGACCGTCACCAATAAGGCGTTCCAGAGTGACCTTGGCAATTTCACGGCGCAGTGGATTGAAGCACGAAATGATGACGGCCTCAGGGGTGTCGTCGATGATCAGGTCGACTCCAGTTGCTTGCTCCAGGGCACGGATGTTGCGGCCTTCACGACCGATGATGCGACCTTTGGTATCTTCCGAAGGCAGTGCAACCACAGAGACGGTGGAGTCACTCACGAATTCGCCGGAGATTCTTTGAACGGCAAGGCTCAAAGCCGAGCGGGCACGGTTTTCGGCTTCGGCTTTTGTTTCCTCTTCGATGCGCCGGATTACTTCTTGGGCTTCCCTGCGCGCTTCGGCTTCCATGTTGCGCATGAGTTCGCGTTTGGCGTCTTCGGGCGACATGTTGGCAATTTGTTCGAGCAATTTTGAGGTCCGCTCGATTGATTTTTCATATTCAGAATTGAGTCGCTGGAAACGTTGTTCTTCGGCCAGGGACTTGGTCTCTTGGGTGATCAATTCTTGTTCGCGCCGCTCAACGGTCGTAATTTTCCCGTCAAGGGACTCTTCTCGTTGCTTGAGCTTTTGCTCCAGCTTTTGAACTTCGGCTTTGCGTTGGCGCGCTTCGTCTTCAAAAGTTTGGCGATTGCGCCGGCTTTCTTCTTTGGTTTCACGAACGGCGGACTTGATCAGGTGGTCGGCTTCACGGCGGGCTTCTTCTAGAATTCGTTTTGAGTCGGCCTGGGCATTTTCAAAGGCCAGGGTTAGTTGACGGCGGTGGAAGAAAACTCCAAAGATCAGTACGCCAATGGCCAGACCGGCCACGACAATGGCAGCAATAACAACAGAATCCACAACGATATCCTCCAACAGCCCTCGGGCTGGATGCGTTTCTCGGAATGGTGAAGTTATCTGGTTGACCGTGTTTTTTCAATTCCTTAAAACATAAAACCCGGAGGCTTTCGCCCCCGGGTCTAATGCATCAAACTCTTGTCCAGAGCCTTGTTTATGCCATCAAACTACTGTTTGGTGACATTGAACTCGGCGCGGCGATTTTTCTGCCAGGACTCTTCCGTGTGGCCATCGTTTGCCGGACGCTCTTCGCCGTAGCTGATGGTCGACAAGCGGGCGCCTTCGACGCCTAAATTGGCGAGGAATGTTTTGACGGCCTGAGCGCGGCGCTCTCCAAGAGCCAAGTTGTACTCAATGGAACCGCGTTCGTCGCAGTGTCCTTCGATTTGAAGAACGGTGCCCGAATTTGTCTTCAATTGCTCTGCCATCTTGGTCAGTTGCGCCTGAGACGAGGAGGTGACGGTATAGTCGTCAAAGCTGAAGTACACGGGACCAATCGTCACACCACCAACCGTTTTCATTTCATTTGGCGAAGCAGGTTCGCCCGAGCCACCCGTACCAACGGCTTCAGAGGTCTTCTTCTTGTCATCTGTACAACCGGCGGCTGAAAAACCAACAGCAACAACAACTGCTGCAACAGACAAAACCTTCTTGAACAACATGCGAGGTCTCCTTCGATTAATCGCTAAGGGTAGCCTGCCGAGTCCCGGTTAAAATTGCAAGCTCTTAACATCACTGATTTATGGTTGGATCGATTTCAGCTTTTCAGCGAGCTGGTGTTGGATGCCGTTGAAGCTTCCGCTGGACATGAAAATAACGGCATCCCCTGGTTTGAGTTCGGCCCCAAGCTCGTCCAATAAATCCTCATGGGTCACGTAGGCTTTGGCTTTCCCGCCAATAGCTTGAGCCATGGCGTCGGTATTCATTCGCTGCCCTTCAGGAATCCGTTTGTCCTCGGGACAGGGGCCAATAAAAACCCGGTCCGCTTTGCCTAATTTTTGAGCAAATGCATCCTGAAATACGTTGCGGCGGCTCGTTGCGTTTCTAGGGTCAAAGGCGACCAAAAGGCGGCGTTGTGGAAAAACCGTGCGAAAGCCATCAATCACCAGTCCAACGGCGGTTGGATGGTGGGCGAAATCTTCGTAAACATCTACTCCCCCAACGCTTACGAGATGGTCGAGGCGCCGTTTTACATTTTTAAACGAGGCCAGAGCCGCTTGGATTCGCATCCCGTCCAGCTTGTTTTTTAAATGTCCGCCTTCGGCCAGTGACTCCACACAGGCGATGACCTGGGCGATATTGGCAATGTTATGTTTGCCCGACAGATGGGTTTGGATTGTGACCGTCCCGAGGGTTCTCGTTTTGATGCTTGCCCTCCACGTCTGCTCACCCGGGCGTTCCGCCGTCGCAGTGACATCGCCCACCGAGACGTCAGCCTCGCTGGACTCGCCCATTGCGGCCACGCGAATCACTTTGGCCTTCGGCGATATTTTTTTTATCAGGCGCGCAATTCCAGGGTCGTCGACATTGGCAAAAATGACTCCACTGGCAGGTACGAGTTCGCACAGTTTTACAAACTGTGCCTCGATCGCCTCGACGTTTGGATAGATGTCGGCATGGTCAAATTCAAGGTTGTTCAAAATCAGATGGTGCGGGTGATAGTGCAGGAACTTGGGTCCCTTGTCGAAGAAGGCTGTATCGTATTCATCGCCCTCAATGACGAAAGTTTTTCCGTTGCCAAGATGAAAGCTGCGCGGGAAATTGCGCGGAATGCCGCCGACCACGAAGCTTGGATCTTCGCCAAGTTCGGTCAGCATGTGCGCAAGGATCGAAGTCGTCGTGGTTTTACCGTGGGTTCCCGTCACCACCACGCCAATTCGCGATTTGATGAAAGTTTCGCCGCAAATCGCCGGAAAACTTGTGTAGGGGATTCCGGCTGCCAGGACGTATTCCAGTTCGGGATTTCCCCGGCTCAATGCATTGGCGATGACCGCCAGATCGGGCTTTGTCCGTTTTAAGTTCTCTTCATTATATGGAGTGAAAACTGGAATCTTCAGTTCTTCAAGCATGGTCGACATCGGCGGGTAAATACCAACGTCACTGCCAGATATTTCATAACCGGCCTCCTGCAGCAATCCAGCCACCGAGGCCATTCCGGTTCCGCCGATACCCACGAAATAAATTTTCTTCTTTTTCACGATACGGCTCCCTGTGATGATTGCCCGAAGTTCCACTCGAGTTTAACGGCACCTGTTTTGGAATGAGAAACCTTTGCCTTCGCACCGATTCCAAGGGGCCAGTTCGGGGTAACATGACCAAATTCCTGGCTGCGATAGCTCGGGATATGGCCGACGCGCTTGGCCAACTCAGAGTAAACGAAATCACTACAGTCCGGGATGTTTTGACCGAGTTGGGTCAAGGTCCCCCAGACGATCGCGCGGACGCCATTTAAAAGTCCGGCCTGCTGCCACTGATTCAGAAATCTGGCGAGGCGCGCAGGGTGTTCTCCGATATCTTCGAAAAACAAAATCGCCCCGTCAAAACTTGCTGGCAAATAGGGGGTTCCGATTAAATTGGTCAGTACCGAAAAGCATCCGCCAAAAAGCCAGCCGTGCACCTCGACCGGTCCTGGAATGTTGTTCGACGGAACGTACTGCAGGTTCACAGAGCTTCCATCAATCTTTCCGCGAATCAAATCCAGCAACCGTCCAACGTCGGGAGCCAGGGCTTGGTTTTCAATGGCGCCTTCAGGCCAAAGGGAAGTCGCCGGCATGGGGCCGTGGACACCAACCCATCCGAGTTGTTGCCACAGAGCGCTGTGCAAGGCGGAAGTGTCTGAAAATCCTATCAATAATTTTGGCGCTGCTGCTTTTTTGCGCAGCAAATCCCACGGCAATAAGGGCAGGAGATCCGACGCGCCGTAGCCACCCCGGGCGCACATCACAACAGATGATTCATTTTCGAGCAGAGCTGTGCTAAGCAGTTTGGCTCTAAGTTCAGTCGGAGCCGCGACGTAAGCCCACTCGGGATCTGCCGGAAGATCTTCAAAGATCACCTGGAATCCCGCGCGTTCAAACTCCTTGAGCTTGCCGGGAAGAAGATCCTGCTGTTCGCGGCTGGATGTCCGGAGGATCCGGATGGTGGTCGTTGTGCTTGCTGTGGATGTCACTGTGTGTTTTTTTGTCATGGTGACAAGATTATAACCCTTGGCGGATGGAATCGGTATCGCTATGGCGTATCGTTTCGATTGTAAATACTTCACCGGCTACAAGCCATGTGCATGGAAGCGGCCCTGCGACGGCTGTTCGCACTATGAGCCTGTCACCAAACGAATTGCAGTCGTGAGCCTTGAGGCTTTGGGGGCCGTCTTGCGGTCCACCTGCCTACTACCGGCCATTAAGCGCCAATGGCCTGGTTGTCACGTGACTTGGATCACCTACCCCAACGCCAAAGCCCTGCTGGATAACAATCGTTTGATCGACCGCTTGCTGGTGGTGGATGCCGCCACTCAGTCTGTCTTGGAACATTTGAAGTTTGACGTCCTCCTCGCCGTCGACAAATCCATCGAAGCCGGAGCCTTGGCCGAACGCATCCAGGCAACGGACAAGCGCGGTTTTGGCTTGGACACCAACGGCGTCATCCGGCCCCTAAATCCAGAGGCCAACTACCAGTACGACGTCGGCTTGAGTGACGAACTTAAGTTCTTTATCAATCAGAAAGCCGAGACCCAGCAAATCACTGAGTCGATGGCTTTGCCCTGGCGGCGTGATCCTTATGTCCTCGACTTGCGCGAAGCAGAGATTGCAGAAGTCGCTGCGCGCCGCGCCGGAATGTTGAATCGCAACGGCGATGGCGCCTCCAGCGCGAGCAACGAAGTCGCACCTTGGCGTGGCATCATTGGATACAACACGGGCTGTTCGCTGCTTTACCCCTACAAGAAATTTACCGTCGAGCGTTCGATCGAAGTGATCCGTATGTGGCGCGAGGCTTTTCCGGACTGCGCTGTGGCGCTGCTTGGCGGACGCGAGGACACCGAGCGTCAGGCAGCAATGAAAGCAGCCTTTGCCAATGACGACGGCGTGATCAATACGCCGACTACAGGTGGCCTTCGTTCAGGCATGCTGTGGATGGATGCTGCAGATTTGGTTCTTTCGGGCTGTTCCCTTGGCATGCACATTGCGATTGCCTTGAAGAAGCCAGTCATCGCCTGGTTTGGCGTGAGCTGTTCCCAAGAGGTCGATCTTTACGACCGTGGTGCCAAGATCCAGGCGGCGGTGGGGTGTTCGCCGTGCTGGAAAAAAAGCTGCACCAACGAGCCCAAGTGTTTCAACGAGGTTTCCGTGGAGGCCATCCGTTCTGCCACGGCTGATATCCTGACTAGTGATGTTTTTGGTGGGAAGAAATGATTTATATGACGTCCAACATGTCGAAGTGGTTTTTTGTTTTTGCAATGACGTGCGGTATTTGCGCAACCACCACCCAGGCGAAACCACCCGTCGCCCGTGGCATCGACCGCAGCGCAGATGTCGAAAGTGCCTCACGCAACGACTGGTTCCGCCATCACGATCCAGCGTCTTCAACTCCACCGAAAGCCATCGGAAACGAAGTCATCTACCAGGTTTTTATCGACCGCTTTGCCAACGGCAACAAGTCCAACGACTGCCTTCACGAAGGCCGGTTTTGCGATCCGAAACACCAGAATTTCATGAAGTATTTTGGGGGCGACCTGCGTGGAGTCATCAACCACCTGCCCTACATCAAGCGCCTTGGTGCAACACGCCTTTGGCTGACGCCAGTTTTTGAAAATCAACACGTTGTGGTTCCGTTTACCCGCAACGGCAAGCGCGTCGAAGTTACCTCCTATCATGGCTACTGGATGGCAGACGCCTTCCGGCTGAATCCGTTCTTTACTGACAAGGGCACGCAGGATTTTTCCATCATGGAAGAACTCGGCCGCAAGTCAGGACCAGAGCTTGGCATTTACATGGACACGGTGAACAACCATACCAATCCAGCCAACGCCACGCTTGAAAGCTTGGAATACTTGAACGGGGTGAATCCAGTCCCGGGACTTCCGGCAGCCGCCCGCCGCGGCAGCATCTTCCGCAATGGCGAATTCATGGCCAGTTTGGATTCCGGAGACGGCTGGTTTCACCCCTACGGCCCAATCCAGGACTTCAGCGACACTTTTGAACTTGAAAACCACCAGCTCGTGTCTCTGGGCGATCTTGACCAGTCGGTTCCGGAGGTAAAAAAATACCTCTATGATTCCCACGATTTCTGGATGGAAAAGGTCCCAAATCTGGTTGGCTTCCGGTTTGATGCCGTCCGACACGTCCCGACCCCGTTTTGGCAAGACCTTGAAGGTTATCTGGAAAAACGCTACGGCCGCATGGAAAACATCGGAGAATTTTACGGCGAGTGGACTGGCATGCCGACTTTCCGTGATTTTTACCGCCGCAACAAGATGACCCTCTTTGATTTCGAACTTCGCTACGCCGCAAAAAAAGCATTTATGGAAGACGCCAGCTTTGACCTGTTGCCCCGCCTGTGGTCTGCGGATCCTGAATTGGGCGACGCACGCGGCCTGGTCACCTTCATCGACAATCACGACATGTCGCGCCTGCGTGGGGAAGGCCTTGAAGCCCGTCGCATGCGTCAGACGATCGGCCTCATGTTTGCAATGCGCGGTGTTCCCTGTATTTACTACGGACTCGAGCAGGATCTTTTTATTCCCGGCGACAACGGCGATCCCTACAATCGTCCGATGATGCGCTCCTTTGATGAGGGGCACGAATTCTACCGACTGATCCAGCGCCTTGCTGGACTTCGCAAGTCCAATCCGGCCTTGCGTTACGGCTCGACGCACCTGGTCCACCTGACCAAGCACATTGTGGCTTTTGAACGGGTCGACGGCGAACATAAGGTTTTCTTCGCGACCTCGAAAAATCCACGCACTGGTTCAGACCGCTTTGAAATCAGGGACTTGACGTTGCCAGATGGACTCTACGAGGACATTTTGACTGGTCGCGAGTACGCCGTTAAGGCAGGTGTTTTGCCGGTAGAACTGACCGACGGGTCGATGATTGTCCTATCGACAACCCGCAAAAAGCGCAGTACATAATCGGCTCTCTTTCAGGAAAATCCCCTCGGGGGATCCCATCCAAATCGGGGTGTAGCGCAGTTGGTAGCGCGCGTCGTTCGGGACGACGAGGTCGCAGGTTCGAATCCTGTCACCCCGACCATTTTTTTTAGGCAAACCGAAGACCACCCATCATCCCAGGCCAGAGCAAAATCATTGAGGAAATAGCGGTTTGCTATTTCTCAAATAACCCGCCTCCTCCATTCTCTTTAAAATTTTGTGAGCAATTAGCCAGTTAGCTAACATTCGGTTCGGGTATCTAAACAGTTTTCTAATTCTTATCCCCAAGTTATATTTGAAGAAATTGCTGCAGATGAGGGGAAACGGAATGCTTCAATCAACTATAATCCCACCCAGAAGTGCTATTCATATCTTTGTTTTGCTTCTCTTAAGCTCATTTCTTTGGCTAGCAAGTTGCCGAAATACGAAAAGTACTTCAAATCCCCCCGCAGCGAGTGGACAGATAGTTCTCGATGGTTGTTTGGGGCTTTCTGGGGTTGCCGAGAAATGCACCTTAGTAACTAACGCCTCAGCATGCACCGGCTCAAAATGCAGTCACATGGTGGTGATTTTTTCAGGGGGTGAAATGGGATGTGTTTCTGGATCGGGATACAATAATGCCCTCACAAGCTACGCCTCTCGAGGATACGCAGCAGTCTGTATCAACTACTTTGATACCCCTACAGGCTCAGGCGATGTGCCCTATATCGATGAAGCCAGTCGAATTGATTTTGCTGTTAAAGAAGCGACCTCGGGTGAGTGGGCAAAAGCCTACTGGAGCGGCGAATATTTATTATTCGAAGGTATTAGCCACGGAGCCACAGCGCCAGTCATTTTAATGGCTCGCACGTCCCTTGCGAGTCAATCCCACTGGAAGGGGACTCGTTTCACGGCAGGTTGTTTTTTTGATGGTAGCTACGACCAAGTGGCTACAGCTAATCTACTCAAAACCGGTGCGATAGGCGGCAATTCGTGCACTATACCTGTCTCCTATACTCGAGGATTGGAGAGGTACTGTGGAGCCGGAGCTACAGATTCGAATTGTGATCTCAGCACCAATACCAAAGCACAATCTGACACGATTACTTCTGCTGCAATCAATTATGCCCTTAAAGACTTTAAAATGTTTGAGTGTGGAAGTGCCGGCCCCGTATGTACCAAAGACATTATTCCTGGGGCACCAGTACAACAGCTTTGTTCTAACATTGCATCAACGTCTGGTTACACGTGTTCGTTTACTAGCTTGCCAAGCGATGGGCATCTTACGTGTCACGGTAATGAGTACGACCAATGTCGAACATGGTTTGAAGGGATTGCGCCTTAAGAAAGCAAATAAATGTTTAAATCTCTTATCGTTTTATTTTTCGCAGGAAGTGCCTTAAGCTATGCCGCATCGGCAGATCTGAATTATTCGACTGATGGGAGCCTAAAAGTTGAAGTTCTCGAGTTTAGGGAATTACGGGACTCCACTCGAGAGGCCACACCCAAGCCCGCCCGTTTTCGTATTTTTCGACGGGGCAAAACTAATCCAGAAACTTCACCAGGAAGAGAAGTTCCCATAAAGCTCCATATGCCTACTACAGGTGGGCCTTACCCTGTCGTGATTATCTCTCACGGAGCTGGAGGCAGTTGGGATACTCACTATGCGCAAGCTAAATATCTTGCTTCTCACGGCTATGCAGTTCTTTGTGTGGAGCATGTGGGTAGCAATACCGAGCGAATGAAAAGTAGCATTCGCGTTCTTCACAATTTGAAAGAAATGATCCACGACTCTCATGAAGTCTTAGGACGTCCCAAAGATGTGAGCTTTGCTATTAACCAAGCCACCCAGTGGAACCAGGAACATCAAAAGTTAAAAGGACGGTTAGACTTAAGTCATGTCGGGGTCATGGGGCATTCGTTTGGAGCCTTCACTACCATGGTGGTGACTGGAATGCGCCCAGCGCTTGATTGGATTGAGCCAAAAGTAGCACCTGGGTCTGGACTAGGCCCGAATCTCTCAGACGAACGAGTAAAGTGTGGAATCGCACTTTCTCCCCAAGCCCCGGGGGATCCGTTTTTTTTAAAAGAGAGTTACAGTTCCCTTCGAGTGCCCCTCATGGGAATATCCGGAACAAAAGATAAGCAACAAAATGGTGAGCCTCCCATCGCTCGCTATGAATCATTCAAGCTCTGGCCAGAGATGCAAAAGAAAAACCTATTTGTTTGGCTTGGAAATGCTAGCCACCTTGATTTCACTGATTCCACAGGTGGTGATGCGCAGGGCAGAGAATCTTCTTCGCGAGCAGATGTACAGAAAGTAGTGCGCCCAGCCACTTTGATGTTTTTCAATAAATGTCTCAAAAACGACAACTCTCCCAGTGCTTTGATTACTACCGAATCTTTGAAGCCTTATATTCGTGGAGAGATCAACAGCATTGAGGTTCTATCTAAGTAACCTGATTGTAGCTTATCGTTGCTTCCACCTCGACGCCTTGGATTCCTCCAATAGCACGAGCTGTGCTTTCCTAACCTCTTTGAGAATAAGAGGCAGTTTGCCTGTTGAAACGGCCAAGATGGCCAGAGTAACTGCGACTTGTACGAGTGATTTGATTCCCATGATTATTCCTCCTCAAGGACTAAGGGTTTTTCTTTATGGCGTTCCACTATGGAGCGCACGAGCGAATGATCCCAAGGCGTCGCCTTTCGGTTCTTAATGCCTTGGTTGTTTAAATGTTTAGTAATGGCTGAGTAGGACTGTCCTGCTGTCCAAAGATTCATAACTAATTGGACAATTTCTATTTCCCTGGCGTCCATGATGAGACGTCCGCGAAGGCAGCGGTAGCCAAAAGGAGTGTTCCCAGTGTGATGGGAATGTGTCCTTGGTCTTCCCTCTTCAAGGACATCTTTCGAATCTCTTAAAGCCACTCCGGCCTCGAGAAGTGTCTTTCTGATGAAGGTTTTTGACTTGTTTAGATGCTTTGAAATCTGACGTAAAGAGAGGCCAGAAGCATAGAATTCAGCAACTCTTGAAGAAATTCCCTCTTTAGAGAGTGATAGAACTTCAATGAAATCATGATATTGTGCTGGTTTGCTGTTTGTCGGCTTACCCCGACCATTTTTCCAGACTTAGTATCAAGCTTCTTTAACTCTCCGCCCATTTCGCGAAATTTTTCGGCGATGCTGCCCTTTGCCACCAAACTTTCTATTCTTCCGGCCAATCAAGGCCCCATCTTGGGCAGTATAAAAACTATTCAGTTGCGCCCACGATGATGAAAACTATGGCTCGTGATAAACTTAAGCGAGGTCTTTTCGATTTTTGATCGTGCAGCCTTGTGTCTTTGGAGGGCTTCAAACTATGTTGGCACGCAACGTTCAATTAATTGTTATAGCGATTTGTTTCTTGTTGTCTTCGTGCAATAAGAAGCCAACCTCGGGACTCGGGGGCGTCGTTGATTTGAGCACTTCTCTGCCGATTTCAAAGACAATATCCGTGTGTTGGAATAATTTAGCGCCGACTCAGCTCAGTTGCAAAACGGACCTCGAAAACGCGCTGATACGAGAGTTTGGCGAGAAAACAACGCTGCAGCTATCATTCAACAGCACGTGCGATGGGACTGCAAACGTCGAAATACAGTACCAACGTGTTAAGCACGTTAATTCTAGAATTGAAACAAGCGGCAGAATTTATTCTTTGATGGAAATTATTTGCGGCGATTTCTCCACTGCCGAAGCAGCCGAGATTAGGTCTCAGTGTCGATCGGCCGAAGAGGCTAAAATTTGTAATATCAATATTGGATTGCATGAATTTGGACACGCTATCGGTCTCTCTCATGAAGATCTTCGCCCTGAATCACCCACAGGATCAGAAGTTTATGGTGATGATAAGCTTGTGATACTCAATAAATTTGATCACAAGTCAATTATGCATTTTGGCTACTACAGAAATATAGTTGGCACAAAAGTCGTTGAGTTGACCGAAGGGGACATCGAAGCAATCAATAAGCTATACGATCAAGATTTAAAAATTCCTAGAACGGAATGCACCAAACCGTATCGTTTCGATGATACGTCCGGACTGTGTTTTATCGGGCCAACTAATGGGCAGTAATCTTCCGTTTTCCGCGAGTAAAGCTTTTCGATATTGGCCAATATCTTAGACACGAAGTTTCATTTTTTTTCCTGCTTCTTTAAGCTTTTTATCCATTGTCAATAAACGTCCGTTATAGCGCCTAGTTATGACAGCATAGTACATATCGTAGGCTGTCATCTTAAAAGCTATCGCTGCAGCGAAGACTTCTTGTGAAAATTCCGACATCGGAATTAAGTCTTCGACACTTCTGAACAATAAAGGTCCAGCGCAACAACCAAATTTGCGGTTCGAAGATGCTCATGTATGTCCTTGCTTCCAGGTCTATTTAAATAGACTTCAATTGCAGCACTTGCATCTAAAACGCAGAGCATCTTCGCCGGTCTTCCTGAATCAGTTCTGTGATGCTGATACCGATAGATTTAGTTTCTACTTTGCTCGATCGAATTTTCAATAAGGCGTCCATCCTACGAGAAGAATCTCGCACTCCGGCTTTCAACGCTTCACTTAGTAAAACAAGAGCCTGTTGCGCTAAACTTCTGTGATCTTTCTCAGCCTTTAATCTCAAAGATTCTTATAAATCCTCTGGCATATCTCGTATTTGCAAGCTCGCCATAAACTGCACCTCCCCGACTCTAGCCAGCATGCATTATGCATGAGTTATGCATGCATGCATGTCAAACCGATCTTAACTTGTGTAATTGGCCATTCAAGGTGGCGGAAAAATCCACCAAACTTGAGTTTGATCGAATTCAATTCCTGTAATCCCCCAGCCCAGCATTTCTGCAATCAGCAGTGCCTTTTTTTGGGCCATGGGCCTCTTTGATATAAACAGGAGTGGCCTGCGATCCGAAGCGATGCCGCCCTGTTTTAGATTTTTTTCCATCCAACTTATCAATTCATTCTTTCCATAAGCAGGTACGGCAAGAACCGGACCATGGACCTTGTAGACCAGCGCGGGTGACAAGAGAAATCCTGAGCCCTCGAACTCCTTGAATTGCGTTTCAAAAAAACCAGTATGAATCAACAACGTCGGCGCCCTTTCCGCCTCCGTATTGCGGGCAAGTTGAAATGCCCGGCGCCAATTTTCCTTTTCGGCCGGCAGGCTTGCTGCGGAGAGCGCTCCGACAAATCCGAGCTGAAGGCAAATGAACGGAAATGCAAACTTCAACTGCGTTGCAGTTGCGGCCAGAAAACCAGCAAGCAGGATCGCTGGCAGGTAGGCGGCAACGGCATATTTTTCTGAAAGTAGAAATGTTCCTGTGGCCCAAGTAGCGAGTCCAATCAAAACGGGAGTCGTTAACGCCATAAAACCCAGCGCCCAAAAAAACTTCCAATTTTTGAACCGATCCTCTTGGCGGTTCAGCAGGCGCAGGATCAAAAGCGCTGCGATCGCCCCAAAAACCTCGATGGAGAAAACGGGTTCAAGGACGTAATGCTGGAAATACACCAACCCTGCTGGGTGCTTCATAAACATGTGCATGTGAGCATTTTTTTGAAAGTGAATCACCAACGGCAGCTGAACCGCCGCGGCCATTGCCGGTAAAATGATCAAGGCCAGGATGTTTTTAATACGGTCTTCTCGTTTGCCCTTTAACCACACCAGTGGTGCGATCATGGCCAACTGGCTGACGGCGAATACTTTCGTGAGCACAGCCATGGCGAGCCATGCACCACCATTCAGCAAATTTTTCGTGCCTGATTTTTCGTGCCATTTCGCAAATTGCAGCAACGATAGGGCACAGAAAAAAATCGTCATCATGTAAGGCCTCGCCGTGGTAGCGAAAACCTGGACCTGGGGTGTTGCCGTGGCAATCAGGCAGGTAAGCAAAGCGTGTTTTCTCTCAAGTTGGATTCTTGCGATGCGGTAGATGGCCAGCAAGGTTGCCAGAAAGAACACGATGGATGGAATTCGAACCAGAAACTCGGCTGTCCCGACAAGGCGCAGCCAAATCCACATGAAGGCTTCGTACAAGGAGAGCATCGGCAGGTTTCGCGTGTATTCCTCAAACGCAGCCTTGGCCGGGAGAGACAGGACGTAGATCATCCCAGATTCATCAAGGGTGAAGGAGTCAAACAGCCTGAAGAGCAGAATGAGCAGGATGGCGCCCATTCCATAGAGGCAAAGGCGTTCAGGTAGTTTAAGTCTATGCTCCTGGATCAAACAAAAATCCCCCGTATTATTATATTCTTACACGCATATACTGGGGTCTCAAGGGGCATCGCCCCGGATCATGAACCTCGCGCGCTTAATTTTATCTGGTGGTTTCCCTTAAAGAGAGGCATTTTGCGGCCTCCATGGGAGCCATTCAATGATCAGTACGAGCAACGTCTCACTTTCATACGGCCAAAGGGCGCTATTTCAGGAAGTTACGGCCAAGTTCCTGCCCGGCAACTGCTATGGCCTGATTGGTGCCAACGGTGCCGGCAAGTCGACTTTTTTGAAGATCCTCTCCGGGCAAATTGAACCAGATTTTGGCGATGTCTTTGTCACGCCTGGTCAGCGCATTGCAGTTCTGAAACAAAACCAGTTTGAATTTGACGAAATCAACGTCCTGAAAACGGTCATCTTGGGGAACAAGTTTCTCTACGAGGTCATGACGGAAAAAGAAGCCCTCTATGAAAAGGAAGACTTCACCGACGAGGACGGAATCCGTGCCTCGGAACTGGAAGCCCGATTCGCCGAATTGAATGGCTGGGATGCGGAGTCTCAAGCCGGCGAAATGCTTCATTCCCTTGGTGTTCCGGATCAGGCCCATGCCATGCTGATGAAGGATCTGGACGCTGGCGTCAAGGTTCGCGTTCTTTTGGCTCAGGCACTTTTTGGAAATCCAGATATTTTGTTGCTCGACGAACCGACCAACAACCTGGACATGGCGTCGATCATGTGGCTCGAAGAATTCCTTTGTGAGTTCAAGAACACGGTGGTCGTTGTTTCCCACGACCGGCATTTTCTTGATAAAGTTTGCACCCACATTGCCGACATCGATTTCGGTAAATTGATGCAGTACACCGGCAATTACACGTTTTGGTACCAGGCCAGTCAACTTGCATTGAAGCAGCAGCGCGAGCAGAACCGGAAATCAGAAGACAAGATCAAGGAACTTAAGACATTCATTGAACGCTTTTCAGCCAACGCGTCAAAATCTCGCCAAGCCACTTCACGCAAAAAAATGATCAGCAAGTTGAGTGTTGATGAAATCAAACCCTCGTCCAGAAAATATCCTCACGTCCATTTCACCGAGGAGCGTGAGGCGGGAAAAGACCTGCTTCTCACCACTGGCCTGACGGGAGAGCTCAACGGACGGGTGATGTTCAAGGGCCTTAATTTGACCATCAGCAAAGGCGAAAAGGTCGCCCTCGTCGGCAAGGATGGCCAGGTGGCCTCGGCCCTGCTGCAAGTCCTGACGGGTGAACTGCCAGCTAAAAGTGGTGAATTCCGCTGGGGCGTAACCACGTCACGCGCCTATTTTCCAAAAGACAATGCCCCCTACTTTGACACCGACTTGAATCTGATCGACTGGCTGCGCCAGTATGCAACCAAGGACAGCGAGAGGGATGAGGAATACGTCCGGGGCTTTCTGGGCCGGATGCTATTTAGTGGTGAAGAAGCCATGAAAAAAGCGCGCGTCCTCTCCGGGGGCGAGAAGGTCCGCTGCATGTTGTCTCGCATGATGATGATGCGTGGCAATGTTCTCGTCATGGACGAACCGACCAACCATCTTGATTTGGAATCGATTACGGCCCTGAACAACGGACTAATCAATTACAAGGGTACGATCTTGTTCACCTCGCAAGATCGTGAATTCGTGAACACCGTCGCCACACGAATTCTGGAAGTGACGCCAAAGGGCGTCATCGACAAAATCATGACCTACGACGAGTACCTCGAGGATCCTGCGATCGCTGCCATGCGCGAGGCCCTTTACTGAGGTTGTTCAACCCAGTCTGGGCTTCAAGATGATTGCGTAGATTTTTTTGGCATCGCTGCGGTTGATTGCGAGAAAAAACGCAATGTAACTTGCAGCACCCAAACCAAGCAGTGTGCCCAACGACTTTGCCCCGGCTTGTTCCGCCAATGCTAAAACAACTCCCATCGCAAGGGCGGGTAGTCCTGCCTGCAAGAGCGGCCGGCTGAATTCCCGGAAGCCAACCAGGCCCACGTTACGGGCTATTAGAAGGATGATTCCTGCGGCGAGCCAGCGTGAAATCACGCTGGCAGCCGCTGCCCCCGCGTAGCCAAAATTTTCGACCAATGTTGGCCCGAAGATTACCCCGGCAAGCAAGCCCAGGAACAATGCACTGTAAACGGGACGCATCCTGTGGCGCAGACCAAGGGTCTGAAATCCAATCATAAGAATCACAGCATGGGCCAAGGAGTTCAGGACCAGAATGGACAGGGTATGCCCCTGATTTTCAAAGCCAGCTCCGAAAATGAGTTTTAGAATCTCTGCCCCAGTGAACCAAGTACCGACGATGAGGGGCATGATGAACAGCATAACGCTGAGAAGGCTAAACTTGAGATGCTTTTTCATACTGTCGGCGTCATGAATGCCAACCATTTCGGAATAAAAAACGGTACTGACAGAGGCGATCAGTGGAATGATGCTTTGCATCAGTTTCATTGGACCCGAATACCATCCTGCTCCCACGGGTCCCATCGACCGTTCAATCAGATACAGGTCAAACCGCTCGACCAAAACCAGAGCAAAGACAGATATGGCAAATGGCAACGACAGCCGGAACATCTTTCGCATTTGGGTAAGGGACGGCATGGAAAGGCCCATGAAATGCCAGGCGAGCAAAAATGAACCAACGCAAATCAAGCCATTGGCGCCGTTCGTGATCAGGACATAGAGGCTTGCATCACTGTTGGATTGGATCAGCATCCAAACCGCAACGAGGCTGGCCAATTTCGCGCCAACCATCACCATGCTGTAACTGCCGACCCTTTGTACCGCAATGAGGACACCGCTCATGTCAAATGCCGACAGCAGTAAAATGAAAAGTGAAGACGCAACTGCGGGCCAATAGACACCATAGTCTGGATTGGATCGCACGATGACCCATACGGCAAGGATTGCGCAGGCGGCCTGAACGAGGCGATTCAGGACCAGGGCTCCGGCCAGTTCTTTTTTCTCCTGCGGGCTTTCCGCGCGACGCAGGGCAACAGGAATCGCCTGCGGATAGCCAAAGGCGACCAGGATAATTCCCCATTCAAGAAGCCACAGGGCAAATTGGGAAACACCAAATCCTGCGGCACCAAGGCGTGACGCGGCAAAATGCATCGTCAGAAGGGGGGCGACCTTGTTGACGGTTTCACTGGCAAGGGCTGCCAGCATGGTCCACGCTATTCGTTTTTTTTGCATGCGTGGCGAGTATGGCATGGGGCGTTTCCACTTTACATTATTATGTGAAGGTCAAAGAATAGGCGTATGACAAATCAGATCATGCAATTTGATTGGACCGATCGCAGTGTCGCTGACTGGCGACAGCTGTACGAAAAAATCCCTCGCCTCAACGTCCTTCAATCGATGCCATTTGCCCGTGCCGCACGTCTTCTTGACCGAAAAGCGACCAGATTGGCGGTAATCGAGCGCGCAGGTGAAGGTGTTGGCTTGATGGCCATTCAAGAAATTAAACTCGGCCCCGTCCACATTGTGGACCTCTACCGTGGTCCCCTTTGGTTTTCTGAAAATCCGCCGGAGTCTTGGCTGTCTGATTTTGCCCGTTTATTTAATCAGACCTTTCCGCGGCGGATCCTAAGGCGCAGGCGTTGGCTGCCTGAGTGGCGCGACTCGGAAGCCGCGCGCCAAATCATGCGTGCCCTTGGTTTCAAGGCGAAGCCAATGTCGTTTGAGACCGTTTGGATGGACCTTGGGCTTTCTGAAGCCGAGCTTCGCGCAGGGTTGAACCCGAAATGGCGCGGTCACTTGAACAAGGGTGAACGCTGCAACCTTGAGATCATTGAAGACTGGACCGGATCAACCGGGAAGGCATTTTTACAGCAATACGACATCGATAAATCGATCAAGAAATATTACGGCCGGTCTCCTCGTTTTATTGCAGCCGAACTGGCGCTTGCTCTGAGATCGCGCGAGGCTGTTTTTGTCTGGGCGTGTGAAAATAAGGTGCCAGTCGCGTCAATTTTGATTTTGATGCACGGCAAGAGTGCGACCTACAGGATCGGCTGGACTACGGACGAGGGGCGCAAAGCCAACGCCCACAACGTTTTGCTGTGGTACGCAATCAAATTGCTCAAATCCAAAGGGTACGCCTACCTTGACCTTGGTGGGATTGAACCCCACGCAGCCGAGGGCCTGACCACCTTCAAATCCGGGATGGGCGGTGATGTTTTCAAGCTGATGGGTGTCTTCAGCTAGCTGTGGATGTTTTCTTCTGGTTGTTCCGGACCCATTCACGGATCCATTCAAGAATCTCGCCCCATTTCATACAGGCCATGATGATAATCAGACCATCAAATGGGATCCTGTAGCGGGTTTCACCAATCGCAACTAAACCCAAGAGCCACAGGCCAAGCAGCGGCAGGGCGAGGCTTGCGGTTAACACTCCGCTTCCCCTCGGGATCTTGAACGGTGGAAATACCAGGGCCAAGGCTGGGATTATTCCCAACAGTAAAAATAGTACTTCGTAAAACTTAAGTAGCGAGGCAGTTGGCATCTGGTTCGCGGGCCAAGGGTCGTTTCCGAAAATCGAATCATTCGCATTTTTAAAGGAAAGGGTCAGATACTGGACAGGATCTCGCCCGAACATCTTCATGGCTTCCTTCACGGCAGCCGCATTATCCACAACACTGAAATCAAATTTGAATTTTCCCCTCGGATTTCTTTGGTGGGCAACGGGGCTTCCGTAAAAGTGGAAAATGCCGGTTCCCGGCTCTTCAAATCGGACTTCGGCAGCATCTGGCAGACGCCCCATCACCATGTTACATCCGGCCCCCAGCGACGTGAGCATTGGCCGCCCAGTTTTGAAGGAGAAATAACCAGCAAAGATGGCTGCGATGAAAAGAAAAGGCAGAAGGGTTTGTGCCACCGCCGTTTCTGCTTGCCCCTTAACGGCATTCTTATTGCGCCGCCTGTTCCAAATCCCAATTCCCGTGATCGCCACAATCATAAACAGCATGCAGATCCCGTGGGGACGAAACAGTAGGCTGATGCCCCATAAAATTCCAGCAGCGAACGACCAAGGTTGTGAAAGCCGTCCTTGCCTAGTCATCGCCATGGCAAGGCAGGCAATTCCTGCTGCAATAAAAAAAGTAAAAGGCGTCTCAGACATGAAAAGGCTGCCGAATGAAATCATACTGAAATCAAGTGAAGCCCAGACGGCGACTGCAGCAGCCAACAACGGCCCCGCCATTTTGCGGGCTGCAATAAACCAAAAGACGGGGGCCGTAATGGACATGAAAAGCCACAGGGCTTCAGCCGCATGGAGGCCACCTGTAAGGCGGAAGCTTCCAGCCAAAAGTAGGGCTGTCCCAAGTGGTTGGATCAGGTCAAAGGCATTCAAGGTGTAATTTGAGTTCAACAGGCGCTGCGCCAAAGTGACGTAGCCTTGCATGTCGCTAAAAATATGTTCGCTCGGGCGGAACACGACGTAGGTCATGTAAAAGCGAAGGATGGCACCCGCGATCAACGCCCCGCCGGCTAAAATCCAGGGGATTGATGATTTAGCGCTTGATTGACGGGGTAGCATGACTCGAGGTTACCCCGATCTTGATCACGCCACAACTCCCCGCCATCTAGCCGTATCACGCGACGAGGCGATTACTTCACGAGCTTTAGGCTGCAGGATACTTCCGGGTTCGGAACCACCGGTTTCGTGCAGCTCACTTCGAGAACCTCGTAGTTGTTAGCGCCGATCAGGTGTGGGTTCACTATGGCCCCGATGCGTTCCATAACTTCAACCATCTTGTGCGCCATGGCAGCATCGTTGAGTTTAAGTTCGCTGCCACTCGCGCCATCAGTGATTTCACAGTGCTTGGTAAAGTTGGCGTCGAAGGAGCTGGTGCAGTGAATGGCGTCAGCGTTCAAGGTTGTTGATCCATAGATCACCTGACCATTGACGGTAGCCGGTTGGACTCCAGAGGCTTCCATTGAGTCAAAAAAAGTTGATGCGTCAACACCAGAAAGTTCCAGGGCGAGGTCGCTCCGACCCTGGCTCAATTCGTAGGAGCAAGATATTTCCGGATTTGGCACGACCGGCGAAGTGCAACTGACATTTTTGATTTCGTAATTGATGGCTCCAACGAGTCGCGGGTCAACCTGAGCACCCAAGCTGTCAAGGGATTCAATGGCACTCGCCGCGACAGAGGCCTTGGAGACATCGTACGCCTCGCCGGATTTTTGGATTTCGCAGCGCTTGTCTTGATTGGCGGTCGAGGCGATAGAACAATGAACCGTGTCGGCACTCAGGGTCGTTGCGCCAATAATCACGCGCCCGTCAACAGTGTCGGCCTTGATGCCAGCCTCTTCAAGCAACCGAAACAGAGCCTCAGCATGCTCGCCAGAAACTTCCAGGTCGGCTTGTGCAGAGCGCAGAAAGGCATTTTCATTTGCTTTCGCGCCACAGGCATTCACTAAAAACAGGAATGAAATGGATGCCATCGAAACATTAACGGATTTTCTCACGGCGAACTTCATGGAAACCTCCAAAGTGTTGCTGGGCCGACTTGAGCAAGGTGCGTGCCACACTGCACCGTTTGGTGTGAGGACTCGATAAGTCCGTTTATTCGTCCGGCGGTCAGTCCTGCGAATATTATAACCACCCGGAACTAATGAAGAATTTAACTTCCTGGGTGCCCATCCTGTTCCTTGCCGCGCGTGATAAGATAAAGGTTCCGCTGTGTTTCAAATTCAACCGGTCTTCCTTTGAGGGGAAAGTCAGATGAGCTTTTGTATGCGAATGATCAAATCCGTTGCCTTGCTTGCACTTCCTTTGGCTGCGTTTTCGGGCTGCACAAGCGATAAGGTCGCCCAGTCCAAGGGCACGGAAGAGGCGGTTGCTGCTCCTGGTTTCGATGCCTCGCGAGTCATCGAACGGATTGGTGGTCTGAAGGAAACTCCGAAGTGGGCCACCGGAATAGAGCCCATGCTTGAGGAAAAAGGGAACGTAATTTACATCCAGACGTTGACCATGGACGGAAATTCCCGCCCCGAAGCATGCGTCAAGGCAGCGAGCGATATGGCCCGCGCCGAATTTGTCCGCCAGATCAAGGACGGCATAACGGCTGCCGGTCAAGTCACCGAAAACTCCGCCACGGCGGATGTGGCCATCGAAAGCAACGTCGCCTACTTGAGCAACCTCAAGCTAAGTGGCGCCAAGATTTCCGAGCGTTATTGGGAGAAGTTTGAAGAGAGCGATTCCAGCCGAAGCCGTGTTTTGAAGGTTCGTTGCGCCGCCAAAGTCGCCATTCAAAAAACCTTGCTCGACCAGCAAATCCGCAAGGCGACAGAGACCAATGCAACCAACCCGGAAATCAGAAAGAAGTTACTCGAAGGCCAGAAGGCATTTTTGGACCAGATTGCCAAAGAGGGTGCCGCGCCAGCAGAAGCCGAGAGCGCCCAGTGAGGCGCCGAAGCCGGCACATTGCAACTTTAATCGGGGCGGTCGGGGGCGTCGCACTTGCGGCGGCCTCGGCCTCCTGTTCTGCGCGTCAAGAATTGAGCGCAGCGTTAAAGTCCGAGCCGGTGCGGGGCAGCGTCCAAGAGCCAGAGCGGTCACACGAGGATGCGGCTAATTGCCTCGAGGTGTCAGAAAAAATGAGGCTTCAGAATGAGGCTTCGATTTTTGTCGGATTTGGTGAGTCCTTCACTTCCGATGATGCAACGAATGCGGCTGCCGCAGATCTCGTCCGGCAGATTCAAACAAAGATTTCATCGTCTGGTACAACGCAAGAATCCAACCGTTCGGTTGAAATCTCAAATCTGACCCAATCGACGGTAGATGCCATGCTCACCGGAATGGGTGTGGCCAAGCGGTGCCGCGACGGCGCCCGCTGGCAGGTGGTCACTAAACTCGAAAAAGCGGTGTTCTTCCGCAATATCCAGCTTCGCGTTCAGCCGGTTCTTCGAGAGGCATCCTCCCTGCGGCAGACCTTGCGGGCTGTTTCCACCTCTCGTCAAGATCTTTTGTCCGCTGCTGCCCGCGCGCGCTACCTTTCGCGTGCGGAAGGTGCGGCTGCTAAAGATCTCATTGCCATATGCAGAACCTTCAATGCATGCGCCTTGTTGAATGACGCCGATCTCGCTGATCTTGATGCGGCGGCGGGTGAAATTTTTGCCAGGTTCGCTTTTTCCCTTCAACCGAAAGATCAAGAAGCGGCTGCAGTGAGCACGGTGGTTGCTCGGCTGCTCTCGGAAGAAGGTTTTGCAATGGCAACAGCGCGAAACAACAACGAAGCTGGACTAAGTTGCCAGCGAAAGGATTTTCCGCCTATGGCCCAGACTGGGTACATGGTCACGGAAATCTTGTGTAACGTCACTTTCACAGCAGGATCCGGAGATCCTGTGACCGGTTTGACTCGGGCCTATCTTGGTAACGGACTTGGCGAAACGCGGGAAGAGGCTCTCTCTGAGGCGCGTCGCAAGCTGGCCCGCAAGGAATAAAGCTGGCCCATGGCTTTATTTTCAACTTCAGATTTTCAACTCGGCCCACATCCGGTTCATGAGAACCAGCAAATCACCAAGGTCTTCCAGATAATATAGCCGTGCTTTTGTGGCTTGGTCTGGATACAGGACCGGGTTGTTTTTCTCGGCGTCAGGAAGAAGATCCCAGGCTGGCTGATTTTGCGTAGAGAAATGACCTTTTAAAGCCAATTCACTGGCCACCTTCGCATCCAGAATGAAATCCAGGAAACGGTAGGCTTCTGCAACATGTTTTGCAGAGGTGGGGATGGCAAAATTATCTGCCCACCGGACAGCGCCCTCGCGCGGGATGAAGTATTTGAATTCTGGTTTCATCTCGGCTGCTTGCAGGGCATCCATTGAATAGGCATGAGAAATATTCAGTTCAGATCGGGCCAGATATTGACGCGGTTCCGAAGTGAACATCAGAATATTTTCACGAATGTTGCGAAGTCCCGCCAAGGCTTCTTCAAGCTTTTGATGATTGCGTTCGTTGGGAGTTGAACCTTTCCAGATCAACATTGCGGAAAAAACCTCGCGCATGTCATCCAAAAGCGAGGTGCGTTTTGGGTCCGGAGATTCAAACAACATTCCCCACCCAGGAATTTCACCGGGCGCCAGATGGACCTTTGTTGTGTTGATGACCAGCCCCGTTGTCCCCCAAGAAAACGGCACCGTGTATTTTAGTCCGGGATCCCAAGCAGGGCTCCGGACATCTTCCATGAGATTGGCGAAGTTTTTTAGCTGGCCATGGTCGAGTTCCCGCAGCATTCCAAGGCGAATCATCTGGCGTGACATATAGTCTGACGGCTGAATAAGGTCGAATCCGGTTGCGCCAGCTTTTAGTTTCGCAAAGAGTTCCTCGTTGCTGCTGACAAAAGAGAGCTCGACTCTGATTCCGGTTTGTTTTTGAAATTGAGTCAGAACATTCTGGGGCAAGTAATTGCTCCAGGCACAGATGCGAAGGACTGGTTGGGCGGAGTCGTTCGACTTGCGTGCGAACCAAAAACTAGCTCCGCCAATCAGGATTATGGCAAGCATGCCATTTAAGAGAACTCTCAAGATCCGCTGATCACCCATTTACGGCTTTGCTCCTTCGACCACAAAACCATGACCAACCCGGTCGACAGGCAGATCATTACCAGAGACATGGCATTTAACTCAGGTGAAAAACCTATGCGCATGAGCGAGTAGATTTTCAAGGGTAATGTGATCAAACCAGCTCCGCTGGTGAAAAAAGAAATTAAAAAGTCGTCAAATGAGATGGTGAACGAGAGCAGCCATCCCGCAATGAGACCCGGGACGATATTGGGCAGGATCACCTTCCAGAAAATCTGGCCGGGCTCGGCTCCGAGGTCATAGGCCGCTTCGCCCAGGTTCGGGTCCAGCTTTCGCAGCTGCTCAATCATGATGAAATAAACAAAGCTCGCACTGAAACTGGCATGGGCGAGTACAACCGTCGTAGCACCAAGTTCAAAGCGGAACAGCAGGAAAAAAAGCAGTAAAGACAGTCCTGTAATCACTTCTGGAATCAGGATGGGGAGCATGATGAGTGCGGTAAGGCTCGGCGGCAGGACGGTTGAAAACGGCCCGAAACCAACGGCCCCAAGAGTCCCGATGAATGTGGCAATCGTGGCCGAGGCAACCCCGATGATGAGGCTGTTCATGAGGGGTTCCCAGAGGGAGTCGCCGTGAAGGAGGGCAACCACCCAATCCGTGGTAAAGCCGCTCGCGATGTTTCCTGGGTCAGTCAGAAAGGCCTGGACGACCAGATAGGCAAGGGGCAGGTAAAGAAAACCCATTGTGGCCCAGAACATGGTCGTAATGAAAATATTGTTCGGAAGGACGACAGCCGCTGATTCAGGCGGGGTGGACCTTGGATTTGTAGTTTTAGCGAAGGCCATGACTTGTTGGTCCCGCCTTTCTTTGTTCAAACCGCATACGGACCCATACTGCAATCATGAGTCCCATGGACAGCACACTCGCCAAAGCCGATCCAAACGGCCAGTCCTGCATGGTAAAAAACTGCTCAACCATCACGCGGCCCAGAAACACTTCCTTTGCCCCGCCCAGAATATCCGGGATCACGTACTCACCCATCATGGGAATGAAGACAAACAGGCTGCCAATGGCGATCCCCTCGCGCACGTTGGGGAGCAGCACGCGAGTGAAAGTCTGCCAACGGTTTGCCCCGAGATCCATCGCCGCCTCGCGCAGTGAAAGATCAAATTTCTCAAGGGCAGAAAAAATCGGGACCACAAGAAATGGCAGGTAGTTGTAAACGAGTCCAAGGTAAATCCCAAAGCGTGTGTAAAGGATTTCAATGGGCGAGTCGGTTAATCCAAGGCGCATGATGGTCTGGTTCAATAGGCCGTGGTTGCCAAATATCGACACGATCCCGTAAATCCGCAAAATAAAATTCGTCCAAAACGGAATGAACAACAACATGAGCCCCATCTGGCGCTTTTCTGGAGTCGCTCGTGCCAGATAGTACGCCACGGGGAAACCTACCAACAGGCAGGTAATGGTTGCGCCCAGGGACAGGAAAATCGTTTTGGCGAGTACCTTCAGGTAGACCAGGTGAAACGCACGTTCATAGTTTGCCAGCGTGAAGGTCCATGAAATCAGACCTGATTCAGAACGGACCGCAAAACTCATGGCGAGGATGATTAAAAAAGGCAGAACGCTCAAGGTGACGAGCCATGCGAAAAAGATCCAGGCGCTCGGTGGCCAGTCGCGCAGGCGCAGAACCAGCTTTTTCATTTAGGGGCACTCTGGGGGAGCAAGATGGCGTCCTCGGTCTTCCAAGTCAGGAAGACGCGGTCACGCCGATTGAGGAGGCGCTTTTTTTGCCGCTCCAACTCAGCCTCGGAGACCTTGAAGACGTTGTCGTGCGTCTTGATGGTGTATTCCGTTCGCGAGCCCAGATAAGTCAGGTCCTGGATTTCGCCTTCGAGAAGGTTTTCCTGGGTGTTGGAACGCTGGCGCAAGAGGCGCATTTTTTCTGGACGCAGAAGCATGGAGACATTCCGCGGCAGGGCAATTCCGTTTTTCCTGACTTTGAACGTCCCCATGGCAGACGAAACCGTCCATTCGCCTGGTTTGTTTTCGGCAAGTTCACCGCGGATTTCATTCACCGGCCCTATGAAACTGGCGACAAAGGCGTCAGACGGATCCTCGTAGATGGCCTTTGGGGTCCCGACTTGAAGGCAACGCCCGTCCTTCATGACAGCCAGACGGTCAGACAGCTGAAGGGCTTCCTCCTGGTCGTGGGTAACCAGGATAAAGGTCGCGCCAACCTTTTTGCAGATGGTTCGCATCTCCTCCCGGACCCGCACGCGCAGGGATGGGTCAAGGGCCGAAAACGGCTCGTCAAGGAGCAGTACGGCAGGTTGGTCGACCAGAGCGCGGGCCAGGGCAACGCGTTGGGACTGACCACCACTGAGTTGGTGGATGCGCCGATCGGCCAAAGTGCCAATTTCAGTCAAGTTCATGATTTCGTCCACGCGGCGCTGGATTTCGGTCTTGGCTAGTCCCTTTAGGCGCAGGCTGAAGGCCACGTTTTCAAAAACACTCAGGTGCGGAAAGAGTGCGTAACGTTGAAATACGGTGTGGATGTTGCGTTTGTGGGGCTGGAGCCGGGTGATGTCACGGTCGCCAAGCATGATCCTGCCGCCAGTGGGCTGTTCAAAGCCACCAAGTAGCCTGAGAACGGTCGTTTTGCCGCAGCCCGATGGGCCAAGAAGCGAAAAAAATTCACCCGGTTGGATAGCAAGATCCAGCGGCTGAAGCGCGAAGCTTCCGAATGATTTTTCTAGCGATTCACAGCGGAGTTCGTACATGCGCCAACCTGGCAAAAAGAGGGTTCGGGATACGGCAAGGCCGCAAGTTTGTAAAGGTTAAATCGAACCCGTAAGATAGAGGCAGGCGCGAGCTTGCCAAACCTCCCCGGAGCCAACGGCATTGATCCAACATTTACTCTTCACTTTCAACACCTTCGTCGCAATTTTTGTGATTGTGGATCCATTTGCAGTCGTCCCGATTTATTTGAGCCTGACGGAGGGGTATTCACCAGCGGCGCTTCGTCAAACCCGGCACAAGGCGACAAAGATTGCGCTGGCGATTCTTTGCACCTTTGGCCTGACAGGTATGGGTATCTTTCGAATCTTTGGCATCACGCTGCCGGCATTTCAGATTGCTGGTGGAATCCTCCTGCTCCTTTTGGGGATCGCCCAACTCAATTCGAGCCGCTCGCGGGTCCAACCGGAAGAACAGTATGAGGGCATGGCCCGTGACGATATTTCCGTATTTCCTTTGGGAATGCCGCTACTGGCCGGCCCAGGTGCCATTTCAACCGTCGTTCTCTTTGCCAGTGAGGCCAGGGGCATCGGGCAGATGACGGGTCTGCTGGTTGCCATTGCTGGCGCGCTAGGGGCATCGCACTTGACGTTAAAGGGCGCGCCTCTGCTCTACAAGGTGCTTGGTCGAACGGGTCTTAACCTGTTGACCCGGATCATGGGCGTGATCCTCACGGCCGTTGCGGTCCAATTTATCTTGAATGGTATCCTTGGAGCCTTTCCCGTGCTCACGGTGAAATGATCCAAAATATCCTTGTAACCCTTGCCCAACTAGCATTATACGCGCAATCCTGAGGCAGACACTTCTGCCGGGAGGCGCGTCTTTATGTTGTACTTAAACCTGCTCCGTTTCAGCTTGATTCTGACCGTTGCCACAATGAGCCTGGCCGCGTCGGTCTCAACAAACCGTGTGACCCCTTGTTTGGAAGAGGCTCGTCTGGCGGCCGTCAACGATTCAATGGAACGCTTGAAGGCCGGCAATGCCGCAGACCCAAAGGTTTACGAGGACCGCAGCCCCGAATCCTTCAGCCGGTCCAACAACACCTTCGCTTACGATTTTTCCTTGCGGGCCTACGATGATTACCGCGGCGGCATCTGGCCGGCTCGCGAGCACTATCAGGTTGTCGTTTTCTTTAATCGCAACGCGCGCTCTCCCGGGCAAACTTGCCAGATCAACAAGGCAACGCTCCTGGAAGTTGGCTACTGAGGCGATTTCAACTGTTGTTTTTTCGCCAATTGAGACCATTAAGTTCAATAAATATAGTTTCTTACAAACTTATTTCTTTAGTTTCCCTTGATTGTTCCGCAAAAGCCTTCTGTGGCCGGCATTCGCCGGTTCTCAAGAGGAGGTTTTTGTCATGCAGAGCGGAAACTTCCGTTTTGCCAGATTTGCTCTCACAGGCTGGGCTGCAGTCGGTCTAGCCTTTCTGGTGCATGGGTGTGCCTCAGTTGGCCGGGCCAAGTCTGCATTGGCTGATGCAAATTCCGTCCTGAACCAGGCGGGGTCAGGGCGTGCAGCAGCTCCTCGTTATACCCTTCGTGAATGGCGCCTTGAACTGGAGACAGGTGGATTCGTCCAACTGATCCTGAGCAGCTCCGGCCATTACATGATGCGTCATGGTTATTTCTACGTCGATCAAACGGTTGGCTCTGGCAAAGCCCTCATGGTGTCGGAAGTCAATATTGGAAAATATGGAATTCATGGCTCGGGGATTTCTATAGGCGTTCCACTGAAGTCAACCTGCCTTCCGCGTCTTGGGCTGGACTCACATTTGATCATGGAAAGTGGAGTTGGCCAGAGCCTCCTGATGGATGAATTTTCCACGCGAAATTTTATTTTCGAAGCCATCAAAAATCAGACCGAGTTGCCATTTTTAAAACAGAGCCTGGGTTCGCTGGATGAAAAGTCATCGCTTCCGACCGGACGGCACGATCCTGATGGAAACTTAGAAACTAAACTTGGCTGCATTCAGATGCAGGCAAGTGGTCAAATTGGTTTTGTTTTGCCAGAGGTGGATCAGGATGAAGCTACTCCCCGAATTCCATCCGAAGGAGTCGCTCATTGAGTTTAGAACTGCTCTACTAGAGTGCGCCTGGCATCGACTGCAGCTCAGGATCGCGAGATGCGGCGCAGGATGACGGAATTGATATGATGAGGGAGAGGGAGAGAGTGGCGCACCCGGAAGGATTCGAACCTCCGACCCCTAGATTCGTAGTCTAGTATTCTATCCAGCTGAACTACGGGTGCATCCTCAGAACGAGTGGAGGTGTATATCCAAGAGGCCTCTATCCTGCAACCGCTAATTGGTAGTGCCGTTTGGCACCACTTTCCACCGGTGTGATGACCATAATATGCGACGGGGCAAAACCCATTTCGGCTGCCGAAATGGACGCACCATCCATCGGCGGCCACTCAATTAACACACCAGAATAATTGATTAAATCAGCGAAAACTCCAGCGTCTTCAAGGGCCTCCAAAGCGGTTCCGCGGTAGAGGTCCAGGTGAGCCACGCGCCGGCCATCGGGGAGCGTGTATTCTTGGAGGTATGTATAGGTAGGAGAAAGCACCGGGACTTTTTCAGGCAACCCCATGGCATGCAACAGGGATCCGGAGAGGGTCGTTTTTCCAGCCCCGACGGGTCCCACGAGCCACAGGCAAAAAGGCGAAGTGCCTGCCAAGGCAAGGCTCGTGGCCGTGGCGATGTCCCGGAGATCGTCTTCTCCGGCCACACGCTCCCAGAGTCGTTTATGGGCGGTGGCGCGGGTCATTTAGGAGTTCTTTCATGGTCTGGACGGCTTCCTTGAGGCCGGTGAAGAGTGCGCGGGCCACAATGGCGTGCCCGATGTTGGCCTCTTCGGCATGCTCGACATGCTGAAGCCACATGGCATTCGTGTAATTCAGGCCGTGGCCAAAATGCGCTTGTAGACCCAATCGGTGGGCCAGAGCCGCGGCATGATTCAACCTGGCAGTAAGAGCCACCTGTTCTCGCGTACGACGGCAGGCCGCCATCTGATGGCACCAGGATCCTGTGTGAAACTCGACGGCATCTGCACCAAGTTCAGCAGAGACTTCAATGGCGTGGTCTTCTGGTTCAATGAAAAGGCTGACGAGAATCCCGCAGTCTTTCAGTCGAGTAATTTTTGGTTTCAAGTCGCGTATTTGACCAGCGACATCGAGGCCACCTTCTGTGGTTCGCTCTTCTCGTTTTTCGGGGACGATCGTTACCGCATGGGGCATGATTTGTTGGGCAATGCGAATCATGGCTTCCGTTCCGGCAATTTCAAAATTGAGCGGAATCTTGATTGTGTCCTTCAATGAAGGAACATCGCGGTCTTGAATGTGGCGGCGATCTTCTCTTAGATGGCAAGTGATGTTGTCGGCCCCGCCGAGTTCGCAAAAGACTGCAGCCTGGACGGGATCAGGATAAAGTTCGCCCCGCGCCTGGCGAACAGTCGCAATGTGATCAATGTTGACGCCAAGGCGGATCACTATTTTTTACCCGTTGGCGCAGCTGCTCTTGCCTGCTGATGATTGATGATGGACTTTTGCATCTGGTCTGCGATTTCATCGACCATGTTGTCGATGACACTTTCATCTTCGCCTTCGACCATGATGCGCACAAGGTTCTCCGTGCCGGAATAGCGGACGAGCACACGCCCTTTTCCTGCCAGTTTGGCTTCGCAGCGTTTAATAAACTCGGTCAAGTCGGGCATCTGTTCCAGAGGAACCTTGTCTTTCACTTTGATGTTGCGCATGGTCTGCGGCACACGCTCCATGCAATGGCGAAGTTCCGAAACCTTTTTGCCACTCTCGACCATGATTTCAAGCAGGTTGAGCGCCGCCATGAGACCGTCACCCGTCGTGGCGCAATCCCGAAAGATCAAATGACCAGACTGTTCCCCGCCCAGGTTGTAGTCGCCGTTGATCATGGCCTCCATGACGTAGCGGTCGCCCACCTTCGTCCGGACGACTTTGCCACCGTGACGGGCCATGGCGATCTCCAGACCCATGTTACTCATGATGGTTGAAACTAGAGCCCGGTTGCGCAACTTGTTCTTCTGCAGCATATGAATGCCGCAGATGGCGAGCAGTTCATCACCATCCAAAATTTCACCCTTGTCGTCCACCACGACCAGGCGGTCGGCGTCACCGTCAAGTGCGATGCCGATATCTGCTTTGTAGAGCATTACTTTTTCGCGCAAAGTTTGTGGATGAAGGGCACCGCAGTGCTCGTTGATATTGATTCCATTAGGGTCAACACCAAGCATAAAAATTTCAGCGCCAAGTTCCGAAAAAACTTTTGGGGCGACGCGGTAGGACGCTCCGTTGGCGCAGTCGATGACCACACGCAAACCATCCAACGTCAAATGTTTGGGGAACTGTTCTTTCAGAAAAACGGCGTACTGGCCAATGGCGTCCTCAATGCGGCGGGCGGCGCCGATATCTGCGCCGTGGACAGCGTGATTTTCCAGATCGTCGCTCTTCAAAAGAGCTTCCAGTTTGTCTTCATCTTCGTCTGGCAGCTTGAAACCCGTGCTGCTGAATATCTTAATTCCGTTGTCATGAAATGGATTGTGTGATGCCGAGATCACGATTCCTGCGCATGCCCGAAGGCCCCTGGTCAGATAGGCAATGCCTGGGGTCGGCAATGGACCAAGAAAAAATGCGTCTACGCCAACGCTACAAATTCCAGAGCACAAAGCCTGCTCAAGCATGTAACCGCTTCGCCGTGTGTCTTTGCCAATCAAGATCCTCGGATGTGCCATCTTGGTGCGAAAGTAAACGCCGATGGCCTGGCCAAGTCGAAGGACTAGATCGGGCGACATGGGATATGTATTGGCTTCTCCGCGAATGCCATCTGTACCAAATAACCTAGTCATTCAAACTTCCTTTCACGATTCCCTTGTGAATTCCGAACTTCTAGCGCAGGCGTCGTTGATTATAAATCTCAACGGATGTGGCCTTCGGATATGTTTCAATCAATACCGTTTCAGACGGAATTTTCACTTGAAGCTCACGTTCATACCTTCCCGGGGTTAAATCACGCACATCAACAAATGCCCGCAGGTCGGACTTCTTGATAAAGCTGAGCACGCCTGGCGTGCCCTGAACCACGATGGATGCAAATTGTGGGCGAACATGGGTAAGGTACTCTGCCCCCACCACTTCTATCGGGATTGAAGAGAATTTTTTGTTTACCTTTTGTTCCCCGATGGCAACGCTGACGTTCACCCTGGTGGCAGAGAATTGAACATCCCCAAGCCCGGTCTTTACCAGATTGACTTCAAATACCTTGGGCTGGTTGAGGCCAGAGACGTTCATTTGTTCGGTTACGACCTGGGTGATTTTTGCCAGATCCACCTTTAGCCCGCTGATGGTAATGGTGTCCGGATCAATAACCACTTTTTCCAGCATATAACCCGCCGCTGGAACACCCTGAAGGACTTCCCGGACGGTGACCTTTTTGGAAGCAACCTCATCCACTGTGACCACAATAAAGGGGTCATGAATCGTGAGCTTTACCCTTGGGTCGAAGGTCGTCAAATTTTCCCGGTCGACCCGGTAACGCAGTTGTCCGGCCTTGCCAGGAGGAATCTTGATCGTAGCATCCAAGGGTTTTTTCCCTTCGAGGTATTGGCCGAGCAAAACGCGTGGCCCCCGCAAGGTCGCATCCTTGTAGCGAAGGGTCGGTCCTTTGATCGTATATCCATCCGGCACAGCTACCGTAACGGCAATGCGCTTGCTGACCTCAAGGATTTCTTCACCTTGGACGATGTACCACAGCATGCAAGAAAGGATGACGGCCGTGATTTTATAGGGGAGGTTTTCGAGGACCAAGCCCCGGATGCGAGGTTTCATTTTGACTGACCCTCGACAGCTGGAGTCGGAGCTTTTGTGATTCCTTTGGCCGACCCATTGCCGCCCGAACTATCCGCACGGTCACTGAATTCCTCTTCACCCATCAACAGGTCATTGAGTTGTTCGCGAAGCTGTCTTGCGTCGAGTTTTCGTGACACCTTGCCGTCTACCACAAGGGTCACAGACCCGATTTCCTCGGATACAAGAACGACGACGGCATCAGTTTCCTGGCTGATCCCAATGGCGGCACGATGGCGAGTTCCCATGTTCGGATCCAGATTTTCTTCTCGCGTGAGGGGCAGAAAACATCCGGCAGCCGCGACGCGGCCACGCTGGATGATTACGGCGCCGTCGTGGATTGGAGAGGACGGGTGAAAAATGGAAACAAGAAGTTCCTTGGAAATCCGTCCGTCGATTAGCACGCCGACATCAATGTAACGGCCCAGGATGATGTTACGCTCGAGGACGATCAGTCCCCCGATACGTTTACTGGCCATTGACGTGGCGGCGCGGACAATCTCATCAAGGACGTGGTGCGACGCCACGCGGTCAGCGCCAGGAATAAATGATTTTTTTCCCATCCGCGACAGTACATGGCGGATGTCGTCTTGAAACAAGATGATCAATATGATGATGAAACTGGAGTAGAACTTGTTCATCACCCAGTTCAATGTGGTCAACGGTACGATAGACGAGAGCAAAAACGCCGCAACAACAAAAAGAATGCCGGTCAGAATCTGCGCAGCGCGGGTGCCCCGGATCAGCAAAAGAGCCTGATAGATGACAAATGCGATGATCGCAATGTCAACAATCGCCCAAACGCTAAACTGTTCCAGAATCTCTCGCATTAATGCCCGCCCGCCATTCTCTGCCTGATTGTTGAAAGGCCCTTCACGTCATGGGTTCTGATAATACCTGCACCCGCAAAGGCACACATCGATTCGATGGCTTTTCCTGGCCCGTCCCGGTCAATCGGGGATTCCATCCCAAAAAGTCTGCCAATGAATGATTTTCGCGACACGCCGACCATCACTTGTCTGGTTTCAATCCATTTCCTTATCTCGCCGAGCAGTGCAAGATTTCCGGCCATGCCCTTTCCAAAACCAATTCCGGGGTCAAACCAGACCCTGTTTCTGTCAAAGCCAGCCAGATCCAGTTGACGATCCACAACCTCAAAAAAATCGTTTACGGCGTCCAATGCGTCTTCACGGTTGAGCGGATCAGCTTGCATGGATTCCGGGACACCGTGCATGTGCGTCACCGCCAATTTCGCCTGGTCTGTCGCCGCCAGACGCTTCAACACATCGTGCGCCGGTACCTTGCCTACCCGGTTGAACCATTTCACGCCGGTATCTGCCGATTGCAAAAACACTTCGTCCCTGCGGGAGTCGACGCTGATTTTGAACCCAGGTATTTCCCGGCGAACGCGCTCTAAAACTGGCATCAAACGATCAAGTTCGACCTGTAGAGAAATCTCAGTCGCGCCAGGTCTGGTTGATTCAGCACCGAAATCAACGATGTCTGCACCATCTTCAAGCAATTGCAAGGCAGCGGTACGGGCGGCATCAGGCGTTTCGCACTTTCCACCGTCTGAAAAGGAATCGGGCGTCACATTGATGACGCCCATAATCAAAAACCGTTTCGGCTCAAAACGTCTCACCATCAGGTTGCAGATGCCGCTGGTTGCATGATTGGATTCGGAGCATCAGACTTTCCGTGTTCAGCGGCGGCCTCGGGTTTCACGGGTAATTCCGGAGTCGCTTTTCTGGTTTTCGCATCTTCGTAGTTGCGACGGTCCTCTTCGGTGATCAGCGGCTCGCCGCGCATGAGGCGGGCCATATCCGCTGATTCAACGGTTTCCTTGATCAAGAGCGCCTCTGCCAGAATATCCAACTTGTCACGATTGACGCGCAAGATGTTCAGTGCCTTTTTATAGGCCGTGGTGACGATGCGGTGAATTTCGGAATCAATTTCTTCAGCAATTTTTTCCGAGAAGTTTCGGCTCTGACCCATTTCGCGGCCCATGAAGACTTCTTCGTTTTTCCTGCCTAACGAAAGTGGCCCAAGTTTTTCACTCATGCCCCAATTGCAGACCATCTTGCGGGCAATGTCCGTAGCCTTGTTGATGTCGTCTCCAGCCCCGGTCGTCTGCTTGTGGAAAATAAGTTCCTCGGCCGCCCGTCCACCCATGGCATATGCGATCATTCCCTCGGCGTATTCCTTGGTCAGGGTCAAGCGGTCTTCCGTGGGGAGCATGATCGTGACGCCGAGTGCCTGCCCTCGCGGGATGATGCTGATCTTGTGAACTGGATCTACATGCTCGGTAAACAGACCCACGATGGCATGTCCTGCTTCATGGTAGGCAGTGTTGCGTTTTTCGGCCTCGTTCATGATCAGGGAGCGACGCTCTGGTCCCATGAGGACCTTGTCCTTCGCCAGTTCGAAGTGCGACATTGAAACCTCTTTGCAGTTCGCGCGCGCTGCAATCAGGGCCGCTTCATTAACAAGGTTTTCAAGGTCAGCCCCAGAAAATCCTGGAGTCCCCTGTGCGATTTTCGCCAAGAACACATCGCTTCCAATGGGAACTTTTTTCGTGTGGACCTTCAAGATGCCTTCTCGTCCGCGGATGTCTGGCTTTGGCACCATGACGCGCCGGTCAAACCGTCCCGGGCGCAGAAGCGCCGGGTCCAGAACGTCGGCCCGGTTAGTTGCCGCAATGATGATGACTCCTTCATTGGCCTCAAATCCGTCCATTTCAACGAGCAGCTGATTAAGGGTCTGCTCGCGTTCGTCGTGACCGCCACCAAGGCCAGCGCCACGTTGACGACCAACGGCATCGATTTCATCGATGAATACTATGCAGGGAGCATGTTTCTTCGCCTGCTCAAACAGGTCGCGAACGCGACTTGCACCGACACCGACAAACATTTCGACAAAGTCAGATCCGGAGATGGTGAAAAATGGGACTCCTGCCTCGCCAGCGATGGCCTTTGCCATGATGGTCTTTCCAGTTCCCGGCGATCCGATCAACAGCACGCCCTTCGGAATGCGCCCGCCAAGACGAGTGAATTTTTTCGGATCTTTAAGAAACTCGACCACCTCTTCGAGTTCCATTTTTGCCTCATCAATACCGGCAACATCTGCAAAAGTGACCTTGACCTGGTTTTCGTTCAAGAGCTTGGCGCGGCTGCGCCCAAAAGACATCGCCTTGCCGCCACCGACTTGGAGTTGCCGGATGAAAAAGAAAAACAAGAAAAGCAGAAGGAGCATCGGCAGCGAATTAACAAGCAAGGTCTTCCAGAGGCCAGCCTCTTCAGGTGGCTCAAAATTGACCTTCACACCCTTCTCTTGAAGTTGCTTGCGAAGTTCCGCGTCATTCGGGCCATATGATTTGAACGTGGAGTTATCCACGCGCGTGGCGATGAGGTCATTCTCGCGAAAGGTGACTTCCTTCACATGGTTTTGGTCGGTTACCGGCAATTGCACGGCTTCGATGAACTCAGAAAATTTGAGAGTTTTCTGTTCTTCCGCTGGCCTTGATACGACCTGGACGAGCAAATAGACCAGCAATAGGCTGGCTATGACCAGGGTGGTTTTCATTTGTGGCGTCTGCTTCTGGGGATTCTTCATTTTGTTCCTCCGCTCTGTCACTTGTTGCAGAACCAGTCGGATTCCGCAAATGGAGTCCGGGCATTGCAACGGCACTGTCGTCTTCTGATCATAACCCTGAAGATGCCATCAAATCCCCTGGCGGGCAAAAATTACCGCCCCCGTGATTCAAGTCAGACCGGGACCAGGAAAAGATCGCACCCTGTCCGGGGTCGCCTCAAGGTAAAGGCCCTTGCTCATTTCAAGGACAAACCGCGGCTGGCCTCCGGCCCTGGCCGCCGTCAAAACCTTTAGGAGGTTGGCCCGGGAGAGTTGCTTCCAGCCCCCTGCAGATGTCGACTGGGCCAGATGCGCCAAGACAGCCAGGGCGATTGGATCTGGAAGTATTGAAAGCCGCTCGCGACTGCAATGAGCCGAAACAGCTGCCTCCCCTTTTTTCTCTGATTTGAAATGGGTCTCTTCGAGCGCCTTTATCAGCGCATAGGAAGCAACCTCGTGTGCGTCATCGGCAAGGTCCAAAAGCTTTTCCCGGCCTGCCGGCCAGAGCCTCAAAAGTTCCGGTAAAACCCTGTGGCGTACGACGTTTCGGGCGTAGTCCAGTTTCTCGTTGGTGGAGTCCTCGCGAAACAGCATTCCGCGCTCTTCTGCCGCGGCAATGATTTCTGTTTTGGGAACACGAAGCCACGGCCGCCACCAGGGACCATCCCATTCCGTCATGCCGCGCATTGTAGCCAGGGACGTTCCTCGCATGATGCGCATGAACACCGTTTCCGCAGAATCATCTGCGTGATGAGCCAGGGCAATCAGCTGTCCTTCTTCGGCCAATTGACTCAGGGATTGCCGACGCAGCCTGCGAGCCCACTCTTGAACCCCTTCTCCCAGGCGGGTTTCGCGTTGCTCCTTTGTAGCTCGCACAGAAATAAAAGGTACGCCGGCGCCGCTGGCCAAATCCCTGCAAAAAGCCTCGTCCCCGTTGGATTCCTCTCCGCGCAACCCGTAATTGAAATGAAAGAGGTTCAGCGAAAAAATCTTTTTTGCCTTTAAAAGTTCACAAAAAACGGCAAAAAGCGCTGTAGAATCAACACCCCCCGAGCAAGCGACAGTAACCAGCCGTTTTTCCATGGGAAAGTGGCATATTTTCGCTTCTACCAAATTTATCAAGTCGCTGAATTTGTTAGTCATTGTTGTCCAACCACCCGAGATGACAGTCAACCTACTCGTTTTTTGTGGTTTTGCAAAAAACTTCTAAAGCTTTTCACAAAAACAACGAAATACCCCCTGCAAGTTTCAGGGTGAGGCTTGCTTCAATGAACCGGGACCAAGGTTTGGCCCCGGGGACGATCAAGGAGGATTTAGTCATGGGAATGCGTATCAGGACAAACGTCTCGAGTCTTACGGCGCAGCGGTTCCTTTCAGACAGCAACAGCCAGTTGCAAAGCAGCATGGAGAAGTTGTCATCCGGCTACCGGATCAACAAATCCGCTGACGATGCCGCCGGTCTTGCCATTTCCGAGAGCTTGCGGGGTAAAGTCCGCGGCCTTAACGTCGCACAACGAAACGCCAACGATGCGGTGTCTCTGGTTCAGGTTGCCGAGGGCGGCATGAACGAGATGACCAACATCCTGGTTCGTCTGCGCGAACTTTCTGTTCAATCTTCCACCGATACGATTGGGGACCGCGAAAGAGGATACCTAAACCGCGAATATACCCAGCTTGTCGACGAATTGGACCGGATCGGTGCGTCCACGGAATTCAACGGGACTAAAATATTCGACCCAAATAACAAGCAAGACCAGTTTGTCATTCAGGTTGGTACGAACGGTACCGCCCCGGAAGAAAACATCGATACCATCCGCATTGGGCTGGAAGGCCTGAAGTTCAATTCCGAAAGCCTTGGCCTGGGCAAAGGCGCAGAGATCGGCCCGGCTGAACTTGGCGGAACGGCTCCGGCTCGCGACGAAATTTCGGCCAAGCTAACCACGATCGACAGTGCCCTTGACCGGATCGCATCCGAGCGCGCAACCCTGGGCTCCGTTCAGAGTCGTTTGAACTCTGCGATCAACGGCCTCGGCGTGAACGTGGAAAACATGGAAACCGCCCGTAGCCGGATCAAGGATGTCGACATCGCAGCAGAATCTGCGCGTCTGACCCAGTCGCGCATTTTGACCCAGGCTGGTTTGTCCGTGTTGGCCCAGGCCAATGCCGCGCCGGAGCAAGCTCTGTCCTTGCTCAGGAACTGATCAGAGTCGCTTTCTACAAAACGTTTTATGAAATGGATTTCAACATTTTTTGCGCAGGACAGCGGCTGCTGACTTGCCAGGGAGGGTGTCATGGGACTCAGGATCAAGAGTAACGTCGAATCGTTGATTGCCCAACGGAGGTTGACCGAAAACCGTCGGGCACTCGGAGAATCACTTGAAAAGATGTCGTCTGGTCAACGCATCAACCGTTCTGCTGATGATGCCGCGGGCCTTGCGGTGTCGGAGAGCATCCGGGCCAGGACAAAAAGCTTGGACGTCGCAAAGCGAAATGCCAACGACGGTATCAGTTACTTACAAGTGGCTGAGGGCGGTTTGAATGAAACCACCAACATCATTGTGCGCATGCGTGAACTCGCCGCCCAGGCGGCTTCCGACACGGTGGGTAACCGCGAACGAACATTCCTGGACAAGGAATTCCAGCAGCTGCGCCAGGAGGTGGCCCGGATCGTGGACTCTACGGAGTTCAACGGTTCGAAACTTCTGAAGTCTGACGGGTCAAAGCCAATTCAACTGTTCGTCGGCGCATCGAACCGTGCCAGCGACTTGAACGGAAATCCCCCTGATATCGACCCGGCAAACGACCCAGATGTGTTGACGATCAACACAGACGAAGTTGCCAAGCTGAACGACGCTTTGGGCCGAATCACCCAGGATGAAATTGCCATCCTTCCCGATGGCGAGGGTGGAGCCCAAGACCTTGGCCCTCAGGGAACCGGGGACTTGTTCAACCGGATGGATACGGCCCTGAATTCCATCGCGGAATACCGTGCAACATTGGGTTCTGTTCAGTCGCGACTTAACTCGACGATCACAAACATCGAGATCTCCAACGAGAACTTGAGTGCAGCCATGAGCCGCATCCGTGACGTTGACTACGCCAGTGAAACGGCGAAGTTTGCGACGAGTAAGATCCTTATGCAGGCAGGTGTGTCGGTCTTGTCGCAGGCCAATACCAGCTCAGAGCTGGCCTTGCAGTTGCTGCGGTAAGCGGTCGGGTATCCTGGGCGGAGCGAAGGGTAATTCGCTTCGCTCAGGCCCATTCGCCCTAAGCCTCCGCACGTCATCCTGAGCCTCCGCGCGTCATCCTGAGCCTCCGCGCGTCATCCTGAGCCTCCGCGCGTCATCCTGAGCCTCCGCGCGTCATCCTGAGCGTTAGCGAAGGATCCTTTCTTAACCCGTCATTCTGAGGCGTAGCCGAAGAATCCTGTCTTCAAATTTTTTTAAACCCATCGGTCCCATGAAATATCCTTGGCGCTTGCGCTATTCCAATTGGTAATAAGCCGAAATGAAAAAGGGTGGATACGTTTACATCATGACGAACGCTGGACATACGGTTCTGTACACCGGGGTAACATCCAATATTGAACTGCGAGTTGCGCAGCACAAGACAGGTGGCACTGCAGCGTTTAGTTCCAAATACCACACGAAAAAGCTTGTGTATTTTGAGTTTCTTGACTCGATGCACGATGCAATCGCCTTGGAAAAGAGCATTAAGGGAAAAACGCGTTCAAAGAAAATCGCGATGATTTTCGAGATGAATCCGCGATGGCACGATCTTGCGGATACTTGCATGGACAATGTCTAGTCCAATTTGTTCCGAAGCCAGAGCCCTCGTCATTCCGAAGCCGGGGCCCTCGTCATTCCGAAGCCGCAGCTCACGTCATTCTGAGGCCTTGGGCCGAAGAATCTTTTCTTCCACGCGTAAGAAAGGATCCTTCGCTTCGCTCCAGCCTGTCGGGGAATAAATCCTTTATTCTGACTAAATTCGTCATCCTGACCCTGAGCGAAGCGAAGGGGAAGGATCCTTTCTTCGAATTTTTTTTTAAAAACCGACCGCCATGTTGTTCATGAAAGAAATTGTAGTGCAGTAGGCGGCAGAAGACGCCGTTCAGGCCTTAGCCTTGTGCAATTTCCCTAAATTGTGACAAATCGCCATCAATTGCCATTCTCCGTGCACTTTTTCAGTGCCTCTCAGCAGAAACGTTCTAAATCTTCTGGCTTCTTTTAATTGGCCGAAGACCGGTTCGGTAATCGTCTTTCGTTTTCGATAAATATCTCCTCCGGTTTTCGAATTTAGCTTTTCTCGCATAAATGCAGTAACGGTGAGGCGACGACATTGTTGCCCGACGTTGATGTGTCGTTTTCCAATAGCGTTTGATGTCGGAGGGATATAGGGATCAATGCCCATTTTCTCAAGATTGACGATGTCACGTTCACTGAAATATCCGTTGTCTGCCGTCATGATCTTGGGCGTTTTACCGGTGTTTTTTTCGACTTCCGCCATCATTTTCGGCGCGAGCTGTTTATCGTTTACCTGGTTGGTAACTTCAGCGGCGACAATGACCTGCGAGTCAGCATCGACTGCAGCCTGACAATTATAACCCTGAATATGGCCGCCTGATTGATGCTCCTTCATTATTCTGGAGTCGTAATCCGTTGGATTACGACGGGCTGGAACAATTTCAGCCACTGATTTTCCGTTTGGATTGACAGGGGGGCGACGTTCAAACTTCTCGCCGTTCTCTTCCATCCAAAGGTCATCTTCCTTCTTTTTTTCTGCTTTTTCATCGACGTAGTCGCGGCACTTTTGTGCCGCCTCGAACTCGATTTTAGCAAGGAGCTGATCAATGATTATTTTTCGACCCGCTCTGTTTTTTAGACGCGACGGAAGTTCGTCGCCACGTCGCCCCTTCCCGTATTTTTTGTCTTCTGCCGCGTCCGTCTCTTTGGCATCAGTTAAAGCAGCCCTTATTTCAGCGTTAAGCTCTTCTTGTGATTTTTTAGCCTGCTCGTAATTTCTCGATTTACTCTTATTCGCGCTGGCTTTGATCTTGGTGCCATCAAGACTTACATGTCCCATTTTAACCAAACCGGCCTCCTGGCAAAGGGTTAAAACTTGGAGGAAAATGCCGTGGATTGATTTGATGTGCCGTCTGCGAAATGCAGCAATCGTGTCGTGATCAGGGTGCTGATCGCAGGACAAAATTCTGAAGGCGACGTCTTCGTAAGTGGCTTTTTCAAGTTTTCGCGAAGAACGAGTGCCAATGGAATAACCGTAAATCATGATTTTCAGCAAGAGTCGGGGATCTATTGGCGGTGCACCACGAAGACCCTTACTTTCATAGCTTTTATAGATCTTAGTAAGGTCCAGCTTCTCTACGACGTCGCTGATGAAGTGGGATGGATGTACATCGGACAGCCACTCACGCACATCCGGACCAAAAAGCATCGGCTGATTGACGTTGTAATCTCTAAAGACTCTTGGCATCGGCGACCTGTGCAAAAATGGAAATGAAATAAATTTATTCCATAGATTGACGGCGTCAGACAATGGGACTTTCCGCGGAAAGTCGAGAATCATTCCTACTGAGACGAAGCCGGAAAATCCTGCCCTGCGGCGGTGAAGAAAGGATTCTTCGGCCTTCGGCCTCAGAATGACGGGTTGAAGAAAGGATCCTTCCCCTTCGCTACGCTCAGGGTCAGGATGACGGAGCGGCTCAGGATGACGGTTCTATTTCTCCGACAGGCTGGCTCAGGATGACGGGGTGCGGCTCAGGATGACGGGTGGGAATCTAGTAAAATGACGGCAATGGCGGATGGAACGATAAAACAGACGAGGTGGAATATGGAATTGATGGAAATCGGCGCGACGAAAAAACTTTCCGATGCCGACCTGACCACGACATTGAAAAAAGCGATCGCCGCAGAGCGCTGTAACATTGCGGCATCCATCGCATGCCTGATTGAAATCACGGCGCGTGATCTGCACACCCGGATGGGCGCAACGTCGCTTTTTGTTTACCTGACACGCGAGTTGAAGATGTCGGAATCGTCGGCATCGAAACGCTGCGCTGCAATCCGTGCCGTTCGCGATTTCCCGGAGATATTGCCGCTGATTCAATCTGGCGGCCTGCACCTTTCAAATATTTCGCTGATCTCGCGCCATCTGACGCGCGAAAATGCGGCGCGTTTGATTGGCCTGGCGCAAACGGAAACCCAGCGGGGACTTGAAAAGGCGTTGGCCGTTGAATTTCCTGTGGCTGCAAAACGCGACATCCTGCGTCCGGTGGTCTGCACGTCGCAGCGCAGCACCTTCGCTCTGCGGGTTGGCGATACGACGCGATTTGATAACCGCAGTGAGGATCGGCGTGATACCGACGAAAATTCCAGCGACCAAGCTAGCGAAAGTTTTGATGGTGGTGCCGGCGAGTCGCACTCGGGGTTTTTTGCATTGGAAGGTGCTGTGCCGCAGGCGGCGCTTGGGGTTCGCGTCCATGCCACCCTCGATGCCGATGCCGCGGCCGCTCTGGAGTTTCTTGCGGGGGAGATGCCCGGAAAATCTGCGTCCGAAATTTTATCTTTAGCCGTCTGCGAACTCCGCAGGCGTCGTGATGCGGCGCGTCGGATTCCCATGAATCTCAAGAAGGTGGCAAAGGACAAAAAACCTGAGTGTGAGACGTCAGATTGTGAAAAATTGAAACGCAAAAAAAAGTTGGTGGGAAAAAATGGTGCTACAAAAATCGCAGCAAAAAAATGCGCAGAGCCATCGAAGGCCAGTCGCTATATTCCCGCGGCGTTGCGCCGGGCTGTAGCGCAGCGGGATGGATACCGATGCAGCTATGTTCCTCTTGTTACCTCCATTGAAGGCGTTGAAGGCGTTGAAGGCGTTGAAGGCGTTGAAGGCGTTGAAGGCGTTGAAGGCGTTGAAGGCGTTGAATTCAACGATGCCAACGTAAATGGCGCGGGAAAAATGGCGAATGGAAATTCTGAGGCGAAGCGCTGTGAGGCCATCCACCGCCTTGAGTTTGATCACGTGACCCCGCGGGCGTTTGGAGGACAAAACACCTTGGGGAATTTGCGCCTTCTGTGTCGCGCCCATAATAATTTGGCGGCGAAAGACGCGATGGGAAAAGAATTTATCGAATCGCAGTTTGCACGAGGCTGACCCCTGGGGATACTTCGGCAAAACGCCGTCTAGTTTGGGGCCGCCTGATGAGGATCGAATGACCGCGCAGGATCGCGGAGGACCATCGGTTAAGGAACGAAAGATGGCGCAGAGTGCTCGTTGCGATGGGTAGGGGGACTTTCCGCGGAAAGTCGAGAATCAGTCCTAGTGAGACGAAGCCGAAAAATCCTGTCCCGCGGCGGAGAAGAAAGGATTCTTCGGCCTCCGGCCTCAGAATGACGGATTAAGAAAGGATCCTTCGCTGCGCTCAGGATGACGGGAATGCGCAGGATGACGGGAACGCGCGGGATGACGGGAACGCGCGGGATGACGGGAACGCGCGGGATGACGGGAACGCGCGGGATGACGGGAACGCGCGGGATGACGGGAACGCGCGGGATGACAAGGGTGAAAGTGGAGCGGACGACGGGTCTCGAACCCGTGACCTCGAGCTTGGGAAGCTAGCGCTCTACCAACTGAGCTACGTCCGCGTTAGGTAAAGTTATAGCCCTTCTGGTGGCCTGCCGCAACAGCTTGGTTTCGGCGGGGAAAATGCTCTATGATGGCCTTGAAAATGCTGTTGGTCAGTGGACCACAGTGACGTTCTTCACGTGGAATCCATGGAGGACCCTATGACCGCAGGCCACAATCCCGAAGAAATCCGGTTCGCGCCCGAGCCCAGTGGGCCCTTGGCCGAGTCTTTCAGCCAAGCCGGCGTCATGCTCAACCGGACCATCGAAGAAATGTCGCGCCGCATCGTTGGCCAACGCGACCTGCAGAAGAAAATGCTGATCGCCCTGATGGCCGACGGGCATATCCTTCTTGAAGGCCTGCCGGGACTGGCAAAAACGACAGCAATCAAAACCCTGAGCGACGTAACGCGCCTGAATTTTCATCGCATCCAGTTCACGCCGGACCTGTTGCCGTCCGATGTGGTGGGCACGCAAATCTATGATCCCCGCAGCAGTGGTTTTTCCATCAAGCTCGGACCCATATTTGCCAACTTGATCCTGGCCGATGAAATCAATCGGGCGCCGGCCAAAGTGCAGTCGGCTTTGTTGGAAGCGATGCAGGAGCGTCAAGTGACCCTGGCAGGCGACACCCTGCCGCTGCCGCAGCCATTTTTAGTCATGGCCACGCAAAATCCGATTGAGCAGGAGGGAACCTACCCGCTGCCCGAAGCCCAACTCGACCGTTTTCTGTTTAAGATTGTCATCGGCTACGGGACGCTGGAAGACGAAATGGAAATCATGGCGCGCGCCGTGACGGAGGAGGCGCACAAGCTGGAACCGATCTTGTCTGATAAAGACATCATCAGTTTGCAGAGCCTGGTCAAAAAAGTTCACGTTGCAGAAAAAATCAGGCGCTACATTGCAAATGTGGTCATCGCCACCCGCGATCCCGTTTCGGCAAAAATCCCGGATTTGAAAGCCCTCATTGAAGTCGGTGCATCACCGCGGGCATCGATCAGCCTGGAAAAGGCGGCGCGCGCGCAAGCCATCATGGAGGGCAGGTCCTACGTCACTCCGCAAGATGTGAAGGATGTCGGAATGGAGGTCCTGCGCCACCGGATCATCAGGTCTTATGAAGCCGAGGCCGACAACGTTGCCACGGATGATTTGGTTCGCCGCATTTTTGATCACGTTGAAGTTCCTTAAAATCAGGTAACGCCCATGCTGAGCCCGGAGATCCTCCGCCAAATCAGAATGCTGGAACTGCGTGCCGGACGTGCCGTGACGGACGTCATGGCGGGGCAGTATGTCAGCACTTTTAAAGGGCGCGGAATGGAATTCGACGAAGTGCGCGAGTACGTCCCAGGCGACGAAGTGCGGCTCATCGACTGGAATGTGACGGCGCGCCTTGGCACACCGCATATTAAAGTTCTGCGTGAGGAACGCGAGCTGACGATGATCGTCGTGTGTGACGTCAGTGCCTCGCAGTCGTATCAGGGTTTTCACCGTGCAAAACGTGACGTTGCCGCCGAGATGGCTGCTGTGATGGCGTTTTTGGCGTCGCGCAGCCAAGATCGCGTTGGGCTGGTTTTGGCGTCGGATCAGATAGAGGAATACACGCCGCCCCGTAAAGGACGCGGCCACGTTTGGCGCATGATTCGCGAAGTGTTGACGTACCAGGCGCGAGGGCGCGGGACGGATCTGGACAAGACGCTGCGTTTTGTTGATCAGGTTCAGAAACGTCGCGCGCTGATTTTTGTCCTGTCCGATTTTTTGGATGATTTTTCGCCGGCTCTTGGGCTTTTGGCCCGTCGCCACGATGTCGTTGCCGTCCGGATTTGTGATCCCCAGGAACGCAAGGCACCAGAAGAATCTGGCCTGATTGAAGTTGCGGATGCGGAATCCGGTGCGCGCGTTACGGTCGATACTTCGAATGAGATTTTTCAAAGCGAATTTGCCAACTGGTGGGCAAGTCACGACGCTGGGTTTGGCAGTTGGGTCCGCCGCAGCGGTGCGCGCACTTTTGACGTGAGTACGGCGGGGAACACTGTGAAGCCGTTGGCGGATTTTCTGGCTGGAGGCGCGCGGCGATGAATCCTCCTCATGGCCTGAAACCACGCTACGAACTAGGCGTCGACTGGATGCAGGTGGCCGTCATTGCAGGGGCAGTGATCCTTTGTGCTGTAGCCGTATGGGTCATTTGGAAATGGTGGCAACGGCGGCAGGCGGCGCGTCTGGCAGAACTTGCGGCGGGTGCCGGAGATGCTGGGCCGGGGCGAGTGGCCGGATTATTTGAAACGTTGCGCGGACTGACGCCGGCGGAGCCCTTTGACACGAGGGCGCGCGAGGAATTTTACTGGCGCCTTGGACTGGCCTTTCGCACGGCCGTCGAATGGCGCACGGGAATCAGCGCGACGTCCCAGACGATTCGCGAATTGCGTGAACCTCTGCGGAAACGCCTGCCACTTCCAGGCAAAGAGACGGCGATGGCTCTGGAACTTTTAGAACGGTCGGAAGGAATCAAGTTTGCCGGTGATCTGGCAACACCGTCTGAGGCTCTGGCGGCGCGGGACGCCACCGTGAAATTGATTGCCAAATTATTTCCCGGAGAAGGTCGAAACGAAGGGCTTAACGCGGGGCTTTACGAATGAACCTGTTTGGCTTCACCTTTGCCGATCCCATCTGGCTCGCATTGCTGGTGGTGCCCTTGTTTTTTTTAATCCGAAATCTAATCCGCTTGAAGCGTGGCGGCGGCGCAAAGGCAGCCATTGCCGTTGGATCGGCAGCACCATGGCGCGCAGCCTGGGCCGCCACATTGAAGCAGCGTCCTGTTGCGGGAATTGGCGTGGGCGTGAGCCGGGTGATTCCAATTTTGTTTCGGGCCGTGGCGTTGGCGCTGGTGGTGATTGCGCTGGCGCGACCTCAAACAGGGCCTCGGGGAAAAAACCGTTCCGTCGAGGGACTGGACATTCAATTGGTGATCGATACGTCGGGCAGCATGCGTGCCCAGGATTTTGAACTCGGTGGCCGGCGTCCGACTCGACTTGACGTGGTGAAGGCCGTCATTGAAGATTTCGTCATGACGCGCCTGGATGACCGGATTGGACTGGTCGTTTTCGGGACGGAGGCTTTCACGCAGGCGCCGTTGACTCTGGATCATCAACTGCTGCAGGAATTTTTAAAACACATTGAGATCAGCATGGCGGGCGATGCAACGGCGATTGGAGACGGCCTTGCGACGGCGGTTAAGCGCCTGAAAGACACGGATTCCAAAGGGAAAATCGTCATCCTGTTGACGGACGGGGCCAACAATGCCGGGCGCATTGATCCCGTGACGGCGGCCGAGGCTGCAAAGGCACTGGGCATCCGTGTTTACACCATTGGCGTGGGCAGTCGCGGCAAGGTTCCCATCACCATCAACGGGCGCACGACGCAAGTCGAAGTCGATATTGACGAGGCCCTGTTGGAAAAAATTTCGCAGATGACTGATGGGCGCTTTTACCGCGCGACCGACACGCAGGCGTTGATTGATGTTTATCGCGCGATCGACAAACTGGAGAAGACGGCGGCGCGGGCTCCCGTCCGTGACGTTCGCCGGGAACTTTTCGCAAGTTTTCTTTGGCCGGCGTTGATTTTACTCGGCCTCGATATTTTATTTGGGGCGACGCGGCGGCGCGTGGTTCCCGGCTGAAGATGATGCAAATGACGGTCACAGTGAAGATGATGGCGATGATGACAATGATGACAATGATGATGTGGTGGCGATAACGGCAATGACTTTTGGTTCGCAAAAAATTTTATGGCTTCTGGTTCTGCTGATTCCAACTTTATGGATCATGCGGTTCGCGTGGGCGCGTGCCAGCCGGCGCATGAAAGCCTTTGGTGCCGTGGGATTGGCGCCGCGTGATGCCCTGCGGAAAAAAATCCGTCGCGAACGCGTCATGATTTTGGCGGCAATGGCTGCAATCATGGTGGCGCTGGCAGGGCCAAGGGGCGGTTTTGACGAAGTGGAAATCCAGTCCAGCGGATCCGATATTTTCGTGGCGATGGACTTGTCGAATAGCATGCTGGCCAGTGATGTCCGGCCGTCAAGGTTCGACCGGGCGCGCCGTGAGGTTTTTGATTTGCTGGATCATGTTGCGACATCGGGGCGATCCGACCGTGTTGGCTTGATTGGTTTTGCCGGAGTCAGTTTCGTGCAATGCCCGTTGACATCAGATACGGCGGCACTGCGTGAGTATTTGATGCTGATGAATCCGGCGGACATGCCAGTCCAGGGCACCGATGTCGGCGGGGCGATCACCACGGCCCTTGCCGCGATGGATGCCGGTGGCGTGGGGCCAGATGTTGCAGCGACGCGGGCGATTATTTTGATCAGCGACGGCGAAGATCTGGCGGGTGAGGCGGCGGCGGCCGTGAAAGAGGCCAAGACCCGGGGCGTGCGGATTTTTACCGTTGGTGTGGGCACGGCGGAAGGGGCTCCGATTCCTGATGCACGTGGGGGCGGGTTAAAAAAAGACCGGCGTGGCAATGTCATCGTGTCCCATTTCGTGGGGAAGTCCCTGCGCGAAATTGCCGAAGATACTGGCGGCGAATATGTCGAGCTTGGATCTGGGGGACGCATTCAGAATTTGGATTTCGTCACCGTCTTGGGTGAGGCGGTGCACGAATCTGGAAAAGTGAAATTGTGGCATGAAAAATTTCAGTGGCCTTTGGCCGTGGCAGCAGGGGCCCTGGTGAGCCTCATTGTGATCGGCGGATATGCTCCGGGGGGCGTGGTGGGTCTTGTTTTTATTTCGTTTTTATTACAGCCGGTGCTGTTGCCGGCAAGGGCTGAGGCGGCCGAAAATTCCACAGCGGATTTTTTTAGTCGGGCGCAGCGGGAACGCTTGCAGACATACAACGACGGAATCGACGCCCATGAGCGCGGGGATTTTGAAAAGGCGCGGGAGCTATTTAAAAAGGCGGCCGGGGGCGATGCCGTGAAGTCGCCATCGGATGGTGAGGTTTCTGCAAGGTCGCTTTACAACGAGGGCAATGCAGCCGTTGGTGCGGGCGATTTGGACGGGGCTGAAAAATCTTATGAAGAAGCCTTGAAATTGGCACCAGACGACAAGGAAGCGGCGGAAAACCTGACCTGGGTTAAAGAACAAAAGAAGCAGCAGCAGAAAAATCAGAATCAGCAGCAAGATGATGGCAAGGACAAGCCCAACGATAAGGGCAATGATAAGGGCAGCGAAAAAAAGGATCAAAGTAACGGTCAGGCGCAAGACAATGTCAACGACAAGGCTAGCGACAAGGCGAACGACGACAAGAAGCCTGGCGGTGAGCAGGACAAGGGTCATAATAATAAGCCTCAGGAAAAAAGCCAGGCCGGGCAGAAACCGGCGGATGAGAAGCGCGCGTTGACCCGCGAGGAAGCCGAGCGGATGTTGAATAGCGTGGATGACGTCAAATCAAAGTATTTGTATTTTGTGTTGCCGAAGGATCAGCGGGAAAAAGCGGCAATGCCTCCGGAAAAGGACTGGTGAAAAGTCGTGAACGCTTTGAATAAATGGCTGCCAATCGCTACGGTGATTTTTTTTGCTGGATCACAGACAGCATTTGCCGGCAGTGCCGCGGCCTTGCTGGACAAGACTCAGGGGAGTGTTAACGACCAATTTTACGTAACACTAACCATAACCGGAAAGCTAAAAACCAACATTGAACCGCCTGTGATTGAAGGCTGCGGGAATGACTGCGAAGTGGCCCAGGCTGGCGTTTCCCACAACATGCAGTGGATCAATGGTGAGTTTAGTTCGGAAGATCAATACACGTTCGTGATCCAGCCCCACAAGGGTGGAAACTTCACGGTTCCATCGTGGAAACTAAAAGTCGATGGCGAAGAGATCAGCACCCTGCCGTTGAAGTTTAACGTTACGGGATCAGGAGCCGGGTCTGGATCAGGAACCGGTTCGCCGAATCAGCCGGGCCAACCAACCCAGCCCGGCTTGCAACAGCAGCAGCAACAGCAGCCCGATGCCTCGGGTGACGAAATTTATATCGAACGTGAGGTGCCCGATCGATCGCCGTATGTGGGCGAGGCATTTGTCAGCACGATCCGCGTCTTTCATAAAATCAAGATCACAGCAGCGGCACCAAAGCGTGAAAGTGCACCGGAGTTCCGGATGCTGACCGTTCCTGGTGATAAAACCTATCAGCGTGTGATCAACAATGTTCGCTATCAAGTCATTGAATTCAAGGAGGCTCTGATCCCTCTTCGGGCTGGAACCCACACGCTGCCGCCCTATAAATTACAGGCGACGGTGATGCGGACCCTGCAGAAGATGCCAGGGGGCAGCGTTTTTGATTTTTTCTCGAATCAATTTTTTGGCGGACCGGGCGGACTTGGCGGGATGTTTGGGCGCGAGGAGAATGTGGAAGTCCGCGGCAAACCGACTAAAGTCACGGTTCGTGAGTTGCCAGCAAGTGGTCGGCCTGAAGGCTTTGCGGGGCTCGTCGGGCAGTTTTCCCTGCGGGCGGATACTCTTGTCCGCGAGGTTGCCCCTGGTGACAGCATCACTGTGGCGATTGGAGTCGAGGGCCTCGGCGCGCTGGACACATTGGACCAGGTGGCAAATCGTTTGAAGGAGGCCGGCAAGGTTTATCCGGATAAACCAATCTTGAAGGAAGAATTTGTCAACGAGGCCGATGGGACAACGCTGCTGCGGTCGCGCAAAGAATTCAAGATGGCCGTCGTGCCGTCGGTGAACAGCGGCAAGTTGGAACTGGGTCAGGTTTCCGTGCCGTACTTCGATACCAGCAAGGATTCTTATCAAGTGTTGGTCGGGGATTTTGGTGCCGTCGACATCAAGGCTGGCGTGGTGGCGGCCGGCGTTCAGGGACCGGCGAATGACGATGCGTCGGGCAAAGCTGCGGGTAGTGACAGGGGTAGTGATAAGGCCAGTTTGCCAGAGGGCGCACGGGAACGACTTCCTTCAGGTCTCATCACACTGCTGTTGGCTGCAGCCGGTTCTGGTGTTGCAGCGTTGCTTTGGCGCAGGCGCCAGCATGGACGTCGCTCTGCACCCGAAGCCGAATTGGATGTGGCGCTTTTGGAATCCGATGAAACCTTGCCGGAAGTTGCCACACAGGACCCTGAAAAATTTATGGATGCCGCACGAAGGCAGGCCGGTGCCGGGATGATTCAAGAGGCTTTGATCAGCATTGAGCACGGTTTGCGCGAAGTCATCGCATCCCGCGCCGGTCGCCGGGTTGATGCCCTCACACCGCGTGAAATCCGTGGGCTGAAGATGGAATCTGTTGAGGGCCTGGAGGCGTTGGCCCTTCTTGATCAGGTGGAGGCTCTGATCTTTTCAGAGCGCATGGTCACTAAAGACGAAGTCATGCAACTGATTGAACGCGTGCGAAACGATGCCCGTGGCGGATCATGAAATCACGATATTCGCGCTCGGCCTGGACGGGATCGGTTCCGTCCCACGAAGAATATTCACATGAAAGTTCGAGCTGTCTGAGTTTCAAATGGTAGGGGCCGCGATGGCCTAAAAATTCAAACCTTGCCCGCGTCTCTGGGTTGATATCCTCAACAGAAATGTATTTTGAGACGGCGTCACCAGACTGCAAGGGCACCGTGATTTCAAGAAGCCAGTTGCGATGGGACCAAAAATCCATCCAGGACATTTCGCCCCATTCAAAAGCCTCGCGCATGGGACAGCCCCTTGGCGCCTCGATTCCATACATCGTGAACTCACCGTGCGTTTCATCCAGGCCGGCAATGGCTACTAAAAAGACAGCCGAGTTATCAGGCGAATCTGTTTCTTGCAGAGCACCTTTATTTAATCGGTCGTAAGGCTCTGGACGGCGTGACTTGTTGAACTGTTCGCGAGTCCAAATTGGCGACTGAAAATGACATGTTTTGTAGTCCAAAACGACACCTCGTTGAGGACTATTCGGACAATGCTTGGATGGGTTGAATATGGTGGATAATCGATATTTTTTTTGCGAGTGCAAAAATCGATCTAAAACTGACTGTTAAATTGGGTGTATAGCCGCTGTCGATCTTCAATCGTCAGAAAATCAGGTAATTGATATTCAATCTTCGCGGACCCTTGTTTTGCGTTGACTGATCCGACGAGATTTATTTTTCCTGCCCAATTGATCTCACTTTCGGGAACCCAGCCAATCACCTGCAGGACCATTTTCACCTCGCGGATCAGCCGGTGCATGCTCATGGCATCTCGAGTAATTTGGTTGCCTCGTCATTCTGAGGCCAGAGGCCGAAGAATCCTTTCCTCAATGCGGAAGAGAGGATCCTTCGCTGCGCTCAGGATGACGGGTTGAAGAAAGGATCCTTCGCTGCGCTCAGGATGACGTCGTTGAAGAGAGGATCCTTCGCTGCGCTCAGGATGACGGGTTGAAGAAAGGATCCTTCGCTGCGCTCAGGATGACGTCGTTGAAGAGAGGATCCTTCGCTGCGCTCAGGATGACGTCGTTGAAGAGAGGATCCTTCGCTGCGCTCAGGATGACGTCGTTGAAGAGAGGATCCTT
>Ga0214919_10000473_pt1 | contig 68705 bp, 45 predicted proteins | sample LL1503_MetaG_FD_177994 | JGI IMG/M metagenome (GOLD analysis project Ga0214919, IMG submission 177994) | Freshwater microbial communities from Lake Lanier, Atlanta, Georgia, United States - LL-1503 | ecosystem: Environmental > Aquatic > Freshwater > Lake | place: USA: Georgia | collected... | reverse complement strand
TACCATCCGTTCCTGATGAGCCTGAAGTTCCCGATGAGCCTGAGCTACCATCTGTTCCTGATGAACCAGAAGTTCCCGATGAGCCTGAGCTACCATCCGTTCCTGATGAACCTGAAGTTCCTGATGAACCTGAACTACCATCCGTTCCTGAAGAACCTGAAGTTCCCGATGAGCCTGAGCTACCATCCGTTCCTGAAGAACCTGAGCTACCATCCGTTCCTGAAGAACCTGAACTACCACTTGTTCCTGAAGAACCTGAGCTACCGTCCGTACCATCAACACCACTTATTCCTGATGTTCCCGAGCTACCACTTGTTCCCGAAGAACCTGAACTACCATCTGTTCCTGATGAGCCTGAAGTTCCCGATGAGCCTGAGCTACCATCCGTTCCTGATGAACCTGAAGTTCCTGATGAACCTGAACTACCATCCGTTCCTGATGAACCTGAAGTTCCCGATGAGCCTGAGCTACCATCCGTTCCTGATGAACCTGAGCTACCATCCGTTCCTGATGAGCCTGAAGTTCCCGATGAGCCTGAGCTACCATCTGTTCCTGATGAACCAGAAGTTCCCGATGAGCCTGAGCTACCATCCGTTCCTGATGAACCTGAAGTTCCACCTGTTATTGTTACTGTAATATTACCACTACCATTATCAGTTACCGTTGCGCCATTGAATGTAATTCCTGATACAGGATTTACCGTTGTTGTACCATCTCCAACGGATAAGGCTGAACCTGACCCTGAAGTAATACCTGTGATTGATACCTCAGTACCATCACTATTATTTAAAGTTAAAGTTGAACTTCCACTATTATATGTCCCTCCTGTTACGGTACCTGTAAACCCTGTGATTGATATTGTACCCCCAGTATTGTTAAATAAATCTAAAGTTGTTGTTGCAGAATAATAAGTACCCCCTGTTATTTGAATATCATCTCCGTGAAAGATTCTCCATCTCGCATTTTCTCTTGTCACACCACTAACTCCTTCAATTGTTGACCCAGTCCAAGCGTTCATAAGAGCAGTCCCACCAGCTCCAATATTTAAAACTTGATAACCATAGTCTAATTGAGTAATATCACCGTCTAACTCCGCTATATTCCATAATGATGCATAGTTTGGTATTGTATATTGATAAACTTCACCCGTTTCTTGAACAAAAACTTGCATACCAAGTCTTCTTCTACCCGAAGAAATACCATCATTAAATAAATTCAATTGGTTGATTACCGGTGGACTATATGGCACATATCCCCCACAAATAAAGCTTATAGGAATACTATTTCCAGAATATAGTACTTGTCCACCACCTTCATAGATGTCAGTAGGGATTGTCCAGTCTAAATCTGAAAGGTTCCATACTTCCATATAACCTCCAACAGTATTTACACTAAAATTGACACCTGTATCCGAACTCCTTTCTACCGAAAAAGGACCTGCAACTACGGTGTCTGATGTGGGATTTTTATAATCAAAACTCATTTTTATTTATTTTTGTTTTTTATATTTTTTTATTTCTTTTAATTCATAAATAGTCTTAAACCAACGTTCCTCCTTGGAAATAGTTAGGTAAGAATCCTGTTGATAATTGGAATGATGTTCCATTATAAGTAGAATACATTCTATACGTTCCAGCTGGCATATTTGTGCTTCCAGAATAGTTTACAATTAAACTATTATATGTTGTATTCATAACTCTTGAGACCATTGCTCCTGGCGAAGTACCGTTTTTGATTGTTGAGTATTTCAATCCATTTGTTGCTCCCGTCGATACAAATATAATAACCCAACTTGTTGCCGAGAATTGTCCGATAGGTATTTGTGTTGTTTGGAAAGTATATGCCACAATAGGGTTACCAAATGCGTCATTACCACCAGATGTTGTAGATATTGGTGCCGTAAGAATTGAAGGTTCGTAATTATTCCATCCTGAGTAACTAATGAATGCATTCATCTGAGTATCAAAGTTGGTTTGTCCTGTAGACGGTACTGAGAATCCTGCAACGTTAAATCCTCTGAATTGTGGAGTGATTGCCCCTTGATTTGCTTGCATCCAAGCACTTAAATCATTTCTTGGTGCTGGTGAACCTTGGTCCATGAATATGTAAGCCATTAATGGAGCTCTTGTTGGTGTTGGTGAAGGGGTTTGTGTTACTGTCGCAGTTTGTGTTGCGGTCATTGTTGGAGTTTGTGTAGGTGTGTCTGTTGTTGTAACTGTCGGTGTTTGTGTTGAAGTGCTAGTAGGCGTCATTGTTGGTGTGTCTGTTGTCGTAACTGTCGGTGTTTGTGTTGGTGTTTCTGTTGGAGTACTTGTTGGAGTATCACTTGGAGTATTTGTCGGTGTTTGCGTAGGAGTTTCAGTTTGAGATGCAGTGATAGAAGGTGTTGGTGTTTGTGTAGGAGTTTCAGTTTGAGTTGGAGTATTAGTTGGCGTTTCGGTTGGTGTATTAGTTGGAGTTTCGCTAGGAGTGTTGGTTGGAGTTTCGCTAGGTGTATTAGTTGGTGTCTCTGTATTAGTTGGTGTGTTTGTTGGAGTGTTTGTTGGCGTTTCTGTATTAGTAGGAGTTACTGAAGGCGTATTAGTTGGGGTCGGAGTTTGTGTTTCGGTTGCAGTCGGAGTTTGTCCAGCAGTTACACTTGGAGTCGGAGTTTGCGTTTCAGTCGGAGTATTTGTTGGGGTTTCAGTATTAGTTGGAGTGTTGGTTATAGTATTGGTTGGAGTGTTTGTTGGTGTTTCACTTGGAGTATTTGTTGGAGTTTCAGTATTTGTTGGAGTATTACTCGGAGTGTTTGTTGGCGTTTCTGTATTAGTTGGTGTATTTGTTGGTGTATTTGTTGGAGTCGCAGTTTGAGTTTCAGTTGCAGTTGGTGTTAATCCTGCGGTCACACTTGGTGTTGGAGTTTGTGTTTGAGTAATCGTTGGTGTAGGTGTTGGTGTATCACTTGCAGTATTGGTAGGAGTTTGTGTTTGAGTAATTGTTGGTGTAGGTGTAAGTGTATTACTTGCAGTATTGGTAGGAGTTGCAGTATTGGTAGGAGTCTGTGTTGGCGTTGTAGCAGCAGAAGTTTCTGAAGGTGTTGGAGTCGGCGTTGGCGTTGCACAATCAAATGTTACAACAACACCATTTAACATTTCAGTTCTTGTTTGTGCGGAGTAAACAGGAGTAGTTAGAATTGAATCAATATAAACATTGAAAGGTCCAATTGCATTAGAAGTTGATGCTAATCTTACAATATAAGTTGAACAGCCAGAAACAGATAGTTGTTGAGCGACTTCGTTATTACAGCCAGGAGCATTATTGGTTACAATTATGGAATAAGTTGACATCCGCAGATTTTTATTTAATAAATACCACGGATATATTATTTAATGAAAATTATTTGATTAAAAAATCAGTATATTATTTTTTATACCTCAATCGTAAAAACTGAACAGTTACAAGATGAGTCTTCTACATTTAAACTGAAGGAACAACTAGCCTCTTGGATGTTAATATCAACAACACAAGAAACAAGATTAATTGTAATTTCAAAAGAACATCCGTAAGTACAATCAAGAATTTTAAATACTTGACATCCGTTTGCGTCAGTCAATATTAACATTATCTGAGGCGCCGTATTAAAAATTGCAGGAATAGTCGTATTACCTGAATTATAAGTTTCTGTTGGTGGTACGGGACCTGATGTTATTGTTGCAAGGTACGTCAGGTTGTTACCATAAACATCCGCAATACTAACTGTAATGGGGTAGGTACCCCCTGATATCATATCAATTCTTACCTGCGTCATGTTAAGCACATTATTTCATAGACAATATTCAATTTGATAATGATTTCTTGTCCGTTTAACGAGAAATTACTTGTACTCGTTTGTATAGTTATTTGATTATTCAATTGGTCAATTGTAACCCCACTTACACCATTAATACTTAACAATATTGTTCTGATTGTATTATACCATAAGTTATCACTTGGTCCAACATTTAATGTTGTTGCCGTAAAGAATGGTTGGCTTACTGAAGTCCCTAATGGATTAACTAATACTTGAGCATAAAATATTGCTGTTACCAAATCACAATTTGTATTTCCTGATGTGAGGTCAGCAAAACCTTCGTTCATCATTTGTAGTAATCCGTATTTTGTCGGTGATTGTACTTGTAAAAGTTCAGCCCCCATAACATAACTTTCATAAGACACATAAGATGTCGCACAACTAATTGTTGTTGACCTTCTGAGTGTACATCCTGATGCGTCAGTTATTACAACACTATAAGTTCCTGCAGTTAATCCCGATACTTGTATTTGTTGTGGATTACTTGAAACATTATTTGACCACTGATATGTGAACGGTGGTGTTCCTGAAGTTATAAAGGCTGTTATTGTTCCGTTTGAACCTCCTCCACATGATGTACTATAAAGTGAGTAATCAAGTTGTTGACTTGGTGTAACAAAAACTGTTGCTGTTTGAGTACACCCCGTAGCATCCGTTACTGTAATAAGATGTTGTCCTGAAGCAACATTTGAGAATGTTACCGCAGTTAAGTTTGTATCAAGGAAACTTGTTACTCCATCTAAGGCAAAGTCAAATGGTTCTGTTCCACCTGTTGTTCTTGTAACTGTTATTTGTCCATTACGCTGATTACATGATGTTCCAATAATATTAGTTGAAATTGTAAATTTATTTTCAGTAATAATTGTCACTTCTTGTACGTAATAACATCCTGATGAGTCAGCAACCGCAACTGTGTAAGTTCCTGTTGTCAGACTTGGATAAATTATACTTGTTTGAGAGTTTGTTATTGCACTTGTACTTCCATCAGGTAAAACTAACGTGTAAGTATAAGGTAATGTACCACCCACAACAGTAATTTGTATTGAACCGTCCGTACTTGAACATGTTGAGTTTTTTCCATTAACAGAAACACTTGAAATACCTTGTGGCGTTGCCAAAGTTGTTCCGACATTTAATGTACAAAATCCTGCGTCTGTAACTAAGAAATTATATTGACCAGCAGTTAGTCCACTAATTGTATATTCTTGAGAATATGATATTAAAACGTCTCCTGTTGAGGCTGAATAATAATATGGAGCCGTCCCCCCTGTGATTGTAAGAGTAATACTACCGTTTTGTTGTAAACAACTTGGCGTTACCGCTGTGAATGAGCCAAAACCAATTGGGTCTACTCTTGTTACTGTCGCAGAATGTGTAACTTGGCAATTTTTAGAATCAGTTATTTGAACGGAATAAGACCCTTCAGTCAATCCTGTGATTGTGCTACCCGTTGTCCCATTACTCCAAAGATAAGTGTAAGGCGCAACTCCCGTCATTCCTGAGACTAATACTTTACCTATAGGTGTTCCTCCGCAGCTTGAATTGGGTACCGCATATAATCCAAAGTCAAATGGTGGCGAACTTTCAATAATAAAACTTTCACTTCTACCCGTACAACCACCCAAATCTTGAGCAATCATATAATAGGTTCCTGCCGATAAATTCGCAAATTCAACATAAGACACATTTGTTACTGCTGATGTGATAAAACTATTACTATTATCATACAAATAATAATTTGTTGATGAATAATCTGAAGTTGAGGTTCCTGTAACAACTCCATTATCAAGTTCACAAGTTGTATTACTAATTCCTGAAACACTGGCACAAATACCATCGGATACTGGTATATTAATATAAAATTCTTGGTTTGTAGGTAACGTAGAATCGTTAACTCTTACAACATATGTGTTTGGAACTAATCCACTTCTACTTGATGATAAAACGGCTTGGTCTTCCCCTAAAGAAGGTTGTGTCCATTCTACAGTATATGGTGCGGTACCTCCCGTAGGTATCAAATTAATTGCTCCCGCCCCTGTTGATTGACAATCCCCAGTAATCTGTAGTATGTAACTAAATGCTGCCATTAATTTGTATTACAATTTATATCTATCATTATTCCCACATTTAATTTTACCGCTTCATCCAAATTTCTTGGTTCGCAAGTCAAACTTGATATTCTTAAGTTATTCCCGTTTAGGAAATAAGTAAATCCATAATCATATAACAATGGTAGATTTGCAATTAATGCGTTTCTCCATTGTCTATTAGTAGGAACATCAGTACTTCCATACCCTGTGTAGAATAAGGCGTTTATTATCGTATCAGTCCCTATTGTTAAGTTAACATACCAATCTGTTGCAATTGAATCGGCAATACATTGTGTAGGTGATAAGTTATTTTGAACTAATAAAGCGGTTACTCTATTGTTTAATATTGCACTAAAGTTTGATACGTTAGTATCACCGTTTAACCATGGATAAATATAGAAGTCAACGTATTCAGTTGCACAATTGTATTGGAATATATTTCCAATAATGTAACATGGTTCAGCAGGAACTGGTACAAATTGACACCCTCTTTGTCTTCTATAAACAAACTTTTGTTTTTGAAGAATTGAGTTTTCATATCTAATTCCTCCATTCCAAATTGTTGTTGCCGGAATCATTTGTTCCATTAACTTCAACCAATAAGGACCAATACCCTCCACATAGTTTATTAATTTTTGATAAGTGTATTTGTTTGTTTTAACATTTGGGTCTTCAACTTCAATATACTTCCACCATAATGATTGTAATGTAGGATATCCACCTGTTTTACCATCAGTAATATATTGTCTGTTTCTAACATTAATCATGTTCTCCCAAAAAGTTTGTGCAAACTCGAAGAAAGTTTTCTTCTTCGGTTGGGGGTCAACATAAGTCCAATCAACCCCTCCCGGCACAGGATATCCAACGGTTAAACCTTCTTCAGGTATTGGGTAATTGTATTCTCTTGATGTATCCCAAATGGCATAGGTCAAACCTTGGCCAGGATTCATAAAGATATCTACGTTCTTAACATTTAATACAAGTTTTTCGTTGTCAACGAAGTAGTAGGCATTATAATCTCCCTGTGTTGATACTCTTATTTTATCATCGTCTTGTAACCATGATTTATTATTGTCGACAATCTTTCTCAGTTTAAACCCTTCAGTCATATAAGGAAAATCTCTATATCTATCCAAATATGTTTGACCATAAGTGAATGGTTGTAATTGAGTTTGGATGTTATAGTTTTGCCCAGTGAATACATTACCTGTGACAACAACATTATCTGGACTTCGATGCTGTGGTGTTGTTTCATACCAACCCGCTCCGATTTGGAAGAAGTAAGATTCTGTATTCAAAGGTGCTTTTGGATAACCCAACGCGTCTACAGGATAATCAACCAATCTAATAGTTGTATCTTCATAAACCGAACTTGATGTGAATGCTGTAAATGTTTTTCCTTTTACTTTATATGTGTCACCAGGGATATAACTTGGTGAAGTATTCACGTAAGTTCCTCCTGATATTTGAGCATATTGTGTATAGAATTGGTCCATGTTAATTCTTTGGTCGGCTAAGTAAATGTGTTCATTGTACTCAATCAAAGAATCGGGTGCACCAATTAATCTTAAAATAAATTCAACTGACCTTCTTGTTCCTTTCGATTTAAACAAGTAAGCCGAATTCAAGATAAGATTTCTATAAAATGCGTAGTTAATCTCTGTTGGTGTAAGAGCTCGGGCATAACCTGGATATTTGTAATTGTTTTCGTTACCAAAAATTGATTGTAAAAAGTCGTCTTCAGTAATTGGTGAGAAATTAGATGTCCATCCTAATGTTTGAGCTAAGTTAACCAATAATTGGGATGGGATGTCGTTTTCAGGAGTATAGTTTACTGAGTTCATATAAGCCAACCCGTCAATGAATTGTTTTACTTGGTCAAAACTTCTACCATATATCTGTAAAACCTTTTCAACCTTTCTACCAAGAGTATCAAATTCTTTAAGTGAATCACTCACCAAAAATCTTGAAATTAAATTTGTTTTAAATGAATCTAAATTAATTGCAATTTCTTGTAGTTGTGTTAAATAAGCATCGAAACTAAACGACCTAATATCTAAGTTCCAATTACCATCTTTCGGCCAAGTAACTTGTTCGTTATTGGTATAATACTGACCCGCCTCATTTTGTTGTGGTACTTGGAATACCGCAGTATATTCAGGTCTTACTAATCTGTTCACTAAAAACTTTTCCACCTCATCAAAAGTTTCAGAAAATACTTTATCAACTATTAGGTCATTAGGTCTAATACTATAATTGATATAGGATTGAGTTGTACCAGTACCAAATGGAGCACCTTGAACATAAAATTGAAGGTACCCGCTTGTGAGACTTGGTGATGGAGCAAATCCAACAACTTTAAATATATTGTTTTCACCTTGGTCATTTGTAAAAGCAATACAGTAATCCAAATAGGTGTTGTATAAATTTCTATACGGAGAAACTACAATCTCTCTTACACTTAAATTGGTTGACGCACTAAGTGAATAATCAACATCAAAAGGATTATTAAATCTATCAACATCTACTTTAAAAAAAGTTTCATTTAAAACCGAATCATACGATATATCATACGCGGTTGACCCTGTGGCAAATGACAAGTTATTAAATAATACATCAACCGATGCCGGAAAATAATTTATAATATGAAGAACAGAAACACTAAATCTTTTCGATAATGAACCATACATTGAAAAGTTCAGAACTTGAGAAACATCATAGTTTGGATAAACTCTAAATTGTGTTGCTTGAATTCTTCTACTCTCCGCCAAATCCTCGATATTCATATTATCAAGAGTCATTGGTTCAGAAAAAGCGCCTACATTAAACGTTCTATTAACCTTCTCGGTTACTCCTGTTGTGAACTCAAAGTTACCTTGCGTAAGTCCGCCACCCTCAACAGTTTGTAAACCTACAATGTTGTCTGAAAAGGTGGCCGCCCCACTACCTGGTCTTGGCGGATAAAAATATTTGGTACTCTTTATCGATGTTGCCATTATGCGGTTATGTTTGTAAAGTTCTTACTGAAATCAATATTAGTACCTCTACTTTGTCTAACCTCATATAACAATGCGTTAAATTGGTCTCTAATTTCGTATAGGTTATATTGTCTGTAGATGTTATTTTGAGCATCGTAGATTGTGTAGATACCATCATCAATAGACTTAGTTTGATTACCGTAAAGAGCAATCGCAAGAGATGAAATATCGTACTCAACCATTTCAATTTCTATAGAAATTGGATTAAAGAAAGTATTTGAGATAATAATACTTTGATTTGGCTGACCAATGAATGGTGTCGCATTCGGTTTATTTGTTGGAGATGATGACGGTGATAACGTACAGAATAGTAAATTAGCACTTCCATCAACATATCTATATCTTACAGATTTTTGAGTTGTGTTAACTTCGTTGGTAACCACCGGTTCACAGAAGAAACTTGAAGTGATAACTCTAAAGAAGTTTGGTATTTTTGAACCATCTGGATTTAGATATTCAACTCTGAATCCAACAAGTCCTTGTGGGACAAATTTGTTTTGGTATTCAACAGGAACGTTTGTTAAATCAATAACAATTCCTTTTACATTAGGTAAAGCACTTAACACACCACAATCAGTAATCACTGTTCTAATTTGTGCTGGTCTCAAATATAAAGTATAAATTCCAAGGGCATTAAATTGTTCTGCTGGTAATGTTAGATTGTATAATCCACCTAAAACTTCAACACCCGCATTTCCTCCTGTTTCAGAGTTGTTGAAATAAGGTTTTAAAATGCTTTGAGCATTTAACGAAGTAAGTGTATAGTTGTCGGTCACATCTCTTGTTGGTGTGTAAGCCATGATAATGTCTACATCTTGAGGTGAGACATCACTTGGTCTTATTGTACCGTATGAACCTATTGCCATAATTTAGTTTTTTAATAAATAGTTTAAGGTGCCTTTTGCACGTTGAAAAATCCATATCCGTAGTTTAATAAATCACCTAAGTTATCTACCTCACCAAGTCTTTGTACTCTTTCGTATGCACTGTTTTTTCCTCTTTCCAAAAACACGTCTGTTTGTATTTGTGGTTGGTCCATTACTTTGAGTAATGATTCCAATTTTGTTATTGGTACCGCTGTTAAATTACTATCCGTAAATCCTGATGATTCTTGGAAGAAGATGCTCGTACCATCAGCATAATCATAAAAGTTTATTCCCGTTATCGTATAAGCCGTATAGATTGCACTTATGTTTGTAATCGCTCCCCATATCTCACCGTTCTTAATTACCGGAACTCCAACCTGATACTTTGGACTACCATATAACGCCAATTCTGTTACTCTTGATGTTGTTATACCCGAAACAATAAACGGAACTTGTTCGAAGTTGTTTGTTGTTTGAGCGGACACAACATTCACGGCATCTCCTGAAAATATGTAATCATAACTCACCGGTGTTCCGAACCAATTACCGCCCGCAGGTGTGAAATAAGCCGTACCTTGTTGGTTATAAATTGTAACCACAGAATAAGGTAAAGTAACGTTCTTTTGAACTTTAATCACACCCCATGGATTAGTTTGAGTTAAAGTAATTGTATAGGTTTTACTGGCTGAAGGATAAACGTGTGATATTGAATTTGGTGTATATGCGGTCACAGCTTGTAATTGTGAACCATCACCCCAACTGATTACATACTTAGATAGGTCCAGAAATTTTTGGAACTCACTTGAAGTGTTATAAACATAAACTCTATAAGGGTCAGATGTTGTAGATGAAAATATAAAGTTAGATACCACGTCTTTCTGCATAACAGCTCCATCAAAAGGTGTATAATAACCCGCGTCAACAGCGCTTTGGGTTAACAAGATGTTAACCGTTAAACCTGTTAATAAAGACGTACCATACGTACCCCCGCTAACAATTTGAGACATACCTGAATAGACTCCAACACTTATCCCATTTGAATTAACAACGGAAAGGTCTCTTTCAACATTCTCAGGTGATACTATAAAATTATAATCTGCCATTATGGATTAACGTATTCATACCATTTTATGGGAAGTGGAGTTCCCTCTCTATTACCTGTTATTGTGTTAAACACTTGATAAGTTCTCTTATCATAATCCAACTTAACCTTATAATAGAAATATGTTAAACTATCGAAATTATGTTCTCCTTGTAATGTTGATTGCGGTACCGTCATCATTTTGGTGAATTGTCCCGTTATCGCATTATAGAACTTCGCAGACATATAAAAAGTATCAATATCCAAGAAAGTTCTTTTCTTTAACCAATAAAGAAAGAACCCTTCTGTGTCTCCAATATAATCCAAAACAAAATCAGGATATTTGATTGTCACAGGTGTTCTTTGTAATATCGCATCTTTTTTTAATCCTTGTTGAGTTGGTATGATAATCGTGATATAGTTTTTTTGTCTCTTATCATCAGTCGTATCATACAAATCCAACTTAAAAAAAGAGTTAGAAAAATTGTTCTCGTAATAGTATATGTTACCAGTCGTAAAACCTTCACTTCTATAATCTAATCTCCAATTCGCAACATTGGTTAACGAACCACCAGAATAAAAATAGAACTGATACTTTATCGCTGTTTCATCTGTTCTACCTGAGAACGGCTCATTCGCAAATCTACTAACCTCAAAATCTCTACCCACGCCAATTACCTCAGTAATCACCTCTTTCTCATACAAGTCCACACTTTGGTCCAAACCTAAATAATCCCACTCCAACTGAATAGGTATATTCACCTGTTTTGCAGTGAAACCATCTTTCCTAATAAAAAATTTATTCACATCCATCTATCAATGGTTTAATTGGATAATTAATTCCAAGTAAGTTAGAATTAAAGTTTATTCCCTCAGGTATTAATCTAAATACCACATCTGCAAATGGGTATTGGGCCGTATTCATAAAAGGATAATCAACACCTCTCTTAAGATTGTCTTTGAATCCAAAAGTATACAAGTCTCTCCATCTAAACTGTTGGTCAGACTTAGAGAAGTAAGAGAACGATGGAACTTGGTCGATAAATTTAATATCCCCTGTCTCGATATAATCTGAGAATACCCTTAAAGTCATTTTATTGTGTGGAGTATAGTAGAAACCAGGTGAGTTTTGGTCAGTAGTTCTTGTTGTTTGAAAAATGTTCTGATTGTATTTTATCTTTTGATAATAACTCGAAACTACTCTCTCCATCTGTTCATAATCATTCCACTCACAAAAATCACCGTCGATTATATCATCTTTCTTTAAATTCAAATTAAAATAAAAGGTATATGTCTTTCCATTATCACTTCTTGTATAAGAAGATACTGGTATGTTAGTATTAGATAAGTTATTTGTTGCACTCCAATAGCTATTTGGTTTTGGTGTTAAGTTGAATTTCCATCCTTGTTTCAAACCAACGTTGTTAAATGGTGCATTAAAATATCCTGAATACCCTTTATTAATTACAGTTAGAAATAATTCACTTATTGGTCTTTTTTGATTGTCCAATAAATTAGTAAAATCTAAATCATAATTAACCGTTACATTGTAAGCATTACTACTTGTTAATTGAGATATTCTTGTAACTTGATTTGGCGTGATTGAACTATATTCTAACTTTTTAATCTCACTAAAAACATTTTTTTCAAAAGCAACTTTAGTCATAACAGAATCCTCTAAGTTAGTTAGAATCTTATGTTTTCTTACATAATATTTTGACCTTGTTTCTTCAATATTATCAGGATTTGTTACTCTCTTAAATGTACCAACCACTCCATTTTGAAATGTTTTGCCTGTGTAACCAATATCATAAACATTAAAAATATACTCAGAACTATCCAATTGATTATTACCCAATGAATATACCTGAAATAAATTTGTGTTGTTATAGAAAAATGAAAGTTCAACATACTCACCCTCTGTAAGTCCATGAGGTGCAACACATTGAAAAGATACTAACGGACTTCCATTAGTTTCACTATTGTTAATGATAAAAGGAATACCTGTTGAAGCAGTCCATGTTAAGTTGGAATTGTTTAAATTAAAATATAAAGTTTTATCATAGTCATTCTCATAACCATAACTTAAATAATATGTCCAATTGTATGTGTAAGCACTTTTTGCCTTGTAGTCTAAATGTTGGTCTGTTATATTAGGTCTCATAAAGTCAAACTCATAGTATTGAGGTAATCCTTTCCATGTTCCACTTGACATTGAAACCTCAGGTTGAGCATAAAATAAATTATATTGAAACGGTGTGTAGTTTGTCGTACCTGTGTAGGTATTTGCATATAAATATGTTACTTTAAAAGTTGGTCTGAAAATTAAACAAGCCTGTCTCTCATCATCATAAACTTGGGCCAAACTAACTGTTGAGCTTCTGTCGTATTCAGTCATTAATTGACTTTGTTGTTCCAATGAAATAGGGATTTCTTGGTCAACAGAAGGTGCTGATTGATAAGTTAATCTACTTGGTATGATTCTATAGTTACTCAATGATAGAATATTTTGTTTTAAATTTATCTAAAGCTGTTTGACCCTTAATTGTCCCAAAATAGAAATGGAATGGTGCTCCAACTATGAACTTATCACTTGTTGCTCCTACTGTAGAATAAACGCCGCTCGAATCAACACTGAAAATATAACCTCTCGCATATAAATCATTAACGCTTGAAGTTGATGGTCTAAAATAGTTTGGTTGAGTTAAACTTGTTCTATCTAAACTTTGGAATCTTTTGTTTTGAACAATATCTCCGAGGTCTGTAGCCCATGTATTGCTTTGACTACCAAAAATTGTTGTGGTGTTAGCTAATTTCCACTGATAGAATGGAGTTACTTGTGATTTAATACCATATGGATAAGGGTAATAATTTGTATTATCGTTAGTTCTGAAATCAATTCTTCCTGGCGTTAAATAATCTTTGAATTGAATATCATTTGTTGTTGATGAAAACCAAACACACATGACAGGGTCTAAAGAAGTACCTAAAATGTTTACAGGGTCGGTTGTTGAACCTTGAATTGTTTCATAATACTCAGGTGAAAATTTAATAACACCCTCTTCAGAATTAATTGAAAGAAGTTGTGCTAAATCACCGTCAATTCTTTTATCAGTTCTACTAAATAATTGATTTAAAGAGTTATCTCCAACTACAATAATCTGTCTTAAAAATCCTTCGTCTGTAATTCTTGAAATAACAAATAAGTTAACTAAATCAGATGTATCACCATAGCTAGTTGAATCTAAATTAGGCATTACATACCCTTTTGTTTCAGGGTTAAAAGTTATCTCTTGATAAAAATAATCTTTCATTCCTAAATTCATTATTGTTGTTGGGAACAATAAATTTCTTGTGTTTACTGACGTAGAGTCTGGTGCCGGTATTCCAACAAATTTTGCAGAACCTGTATTATAAGGACTACTTCTATAGTAAAAATTGTTTGTTTCAGATTCAAAATAAACTAAATCACTACAATAAAGAGAATATGCTTGGTTCTTATTATTATATCTTGTATCAACTTGTATTGGAAACATATACAGACTTCCGCTAACCCAGTTGTTCATAAACGATTGAGATAAAACTCCACGACATAATCCATAGAAAAATCTAAACCTGAAACTCCATTCTGAGTATGTTGCAAAATCATCTTTAATTGTTCCTAAATTTGTAGGGTTTTTCATGAATACATAACACCCATTTTCAACAGGGTCTACTTCGGTACATTGTTGATTTACTTGGAAATTTGTTCCTAGTCCTTCGTAACACCCTAATCCAACCATACTTTCACAGTTAAAACTTTCAAGTACGTTTGTAACACCAGGTAAGTCGCCTAGTTCGGGAGGAACTTGAGACGCTCCAAAAGTGTTACTTGAAGTTGTAATGTCTTCGCTATCTGTGTTGATTAAATAAAATGAAAATGAATTATTTTGTTGTAGTATTGATGGGTTGTTTGAAAAACTACCTCCGTCAAGTACATCTGAAGTTGGTAGTCTATCCGTTCTTACAATATTTTTAACATTGTTATTAATTAATAATGTTGGTCCTGCTGTGTTTATAGATGAAAATAAACTTGGTGTATAATAGTAACATCCCAATTGTACAGGAATTAAAGCACTATCTGTGCTAAGGATGGAACCATAGTTACCACATTGCATAAACGATAAACCTGAGACATCTTCACTATTGTCATATTTTGCAGCATTTGCCCCAACCGCATAAAAACCATTAGAACTCTTACTCACAACCGCAGAATTTAATACTTCTTCTTGTGTTGATAATGATGTTAAAGATGATTGCGCCCCATAATAAGCCAAATTAGTTGTATTAAACCCTGTAAACATTCCACCAGGTGCCGTACTTCCCGATACTCCAGGTTTGAAAAAATATGACTGATAATACATGTCATTAATACTATAACCTTGAATTGTTGTAGATGAGTTATTTAAAGCTTGTATTGGTATGTTAACTCTTGTTTCAGCGGTTACCACAAAGTTGGCATCATCGATATTACTACCAAATATTCTACCCAAACTATAAACGTTTTTATATTTAGGAGAATATGGGTCAACTCCTCTTTGTAATATTAAAATGTATTGATTTTCTATATTATCAAAAGTATCAAATACTGTTACCGATGCGGTACTCTTTTCACGATTAACCCCCAAGAATGGTTCAAATATACTGAAATCGATTGGTGTTGTTATAACATTCGGAAAAGATTGTGTAGTTCCGCTATTCCAAATTTTTGCAGCATCGGCAATTGTAATTGCAGTTACAACTTGGAAGTATTCAATATCAGCCGGGTATTTGTAATTAGTTGTTTCCGAACCATATGGTAAATTATAACTTATTGTTTGTGAGTTTGTATACTGTGATGTTGCATATGTAACATTGATTGTGGTTGCGCTAGCTCCATTGTAAGTTTCTCCACTAATACCTGTTTCCATTCCATTTACCGTATCTGCGGTGTATGTCCAGTTTATATCGGTTGAGCCTGTTATAGAAACAGTACTTAGTAAATCACCAGCATTATACTGTATATTGGATAATACGGTAATTGTATTATCCAAATGAAATTTATTTATGTTAGAGTCTCCAGCAAAACTTACTTTCACGGAATTTAATCCTGTAAAGAAATTAGACCTTTGGTTAAATAAATTAATTCTTTCTCCTATTGGTAAAGATTTTGATATCGCAAATCCTGATTTACCATTACTAAATGTTAAAGTCTCAGAGAACGGAATTTTATATCTTGATGGGTCATTTAAAACCGCAACAGCACCAAACCCCGCAACTGACTGAGAAGATATTGTTGCCAAGTTAAAAATGTCAGCAGATGTTGACGCCGAGTAATATTGCTCAAACTTTGTTTGATATTGAGGTGCTGATGATAAATAACTTAAGGTACCTGTTGGCAGATAACTCGTTGGTCCTCCTGAGTTATTTATTGGGAGTGTTTGTGCGGACTGTTTACAGTCACACGCTTGGCATTCAGGGTATGTTATCATTGGTAATCTGAATGAATAATCTCTTTTTTGATTACAATCAATTCCTAAACCCCTACAGATAAATCCGAATGGGTGTCCTCCTAATAGTTTAATACCACATATCCAACAAAGCGCATTTATTAATGTTAAATAAATCCACAACACCAAATGCATCGCAAAAAGAATTGCAAGAGCTAATGGCGTTATTAAAGTCATTAATATTGAGAATATAAAAAATAATAAATCAAAATTTCTAAACCCGTCGTTAACAGGAAACTTATTTATTGTGCTTTCACAATCGCTGCTATCAATTTCTTTAATTCCAATAAATCTACCTTTAGCACCTTTTTTATACTCATCGATTAATCCGGCAACAGTATAAACTTTATTAAACTTGAACTCATAAAATGTATCTTCACAATCTATTACTTCATTTAATCTATTTGTTTTTTGGGTTCCTATAAATCCATTTGTGTATCCACTCCAAGCTAATCCGAAATAATAAGAACTTTTTCTTTGTGTAACATCAGGACCATATTCTTTAATATTTGGAACCAAATAATTAGGTCTTCTTGTTTGAGTTGACAAAGCAGCTGGTTGTTGCCATTTAATCTTAAATCTGTACTTAGCTTTAGTTGGAATACCAATTGTTGGGTCATTTGATATTACTTTTTCGCCGTATTGGTTTGTTACTAAGTAATCTAAATTCATTGGTAGTTCAGTCAACCATACTCCATTTCCATCTATAATATTTCCAGCCTGCTCCAATTGATATAATTCTAAAATAGGGTTACCATCAGAATCTTGTTGTATTGTTTGTCTTATTGCCAATACTTGACCAGGTCCTGAAGATAACGAACAAAGATTACCCATATCATCTCTTGGCTTACAATTTCTTCTAACTCTATAGGCATCTGAAGTAGAATATACAGAACCCATAAATGTTGATGTTGGTTGGATATCAATATTAGCATCATCTCTTAAATCAAAATCAACTCTATTAATAGCTATTTGACATAAGTCAGGGTCTCCCCATAATGGAGATATTTCGGCATTTGTTGTTAAGTTAACAATTTGTGGTAATGAGTTAAGGTCGGTAGAAGTTCTAAATTGATTACCCGCAACTTGAGCCTCTGTGGCTCTACCCATTCTAATTAAATCTTGTGGTGTTAAAGAAAACTCTCCAATATCTGAAAGGTCCACATCCATTACGATACTTTGACTACCTAATGGAACACCCATAATCATGTAGTCACCACTTTCATTTGTCTTGGCAGTAAATTTATAATATTTGTCATATATCTCAACCGCAATTGACTGATTTAATACATCAATTCTTGAAGGTAAGGTACCTGTAGCTGCGTGTTTTGAATATGATTTTTCGTAAGGTAATAAATTGTATCTATACCCATCTTCATTTTTATCACTTGGTGACTTATAAGGGTAGATACTTTGAATAACGGGATTTGACTCATCGACACTTTCGATTGGTATGAATATTGAAACCCTTGCATTTGGTAATCCAAATCCATTGTTCGCAGTCACTCTTCCCACCATTACACCATAGTCAGCACAACTTCTTGTATAGATGTCTGATTGTTGAATTTTTAGTGAAAGAATTTCAAGAAATTCGAACTCTTGGTCTAATTGAACATTAATTGTCTTATTAATCCCAAGTTCTGTTTGTATCCTATATGATTGACCCATCCAATGGTTTTACTATAAATAGTTTATGTGGAATTTTATAAAACACACCACAATAAATTATAGTTCAATCAAAGTAAAAATAAACTTATGAGAATGTAACTGATTGGAAGTTCTTCACAGATACTCTAATATCTTTGTTTGGATATCTAATTTGATACACTTGTGATGGTTGTGCAAATATTGTATCGTCAACAGGTCCAATTAATTTTGTTTCAGGGTTAGAGTATGTCATTGACGTTTCAGCTGATGAATATTGACCTCCAACTTCGTTGTAAATATCAAGTCCTGCAACAGTTAAGACTCCATTTGTGTTTTGAACTATACTTCTTATCTCAGATAAATAAACGTTTTGTCCAAGTTGTCTTGTTTGTGGATTAAAGTATGTTGATATTATATCAATAACCTGTGAAATAATTTGGCCAGAGTTTTGAGCAGAGTCTAATACGATTGAAATGTCTACACTTACATCAATAACTTCAGCGGTGAAGATTGAGATGTAGTCATTCATCATTCTGTAGTTAGATAGGTAGTTGGCAATATTTTGTTTCAAAGTATTAGATACAATATTAGTCAGTTTACCTGAAGTATCGTATGATAATATTTGAATTAAAATTTTATTATCGTTTTCTGTGATTGCAACTTTTGCAGGAGCTCCAAATTGAGCTGGCATGTTTCTAATAATTGAATCATAATCTTGAACAGTAACCGCTCTTTTTTGTGCTGAGAAGTTAAACGATACGTAGTTTCTAATTTCTTCAATTGTTGGTAATCCCGCTCCACCGATAGCCGCAGTTACGTTATTACATCTTAAAGAATTTACTACTGATGAGTTTGTTGCTTCTGAAGGTCCGTTAACAAAGAATGATACTGTACCAATTTGATTGATTACGTTTGTACCTAAGTTACTTTGTAATCCACCACCTACTCTATACTGAACGAACAATGTTGAGTTGGCTTTCAATGCAGAACCTAATGAAAAGTTATTTGAATATTTTTGTAATTCTAAAGTTCCACCAAATGTTGTGAATTGGTCTAATTGGTCTTGAGCTGTGTTTGTTCCGCCACCGAATGTCATCTTCTTAAATCCCTCTCCGGTATATTCACTAATGAATCTATCTTGAGTTTGGATATATCTACCAACTTTGATACCGGGTTGGTCTGAAACTTTTGTTGGGTCTTCGATGAATACTCTATCTTCTGCTAATGCGTCTACTTCGTACCATCTGTTTGATAATCCCATGAATTCAGCTGTCGTTGGTATGTTTGTATATTCTGTACCGTCTTTAAGTAAAACATTTGTGATACCTAACACGTTTTTTTCAGGTAAGAATAATTCAAAGAATGGCTTAACGTCGTTTGGTGTGATAACTCTTTTGAATACCTTTGTAATACCGTTAACAACAAGTTCTCTCTTAGTTATTGTATAGTTTATTAAAATACCATTGGCATTAAAGTTTGGAACTTTTAATCTATTAGGGAATCCTTGAGCATTGTATGGTGATGCAAAGTTTACATCGTAAATATTTTCAAAAACTAAACCAGCTCCTACTACTTGAGAACCTCTTAATATAGTACCAAGATATCTTTCATCTTCTTTGTCACCATAAGCTGGTACTGTGATTGAAAAATCTACTAACGATACTGATGGTCTTTGACCCGGTAATTTTAAACCGTAAGTTCTGGCAATGTTATAAACCGAAGACTTTTGTTGTGCGTATTGAAGAACGGTTTCTTGAATACTTCTATCAATATGATAATGTAGGTTATCAGCAACCGCAGCATTTAAATCTAAGAATACCGAAAATACTGAGGCATCATTAAAATCCTGTATTAATTCCGGATAATAAGTTCTAACGTAGTTTTGTAGTTCTACTCTTATCGCTTGGAAATCTCTGCTTGTATATGGTATTTTACGACTAGCCATCTATGTTAAATATTGATAATTAGAAAATCACTTTGTGAAAACGTTTGACCGTTTGTTGCATAATCTATTTTTATTTTTGCAGTATATTCTGCGGTTCCTTTTCCAGGAAGTCTGTAGATTGAAGATTCACTTGTTCCTACAAAGTTTTGTCCTGTGGCAATGTCAACTTCTTCCATTGGGTCAGCCGGTGTTATTGTAATTTCATTTATTAATAAGTTCGGCATAAAATTTTGAACTGCATCTCTAATATCTGATTGTATCGCATCAAATGTTAATCCGTCAAAAGGTTCAAAAATAAACTCATATAATCTTGTACCAAACGTAGGTAAATAATATCTTGAGCCCTTCCTTGTCAATAATAAATGTAACAGGTCTGATTTAATTTCGTCTTTCTGAAATTCAGTTAACTCTAAATAATCACCTTTAATTGAATCATTAAAAGGAAACGCCAAACCATATGTTGTACCATTTGCCATATGTGATAAATATACTTGGATTATTTTTTTCTTAAATACATATTACCTTTTTGAGCTTTTGGTTCAAAAGGGCAATGTCTACATCCATTACCACAACAATATCCTCTTTCAATGTGATATTCTTCAGTGAAAACGGTTCTACCATTTTCTTCATAAAAATAAGAAGGGAGAAGTTTTGGCTTCTCCCTTTTAATATTCTCTTGTTTCATTTTATACAAGTACTATTTCACAAGCCCCGCCTGCACAAGCCACTTCACCACTTAAATCTGTATCATCATCCATCTCAATGATTTTTGATAAATCGACATCATGAAGTGTCTTCATTAATTCTTCATATCTATCTTTCGTACAATCTTCAAATGGTGCTTGAATGTAAGTTCCCCCATCATAAGGTAATACTGAAAGTCCGTTGTAGTATTCTTTATTCTCCCACATCCACTCACCAACTGCCGGCCACTCATGCTCTCTAATTGAGATTGTTGCCGATACGTTATGTGCGTTGTTTCCATTTCTATGTCCTGGTTTAATCCATTCTTGTTGAACCTTTTTAACTCTCTCTAATAATTGAATTGGAGATTCGTTTCTCAAGATTGACCCTTCTGGTGCTTTTTGTGGAATACCGATTACCGCTGTATCGTGTGGTCTGAAGTATTCATCTTCAACTAACTCAGGGTGATTATTCTTCAAGTGTGAATAAATCGCTTCATTCTTACCAACTCTCACTCTTCTAACATAATATTCATTGTGCCAAGCGTGGATACCTGAAGATGTGCCTAAAGTTAATGATGTTGTTCCTGCCGGTTTAACTGTTGTTGTTCTTGCCGATGGATTTATATGTAATAATTCAGCAACTCTTTTGTTTTCTTCTTTAACTACTTTAGCCGCAGATTTCATATTTAAACCTAACACCGCACCTGAACCGATACCTGTCATTGAAATTCCAATCAATGCATCTTTTTCCGTTGTTCTTTGCCAAATTGGTCTTAAGTAGTGGAAGTTTGTATATCCCGCTTGTAATGTTCCAATGAAAGATGCCGCTCTAACTCTATCTTCATAATCTTCTTGAGATACAACGTTAGACACGTTAACCTCTGTAAGGTTACAGAATTGGAATGGTCTTAAAGCGATTTCACAACAAGGGTTAGTTCCCCAATCTTTATCGTTACTTAAGTAGATACCAGGTTCTCCCGCCCCACTTGCTTCAATTCTCTTCCAAAGGTCCATAAAGTAGTCTTTTGTAATTTTGTGTCTCATTAATACCGCAGAGTTATTAGCTCTACCTCTTTGTGGATTTGTTTCCCACCAAGCTCCACTCTTACAACCAATCATTTCTTCGTCAGTTGCTGAGAATAATGAGATAAGAGCCGCTCTTCTGATACCACCAGCCAATACTGCGTCCGCAATATGACAAACGATATCATGTACTTCAATTGGTTTTAATCTTTCACCATCTTGTCTTGAATCCAAGATACCTTCAACTTTAATTAAACATTCCTTTAATGGTTGAGGACCAGGTGCTTTACCACCTGATGTAACTAATCTAGCACCTTTAGCTCTAATGTCCGAAAAATCAAATTCAATTTTTGAGCCTCCAAAGAAGTATGATTTAACTAACACTTTTACAGCGTCAGCCCATCCTTCAATTGAATCGGCAACTAGCCATCTTCTACCTCTTTCTTTATTTGGTTTTCTGATTTCAGGTAAAGCATCAACGTGATGTTTTTGTACTGAATAACCAACACCTGTTCCTCCTAAAAGTAAGAACATGATTTCAGAGAATACTCTCCAATCATCAATGGGTGCAAAGGCACAGTTGTAAATTCTGTTTGGTGAAATTTCAATTGGCTTTCCTGCGAACTGCATTGACCTCATTGATGGAAGAACTTGTTTTCTGTAAACATACATGTAGTTCTCTCTAATTTCTTTCTCTAATTGTGGATATTGCTTAATATGCATCTCCATGTTTCTTGTGACTAATTCTTGCCACGTTTCTCTCCTCTTTAACTCAGGGATATACTTTGCGTATTTCATATACACTGTAATATCCGATAAAATTCTGTTTGAAATGTCCATTTTGTAAATTTTTAGGTGTAGATATTTTATTAAAAAATCGTTGATTTTTATGATAAATATGTGGTCGAACACCAATCGACCAACAATTTGTAATTAAAAAAATAAGTTTTTTTTGAAAAAAGTAGATATTTAATTAAGTGGATTTTTGTTGAGATTCTCTTTCTTTTCTTTTCTCAAGAAGTTCCTTAACTCTATCCCTTTTTCTTTCCTCTTGTTGTCCCTCAAATCCTAAGAAGGTAACTGACGATTCAGTATCTATTTCAAGAAGTTCATTGTTAAACTTGCAATTTTCAAAGACAACTCCGTCTTTACCAAGACGTGACTTTGTAATGGCAATTGTTGCTAAGTTCATTTCCTTTTGTTGTAATGATTTAGCCACAGTGATGATTACGTGACCCACCTGAGCCTTTTTGATTGAGCCACCCATTTGGTCTGTAGTCACAACCTCAGATGAGATTGAACTTCTATTACCTTGTGTTGCGGTCCATCCAGCAAGATTCAACTCGTGACACATACCTTCAAATCCTCTCATTACAGAACCTTCAGCTTTCCACTCATCCTTTGCACTTGATTCAGGGAGAACACAATCAATATAATCCAATAGAATCATATCAATCTTTGTACCATCAGCAATAATCTTTCTAACTTGATTCTTGATTTGATTCATGGTCATACTATCAGAAGCTAACTTCTTCAAGATTAACTCATTCTTCATCGTCTCTTTAATCTCAGTTATCTTACCCATGACAACATCTTTGTGGAGAACCAAATTATCTGGTTCAATACCCGTCCACATCGTGAAATGTTTTCTTTGAATAATCTTTGGGTTGTCCTCAAAAAATATTTGAAGAACGTTATAACCCATATTGAATGCTGTGTTGGCTATCTTACATAAGACGGTGGTTTTACCGACCCCCGTAGGAGCTAATATAACCCCAATCTCACCCTTCGCAAGTCCACCCTTAAGTAGTTTGTCGATTCCTGTAATACCCATTGGAATGGGGTGTCTGTAGTCTTCCTCGAGGACTGTCTCTAAGTTATCGAATACATCTGTCTCACCTTTCTCAAACTCACCAACTTGTAGAGCTTCTCTAATAAGTCCTTCCACCTTGTCGTAAGATTCAAAGTCACCCTCAGTAATAATCTTTTGTGATTTGTCCATCGCCTTCTGTAACTCTTGTTGTTTACAGAATTTTAATGCCTTCTCTTGAACAAAAGATGTTCCCTCAAACGGAGCGTCTTTAACTTGTTTAAGTGTGTCCAAAACAATCTTGGCAACAAGTTCTTGAGGTATCTCAGATTTTACAATCTGCTCTAAGGTGTCGAAAGTAGGTGTTGACTCGTACTTTATGTGATACTCTTTAATCATCTGTATGATGATTTTAAAGTATTTGTTGTCGAAATATGAACTTTCAATAACATCCATAATGGAATGTGAAAAATCCTTGTCGACAACTATTTGGTTGAGTAACTGCACCTGAAATGTGTTCCCTAAATAATCAAAATTCTTGTTCATAGTTGTTTTAAAATATCCCCTCTTTTATTAAATACTTACTTACTTGTTTCGAAATCCAAATATTGGTAAGATAATTGGTTGTTTGAAAAAATGTCAGTTAAATCTCTTAAGACATCTTTCAAAAATGGTCGTACGTCCACCGTATAACGAACTTTCGGCGGAAATAATTTTCCATCAAATTGTCTATGACAAATTGTCTGTTCTCCAACTTTCACAAAAAGGTTAAATATTTCAGGACCATCTGTGAATGATGTATCCATAATTTTTGGGTCATGACTGATTGCATCTCTGTTGTCCATCATGTAAACAACTGTTTTCATTTTAAGATAATACTGCAACTCTTCTTTTAGAGATTTGATATAATCATACAAGTCTACCGAGTTCTTCGCCTTAGGGTTAAATCCTCTAACGTTGAAGAATCTTTGTACAACAATGTTGTCATTCAAAGTCAAAAGGAATTCCATTTTGGTGCTGTCCATTTCTTTCATTGCGTTTAATTTTTGTTTGTGTTTCGTTTTTCTTTTCTTATTAATTTTGTGAATGGTGTGAGAAAGTTAACCCAAGCCTCATCATCTTTAGGGAGGTACTTGAAGAGTCCATCTTCCATCATCATTCTCATTAGGTTTTTATACCCCCTGTCGGTGGGGTCTATTGTATCAGTGTAAATTTGTTCTACTAAGGTCTTTCCATCATCTGTAATTAACGGGTTTGAAAGGTCTACAATTTTTTTGTTTGTGTTATAAAACTCTTCTCCAAGAATAGTTGATTTTGTCTTCCCAGTCAAAATATTTGATAAAGTTTTAATAGGTTTTTTTTGCGGGATATTTCGTGCAATATCGAGTAATTCTTTGATAGTGCAGGGTTTTTCCTGCATTTGTGGAAAGTATTTTATTAATGTCTTTTCACCAAGGCCTTCTATTCCATCTATGTTGTCGGATTTATCACCTGTAAAAATTTTACATAACAATACGTTATAATGAGGTATCTCTACCTTATTAATTATAATGTTATCTCCATTCTTAAAGTATTGTTTGGATACGGGTGAATAGATACTAATGTTCTCGTTAATCAATTGAGTCAGGTCTTTATCCGCAGAAAAGATAATTATCTGTTCTTCAACGGCAACCTTACAATAGTAAGCAATAAGGTCATCCGCCTCATTATCTATCATTTCAACCTGTCTTACAAAAATCTCTTCAAGGTATTCTTTAATTCTTGATTGTTGATTAAGATATGACTGGTACTTATCCTCATTCATATCTTGGCGTCTATTAGCCTTATATTGTGGGTAGATTGATTTACGGATAGACGAATTAGAATCCCAGAATACAACCACTTTATCGTGGTCATGTTCTTGTAAGAATCTTCTAAGAATGTTTATAAAGTGATAGATTCCACCTAAATGGTCCCCATCACTGTATAATTCTTTGACTCCGTGAAATCCTATTTTAAATAAATTGTTTCCGTCTACTAAAAGTGTTTTAGTCACTTTGTTAAATTAGAGGTGATAAAAATTGTTTCTTACTCGCTGATATCGTCTGTTGTTTCTTCTAAAGTCAATTCGCCAGTTCCTGATAAGATACCATTCCAATATTGGGAATACTCTTTCTTATAAGATTCTAAAGCCTCCTTAGTATCTTCAATATATCCTTGTGGTACCGCAATCAACTTACCGTCATTGTAACCTAAACCATTTACGTGATTCTTTAAAATTGATATCTTAGTTCTGATTGCATATCTTACAGTTCTTCCTCCTTTGGTTGCTGTAATGTGGTTAATACCAGCACTTGCTTGATTACCAAAAAGGAATACCAATGAAGATGCTAACCATAAAGCTTCGCCACCTTTTGCTTTGATTGTTGGTTGTCCAAAAGGATTGTCAGGAAGAGCAACCCAAGGTTGGTTTACAACTACTAAAGTATTGTAGTAAGCGTAGTCTTCTTTCTTTGATTTAGAAATTCTTGAGTGAACTCCCATACCAATTTTATCAGCAAGTGTTGCTGCGTTATGTTGTTTACCACCCTTACCATCAAAGGTCATCTTACAAGGAATTGAACCTACCGAATCCCAAAGGAATAATATTGATTGTTGAATCTCTCCTTTCTCTTGAGCATCCAATACTTCATTAATAAACTCAGTTACTTGTTCAATATAATCAAAACTATCATTAAAAATAAAGTCGCCGTCCCACTCACCGTCAGAATTCTTCTTGGCATCCAACCCTAATTCAACAGCGTGTTCCCAACTCCATTTTTTTTCAGTAATAATAAAGACAGGTAAGTGACCTTTCTTTTGAGCATCAGCCGCAGCTAATATCATGGCAGTTGTTTTAGAACTATTACTATGTCCCAAGAACATATTGATACCACCCATAACAGGGCCTGGTAATCCACTAGCACTTAAGAAAGCATCGCCACAAAAGTAGTAGCTAGTTTCTTTATATTTTGTTTTGGTTGAGAACTTATCTTTAAATCCTCCCGATTCTTTTTTCTTAATTCCCGCCATCTTCTTTTCTTTTAATGTTTGGTATTTTACTTATCTTAGTTACCTTATAGAATTCTGTATCTTCTTCATACAACTCACTAAGTTCCTCTTCATGAAAGGTAACTAACTTCAAACCCAATTGACCATCTTCAGTTTCTTCTTTCAACATCCCAAATAAAACTGTATCACCAATTTGTTTAGCTCTACCAGAGTAATAATTCTTATGTTTTAATTGACTCAATATTTCGTAGGACAATGTTTTATTGTCAACTAATTGTAATTCAATTTCTTCTTTAAATGTCATATGATAAATTAAAAAAAGGGTGGAGTATTACCTCCACCCGTATAAATTAGAATGGTAAATCCGAATCAGCCTCAGCTTCAGCTTGAGGGTCAACAACCATTGCAGGTGCCGCCTTTTTGCTACCACCGAAAGTTTCTTCAGCTACCGTTGCGTCACCATAAGCATATCCACCTTTTTCAGTGTCCCATTTCGGTGTCTCACCTCTTGCAATCGCCTCAAGGTACTCAACAGGTTTTTTAGAATATACATCCAACCAAGTTAACTCATCGTTAATCCAAGCATTTGCTTGCTCTTTTTCTGCGTGAACAGGAGCTTGGTCTTCATACATAATTGTAGATACACTTGTGTACTCTTTACCTGCCGGTGTTTTTGATTTTGTTAACTCAATGATTAAATCACGTCCTGTTGTAGGGTCAGTGATATCACCTTTGTTTCTCCAAATAGGGATGATTTTGTCCAAGATACCATCGTTCTTGTAATTGTGTTTGAATCTCCAAAACTTTGGACCATCTTCTTCGTGGTCTCTGTCGATTACCTTAACGATATAGAACTTACGAGACTTGTATTGTTTCGCCAATTCTTTATCTGATTCTTTACCCGTAGACATTAACTCTTCGTAAACCTCGTTTAAAGGTGAACGTTCGTTGTCATTCTTTCCTGGGTCGAAGAACTTCTGCCATTGACCACCAACTTGAATTTCGTGGTACCAAGCTTCTTTAAACGGTGATGAACCGTCTTGGGTAGGAAGGATTCTTACTCTTCTTTGTCCTTGTTTCTCTTTATCACTAAGGATTAAAGCGAAATACTTTTTCATTCTTTCGTCTTGCGACATTTTGAACTGTGGGCCTGCCCCTTGTTGTTTTGTTTTTTCATACTGTGCCAATACGGCGTCTAATACATTACTCATTTTAAAGTGTTTTATTGTTTATAAATATAGGTATAATTTGGCTCTATGTCAAATAAAAAAAGGTCATCTTTCGATGACCTTCTCAATATTTTTTTCTTTGTATTACATTAAATCGTCCTCTGTTGGTTGGAATGATTTTTTTACATCATTCGCATTAATGTCAGTTACATCATCCGATGTTAACACATAATCTTTCTTACCAGTTAACTCCATTTCTTCTTTCTTATCGTCAAAGAAATCAGATAATTTTTGATTGAAAGGATATGAATCATACGTTCTTAATTCCAATTTTTCTTGAGGAGTTTTTTCTCTGTATTTTTCAATCTTAGCTTCAAGGGTATTCAACTTAGACATGATTTGGTCCATTTCTCCTAATCTTGATTCTAACTTATTTAATTGTCCAAACAAGTTTTCAAAATACTCTTCTTGTTTTTGTTCAATGTTTTTTTGAGAATCGACTAAGTCTGTTACATCCAACTCTTCTGAACCTTCTCCCTCATCGTCTTTCTTTTCTTCTGACTTACCGTCGTCGTCAATCTTTTCAACATCAGGGTCATTCGCAACATCTATTGGTTGAGGTGCCGCTTCAGGTGCTGGTACAGCTTCTGGTGGAGGTGCCGCCGCGGCTGCAGGGTCTGCAGGTGGTGGTGGTGCCATAGCCCCTAACTCCGTACCTAAGTCAGCCGGTGGGGGTGGTGCATCTTGCTCCATTATGTATTTGTTGATATTCTTATATCTTTGAATTTCGCTGATAATTTTTCTATCTAAACTCATGTTGTTATCCGTTTAAAAGTTGTTTTATTCCGTTAGCTGTTTCAACTCTAACTTTTCTGTTAGCTGTTGTTTGATGTCCCGCTCTTTCGATTAGTCCGTCTCTTTCTCTAACTGTGTAACAGTCTCCAGTATCCAAGTCACAAACTTGTTTACTTCCGTCTCCGTTATCTTCCTCAGAATATCTCACTGATTTTCCAAGGTAATTGTTCAATGCTAATTTTAAATCCATAAAAATCTTTTATTATAAATATACTAATTCATCGTTAAATTAAACCATCAAGATTTTGAAGTTATATGTTGAATTTATTTGTTGTTTATTTTTGTCCGCCGGTATTGTTGTTAAGGACACTCTTCCGAGTATTTCCTTAGTTTTTTTAATTTCATCAGCAGTGAATTTACCACTGTTTTTTATCAAGTCATCAATATCAGTGGCATCGATAAAGAACGATTGTCTATTAGTTGAAACTAAACCTGTTTCTGTGAATCCCTGTTCTTTGATTAATACTTTATTAATTGAATTGTTTGGTCCTACATCGTACCCAAATAATTGTAACTGTATATTCACACTGTCAGTTATCGACCATATTCCAACATCGGTATTTACCTTAACTGATATATTTTGCATGGTTCCTGTTGGAAGTGTTACAATTTTTTCAGTTAGTACTTTTGGTCCTGTTAGCCCATCATAAAATGTAGAACTTTGTTTTTCAGTATCTTTTATTTGTGTTTGTGTGCTTGCCATCGTTAAATTCAATGGTCGTGCAGGAGAAATCGGCATTTTGATTGCCGGATTGTAAATGAATTTTTCAGTGCTTGTAACATCCCCATTCTGAGTTTTTACAGTTATAGAATTAATTAATACACCAATTAATCTTGCCTCAGGTACTGTAACAGTAAGTTGTGTTCCATCGCTTGAAACAGTGAAACCTTTATCTACAGAAACGTTATTTATAATGATTTGAAGTGTTGATTGTAAATATTTTCCTGTGATAGTTAAAATAGTGTTGTAACCACCTGAAGTTGGCGTGAACGAAGTAATAACAGGTTTTTCACAAGGAGTTGGTGTAGGTGTTGGTGGAGGTATTGTTCCTTTAGTAGGTGTTGGTGTAGGTGTAACCGAGCTAGTTGCTGTTGGTGTTGACCCTATTGTCGCAGAAATTGTTGGTGTAGGTTGTGGCTCATAAACACCTTCTAAATCAGATAATCCTAAGCTTACTGCAGATTTAATCGCCCTTTCGAAATTGGCATTAACTTCTTTAAATTCTGTGGTCGCTTTAGTATCATAATATTGTTCGGTAAAGTTTGTTGTTGGCCAATAACAAACATAATATTTTGGTAATCCAATTTGCGTAATTCTTTGGACGTTTGCATTCAATTTAGAAATCATAAAATCCAAAAACTTATTTACATCTGAGAAATTAGCAATAGGCAATACATTCTCAACTTTGGTTGCGGTTCCTGATTGAACATCCACACAAGAATACGTTCTTGGTTGTTGATTGAAATATGTGTTATTATTTCCGTAATCCAAATCTAAAGTTACGGTTGCAAAGTTATTATTGAACCCAACAAAAGAACCTTTATCTTTAGTTCCTTGATATGCCCTAACATAACATAAAGAATATATTATTGTTTGAAGATATAAGTCAGATGTTTTACTTACGATAGCGTCTTTAAATTCTTGTGGTGAAAGTGGTGTTGATTTCGCTGTTGCTGATTCCCAACCTTGTTCTGTATAAATAGGACTTAATTTGTTCTTACAAGCGTTTTGAGCTTGTAAAGTACTCTTAGCTTCTTGTATGATTTTAGAAGCCTTAGCTTGGTCTGTTGTTGCACCAATCGCCGGTGTTGCGTCTTTTTTATTAAGAACCGCTTGTTCAATTTTACTTAAGAGATTTTTATTGATACTCTGTAAGAAATTATCAATTGCAGGTAAATCAAAAATACCTTGTCTTACACCTGTAAACTGTGTTTCAAAGGTTCCCGCCGCTATGGTGTGTGTAACCTCCTGAATTAAATACGGCCCATTAAACATTGGTACATGTTGTACATTAAAATACATTGTAGGTTGTAACATTGCATTACCCAAACAAGTTACACTACATTTATAACTTCTGTTTTTATACAAATTATACAAACTTACATTTTGAGTTGTAACATTTCTACCAGAAGCTTGGTCAATCATATTTAACTGAGCGTTTATTGTTTCAGAAGTTGCCTTTCCCGCCTCTTGTGAAACTGAAAAATCTTTAAATACATTTTGATTTCTTATCCCTATCTCTACGTTGAACCCGACACATCTGTTTGATAATCCATAATCTTTTTTATCTTTTAAGTCCTCAATTAATGGATTTTCAGATGCCCTTTTCATATCAAAACTATCATCTCTAAATCTAAAATTACCTTTTGGTAAATCCAAATATTGTGATGGTTTACCCGCATAGAAACAAACCATTTTTGGACCTGAGTTTCTATAGTCAACATTTAAATAAGTCCCCCACATACTATTCGCAAACTCAAGTGAACCTTCAGATTTTTGTGGTATATTAATCCCAGAAACATCTTGTACATTATAAAAGTTAACATAGGCCGGAAGAGGCATTACATTAAAATTATTTTTAATTAAAATTCCACTTATAAGTGTGAAGACACTCATTGCCTCGTTATAGGCATTTTTACCCAACATTGTTTGTAGGTCAAATATGTCAATAATAATTGTATCTCCAATATTTCTTGATGCTCTGTCTAAGAACATCATATCTTCAAACAATGTTTTTGTTTTATAGTCACCACCAGCAACCCACTTATCGTTAAGTGCTTTAAATACTTCATAGTTTTCAACTTTAGATTGTTGTCCATCAATAACTGATTGAATTGTTCTCTCGGGTAATTGGGAATAATCATCTAAATTTTTTCTAAGTGATTCCAATGTTTTGTTTAAAACTATGTTTTGTATGTTAGTACCGTCAGAAATAAAGTTTTGTATTTGTGTTTTAAAATTTCCTGTTGTTATTGTTGGATTTAATAGTTTTCTTGTTGCGTATACTTTTATTAACTCAGAATATAATGTGATGTTTGGTACACTAAATAACATATTGTTATCAACAAAGAAGTCTGTAATATAAGAACCTTTATCCGTATATTCTAAATTGATGATTGTTGAGAACCCTATATTTGTTTGTAATGCCGCCCATTCAAGTGGATACTTTGCCTTACTTTGTGACAAGGTTATTCCGCCACCTGATGTTGGTAAACTGTTTTTAACATACGGTTCGTATGGAATTGGGTCAGTTGCGGTACCAAGGAAAGAACCGAATATTCTTCTATTGTAATTTCCAGGGTTACCATTTCTTAAAATAACATCATACTCCATGAAGTTCTTTATGTTTGAACAAAAAACTTGAGCTTGGTTATTGATAGTGTTTTTAAAATATTGTACGTTATCTTCAGAGGCCGCTTGTGCCGGAACTGTCATTGCGGTCCTCATAAACGATTGGAAGTTTTTAAATCCAGCATTTAAGTCAATTGGGCTTTGTCCAATTCCGACCACTGATAATGCGGCGTCTAATGTATTAATTGGTTTACAAAAATTTAAAAACTCTTGTTCAAATTGATTCAGAATTGATTTATCAAACACAGAGAAAATCTCTTCAATTTTAGAATACGTATCTCCCGAGTATAATCTCATCGGAGCTTGTATTGCACTTAATGGATTAATATAATTTAAATAAGAATCTGGCGATGGTTTACGAATTGATAATGAATCAAAATATCCATAGTTTGGTGCCGCCCATAATAATCTAACACTACCATTATACATTGATTGGTTGTATGTTAAATCAACTATGGTACTACCTATTGTATTAACACACTGTGCCGCTGTTTGACTCAAAGTAGTTCCATATGATGGTATTACATAATACTCACCACCTTTAGTATTATTTGCTGGCACACAAACAGATTGATTTTTAGATGAATCATCAATTAAATGTGGAATAACCACACTAAAGGGTTCAACTATAAGGTCTTTTGTTTTTTGTTTTACACCTGAAATAGAACCTTCTTTTAATGAAAATAATTTCATTCCATTATTTAAACTAGCCTGTATTTCTTCGTTAGTATAATTTTGATATAATTCATATCCATTATAAAAAACGTTGAAGTCATTAACTAACTTAGGATAAAAACCGCTCTGTATTTTAATACTTGTTGAGGTTTCATCTTGTAAAACAATTTTTTGTGTTGGGGGTTTTATCCCTTGAACAGTAGTTTCATAACTATATTGATGGTTTACGTCATTTGTTATTGGGTCGTAGTTAACAGCATAATCAAACTCTTTCCAACATGAATCCAAAATATCTACGTTTGTTTCGACATGCTTTTTATATCTATGCCAGATAGAACCCATTTTTAAAACCCAAGCATATGGTACTTTATGTATTGCACCAAATTTTTTAAACACTGAAGCAATATAATCCAACTCACTAGTTTGTCCTTGTGAATATGTTTTGTATCTTTCTCTTGTAGACGCTAATGGTAATGAATTAATGAACAAATAAGCCGCCTGAACATAAGGATATGGGTCCGACTTTCTTGAATTATTCACGCCGTTCTGAATTGCATTTACAAAATACGGTGTATTCAATATTGAGGTTGTTGTTCTAATTTCAAAGGTGGTGTCAGGTGATGGAAAATAACAATAACCTTCCGTTGGTATGAATTCTGTTGTTATTCTAGTTCTATAGAATTCATTTAAGTTACCATTGGTACGCCCGTCTGAGGGATTACTTACATTCAAATAAGAAAAGTTTGTTACAGGTCTGTTTGTTGTATAGTCTGTTAAAGTATCGAAGTTCGCAATAACCTTATTCTCTGAGTAAATTTTATATGTTTTGTTTGTATTATAGACTAACTCATTTGTATTTGCGGCCGAGTTATCCATATTATTAAAACACCACTTTCCATCTGTAAACGGATAAGTGTCCAATAACATCGGAGTGTTGTATGGTGATTTTATAATTTGTTGAAGTGCTTCAGATACTATTGGTTGTTCCGGAATTTTGCCAGTCTCATTTAAATTTAAGATTGAGAACGGAGATTCGGTCAAAGTTTTAATATATGGTGTCACATAAAAATCTCTAATAAAATCTTGATAAGCTCTACCTGTTCCCTGATTTGAAATTGTTTCTAACGTACTAACATAATTGGTAGAGTTTAAATTTAAGTTCTTCAGTTTTAGATTTAAGTATGGTGAGCTCGCACCTAAACTTAATTTTATGTTTTGAGATTCGGCAGACATTGCATAATCACTGAACACATCACTTCCATTGTTGTTACCCAATATTCTGACATAACCTGAATAAAAAGATGTAAGATATTGTCTTTCCCAAATTTCATAAAAAAACTTTATTTCTTCTTTGTTTACGTAGGCAATTCCCGCATTTGGAAATTCAATTCCATTTACGTTAGTTATTATTGTTTTTGACTCCGCACCTAATGATGGCTGACTTAATGGATTTTGAAACTTTTGTGTTAACCCTTTCATGTATTCCTCAACAAATTCTACCTCAGGCCATTTATCATACAAATAACCTTTTGTTGAATTAACAACGGACGGGTCGGCAATATATTTTAATTGGAATCTTCCTTTTTTATCTTCAGGTGTTTCAACAAAAAATTGAGGCCACGGGTAAACCGGTATTTGAGCCGTGGACAACCCTTGGTTTGATTGTTGTGCATCTGCAGATATTTTAACATCATCTCTACCATCAGAGCTTCGAGCTGATGATGGATTATCTAATATGGCATTTTTTCTAATCGGGTCATATTTTACATTCCAAGCATTAGTATGAACATCATCTAACAATCTAATAAACGCTTCCGAAGAAGCCATTAAAACCGCAATAATATTTCTTACCGTAGGTTTAAAACCTAAACCCGTTGCCTTGTCCTCTATCTTTCTAGCCAAATCCGCCGACAATAAACCCTCAATCTCAGCAAGTTTTGCACTTGCCAAAGTTTCCATATTGGCAAGACTTTTGTCAAAATGTTTGTCACCCTCAAAAACAATAAATTGTGGTAACACAATTTTTTTAGGCACGGGTAGGGCTAAATTAGAGTTAATATCTGTTTCAAACGACACTTTAAAGAATTTTGACAACGTAGTTTTAACCAATTCTGTATCTCCAGTTGTGGGTGCAATAATACCGGTTTGTGACCTTGTTGTTTCCACCCAATCAACATCACTCCCCACAACCGTTTTAAAAAAGTCATCATACTTAATTGGGTTCGGAATTGGTGAGGTTCCGGCCTTTCCTAATGTTGGGTTTTCAGCTAATCCTAAATTATATCTTGCAACCAAATCAGATAGTTTAGTATTTGCCTCAGATATTGCCGCTTGGTCTAAATTGGCTTTATACGCATAAACAACCTCCGGTTTATTATTTAAATAAATCGGTCTGACATCACAATATGTATTGAACCATGAAGTATTTTCACCTCTTACATTTGCAAAATACTCTTTAAGTTTTTGTTGATAATTTCGAATGTTTGTAAGTGGTTCAACGTTGGCTTTTTGATAAGAATTAACAATGGCTTGTTCAAAATTATCTAACTTATTCATTAATTGTTGAACCGTCAATTCTGGAAAATCCCTAGCAACTAATCCTTTGGCTTTATATTCACTATAAAGTTCAGCAACTTTTTGATAACCTCTTTCCGCAACTATTTCTGATGTTACATTATTTGTACTTGTAGTTCCAGCACCGGTTTTACCCGCTAAAGACGCGTCTTTTTGTTCATTGGCATTTTGACCTTCGGTTGGAGATTGAGTAATTTGAAATCTTTGGGAGTACATATGCGGTGCCGCAAGTAAATGACCAAAAGAAATTTCATTTAAGATATTGAATTTGTATCCTTTAAATTCTAAATCCACAATATAACTTCCACCCGCTTGATTAAACGACGCTGAAAATTTTTCAAGATTTAATTGATATCTAATTGCTTGTCCATAATATCCTTTAAGTGTCAAATAGAAAGGACAATATGGTAAATTAAAAAAAGCGGAGTATGGAGAATTATTCCCTAATTGAAATAACGCTCTTCCTTGAATGTCTTCCAATCTGATTGAAACGGTTGGAATAAATGACGTACTTGTTCTAATACTAATACTTGTCATACCAAGTAATCCTGTATCAATTACATTTGTTTGGTCAGCAACACTATTAATCTTGTAGGCTTCTTTACCATCAGCGGTTTGAGTTAACGTTTGTTTAGGTTGATTAACTCCTTCATACTTGGTTGAATTTTTTCCTGTTAATTCGTCATAATATCCAGTTCCTAAGTAGGCGTTTTTTGTTGGCTTTAGAAAATTAATTTTAGCCACTGATATTGTTCTAATTCTATCTTCAGGACTTCCTCCTACCGACAATTTTGTTCTCGGCACAACTTCAGCCTCAAGATTGGCATACATAACCAAATTCTCATGGTCAACCAATCTTTCTTTGACATTACCAAAACTATCTATCGTTTTGTTGGGGTCAACTACAATAATATTATTATAGTCAAAGTCCACCAATATGTTTCCGCTGTTGTCAGCTTGTAAGTTACCTGCCATAATAATAAAAATGATTTTCTAATGCCGCTTTATAATCCTGTAAAGAAGCTATGAGCGGAAATGGAATAATCAATACTGCACCGTCATAAATATTATCTTCTAACCCAACGAATTGAGGATTCGCTTGTAATATCAACCAACTGAAATATGGAGAGTTATAAAATTCTTGGGAAACTTTATCTAATCTACTTCTAGCAACTTTATAAATATATGTTTGGTCTGTAGGTTTTTGAGCAATATAAACAAATGGCACGACAGTTTGTTCACCATTAATGATGAATTCACTATATCGATTATAATACGGATATGCCATTAATTAAGTTTTAATTTTGCAACATATGCTAATGTTTTATCTGGATTATTCCAAGTTGTTTTGTCTGAGTTAGCCAACACTCTTCCCAATCCTGTGATTACTTCAGTTTGGCTTGCCGTTGGAGAAGTTGATTTTTCAAACGTGAATAATCTTTTCTTTGTTGGGAATGGTGTATATTTTATAAAGTTTTGTAATTTACCTTTTTCAAGATTTTCAAGGAACGCAGTTGTTACAGCGTTTTCATTAGCAAATTGTGGTTTAGCAACTCCAATCCAATAAGCATCAAATTGTGCCGAAACATCTTGACTTCCATTATCAAGAATATCCTTATTGTTAATTATATTATTAATCATCGCGTCTTTAAAGGTTTGATACTTTTTATCATCCAATATTTCTGGTGATAAAATCATATACATTCTTCTAAAGGCATAGTTTTGAGGAGTTCCGTCACCATTTGTAATAGTTTGTCCAAAATCACCCTGAGTAAATGGTATAAACACAACACGTTTTATGTACTTTTCGTAAGTGGTTTGTTCCGCAATATCACCATATAAACCAATACCTGTATACGGTACCGAGTTGTAATTGAATGTGCTGGCGGTAATTAATAGTCCATAGTATTCACTAATATTACGTCCAATCTTTCTAATATCATTTTGAATCTCAGTGAATGTATCTGCCGCTTCTGTTTTATTATAAACATTCGCAGTCCCACTAATATCATAAATCACAACATTACCGTTCTTTTCTTGTAAACCATCCGTACCTGTTGTTGGTCCTGATTTGTATAAAGGTATTACATTTGCTCTTGTAAGGTATTGAATATATGTTTGTTGTTGATTAACAAGTTCTTGACTTAACTGAGTCACAGCGTTTTGATATGTACTTGTTTTATTAGTAACAAAGTTTTTTAGGTTCATTGTTAATTGTCTAATTACCTTAGGACTAAAACCTTTATTGTTAGACATAAAATTAATAAACCTATCTTGAGTAGTTGAGTCGGTACTTTCAATATTCACAATATAATCCGCAAAAACATTATTAACAACTTGTTGGACATTATTAGGTTTTCCTATTAAAAGCACTTCTTTACTTGTATCCACCAAGAATATTCCTTTTGTATAATTTCTATCACAAGTTAAATTCTGTAACATTGCGTTGTTATATTGTTTAACACATTCTTTACTCTTATTAACATAGTTTTGGAAATATGTTTGGGTTTGTGCAACAAGATTATCCATATACTTTTGATAACTTGTTGTTCCTGTTGTACCTGAAGTCGATAATATATCACCAATAGTCGCCTCATTAGTTTGTGGGTTGTTGTCTTGTGTTTGGTTAACAGTTGCCGCTGGTGGTTGAGCTCCAATAGAACTCAAGAAATCTTTATCAACAACTTTATAACTCAAGTCTGTTGCGTCGGCTCTTTCATCATACATTTCAGTATTAGCATAATAGTTGAAAGTTAATGCATTCTGTAATTTATCAACAGATTCTTTTAATCCACTTCCTCCAACAAAATTAAATGTCATTGTTACGTTAGCAATCATTGGTTGAATACCAATACCTTCGGGATTAATGTCTAAGTCTTCATAGGTAAGTCCTAACGATACCGGAATTATTTTTGTGTTATAGAAATCACCAACCCTTAATACTAAAACAGGTGGTGCACCAAACGCTGTATTAGTCGCATTATTATATTGAAGTTCGTTTGTTTGACCTACTGTTTTAATTGTTGGAATAGTGTCTCCAGGTCTCATGCATTGTTGAAGGAAAGTCAATCTTGTGTTCAATCCTTCAGGTGTCATTGAGTGGAATGCCGGTTGAAAAAACTTCAATTTATCTTTCAAGTTATCATAAACCATTGGGGTTTCTTCTTTAATTGCCTCAAAGTAATTACACTCAGACAATAATGACCTTAACACTCTCTTTGTAATGTTATCTTTCTCAACCCACTTCTCTTCAATTTTTTGAACTGTTGTTGTTACAGGTGTAACTGTTCCAACTATTTGATTAGCCAAGTTTGGTTGTGGTTGTTGTTGTGTTATCGATGCTGATGGTTGAGCTGGTGGTTGTGTTAATTTTGATGTGTTTACATTAATATACGCTCTTCTACAAGCCATGGCTGTTGTTGTATAAATTTCATGTGAAGCCGCTAATGTGTCCCCACCTTTTGCTTTTGGGTTAGCATCAGTACAACTTACTGTTGTACCATTTTCAAACTTTTTATCTTGGTCATTATATTTCATGACACTTGCCGTTTCACCAGAAGCGGTTCCTGACAAAAGAAACAACCTTCTTGGTGAACTGTTGAAATATGGTGCAGTATTTGGGTTCGTTGTGAAATATTGTATTGCAGCATTAATTCTTCTCTTAGATAATTCTACATTATAGGCAACTGTCGCAGGAGCAGAACAACTAGAGTCAATCGATATTGAGACAGTTCCATCATTGTTTTTTAAAGCTTTTCCAATTTCTTCACACAGTTTTTGAATTTGATTGTAGTTTGGTTCAACTACCGATTTGAAGAACGATTGAGTTAACGCAGCAGTGTCTTGTTTTGTATAACTTCCACTTAATACGTTGCCACTGTATGCCGCATATTCTGAAGTAAAGTTTGGAACATTGTCACCTTTTTTAGGTATATCATTATCAAAATAGAACCCAATGTTAGTTGAGTTTGGTATTATAACCGGTGTGTTACTTGGACTGATAGGTTGCGTTTTGGGTCCTGATTTTGCACCTGATTGGATTGTTTCAACCGCATACGTCATTTGTTCCTTAGTCATCTCTTTAGATGAAATCATTTGTTGTAATTGAAACAAATCGTTAGGGTTGATTGTATAATATTTTTTGGCTAACTCATATAAGTCGTAGGTTCTGCATCCCGCAAAGAATGAGTCAATAATACTATCAATTCTCGGTCTGTTGGTTTCATTCTTAAGAACTTTATCGACCAATAGATTTAATACCGAAGGATGGTCTACAACTATTTTCCAAGTTAAACTTCCAGTTCTATTTGTATTGTTGTATGTGTAAATGGGTTCGGGTCTACCTATGAAAGAAGTATCTTTCCAGTTAGTACTTACGTTCTCACTAAACGTTAAACCATACGGAGGGAACCACATAACTCTACCACCATTAGGTCCTCTTTCACATATCGCCAAATCTGAAACAGAAAAACCAGGAGTATTAGATGTTCTCCAAGCTAAATTCTCAATTGAAAACATATATTTCTTGGCATAAGAGTTATTGGTTGTACCAATAAGATTTGTAGAGTCTTGACCTCCCTCTTGTTTGTTTGGATAGATATTCAAGTTCCATGTCTTATCCATTACCGAATAAGAAAACTTTCTGCCTTCAGTTGTCATTCCATTTCTTTTTTGAAGGTCATTGTATTGTAAATAAGGAACGTCTTTAGTGAAGATACGACAGTACTCTGTTCCTACTTCTTGTCCAATTGAACCAATGTACTTAAGAACTTTTGAACCCTTTGTAATCTCTTTATATCCATCATGAAAGACCTTACTAACTTGGTCAATAGCATTACCTACGTGTTGTAATCTTCTTCCGCCCGCTGGTTGACTATTAATTAATCTTTGGGTATCATCAAGAATTGAACCTTCTCTATATGTTTGATTTGTTGATTCAGTCTTGTCGTATGATGATGGTTTGAAATCTTCGTCCTGTCTAATAATTTCCCCACCTATACCAACATACTTACCAGCGTTGCCCTTATATTTTGGTGAAACCCATGTGAATCCACCTTCAACACCACCACCATTACCATAGGTAGGTCCGTTAGCACCAAGTTTACTTTCCTTATCAGGACCCTCATATAATGCCGCAAGTTCGTTTGGACCATAAACAGGTGATTGAACCTCTTGTCCAAACTGATTTACCGGTATATCACCACCCGGTGAGAATACTCTTGATGGGTCTGATGTTCTTGAGCCAACATAAAAATTACTGTTGTCGGTTGTAGAACCTACTAAAGCTCCAGCAACTCTATCAAATAAAGTTCTGTCGTAACTCGGCTTATACTTGTTATAGTCAATGTTACCGAATAGTCTCGACTTTTGACCGCCACCTGTATTGTTTAAGAATAACTGTGAACCTGTTTTATCACCACCCAATAGTCTACTGAATGATTTACCAACAGATGTTTTAAGGAACGCAGAACTTAATTGTTGTATTGTTGTTGGTTGACCTGAATTGATACTAGCATCGAAGTATGAACCAGGGATTGTAGATGTTGGGATAGTACTGCCCGCAAGTCTTAAAGCAAAGTCGGTTGCCGCAAGTATTGGGTTAGACGGCATTGTAATAGTGTAGTTAGGTTCAATTAAAGGAACTCTACCTGTTACTAAATTTAAAACATCTGTACCACTTCTTACATTAAATGCGTTGGCTCTACCTACAGTTTGTTGATATATTCCTGTTGCAATTCTTTCTTCAAAACCTTTTCTTAATCTTGATGCACCTAAACGAGCAAGATATGAATCAGAACTTAATAAACCATTACTACCTTGTGGGTCTGGTGTTAATAAGATTGAAACGGGTCCGTATGTCGACGGGTTAAAGTTGGGGTATGGTTGGTTGTTATAGTATCTTGAACTACCATTGGCGTCAATTGTTTCTAAATTCCCAACGAATTCTCCACTATCATATAATTGTTCACTACCGTTACCAAAGGCATTAATCTTTCTCCAATTTTTTGATTCAGGTTCAGCTTCGCTTAAAATGTTCGCATCTTGAAATCCATATTCCCCTTCATTTGATTTTGTGTTTGTGTTCCCAACAGGGTCTGGAGCTTGTAAATACCCGCCTTCATTACCCCACTTATTCAATGGATATAATTTATTGGCGAACGATGGTTCGTCAATTAGTTGGTCAGGACTATCTTGAACTGATGTATCTGATTGTATGTATTCAGTATTAAATGGAGGCGTAGGTCTATTGGGAGCCTTAAGATAAGGGGTCAAGTTTCTCGTAATGAGTTTCTTTCTAAACGCGTCTGAATTAACTAAATCTAATGGACTACCCATTCAATACTTTTATTATAAATAGGTTAATTGGTATTTTTCTGATGATGAATTACTTTGTCTTTTGGAGTTGTTTGTTTTTTTCGTCAACATATTTGTAAATCATTTCTTTGAATTTTTCTTCGTTCAAGAATCGTTCTAAATATTCTTTGCTAATACCTGGAGGGGCGTCTACCTTAAACACAACAGTACCACTATAATCAACAGTTTTAGTTACTGTAGATGTTAATGTTTGATTTTGATTTTCTTTACTAGTGAATGCATCTGTTCCACTTAAGAATAATGATTTTGATTTGGCTGTTGGTACCGATGTTCCACTTTGTTCTGCCGCTTTTTTACCAAAATTTGTTTTATCAACATAATTTTGAAACGCATCTTTTGCACTTTGTGCTATGTCACCAGCTTCAGAAGACCTAAATCTTAAATCTTTTCCTTTAAACTCTTTATAAACTGATGTACTAAATTGTTCAACAAATTTTTTAACATCTTCCCCTTGTTTTCCAAATTTACCACCCAAATCTTTTAAAACCTCACCCATTGATTTACCATTTGTTTTAACCAACTCTTTTGCAGCATCTCTAATTGAATTACTAAGTGTTTCAAACTGTTTGTTATAAATTTCTGTTTTTCCAGCTTTGTCCGATAAAATCCCTGATGGTATTGTGAGTATTTTTCTAGACGCTTCAAGATTATCTTTAACGAATGTTGTTCCTGCTGCTCCTCTTGTAATAGCTTCTTTAATTGCCGTAACGTCATTTTTAATAACATCACTTGTTTTCATACTAGCTCTGGCAATTTCTTCCATTGACTTTGGCTGATTCTTCTGTTCTTTGATTAATTTATCAAATTCATCTTGAGTTACGTCACTAAGTTTTTTAGTTTCTTGGTCACTAATCTTAACGACATAGTTACCAGACGAATCCATTTCAGATAAATTACTTAAGAATTGTTTGTCTGATTCATCTTTAAAAGTAATACTAGGACTTATGTTTGAAAGTCTCTTATCTAATTCGGAAGATGCTAAAGCGGCTTTTGATAGTGTACCACTGGCCAATCCAGCCTCTTTTTCCATTTCTTTCAAGGTTAAGATACCTTGAGGATTAATTCTAAATGATTTTGTTTTTTCGTCAAAATAAGTAAATTGTTTACCTACTTTTGCTAAACTTTCTTGTAGTGCTCCTGGGTCATTAATTGATTGATTCATTAATGCAAATGGGTCAACAAGACTTCCCGCTGAAACTCCAAGTCTTTGAAATGCCGATGCCATGTTAATTGCACTTTCAGGGTCCATCATTCTATCAGCAAAATCAAGTGCTTGACCCATATCCATCTTAAGTTGGGCCGCTCTTGCCGCCATTTTAGTCAATCCCTGAACACCACCATCAAAATTAAATTTATTAAGTGCAGATGCGTTTTGGACAACTTGTCCCATCACTTCTTTGGCGTTTAACCCTAAATCTCTTACAGTGTTTGTCGCCTCTTCTAATTGACCTCCAACAACACCAAATTGAATTCCTGCCCCTTCAAAGTTTTTAACAATACTTTCGGTGCTTTGTTCAAGGACTTGAGATGTTGCATATAATTTAGCAACACTATCGGCCGATGCTAATGTGTTTTTACCTGTAGCTTTAGCAATTTCTTGCATTGTTGCCATTGTCTGTTCAAAATCAGCTCCAAGTCTTCTCATTCTTGGTGCCGCTTCGTTCACAGCAGTCATCATCTCACTTACTCTGGCACGAGATTGTGAAAAGGCTTTAGTAAGTTCATTACCTGCCATAGTCATTTGGTCAATAGCCCCTACCCATTCGTCAGAACCAAAAGATATCGCTTTACCAAGTCCTTCATTAAATTCGTCTAAAGTTTCTTTTTTGTCTGCCATTAAGTGTTTTTCTTATAAATAGAAGAAGGACTATTTTTTTAGTCCTTCTTATGTTCTTCAACCCATTTATCTAAAAGATATTTTCTCATAAACAATGGCATATTTAAAAAATCGTTGTAAGAAATGTTCATCAGAGTACTTAAATAATAGAACTCGTCAAGTTGTCCTTTTCTATAATCAGAAGAAAGGACGAAAAAATTCCACCCCAAAACCGACGTTAACTGTCAGTCTATCTCCTGATGGGGTTGTTACTACTCTATTCATGTTTAATCTTGGTTCGTTTTCGTCCATAAATTTTCTTACGAATTTGGAATCCATGATTGGCATTTGTTCTATAAATTTAGCAATTTCACCTTTATCTTGATTTCCGTTTACCTCAACAATTTGTTTGTTTAATCTCCAAGTAACTCTTGGTGCCGTTCTTCCTTGAGGATATTGCTCCACCATTTTATTAATCTCCATTATCTCACCATAAGTCATTGGTTTTATTTTAATAGTCGCCTCTGATTTTGGTAGTGTGATAACAAACGTTCCGTCTTCTAATGGTTCTTGTCCATTAACTATTGAAAGTTCGTCTAAAATAACTGTTGTTTCAAACAGTTTTCTTGTATTAGGGTCTGTTACATTTAATGTGATTTCAGGTCCAAATGAAGTGTTTCTTAAGAAGACAAGTATTGCTTCAACGTCACCTTCTAATAAATCCTCAACTCTAATATCTGGTTCATATAATTTAGTCCTAATTAAATTAGTTGTAATATCTTCACCTCCAGATAAAAGAATGTTTTCATCAGAAGCCGTAAGATAACCTATCTTAACAGATTTTTTTTTGTTTTTATAAAAAATACCTTGGGATGGTAAAGGTACCACGTCATGAGGTAACGTAAAATTTTGTTGTGCGTAATTTGATGTTTGATTGTCCATATAAAAAAATAACCGTAAAGTTTATGTCTTTACGGTTAAATATAGTATGTATTGATTTTTTATAAATAGTATTAGTACACTAACACACAACGGTCAGGACGAAGACTTGCTGTAATATCAGCCAATGCGTCTGTTGAATACCCTAAAGAACCGAAGTCCACACTTGTTAAGAAGGTTCCATAGAGAATCCATTTTTCAACAACAACTCCTGTTGGGTCTAACATCTCCAAGTCAATGTCTTTCTTATAACCTGCGGCGTATCCCATACGACCTGTTACCGATTCTGCATGTAAACGAACCCACTCCATAAGAGCTTGAGAAGCTGAAGGACCAATTGGGTCTCTAAACTTAACAGTCATTTCATCCCAGTTGAATCTACCTGCAACGTATGTTGATGTATTTAAAAATTGTATCTCTGTTGGAGCAATTTTAATGGATGGTCTTTTCGTACTTTCTACGAACCACTCATTTATTCCTAAGCTTGAAGGAAACCTCAAGATGAATCGGTTTTGACGTTTCGGTTCGTAAGGAATCGGCATTTTCATTAGTAAATCAGCCATGTTATTATAATTTTGTTTTTTTTATTTTATATCTTATAAATATAGTCTTATCAAAAATATTTCTATTTACTTTGTGGTTAAAAATTAATATTCATTATTTATATTCTTTCTTAATTCCTCCAGCAGTAGAATAAGTTTTTACTATATTATCTGGTTTATCTTTAAAATGTTTACTTATCTTTTCTACATTCTTTAAATCATCATCTGAAAAACCTATTTTAGGTTGCTCTGGTACAAATTTATTACCTATATCTTTTTTAAGAAACGCTTTCTTATTAAGTGATGCCGCTAATCCTTTAACATAGTCCACAAACTCATCCATAGCCATAACCTTTAATTCTTCAGGACTTGCGGCACTATTGTCATTACCAAAAGAAACGGGGTGATATTTGTTAAGTTCTAAATATGACCTAATTAAATCATCATCAGACATATCTTCCTCATCAGAAAACGTCCTATATTTTTTAAGATTCTTAACTAATTGGTCTTTATCGATACCACCGAACCCGTTGATGATATAATTATAAACCGCCTCTTTTAATGTATTTGGGTTGTGACCTCTCGCAGTGATTATAGAAAAAACTGAACCGTTATTAATAGCCTCTTTAAAGTCATTAAACGCGGGACCTTTTTTAGCGGTCATTGCATCGATTAAAAAATCTTTATCACCATCGGTTCTAAAGTTTCTAAATGCATCATCAGCAAAACCAACAACAGTTTCACCCTTATAATTAAATGGTTTTTTTCCAATGTTGTGTCTATATTCTGCAAAATCATCAGTACTCATCCCAATCTCATCACCGTCTTCAGTTTTTAAAACTATCTTAGTCGGCATATGAACAATATTATCATCCCAATCGAATGCATAATATTTCATATCTGGTGTATGCTCTGATTTAAATCCCTCTACTATTCTTCTCATATTGGCTAAAAGGGGGAGATAAACTCCCCCATTTTTTTATTAGATATTTTCAAACGAAGCTCCTGTTGGAGTGATGAAGAATTCGATGTCAATGAATTCTAAAGCCTTCGTAGGTTTTAAGTAAATCTTACCTGTAAGTGTATTTCTGTCTAAGTCTTCAGGAGAAGATGAAACTGTTACACGGAAATCGTATAAACCTCTGTCTCTTCTGATAGAATCTAAAATTGGGTTAACACTGTCTAAGAATTGTTGTCTAACGATTTGGTCGTTTTGTTCGAACAATAATCTTACCGCTACCGCTGAAATCAACTTACGAGCTTGTAACAACAATCTTCTAACGTTTAATCTGTTAAGAGCTGTGTCAGCAACTTGTAAAGTTTTGTTACCCCAAATCACTGTTCCAACATCAGAGAAAGTTGCGATAGGGTTAATTCTACCTTGATACAATGTATCTCTATCTTCTTGAGTTAGTTTTTGTCTAGCTTTGATTGAATTTACAAGACCTCTTGTGTAACCCGCTGATGCGAACCAAGGGAATGCAATGTTATCTGTTAGAGCTAAGTTTCTACAAACCTCACCAGTTGCTGGTAAGTAAATTTGTGTATTGTTAACTGTATCTCTTGTTAAAATCCAAGGATAGTAAGTTGCTGTGTAGTTGGAATCAATTCCTGTATTGTCTAAGTTATCAACAGCTTCTTGAGAGTAGATAACGTCATACTGACTTGTTCCGTCTGGTGTATACATTTTATAGTCAGGAGTTGTTACGATGTAAACCGAGTCAGCTCTTGAATATTGAACCATGTTAATAGCGTCTTCACAAAGGTTTGAGTTGTTAATATAATCGATACTTGCAGTTGCAAATACATTAATATTTGTAGATTCAGGATTTGCGAATGTAAGGATACCAAGTAAGTAAGCGTAGTAGTCAGTGTTACCAAAGTCTTGAGTATTGTTTTGTACAACAATTCTCTTGAATAAACCTTCACCTGTAGCGTTTGGATATCTTGAAGAAGGATAAGCTCCTGCTAAGAAACCTGACGCACCTAATTGGAATCTGTCTTCGTTAGTTCTCCACTCTCTATAGATATCCCAACCATCAAAACCACCAGCAAAACATACTGTATATTTTCTAGCGTAAATGAAGTAGTAAGGGTTTTCTTGAGATTCTGGGTCAAATCTAAAGTCAGCAGTTCCACACTCAAACGCTGTTTCACCACTTGTTTGATAAGTGTTTGAAATTGTAACAACCGTAGCACCTGAGTCCATATGGAATCCTTTACTTTGTACATTCCAAGGAGCCGCTTCTTGTGTAGGACTTGAAATCCAATTAGATGGATTTTGTTTTCCTTTATAAGTTAAAAATGATTCATCAACGCCGTATTGAGTTGAGAAACCTAAATAAGCTCTTCTAACAATATCCCCCGCAGATTCTGTTGTATTTGCTGCCCCACCAAATGGAGGGTTTGTAATAGTTTCACCTGGGTAGAAATATTTTGTTTTGTATTGAATATATGGTGAAGGATATGAAGAAAGATTTTCATATTCTCTTTGAGTGTACCCACGGAATCCACAAGGTATTGCATCTATAGGAGCCGTTGGTGATAATTCAACCATAACATATTTTGAAAGTAATGCGTATTCACCGTTAGATGTACCAATCTTAACACCAATAAAGTTGTTAGAAGCTGGGTCCATATTACAGTTAGTGAATTTTTCGATAACCACTGGATTAGCATCAGTATCATAGAAATTTCTAACTAATACGTCAAAAGACATATTATTAAAAGAAAGATTTGCAATTGAAACTTTAACCTCCATATTTGCAGCATCTCCATCGGAGATTGAAATGAATTTGAATAAGTTGTAAACTTTATTACCTCTTAATTCAGAAACCAAGAAAGGTGTTTCAGGAGATTGGTATTTCTCTAAACTATATGCAATAGATGTGTTATTTTCACTTCTAGCATCTTCAAGTTCAATTAAAGTAGAATTTAATCCTCTAATGTAACCTTTTTGATAAGCAATATTTAATGATGCTTGATAAGACTCCTCAACAAACAAAGGTACAGAAAATCTATCTTTTCCAAAATTATCAACTCCAAAAACTTTAGTTAAGTATTTTGAAGATGAAGCAGCTAATGAAGTTTCAAGTTGGAAAGTTGTTCTTTGTCCTGTATTAAAGTCAGCTTTAGTAATACCAGAAACTATGAATGTTCCATAAGGATTTTTACTTACACCTGAATACGCTCCATCAGTTACCAAACTTACATCTGTTATACCAGTAACTTGATAGATAGGACCGTGATTTGGTGAAGAAACGTTGTTTGTATATTCAGAAATACCTCTTGAACGTAATGTTGCAACAACCATGTTGTTGTATTCAGTATAAGCAAATCCTGAGAAAGTATAAATTGTACCAGATATTGTTCCAACAAACGCATCACTTGTAGCACCTGAAGATAGTGAATTAACGATATAATCAAAAGAATATCCTGAATAATTATCTCCAGTATAACCTGTGAACGTTGCATAATACCAAGGGTCGTTAGAACCCGAACTTAAATCGTTATATTCAATATTACAATTTCCTGGTACACCAAAAACGTTATTAATATTTTGATATGTTGTTGCCAACGAATACCAATCACCGTTAGGTATTGAACCATAAATCACAGAAGTGTTACCCGAAGAACCTGAAGTATCCCAAATACCACTAAGATATGTGTTAAAGTCTGCCTGATAAGTTGATGTACTTCCATCACTTAATCTATATTGTGTTGTATAATCTTGTTGAATTGAAACAGGTAACGCCGAAGTATTAACTGTTACAGTATTTGCAGAATTACTACCTGTAAATGATGCGGTAAATGGAACACCAACTGAAGACGTAAGTCCAATAGTTAAAGGGTCAACATTCGCAGTTACAGTAATACTCCAAGATGGACCCGCGTCATATCCTGATAAACCTAATACTCTTGTTACGAATAATTGGTTTGATTGTTGTAAGTAAGATTTTGCGATATACGCAGCTTCATACTTGGGGATTTGTGTGTTCACGAATTTCACTGGTTCTGTACCACCGAAATAGGCTTGGAACTCATCATAGTTAGTTATAAAAATCGGTTCGAAAGCGGGACCTTTCAATGTTTCCCCAACTACCCCTAAAGTCGTAACACCCACGCTTTGGGCTACGAACGATAAGTCCGTTTCAGAAGTGTATACACCAGGTGAAACGTACACCTTTTTGTTTGCTTGTGCTGTTGCCATTATTAATTAATTCTATTGCAGATTTATTTTAATGATAAATATTCATTACTAACACAAAAAACTTGACTTTTAGATATGTATTTGTAAACGGTATGATTTTATTCTGCCTTTTTTCTACCTATGAAAACAAAGAAAGAAATAAAGAACTTAAAGATATCACCTGAATCACACGAGGTATTAAAAAAATACTGTGATAAACGTGGAATTAAGATTTACAAATTTGTTGAAAATTTAATTATGGAAAAGTGTAAGGAAAAGAAAGATATCTATGGTGAGGGTTAAACTAACTTACTATCGAAGATAATTTTGGCCTCATAACTATAATCGTTTTTGAATGCTTGAATTCTCAAAGTATCATTAGTTGTGATTTGAATTAGATTAACATCACTACCATAATAATCATTATTAATATACACATCGTAACTCGCAATGTTTTCCGTCCCGACTAAAACCATATTAGCGGTATAATCGATAACATCAACTAAAGTTGTGTTCCCTACAACAAATAAAAAGTTGTTCACAATTTCATCAGGGTTCTCAGGAAATTGTTTTCTTTTTTTATTCAACACTCTTGTATCAAGTTCAAATAATTGTGTGACCCTTTGAATTGCGGGCTTAACTTCAAACTCTTCCTCATCAATAAGATAACCCAACATTGTGAAGTCATAACTTTGAATATAATATTTTCTCGACTCCAAAGTCATTTGAGATTCATCCGAAACATTATTCATAACGATTGGAACGTATTGGCCTTTAATAAATGTGTAAGCCTGTCTTGATGAAAACTTCTGCATTACAATCTTGTTAAGTTGATTCAACTCTCTCATTCTATTACAAATAATTTTCACACTATAATTGATATCAACAGGAACTGGTTGAGGTATTGTGTAAATGTCCATACCTTGTTCATTACCATTCCATGTTGGGACAGATGCATAATAAAATTGTTTTCTGTTTGGAATTGTATATTGAAGTGACGGGTTTGTCCCGTACTTTACTTCAGGGCTTCTAACAACCGTGATAAATGGTGGGGTTGGATTGTAATCCAAATCAACAAACAAAGCGGTTTCAACGTATTGAGACCAGTTTTGTGTTGTAATAATAATGTCAACCATCGGAACAATTTTTCCGGCAGTAACAACTTTTAAATCTTCTTTAACAAAATCTAACATACCTCTATCCAAATCAGCATGTAATACCGACTTAGGTAAATAAGTTCCGTCTTTGTTGATGTACTCTAATAATTGTTCTCTACGAGCGTGTAAAGTTTTCTTAGGTACTAACGGTAGTGTTGGTTTAACTTGTTTTGGAAACGCCATTATATTCCTCTAAATTCATTTTCACTTACCCATGTTGCTGTAACCGTTCTGTAGAATGGTTTGTATCCACCATAAGTGTGTTTATTGTCGGACTTAACAAGACCGTCATCAATTACTGTGTAATATCTAACCCTGTCTTCAGTCTCATAGTATCCAATATAATCCCCCACAAAAACATTAACCTGAAGGTCTTCCAATGTTTTTTGGTAAATTGAAAACTTCATATTACCTGGCTCATTTTGTGCAACCTTAGAATTACCCAAATTCTTATTGGAAGGCGCCATAATCTGTACCAACCCTTTCAACTCAACAGGAGCCAAGAATTGTATACCATCTTCCAATACCTCACCATAAACATCATCCGTTTTAGTTTTGTATCTATCAATTCTATAAAGAATTATTGTAAAGTTCATATCACCTAACAACCACTCCTCACCCATACCAATATCCAACGTATAATCCTCTCCACCGAAGAACTTACCTAAACGAGTAATAGGGACTAATTTTTCCATATTGATAAATACTTTAATTATAACTATATTTAACTCAAAGATTATTCTGAAATAATGGAATTAAGTTTAGAGTCAAAAGCAATGTCCTTATTGGATAACTATGAAGGTCCCAACAACTACATTCTTGAGCTTAAAAGGAAGTCACGGTTGAATAAGAGATTTTATCCTACAAGGAGTCAATCTGAATATATTATAAACAATCACGACAAGCCACCTAAAGTAGCCAAGAAGTGGGTGATACTTGATGCTTATTTTGCTCAGAGACTGGCTGACGATAAATTATACACCACAATACCTGAAAAAGTTTGGGTGGAGAAGTTGTTGGCAGAAAAGGAAAAGGCGTTTCACATTTGGGGAAAAGTTTTTGAGAGAGAAGAACTCCACGACTTTTGGTTACCTAAAGCCGCGGTCATTAAAGATAATACAGTAAAAGACGTTGTTATTAGTTATGAAAAATATTCTCACAGACCACCACTATCTCATCAAAAAGAGGCAATTCAAAAACTTGTTGAGAATAAGAAGTATATCTTGGCTGATGATATGGGTCTTGGTAAGACTACATCAACTATAATTGCGGCACTTGAAAGTGGGTCCAAAAAAGTTTTGATTGTTTGTCCTGCGAGTTTGAAGATAAACTGGCAAAGAGAAATTGCAAACTACACAGACAGAAGTGTTTATATTTCTGAAGGAAAGAACTTCAGTAAAGAACACGACTTTGTTATTATAAATTACGATATTATTAAAAATTTTCATAATGTTAAAAAGAAATCTGATTCGCAAATTCTTGGAGCCGATTTTGATTTGGTTGTCGTTGATGAAGCACACTATATTAAAAACGGTCAAGCACAAAGAACAAAACTAATCAACGACCTTGTAAAGAAAGTTGATAGACTTTGGTTGTTAACAGGTACACCAATGACTTCAAGACCGATGGATTATTTTAACTTATTAAGTTTAGTTGATTCACCCGTAGCCAAAAACTGGATGGCATACGCCATCAGATATTGTAGTGGATATCAGTTCAATGCTGGTGGTAGAAAGATATGGAACGTTACAGGTGCCAGTAATCTTGAAGAGTTAAGAGATAGGACTGCGGGTCTTACCTTAAGACGATTAAAGGAAGATGTTTTAGATTTACCTGATAAGATTATCACACCAGTATACCTTAGATTAAAGTCGAAAGCATATGAAGATATTATGGGTGAATATTATGATTGGTATGATAAGAACCCCGACGAATCAAAATCACTTACCGTTCAGTTCACCAAGTTAACCAAGATACGACAAGTAATTGCCGATGAGAAGATTAGTCAAACAATTGAGTTGGCCGAAAACATCGTTGAGCAAGGAAAGAAAGTTATTATATTCTGTAACTTCACAGACTCACTATCTAAGATATGTGAACACTTTGGAAAGGCGGCGGTTAGAGTCGATGGCTCAACACCAAAGCACGAAAGACAAAACTCGGTTGACCAATTCCAAGACAATGAAAAAATAAAAGTGTTTGTTGGTAACATCAAAGCAGCCGGTGTTGGTTTAACATTAACCGCCGCTGAAGCTGTTATTATGAATGACCTATCATTTCTACCATCAGACCACTCACAAGCCGAAGACCGTGCCTACAGATACGGTCAAAAGAACAATGTATTAGTTTACTACCCCATATTCGAAAACACAATCGAAGGAATTATCTACGACATCTTAAATAATAAAAAACAAGTGATTGCCACAGTTATGGGGGACAATCAAAACACGACAGATGCTGCGGAGGAAATTCTAAAGAGAATTCAAGAAATGCGTCGTTAAACGAAAAACGGATTATTTATTATAAGATAGTCCAATAATATGAACAAAATAGAAGAGAAAATTCAACTTACAGAAAATAAGATAATTGAATCAAAAGTTGAAGAACAAGCCAATCAGTTAATAACTGAAATGAAAAAAATTGGAATAGAAAAATTACCCTATTCCTATTCCGCCCTCAAACAATTCATTGACGCAGAGACAATGAACTTTCACTACAACAAACACTATAAAGGTTATGTAGACAAGTTAAACAGTGCTTTATCAAAGAAAGAATATGGGGATGTAGAGTTAGAACAAATTATCAAAACGATAAGTAGGTTTGATAAATCAATTAGAAACAACGCAGGTGGGGCATTTAACCACGCACTGTTTTGGAATATGTTGACCCCAACTCCAAAGAAATTAGAAGGAGACCTTTACAAGAAAATTATAAAAGACTTTGGAAGTTTTCCTACCTTTAAGAAAAAGTTTGAAGCAGTTGCTAAAGACAGATTTGGTTCAGGTTGGGTATGGTTAGTATTAACAACAAGAAATACTTTGAAAATAATGTCGACACCTAATCAAGACAATCCATTAATGAATGTTATTGAGAACGGTGGGTTTCCACTTTTAGGATTAGACTTATGGGAACATGCATATTATTTAAAATACAGAAACAAAAGAGACGAATATATTGCAAACTTTTGGAAAGTTGTGAACTGGGATTTTGTAACCAAGATGTACAAAATGAAGACCAAGACAAAATTAACTGAGTCTACAGAATTAAAAAAACTTATGTCTGAAGCAAAATCAGAAGCATGTTCACCTGAAGAAACTGATTTTTATAGAAAGTTATTCAACACACACAAAGATATTGAATCAAGATATAGAGCCGGAATCGAAAGAATATTAATTGAGGTCTTTAGTGACCTATATGTTTCCAATCCACCTAAGGGTGAATTACCGGGGATATTCAATTTAGAAAATGAAGGAAGGTCTGTTATTAATAAATTAAACACAAACTACACAACGTTCTGTATTTTACTTAGCGACATCAACCAAGTTATTAAAACAATAGAAGGTAAAAAACCAATTGTATTTAAAGGTAAAAACCCTAACGAACAACTTAAAGAAGTTGAAAGATTTGTTAACGCTTTAGACCATTTTAAATATAAAATTTTTGATACTAAAAGTTCAACGTTTGTTAACATAATGAAGACTCTTGAAGAGAAAAACGCTATGGGGGATAAGAGAGAAGAAATAACAGCAGCCATATTAAGAAGATATTTTGGTAAAGATGTTAAGATAGAACAAATTGGTAAACTTGGTAGTAAAGAAGATGCATTATCAGGAATTGATTTGAAATTGACAAGTGGAGGCAAGACAGAAACTGCACAAGTTAAACCATTCAAAGTTAAAATAGTTGACGAAGAAAAAGGAACTATTACACTTCTTGGTACTGGTAAGGTTAAGTATTATAGTACCGATTTATTGATATTCCAAAAAGGAAAAAACGTTTTAATTTTTAACAAAAAACCTAAGATATTTAATGGTAATTATGTGTTTCCAATCGATGCTTTAAAGTTAAACATCGAATAAACGTTTTGATGATATTTATTTGATATGGCAGTAATTCCAGAACCAGAAAGGTCAAAAATATACACGAGAATTAAACACCTGTTAGGTGCTCCTTTGAGAAGTGTAGAAGTCGAAGATGAAATGATGGATTCTTTGATGGAATTATCTATTCAAGATTATGAAGAATACATTTTACAATGGTTAATTGATAGTCAATGGGTTAACCTTGTTAACTTAAACATGTCTGAAAAATCTGTTGCAAAGGCGTTGGTTACAAGAACAATGGATTTTGAACAACAGTTCGCATATTCATATTCAAAAATTGTTGGACTTCAAACTATGGGTCCGTGGGTATTAAAGAAAGATTATTTTATATTAAGTGCTAACACACAAAACTATGAAATCCCCGCAGGTCGTGAGGTTAATGAACTTTTATGGTTTAGCAATCAAGCTTGGACCGCATTTGGTTTGGGCGGATTTGCTGGTGTTGGCGGTGGTGTAGGTCTTGGTGCTGACCAAGCAGGATTTGCTCAAATGGGTAATCAAGGTTCTTATTATATGATGTCGGGTTTTGATTATTTAATCAGAATGCAAGAAGCCAATATCCTAAATAGAATTTTAGGTGGTTCATTAACTTACAGAATTACAGGTTTACCTGATGGTAAAAAGAATATTTTCTTATACAATACACCTGGTGGAAAATTTAACTGGAATCAATATAGTGGTTACGTTGGAAAAGCAGTATGGTATTGGTATTATGATGTAGGTCCTGATGACAGGGCGGCTTGTCTTAAGGCAAACAAAGATGTTATTAAACTTCCAACAGATGTTCCATTAGAAGAACTATCGTGGGAAGAATTAAATGTTCCGGGAAAACAATGGGTTAGAAGATGGTTCACAGCTTATGTAAAAGAAACATTAGCAAGAGTAAGAGGTAAGTATAGTGGTAATTTAAAAACACCAGACTCTGAAATTACAATGGACTACACAAGTTTATTAACAGAAGCTAAAGACGAAAAATCTAAACTATTAGAAGAATTAACAGGTGCTGAAGGTTGGTTAACAAGATTAAGACCTGAAAAAGTAATGGAAAGAGAAGCCCAAATTGCTGAAAACCTAAACAAACAAATGAAATTTAGAGCAATGCCTCGTCAAATTTACGTAATCTAATTTTATGGCAATAGTAAGAACAATACCCTCAAGAAGGATTATCAACGGGATGCAAATCACCACATCAGAAATCTCAATGGTTTCGGAGTTGGATTATCGCACAAACGGTGAAGAGTGTGTTATTGTAACAGGCATACCATTTTCAGTTGTGGTTCTTGATTCAAGAACAACCGACCACGTTGTAGTTAAGTCTATGACACACCTCACAATCAGACCTGATGTAGGTAAGATTGATGAGGATTATGACGAAATAGTAATGGACAGATATGCCTGTGTTGAGTTTAGATTTGTTGGTGGTACATGGTACATCTTATCATCAGACGGTTTGAAGAATTCCTAATTTTTCTTTCCAACCCTCTTCAGCTAAATCATACATATAATCAGATTTCAAACCTCTTTTTTCCCAATAACGTAATTCAGGTTCGGTTATATCCATAACATCTTTTTGTAAATCATCTTGGTCACCTTCACCTAACGGATGTCCGTTTATTAACTCACACTGAGATGTTGTAAAAATTCCTCTATCCTGTGGATTATCAACAATCAAATGATTTCTAACTTCATCTTGGAATACAACCATCAACGGTTCAATTCTTTTGTTGAATGTTGTTATCGCTCTTGGAACATTATAATCACCTGTTAAATCAGGGTCTTTCTCCAAAATATCTTTATCCAACATATAACAATTAATCATAACGCCATCAGTGATTGGTTTAGATTTAGGGTCATTATATTGATTAACTAAATTCGTATCTTTAATTTGTTTTGCAGTCATCTTCTGAACATCACCCTGAGACGCCTTGGTACCGTTATTAACATACATAATAACATCTCCCAAGTTCACATTTAATTTTTCTTTAATTGCCAATTCCATATGAGCCATTCTACTCATACTATTACCCGCTTTAGTTTTGGTATTTAATCTTTTAGAATAATCCTCAAGGGTTAATTTAACCTTTGCTCTTTGGGCGATTTTACTCAATGGAATTTTCTTATCATAAATGATTTGTAGATACTCATAATAGTATTCTACGAACGCCTTACCATTACCTTCCAATAACATTTTAATACCTTTATCCAAGAACGCCTCAATATACAATGGAAGTTTCTTTGACTTAATACTATTACCGGTTAACTTAATCTTACCCTTGGAGTCCATAACAGCATAGTTCTTACGAGCCAAGTTAATACAAGACGGCCACACCCCATCGGTATCAAGAGCCATCTCACCTCTCATAAAGATATCATTATACTCTGCAACATCGGCCTCAGGACCATAATATTCTTTACCCAACACTACCTTCCAATTCAATCCACGACCAACATAAACTCGGTCTTTGGCATCATCAGGAGTAGAGAAGTTCACACCATCCGTATCCATTACCAACGGAACATAACCCTTAGTCATAAAGAACTTAATCATTTGACGAAGGTATTGCCTACCCGTACAAGTAATTTGTTCTCCCATATACATGTCACCCCACGCATACACCTGAGGTGCAGACAAGGCTCCGAACATCGAGTTAATAAAAATCTTAATCGGTAATTGTTTGTTACCATATGATTCGGACTTCTTACGGTCGATGTTATAAAACTCTTCAGCAAGTTGTTTGTATTTGATACGGGTGTTACGGAAGTAACTTAACATACCTTTCATTGCACCTGTTACATCACAGTCGGGGAACACATCGTGTACGAGCTGAATAGAGGGGTATAGAGACGAAAAGTCGAGCTTTAATACATTCTTACTATAACCAACCTTAAGTAGTCGAGAAAGACCTCCTACGAAGTCTGTCTTGGATTCTTTTGCTGGTATTGCAAGTCCGTGTTTATGAGACCACGCCAACATTAACATCTTCCATAATGTTGCGGTACCCATTGTTGATACTCTCTCATAAGTTGTTGGAATCATTGCAGCAAGCAAGAACGAACCTTGGTTAAACTCTTGGTCAACTTTTAATGTTTCATCCAAGTCATCGTCAAGATATCTCTCAACAATATTATCTCCTGTTGTCTTAATATAAACGTCAGTTCTTTTTTCACAAACTTCATCAATCTTTGGGTCAACTTTCGCCTTTCTATATTTACCGTTTTGTATATTCAACCAATAATCTTCTTTGTTAGTATACATTTTACCAATGTTCTCGTGGTCGATATACACACGGTCAGGAGCTTCAGCATTAATAAATTTTGTAATATACTTTAAACCCGCAGCTTTGATGCTTGAATTAATCGCTTGAGCTCTACGAACAGCATGGATAATATCAATTACGTTATAACCCCAAATGGATGTCTGAACATATTCCTCCACCTCATTGGCAAGTTTTAACATACTATCCTTTCTTGTGAATGAATGTTCGGGGTGTAACGACTTACATATCTTCTTTGGGTCGATACCTAAGATTCTACATCTTTCGAATATCCAATGCCAGTCGAAGTTCGCTGAGTTATACCCACCAATAATACTTGGTTTGATTTCGTTAATAATCTTAAAGAATTCTATGATGGCACCCATCTCTTGGGACTCATCCATACATTCGATAACCTTGTGGTAACCCTTATTTGTTTTAATTCCAATCATGAATATACGACCATCCTTTGGGTCAAGGGCTGTCGTTTCTAAGTCATATACAAGTCGAGTCACTTCTTCGTAGTTCTCAAAACCTTTGAATAGTCTTTTTTCTTTGGAAATTAAATATTGTTCCACAGGAGGTAGAATCATCACCTTATCCTTTGTCCTGTCTCCCCACGGGTCGCAACCACCATCTCTAAAGAACTGAATAAGTTCTCTATAACCTTTAAGGGATTTAACCATGTAGGTCATACCTTTTTCTAATCTCTCGTTACCGTGAGTTTCTAATTTGTCTATGACGATACCGTGTTTGGTCATCGCCTCTTTCTGTAATGCCTTGGAATCATTATAGAACTTAATACCACGTAAATCACCCACCCACGCAAATGGGGTAAACGTATCTTTACGTATTTCTTTTCCTTTACCAGGGATTTCTTTGATTTTGTAAATGCAGTTTTCGCGATAGTCGTACTCGATGGCGACAATAAATTCTTCGGGGTCGTTTCCGTGTAGGAACGATTCAATCTCTTCGTCAGATATCATAATATATTTTTTAAAGTGGTGTATTAGCTTTCACGATATGTGAAATTTACCTTCTTTAATAAATATAAAAATTAGTTTGGATTAATCAAATTAACAACACGCAGTTTCAGAAATAAAACTATCTTGGATATTAATATACAAGTCTTCTCTGATAGGTAAAATTAAATTACCCTCATCATTTTTAATTAAAAATTGACCTTGATATCTGCCAGGTGTATTTGTATCCCTTTCATTAAATTGATAATAAATATAATATTCTGTTGGTGCCCCGTCTTCTGCAAAGATAAGGGGGACAATATAACACGGAGCAGAAACAATTTTTGGAATACCGTTGTAAACATCAACCATTGAAAAGAAAATAGTCGATACTTCCAAATCTTGCATTAGTTGGATATAGCCAGCTCTTCCGTCTTTAACAACCTGCATTTTTAAAACAGGTAGGGTCGCATTCTTCTTGATATAAAATTCCATAACAATAAATATATTGTTATGACTCTTTACGAAGACCCCCGTCATAATGTTCGAATCTATTATGTTCAGTTGGGGTTAAAAGTAGTAATCCAGGATATAATTCCTCTTTTTTAACTAACTGATACATATGACTCATCCATGTTTGTTCGAATGGGTGTGCCCATGTCACATCTAAAAACATCTTTTGGTTTCCAGGTCTACTAACAAGTTGTGGCCAATTACAGTAATAAACTTCACCAACTGAGTAAGGTAATCCTTTGTGGGATAAGACATTACTATAAACTGTTTTTGGTGCATTTGGGTCTAACCCTTGAACAGGTAATCTGTTTTTACCTGGCCAAAATTCTTCTCTAACATGTTGAGGTACATTATACCAAGCCCATTGGGTTCCATTATCTCCGTAAAATTCTGAGTAATTAAGTTTTAAGAAATCAAAATTTTCTTTTTTCATAACCTCTAATGACTTGGTGTATAGGTTTGGGACATATCTATTAAACCCATTTCTACAAACCCCTTCATTTGGAAAGAAAAACATATCATCTTCAAAGAATAAATAATAATCTAAATCTGTTGTATCAAAATGTTCGGCAATAAATTGTCTTCCACCACATATTCCTAAATTATCTTTTTTGATATGAGTAAAGTTATGTTCTTCGCAAAGTTTAGCGTATTCTTCAAAGGTAGATTCGTCAGAAGAGTTATCTAATAAAAACTTTTCAGTTTTAAGTAAGTAATCTTTATCATACTCAGTCATTGATTTAATTAAAGTTCTAAATTGATTTGGGCTGTTAAATGTTATAACATATAGACCAACTTTATTGGTGTCCAAATTATTTGTTACAACAACCTTACTTTCATTTTTAGTTTTAAGGGTATCATTTTTTAAATCCTCAAAAAACTTACCAATTAAACCATTTGATTCAATATCAAAATAATTTATAATATCAGAATGTTTATAACACATAATACTGAAAATAGATTCCTCAGTACCCATATATCCCTCATCTAAGGTTGTCTTTAATAATGAATAGTAAATTCCATTAATATCACTAATAGAATCTTTAGGACCACCAAAGAAACCACCTCTAGCAACTTTTGTTACCTTATCTCCAGCAATTGAATTTAATTTATTATATTCAAATCCATGAATTTCAGTTTCAGCATCATAAGGGAAACAAATGAATGAAAATTTAGAAATATGTTTAGATAATTTATCTAAAACTTTATCGTGAGTAAAGTAACCAGGGTGAACGGTATTTGTTAAACCACCATCAATCCAAAACAAATATTCCGAATTGAATTGGTCCATGATTTTAGCGTCGTTAAGTAAAAATACTTTAGACATTACAAGAGGATTGTAATTTTCCAATCTTGCTTGTGTTGATTCTTTTAACCAACCAACTTGGTTTGACCAAGATTCATTAGTTCTTATTTTTTGAATCATATCAAAAAACTCATTGTTTCTAAACCAATCTAATGGTCTTGTAATAAATTGAGTGTTTTCTCTACTTCTTTTACTAAAGACAAAATCTTTTAATTCTTCTTCTCCAAAAATTATCATGTTGGTATCCACCTCTAATAATTGAGAAAATTTATCCAAATAATGTTGGAATGGTCTTGACCATCCTTCCTGTAATTCATCTCTACCGATATTCCATATACCGGTTACTAAAGTTATTTTACTCATAAATTCTATTAAATTCTTCTAATATTTTATAAAAACTTTTATTTTGTTCGAACATCTCGTCCGATACTCCTGAAGGGGAGTTACCTTTATACCACCATATATCAAAATGTTTTCTTACAAATAAATCTCTATGATTTACGTGCATCAAACTCATTATTTGTTCTTCGTGAGGTAATCCCTCATCTTCAGTTAATACATTCTCAATATAACTTTCAAACATACTAACTATAGTATCCCACTTATCTCTGTGACCACCAAACATACCACCAATAATGTGAATACTTCTATCATACTCAGTATACCATTTTGGGTTCACAGTTCCTGACCAATAGTTCCTATCATTCTCTTTACCTAAAATTAAAAATTTGTCACCAGTATCTTCAATCAAATTTTTCAAAAAATCATTACTAAATAAACTACTTTCATAATATCTTGCTTGAGGATGTTCGCCAAGTAAATATTTTGGTGGAATTAACCCACAATGAGAAAATCCTGCATCAATCCAATAATAGTAATCATAAGATTTATCCTCATTCCACCACCAATGAAACTTAGAGTATTGAATCTCAACACATCTATCCCCTTGTTTAATTTGGTCTATATTTTTTCTTTTACTAATTAAATCTTTAAATTTAGTATCACTAATATTAAAAATTTGAAACTTTAATTTTTCTTCTGAAATTTTATTATCTGTATAGAAAAATTCTTTTAATGATTCTATTTCTCTATCTGACGTATAACATAAAAAATCAGCATCCGTCATTTTTAATAATGACAATAAACTATATCTATAATGACCATTTCTACCTGTTCTACCACCTAATTCTGTTCCGTGTAAATCACTATAAATCGATGTTATAAATTTAACTGACATAATATTGAATGTGTTTTTTTTCTTCTTTTATTTTTTCATTCTCCTGCTCACTTTTAAATTCGTTTGGAAGTTTCTTGGGAGAATATAAATTCCAATTATACGTTTGAGTATAGAAGTTATTATACATACCATGAGAAACGTCAGAATACGAATTTCTTTGTGGTGCAATAGGTAATACCGCACAATAACTTTGAAACTTAGGATAAATAAATTTAACAAGGTACCCGTCTATTGGAAAATAATAATCTCCTGATTCAGTAAATGCGGTCAAAGCAATATTAAACATTTCGTCATATACTGACTTATCATAGATTAAAATATTTGTTGCAAATGTTTCAGTATGATGTTCTTCTTTTGGAGGAATATTTGTAATGTCTAATAATAAATCATATTTATCGCTCGGATTAAGTTTCCTATTTAAAGTCGGAGTTATATTAAACACACCAAATTCAATACCTTCAGTTTGTTTTTCAATGTCATCTAAAAGGGATTTGGCGTATGGCATGAATACGCAATCGTCTTCAATAACCATAACTCTATCATACCCCCTTTCTTTGGCAATTTTAATAATTTCCAAATGAGATAGGGTACAACCCATATAACTGTTTCTATTTACCGCGTTGAACTTTTCAAACTCCCAACCAATATAATCCATCTCTTTTTTTATAAGTTCAAGATTATCAGGTCTTGTTTCTAAATTAACAACAAACTTTGGTATTTCATTAAATTTCATTAACTAACGTTGTTGTGGTTTAACTGACCCGTTAATCTATCACACCAACCTTTTGATTCTGAGTGAGGCCAAACAACCCAATATGTTGGTAATTCTGTGGTTTGGAATTCTCTCCAAACTTTACAGTATCCGTCAGGGTCTCTCATGAAACCAGCAATCTCATTCTTATCTGCATCTCTTCTATGTAACGTTTCATCTTTAGCATTATGAAATGCAACCACCCAAAAATCATAATCTTTTTCAGGTACGCTTGTGTAACCAACGTCAATACAATGTTTGTATATTGTTGCAAAACTATCCTTCCACTCTTCTTCTGTTTCAAAATTATAAGGACTTGGTGGATATTGTTTGTCTAAACAATGTTTGTCGATTGCTCTTCTTTCAAATAACAAACCAGAATATTTTTCATAGTCTCTTAATGTTCTAACAGTACCAAAACCATAAGGACCATCGTGACCTTCTTGGGTTTCGCCATCCATTCCAAATAACTTTCTATTTGTTAAATGTGAATGTTTATTTTTGTCACCCCAAGTCTTATCATCGTCCCATTGTTTTGTTCTACCCTTACGAGTATATTCATGGTAAACCACAGGAATGTGAGGATGAAATAAATCATAACCCCAAGTGTAAGCTCTTGCTGCGATTGAAATTTCTTCTCCATGGAAATAGTATTCAGGATTGTGTTGAACTTCTTTTGAAAATTCACCTAATGTGAAACAGAAGTGAGCCGAATAAAATCTTGCCGTTACAGGTTTTTTCATTTCTCTCCATCCAGGAATTGTTTCAGGTAAAAAGAATACCGCACCTTCAGGAATAAATCTATCAAACGCCATTCTCCAAGCATCTTGTGCTCTACCCGCAGGGTCATTATCAGGGTCAAAGGAAGGTACATAACCCGTAAGTAGAGGTTTCTTATACCCATCCTTTTGCAACCCCTTTATCATTTTAATCAGGATATCATCCCAATCTTTAACAAATCTCATGTGAGAATCGATTTGCATTGTATAAGTCTCACCACCATATAGTTGTTGAGTTAAATTTCTTGCCCAACAAACTCCTCTTGCATCTTGATAAGGAATATCCAAGATTTTAAATCTTTTGTCGTTTCTGAATTCATCAAGGTTATCGAAACCATCGGTTTCACTGAATTGTCTTGCGATTGAAAAAACCAAATTTTTTGGTTTCTTGGCATTTGCAATCATATCTTTTAAAGTTGGGATTAACTGTGGGTCCCTATATGATGCGATTTGAATAAAAATTTTGCTCATTAATTGTATTTTGTTTTAAAAATAAAAAACCCTATCCAAAAGAATAGGGTTTAAATGTATAAAATTATTTTTAATTAAAAAAATTAAGGACGTGTTGGAGTTGGTGTAGGAGTAACCGAAGGAGTACCTGTTGGTGTTGGGGTATGAGTTGGGGTTAAGGTTGGACCATTATCTGTTGGAGGAAAAGCCCCCAAATCAATTTTAACAATGCTTGATGAAAAAGCTGTTGAATAAGTTGGGTCTAATAACCAAATTGTTTTTGTTTGATTTGGATTAATCTCAACTTGATATTCCCACATCGCGTCGTCGCATCTTTGATAACTGAAGTTCACAATTGAGGAACCTGTATTTGTTAGAGTATATTTACTACATGACATAATATTCTTATTTAACTAATAAATACTACGAATTATTCTAATTTATTAAAGAGAGAAAAAAAATGTTTTTAATTGAACTGTCCTTGGTAAGTCGAAGTATTATATTGTAAATTTGAAACTAACTCATAAGGTTCACAATCTTGTACGTTTAAAGTAATTACTTGACCAATGGAATTTACTGAATATGTTCCTGTTGCTGTTGGATTAGTCCATGTGTAATCAGGGTCTCCGAAATATATTGGTGTGCCTCCTTTCCATAAAGTTGCTTTCATAATAACAGGATTAATACCTACATCACCAAACCAATCTGCAGTGAATGCGAATTGGATATTTACAACACCTGGATTTTGACTCTTAAACTCAATTAAATTAAATAACACTGATTCAGTACCACTTGCACTTCTATTATCACCACCATAAGTTAAAAATGGTGTTGATGGTGATAATGGGTATTGAGGACCACTGTCTGATACCGCACAAGTACCAACATAATTATAATACTTACCATTAACAGGACCGATATTAGGATTAGGGTCAGATGGTGTTGTTTCCATAATTGACGGTACTGTCATATAAGTGACAGTGTCCATATCAGTACCATCAGTAAAGAAATATTCACATAACATATAATCAAAATCAAAATTAAATGGAACTGCAGCTCTTGGTGTGGGTGTTGGTGTAGGAGTATTTGTTGGTGTTTCGGTATTAGTTGGTGTATTAGTTAGTGTAGGAGTATTCGTTGGTGTTTCGGTATTAGTTGGTGTATTAGTTGGCGTTTCACTATTTGTAGGAGTATTAGTTGGAGTTTCAGTTGGTCTTGGTGTTGGAGTTTGACTTTGAGTTGCGGTTGGAGTTAAACCTATTGTTACCGTAGGAGTTGGTGTTGGTGTTTTAGTTGGAGTTTGTGTTGGAGTTTCCGTCATCGTTGGTGTCAAACCAACTGTGACTGATGGTGTTGGAGTTGTTGTTGGTGTAGATGTTTGAGTTGAAGTTTGAGTTGGAGTAGGTGTTGGACACGGTACATCTAAAACATAATTAAATGCATAATAGGGAACATAACAATCGTATGTCCCATACCAATAATCGGTCTCATATGAAAATGGAAAGGTCTGTTGACCCAAATCAATTGTTCCACCAGAACAAGGATAAAAGGTAACATTGGCGGTTAAACCACTCAAGTTATTACTAAAAATTGAAACACCACAATCAGACATGATTATAAATACTTAATTATTTTGTTTTCTAAAAACAAATACCCGTGTCAAGGACAAGGCCATTATTAATATCAAATTGTACCCACACAGCACCATCCGAAACTATATTACCTTGGAAAATAGGAGGAATTGTTAATGCCGCATTCCCATAAACATAATCACCAGGTTGTAATGCCTCAAAAGAAATTACACTATAAAACGATACATTTGATGGTCCATATCCCGCTTCACCACACGCATCTTCAAAATATCCAGCACCCCACAAATTATAAACAGGGATAAGAGTTTGAGTAAGACTTGGTGTTAAAGTCGGTGTAGGTGTTGGTGTTTGAGTAATATTTGTCGGTGTAGGAGTTGGTGTAAATGATGGTGTTGGTGTAATAGAAGGACATAATCCGGCAAATACAATTGTTAAAGGAGCTCCACAATCTTGAGCATATAAATCTTTGGCACAAACATAATGAGATTGTAATGGGTCAATTGGTGTTACACTATAAATTCCAGTACAACCTGTCCAAGCATAATACCCTTGTTGAACGGTGTTGTAGTTTGTTATCTTAAAGTAGTTACAGTCTGTTGTATACATTTTTATAATCCGTATTTTGATTTATCAATATTAAAGTTTCCTAAAACTTGTGACGAATTCAGTGCTATATTATAAACTTGCATTGCACCAAATCTATATGCACCAGGTATTGTTGTACCTAAGTTTGCCACGTTACAAGGACCACTCAAACTATAATGTAAAGAATAAAGTGGTGAATAATTATATGGAGTTACACGAGTAACCGATACAGTTCCAGCCACTTGACCATTTACATAACATGTAAGTGTTGATGCACTATATGCAAATCCAACATAGTACCAGTTATTCAATGGTGTTGATATACTTGAATTCACTCCAACAACGCCTGTTCCATTCCACACACCAAATTTCATGACTCCTGATATTATCGCAATCTGATTATCAGTGTATCCTATGGCAGGTGTTTGTTGCCCATTCTCAACTAATATGTTACCATTTAAATCGGTTGGGTATACCCAAAGAAATACTGATATTGCTGTACCAGTATTCACAGGTGATAAATAAGGGTTCAAACCCGAAACAGTTGTAATATATGTTGAACTTGAACTAGGAGTTGTGTTTCCTGTAAACACTAAATAATTTGTAGAACCGCTAACATATGGAATAATTCCGTTACTTAATTCACCATTTGAATTCCCTACCAAATCTACGATAGTAGTCCCCGTACCATTATACGAAGAACTTTTCTGAACATCATAATTCAAAATTAAACCGTTAGTCGTTATTCCTGTTGATGTTGTGGTAGGAGTTAGGGTGTTTGTTGGTGTAGATGTAGTAGTTGGTGTGGATGTTCTAGTTGGAGTTATTGTTTGCGTTGCAGTTAATGTTGTAGTAGTAGTTGGTGTAACTGTTTTAGTTGGAGTTACTGTTTGAGTTGCGGTCAATGTTAAAGTAGTAGTTGGAGTGTTGGTTGGAGTTTGAGTGACCGTTGGTGTATTTGTTGTTGTAGGCGTTGGTGTTGGTTCCACATATCTCGGAGCCAAAAAATTATAGTTTTGTAAAACTTGAGATGCGGTCAAAGCAACCGTATACGCTTGACACACTCCGAGGCCTCCGTTCAAGAATAATCCTGACGTCGCTCCTAGACCAATATACATTGTTGTTGCTGCATTCAATGTATTTGTATTAGTAGTTCCTGAAGCTACTTGAACCCCATTTACATAAAGAACCATAGTACCAGTTGATTTTACTCTTGTTGCTGTGACATTATACCATAAACCATTATTGTACGTTAAAGGTGATATAATTGTTGTATCAGGGTTTCCAACACCAAACATAAGTTTTCCTGCTCCGATAGTTAGACCGAAATCATTTGCAAGTGTTCCAACCTCACAATCCATTAAACCAATTCCATTATACCATTGAACTGCAGTTCCTGCGTTTGACGTTGTTCTGAACCAAACATTTAACGTAAAGTCATCTTGAACTGGTCTTGTAATTGATGTAGATTGATTGGTGCCATTGAAAGTCAAAATACCTCCGTAGTTTGAACTATATGTTGGTGAGTTTAATAATGTTGCATTATATGTTGCACCCCCACTACCAATGTTAGTCCAAGTACTTCCTGAACCAGGGTAACTACTTAATTGACCCGCATCTAAATTAACAATCAATCCTGTCTGTATAATATTTGGTGATGGAGTTGGTGTTGCTGTTCTTGTGTTTGTTGGAGTTTGTGTTTGTGTAACAGTATTAGTTGGAGTCTGAGTAATCGTTGGTGTGGCAGTTTGACTTGCAGTAATACTTGGTGTAGGAGTTTGTGTTACAGTTGCTGTAAGAGTAGTTGTTGTTGTAGGTGTCTGAGTTTGTGTCGGAGTTTGAGTATTTGTTTGTGTTACAGTATTAGTCGGAGTATTAGTTGGAGTCTCGCTCGGAGTGTTTGTGAGTGTTTCAGTATTAGTAGGGGTGTTAGTTGGTGTGTTTGTAGGTGTTTCACTTGGAGTCTTTGTTGGAGTTTCAGTATTAGTAGGAGTGTTAGTTGGTGTCTCTGTCGCGGTTTCGCTTGGAGTATTTGTAGGTGTTTCTGTTTGTGTTACAGTATTAGTTGGTGTATTGGTTGGAGTTTCTGTTGGAGTGTTAGTAGGTGTTTCCGTTGGTGTTTCTGTTTGTGTTACAGTATTAGTTGGTGTATTGGTAGGAGTCTCTGACGGAGTTTCACTTGGAGTATTAGTCGGCGTTTCTGTATAAGTTGGAGTATTAGTCGGCGTTTCTGTATTAGTTGGGGTGTTTGTTGGGGTTTGTGTTGGAGTTGGTGTCTGAGTTTCTGTTGCAGTTGGAGTTAATCCTTCAGTAACACTTGGTGTCGGCGTTTGTGTTTCTGTCGGAGTATTTGTTGGAGTCTCTGTGTTAGTTGGAGTCTGAGTTATTGTTTCAGTCGGAGTATTAGTAGGTGTTTCTGTGTTAGTCGGTGTTAACGTTTGAGTTACAGTTGGAGTTTGTGTTAAAGTTTGTGTTGGAGTTTGTGTTGGAGTTTGGGTATTTGTTATTGTGGGAGTTGGTGAAATTACAAAAATTTCATATTCACTGCCCGCTGGTGTACCCGATAATTGACTAAAATATGGTACTCCAGTATAGTTGTTATAATCTTCATTTATTGTGACTATGGTTTGTCCTGATAAACTACCCGAATTAACTGTGACACCTGTAAATATTGTAATTGGGTCACCACTATAAACGTTCAGAACATTTTCAAAAGTAACATTTATTTCTTCATTATATGGTCGATTCAATGATAATGTGTAAGATGCGATTATTGAACCAGGTGTATATTCAGCAAAAAGAGTCAAGTTTAATGGTTCTGATGTTGGAGTTACTGTTGGTGTAATTGTTGGTGTTGGTGTAGGACATACATACATTGTATAATATAAATCATTACAAGGGAATGATAGATAATATAGGTCATTGTTTGGTATTACAATAACACAATTAGGGCA